>Ga0209240_1001074_pt1 | contig 10856 bp, 10 predicted proteins | sample GraSoi_2013_80cm_FD_185828 | JGI IMG/M metagenome (GOLD analysis project Ga0209240, IMG submission 185828) | Grasslands soil microbial communities from the Angelo Coastal Reserve, California, USA - Sample 9_17_2013_80cm (SPAdes) (version 2) | ecosystem: Environmental > Terrestrial > Soil >... | reverse complement strand
CCGAAGGCGGCGCCGAATCGTGTCGGCCGCGCCGCCGGCGGCGAACGGCACCACCAGGCGTACCGGCTTGCTCGGCCATCCCGCGGCAAGCGCGGCGGAGGCCGCGACGGCAGCGGCGAAAAAGACGGCGACGCGGTGCGCTGCCGCCATTCAATCCTCCTTGATATTCTTCTCGCGCACGATGCGGCCCCAGCGCGCGAGCTCATCGCTCAATATTTGGCCGAATTCGGCGCTCGAGGTCGGCGCAGGTACGGCGCCGGACTGCAACAGCGTCTCGCGCACGTCTGGGGCTTCGAGCACGGCAACCACCGCGTCGTGCAGTTTCGCCACGACCGCCGGCGGCGTCTTCGCCGGCGCCAACAGGCCGTACCAGTTGTCAGCGACGGTATCGGGAAAACCCTGCTCGGCGAGCGTGGCCACCTCGGGCAACAACGGATTGCGGCTGGCGGCGGCGGCGCCGATCGGCTTGAGCTTGCCGGCGCGGATGTGCGGCAGCAGCACCGGCGTATCGGCGAACAGCGCGGTGACCTGGCCGCCGAGGAGATCGGTCAAGGCCGGCGCGGCGCCGCGATAGGGCACGTGCAAAAATTTCACGTTCGCGGCCGACTGATAGAGCTCGAGCGCCAGATGCGTCGTGCTGCCCGAGCCGGTCGAGGCGAACGGGATCGCCCCGGGCTTCGCCGCGGCGAGAGCGGCCAGCTCCTTGGCCGAATTGACCGCCGTCTCCGGCTTGACCACCAGGATCGTGGTGGGACGCACCACCAGGGTGACGGGCGCGAAATCGCGCAGCGTGTCGTAGGGGGGCTTGCTCAGATGCGGCGTGATCGCGACCGCGCCGACGGTGGTGAGAAAGAGGAGGTGCCCGTCCGCCTCCCCTTTTGCGACGTAATCGGCGCCGATCGCGCCGTTGGCCCCGGGCCTGTTCTCGACGATCACGTTCTGCCCGATGAGCGGCTTGAGCTTGTCGGCAAGAAGACGTGCGACGAAATCGGTCGGTCCGCCGGCGGGAAACGCGACGACCACGCGCACGATGCGGGAGGGAAAGTCCTGCGCGCGGGGCTGCGCAACCGCGAGGCAAGACAGCGCAACGAGCGCGAGGGCTATCTTCGACCGCATCGGAACCCGCATATCAATCTCCTCCCATGACTTTGAACGAGGCGGTTCATTGCTGGACAGTCTTCTGGTCCGCCGCTCCATTGGGTGCCGCACGCACGCCCTCACGAAGCCTTGATCGGCTGTTCAGCGCCCGCCCATTCATCGCCCCTCACCGATGATCGCGGCAAGGGCGCGACGGCCAATCCAACCCGATTGGATGGTGCGGCTCGACATCGAAGGAGAGGAATCATGAGATTAAAACTGGCTGCCGCGGCGCTTGCACTGCTCATCGCCACGCCGGCATTCGCGGCCGAGTACTACATCGTCCACGGCGCCAACAGCAAGAAGTGCAGCGTCGTGAGCAAGAAGCCGACATCGGACAAGATGACGCTGGTGGGCGATACCGGTTTTAAGACGAAGAAAGAGGCGCGAACCGCGCTCAAGGCCGCCGACGTCTGCAAGGCCTGATCGCTCCGATGTGACTGCGCGCGTAAGTAGGCGAGCCGGGTGATACCGAGTCCGACCCGTCATTTCATATGCTGTCGGCGAGAGCAGGGACCCATAACCACCGCCTCTGGACGATGGGTCCCCGGCATAAGCGCGTTTACGCGCGTCCATAGCCCGTCGAAGACCGGCGTGAATGCCCTTAAGGACACGCTATGCGCGGGGACGACGAGTACATCACGAATCGTATGTCTGCATGCGTCCGATCGCCCTCGCCGCCCGGCTTTGACAATGGGCGAATGCCCGCTAAATTGCGCGAATCGTCAACAACGGAAAGGAGGTGATCCAGTGTCTCATTGTCTATCGCCGCGATTGGCGGCACCCGTGAGCTGGATCCTTCCCGCAATGGGGGTCCACGCGATCTGACGCGTCGCCCACGCGATGCGTTACGGGATCAGCCGGATCACGGCTCGACAATGGAAGGGCTGCCCGAAAGAGCAGCCCTTCTTCATTTAATACGGCCAGATTTGAATACGGCCAAGTGTGAGGCGCCTCATACACGCCTCGAGACGCGCTGCGCTAGCGTCCTTCCCGTGCGGTGCAGGCGGCCGCTGCCCGAATGACTCGGGTGGCGGCCAGGCGGCTCCTGCGGGAGGGCCGAAATGAAGCGGTTGGGGGAATGGCGCTGCGCTCGCCTGCTCGCGCCGGTCTTGGTGGGAGTAACCCTCGCTGCGGCCAACGCCGTCGCTCAAGAGCATCTCCTCGCGCGGTCGCCCGCACCCCATGCCAGCGCTGCAATCGAGCTTCCAATTTGGAGAACGATGATCCTCGGCACCAGCAAGGGCGTGGATGCATATCGCGACGCGCTGGCCGCCGAAGGAATCAAGATCGGCGATTCGGCCGACGAAATTCTTGGCCGGCCGGCATTTGCCTACGCGCGCACGCAAACGCAGCTGGAGCTCGTTGTTCTATCGGCTGCGGAGCTTGGCGCAGAAGCGGATGCTGCATCCCACGCGGACGTCTATCGGCGCGCGAAGCAGATGGGTCTCGAGCTGTGCCCCGCCGAGGTCGGACCGCAGTTGCGGCTCGAGTACCGCAATCAGCCGCTCGGTGAAGCGCTCGATATCGCGATGGAGCCGGTAGCGACCTACGCCGGCGAGCCCACGATCTTGACCCTGGCGAACTTCGGGGCCGGTCTCGCGCTCATCGGCGCCGACGGGCGCTCCGAGTCCATGGTGCCGCGCGCGCGCCGCTTCGTCTTTGCACGGCCCGCGCGCGAGCGCTTGGAGGCCGGGCTTCAATGATAGGAACCCGCACAAATCCTGACGCGTCATTCCGGGGCGCGGGCGAAGCCCGCGAGCCCGGAATCCATAACCACCGCCGGTGGGTATGGATTCCGGCCCTCGCCGCTATCGCGGCTCGGCCGGAATGACGAACTGAAAGAGCTGCAACGATTCGGATCGTTCCAAACTGAATACGCCACCGTAACCGACCCGAACTGCCCTCCGGCCAGCGACTCCGCCCCTGCAATTGTTGCCTCCGTCTGCGCGATGCGGTCTTATCATCGCCCGGCTGTCCACGCGCCTGCGCGCCCCATCGCCTCGGCCGCCGATCGCGCGAACGGCCGCGGGACGGAGGGAGGACATCCATGCCGACAAGACGTGTGCTCGCTCTCGCCATCGCGGCGCTTGCCTTAGCAATGACCGGCGCGCATGAGTCAACGGCGCAGAGCTATCCGTCGCGGCCCATCACGATCATCGTGCCGTTCTCCGCCGGCGGGACGACCGATGTTATTGCCCGCATCCTCAGCGAGCACATGTCGCGCACGCTCGGGCAGCAGCTTATTGTCGAGAATGTCGTCGGTGCGGGCGGCACCACCGGCTCGACCCGGGCCATGCGCGCGAACCCCGATGGCTACACCGTTGAATTGGGCAATATGGGAACGCACGCGGCTTCCGTCGCGCTCTATCCCAGCCTCGCCTACAACCCGGAAATTGATTTCGCGCCGATCGGCATGGTCGCCGGTCTTCCCGTCGTGATCGTGGGAAAAAAGCAGCTTCCGCCGAACGACCTGAAGGAATTCGCAAGCTACGTGCAAGCGAACGCCGAGAATTTGAACATGGCGCATGCCGGCGTCGGCTCGATCACGCATTTCACGTGCCTGCTGCTCAACTCGATCCTCGGCGCAAAGCCGACGCTGGTGCCCTTCAACGGCGCCGCGCCCGCCATCACCGCGTTGATCGCCGGCCAAGTCGATTACATGTGCAATGTCACCCCCGACGTCGTCCAGCACGTTCGCGCCGGGGCGTTCAAGGCCTATGCAATCGGCAGCGGCACGCGCAACGCGGCGGTGCCGGAGGTGCCGACGTCGAAAGAGGCCGGGCTTGCGCAATTTCAGGCGTCGGCCTGGAACGCGCTGTTTGCGCCCAAAGGAACGCCCAAGCCGATCCTCGATTCGCTGAGCGCCGCGCTGGACAAGGCGCTCGACGACGCAGCCACGCAAAAGCGCCTGCTCGAGCTCGGCAGCGAAATTCCGGACAAAGGCCGGCGCGGCCAGCAGCCGCTTGCCGCGCTGGTCAAAGACGAGATCGCGCGCTGGAGCCCGATCATCAAGGCGGCGGCCGTCAAAACGGAGTAAGCCACGGCGTCACATCGTGTGAATGTGTTGTGAGTGAACGTGCGGCAAGCTCGGTGTGCTCCCTCGCCCCGCGGAGCGGGGAGAGGGTTGGGCTGAGGGGGAGATTGTGGCGCCCCTCACCCGCACGCGATTGTTGGTCGAGCCTTGAGCCCTCTCCCCGCTTCGCGGGGCGAGGGCGCATAGGGGAGCAAGATGAAACTTCCGCGCCGCCGTTTTCTGCATCTGGTCGCGAGCGTTTCCGCTCTGCCGGCCCTCTCCGCGACCGCCAGCGCGCAAAGCTACCCGACGCGACCGATACGCCTCGTGGTTCCATTTCCTCCGGGCGGGGCATACGACACGATCGGCCGCCCGTGGGCGGAGCAGATGAAAACTCGGCTCGGCACGCTGGTGATCGAGAATATCGGGGGTGGCGGCGGATCGCTCGGCGCGGCGCAGGCCTCGCGCGCGCGGCCCGATGGCTACACGCTGCTGCTTGGCGGCGCGACCACGCACATCACCGAGGCGCTGCTCAAGAACCGGCCGCAGTTCGACTCGCTCAAAGACCTCGAGCCGATCTCCGGCATCGCGATCACCGCCTTTGCGCTGGCGGTGCATCCCGCCGTGCCGGTGAACGACCTCAACGAGCTGATCGCCTATGCGAAGGCCAATCCGGGCAAGCTGTCCTACGGCTCCGCCGGTACCGGCTCCTTGAATCACCTCACCGCCGAAGCCTTCAAGCTGCGTGTGGGCTTGCCCGATCTCATCCACGTGCCATACCGCGGCGCGGGGCCGGCGATCGCCGATATTCTCGCCGGACAGATTCCCATGATCGTGCCGGCCATGACCAACCCGGTGCTCGAGCTGCACCGCGCCGGCAAGCTCAGGGTCCTGGCGGTGACCCATGGCACGCGGCTCGCTGCTGCGCCCGAGCTTCCGACCGCGGTCGAGCAGGGCTTCACTGACCTCGTCGCGCCGAACTTCGTCGGCGTGTTCGCGCCCGCGGGGACGCCCAAGCCGATCATCGACCAGATCGCGCAAGCGAATCTCGCGCTGCTCGCCGACGAGGATTACCGGCAACTGCTGATCTCCGGCACGTTCGAGCCGCATGGCGGCTTGAATCCGGACGCTTACCGACGTTACGTGGAAAACGAGTTGGCGCGCTGGACGCCAATCGTGACAGCGATGGGCCTGAAGATTGATTGAACGGACGGCGGCCCACTCGGTGTATTCCCTCCCCCGCTTGCGGGGGAGGGCTAGGGAGGGGGCATGCAACAAGAACTAGCTCACCCTCTCCCCAACCCTCCCCCGCACGCGGGGGAGGGGGCAGACCGAGTTCGCCGCCCCGGTTCATTCCATTGCACCGAAGAGAGGCGCGCCAGCGCAGCGGCTTTCGCTTGCCAGGAATGACCGCGTCCACCGCAAAACACGTTCTTAGCGACATCTGGCGCGCTGCCGGGCATCCGGAGGCGGCGCTCGAAACCGTCGATCTCACCGGCAGCGAGCCGGTGCTGCCGTCCTCGTTTCGCGTCGGCACCGCTGCACAGACGACCATTGCCGCCGCCGCGTTGGCAGCGAGTGAACTGTGGCGGCTGCGCACGGGTCGCTCCCAGCGTGTCAGCGTCGACATGCGCAGCGCCGCCATCGAATTCCGCAGCGAACGGTACCTGCGCGTCGATGGGAAGCCTCCGTCCGAGTATCACGACCCGATCGCAGGGCTTTATCGCTGCGGCGACGGCCGTTGGCTGCGCCTCCACACCAATTTGCCGCATCACCGCGACGGCGTGCTCGCGCTGCTCGGCTGCCCGCATGAGCGCACCGCGGTTCAGCGCGCGCTCGATGGATGGCAGGCGGAGAAGTTCGAGACTGCGGCTGCCGAGGCCGGCCTCGTCGTCACCGCGTGCCGGTCATTCGCCGAATGGGACGCCCACCCGCAGGGCCGCGCGATCGCTCGCCTGCCCCTCTTCAGCATCGATCAGATCGGCGACGCCCCGGCTGAGCCCCTGCCCGCGGCCGAGCGCCCGCTTGCTGGGGTGAAAGTCCTCGACCTGACCCGCATCATCGCCGGGCCGGTATGCGGTCGCACGCTCGCTGCGCACGGCGCCGATGTGTTGCTGATCACAGCATCGCACCTGCCGTCGATGCAGCCGCTCGTCATCGACACCGGGCGGGGGAAATTGTCGGCGTCGATCGATTTGCGCCAAGCCAGCGGCCGCGAAGTTTTGCCCGCGCTGCTGCGCGATGCGGACGTCTTTGTGCAGGGCTACCGTCCAGGCGCCATCGCCGCGTTCGGCTTCGGCCCGGACGATGTCGCGCGCATGCGGCCCGGGATCGTCTACGTGTCGCTCTGCGCCTACGGCCACGAAGGCCCATGGGCGAGCCGGCGCGGCTTCGATTCGCTGGTGCAGACGGCGAGCGGCTTCAACGCTGCCGAAGCCGAGGTTTTTGGCGCGAGCGAGCCGCGGCCCTTGCCGGCGCAAGTGCTCGACCACGCCACCGGCTACCTGATGGCGTTTGCCGCGATCTCGGCGCTCGCGCGACGTGCGCAGCGCGGAGGCAGCTGGCACGTTCGCGTCTCGCTCGCGCAGACCGGCTTGTGGCTGCGCCAGCTCGGCCGCCTCGATGGCCTCGCTTGTCCCGATCCGGGCTTCGACGACGTGCGTGACCGGTTGGAGGAGACGGTCTCCGGTTTCGGCCGGCTCACTGCTGTTCGTCACGCCGCCGTCATGACGCAAACGCCGCCGCATTGGGCGCGGCCAACCGTTCCGCTCGGCACGCACGCGCCGGCGTGGCCGTAGCCCTCGAACCCTTCAGCTTCCGTCGGCCTTGATGCCGGCCGCCTTGATGATCGGCCACCATTTTTCGATCTCGGCCTTCTGGTGCGCGCCCAGCGCCTGCGGCGTCTGCTGCGCCGGCGGCGGAATTTCCTGACCTTGGTCGGCGAACCGTTGTTGCACCGTCGGGTCGGCCAACGCCGCCCGTGCCGCCGAACTGAGCGTTGCGATCACTTGCGCAGGTGTCCCTTTCGGCAGCCACAGCCCGTGCCAAAACGAAGCGTAGAGTCCCGGCACGCCTGCCTCTTCCATGGTTGGAACATCGGATGCTGCCCACCAGCGTCTTTTCGCCATCATGGCGTAGGCCTTGATCTGTCCGCTGCGCACGAGCGGATAGCTGGCCGCCGCCATTCCCAAGTTCAGATCGATGTGACCTGCCGTCAAATCCTGGTTGAGCGGGGCGCTGCCGCGGTACGGCACGAACTGAAACTTGGTGTCGGTGACGTTCTGGAAATAGACGCCGGTGACGTCGGAGGCCCCGCCTACTCCCACGGTTCCGGCCGTGGCCTGTCCCGGATTTTGCCGCAGCCACGCAATCAATTCCTTGAGGTCATTGGGCGGCAGCGTCTTTCTCGCCACCAGCCAGATCGGAGTATCGGCCAAGAGCGCGACCGGCTCGAAATCGTTCAAGACATGGAACGAGAGATTGAGCGTCGCGCCGTGCACGACATGCGTGTTCCAATGGCCGATGCTGACGGTGTAGCCGTCGGCAGCCGCGCGCGCGACGCGCCCCACGCCGATGCTGCCGCCGCCGCCGGTCACATTTTCAACGATGATGGATTGGCCGAGCGAGGTCCGCATGTGATCGGCCAAGATGCGCGCCAGCGTATCCGTGGGCCCGCCCGCCGGATATGGCACGACGACCGTGACCGGCCGCGCCGGATAGGTCTGCGCGCCGGCAACGCTTGTCGTGACAAAGGCAAGCGCGATAGCAATGAGCTTCTTCATGGGCTCCCCGCAAGACTCAGCGCGTAGGGCGCAATAAGCGAAGCGCATTTGCGCCATTCGTGCCCGGCCAATTCCACTGACAGTATCGAATTCCGGCCGCGCAATCTTCCGGAAAATTCCCGCCGCTATGCCCGCGCCGCAAGGCGCAATGCGCTTCGCTTATTGCGCCCTACGCGCTATGCTGCGCGCGGAGGCTCGTGCCATGGCAAACATTCCCGACAAATATCTCGACCTGCTGCAGCGCAAGAAAGCGTTTGCGATTATCGCCACCCTCATGCCGGACGGATCGCCGCAAGCGACCCCGGTCTGGTTCGATTACACCAACGGTCTCGTTCGCGTGAACACCGCGAAGGGCCGGGTCAAAGCGCGCAACCTGAAACAAGGCGCCGCCGTGGCCCTGGCGATCGTCGATCCGGACAATCCGTATCGTTACATCCAGATCCGCGGGCGGGTCCGGCGCGTGACCGAAGAGGGCGCGGCTCAGCATATCGATTCGCTCAGCAAGAAATATCTCGGGCAGGACAAATACCCGCACGCGCAGCCGGGCGAAGTGCGCCTCCTGTGCGAGATCGAGCCGGCATCCGCATCGGGAATGGGCTGAGCGGCGAAGCGTCGCAGTCGGACGCGCGGACGCCCGCGACTCGCCGCTTCACTCGTCATTCCGGCCGAGCCGCGATAGCGGCGAGGGCCGGAATCCATAACCACCGCGCTGTGGTTATGGATTCCGGGCTCGCGGGCTTGCGCCCGCGCCCCGGAATGACGGGAGAATTCGGCACTGGTGCGGCGCCGCACCACAACCGGGCGGCATGAGACCGGTCGTGCGCTGCGCTAGTCCGGCTTGATCTTGCCCGCGACGATCACCTGCTTCCATTTCTCGAATTCGGAGCGGGTGAAGGCCGCGGCTTGCTCGGGGCTGGTGCCGCGCGGTTCGATGCCGATCTTGGCGAACGCCGCCTTGAGTTCCGGATGCTGCAGCACCTTGTTGATTTCGCCATTGAGCTTGGCCAGCACCGGCGGCGGCAGCCCGGCCGGCGCGTAGATGCCGATCCACAGGTCGACATCGAAGCCGGGCAGGCTCTCCGCGACCGTGGGCACGTCGGGATAGACCGGGCTGCGCACTAGTCCCGTCGTTGCGAGCGGCCGCACGCGGTTGTCGCTGGTGAAGGACACGGCGCCGGCGATGCTCGAGAACGCGAGCTGCACCTTGCCGCTCATGACATCCGGATAGGCCGCGCCGATCCCGCGATAGGGCACGTGCATCATGTCGATGCCCGCGCGCAGCTTGATCATTTCGCCCGCCAGATGCGGCGCGGTGCCGATGCCGGCGGACGCGAAGTTGAGCTTGCCGGGATTGTCCTTCGCATAAGCGATCATTTCGGGGAACGTCGTGACCGGCAGCTTCAGCGACGCGACGATCACCGCCGGCGAGGAGCCGACGACCGAGACCGCCTGCAGTCCGTTGAACAGATCGTAGGGGACGTCCGATTGCAGCGTCGGATTGGAGACGAGCGCGGGATCCGTCAGCAGGATCGTGTAGCCGTCCGGCGTCGAGCGCGCGACCACGTCGGCGCCGACCATCCCGCCCGCGCCCGGACGGTTCTCCGGCACGACCGATTGTCCAAGGCTTTCGCTCAGCCGCAGCGCGAGGTGTCGCCCGGCGGTGTCGATGATTCCGCCGGGAATGTAAGGCAGGATGAAGTGGATCGGTTTGCTGGGATAGGTCTGAGCCCGCAGCGCCGACGGCGCGAGGACGGCCGCGCAGATCAACGCCGCCGATGCAAAGCGGTACATGCTCATTTCTCCTCCGGCTTTATTCCCAATCGGGCGACCAATTCCTTGACCGCCGGAATTTCCGACGCAAGGCGCGCGGCGAGTTCTTCCGGCGTCCCGCCGACGATCTGATACCCGGCGCGGTGCGCCTGCTCGCGCGCCTCGGGCGTCTTCAGCGCCGCCCGGACGGCGCTCGAGAGGAGCGCAATGATCTCAGGCGGAGTTCCGGCGGGTGCAAACAGGGCGTTGAACGTGTCGGAGACGAAGCCGGGGAAGCCGGATTCGATCATGGTCGGCACGTCCGGCAGCGAAAACCAGCGCTCGGCTCCGGTGACCGCGAGCGCCGTGAACTTGCCGTCCTTGATCAGCGGCTCGACCGGCGCGAGCGCGACCGATCCAAGATCAACGGTCCCTTCCAGCACTGCCATCGTCGCGGGACCGCCGCCCCGGTACGGGATGTGCACCAGGTCGATGCCAGCGCGCAGCTTGAGCTGCTCGGCGGTGAGATGCGATTTCGTGCCCGCGCCCGGGCTCGAATAGTTGAGCGCGCCGGGGGCGGCCTTGGCGCGCGCGATGAGATCGGCGATCGACCTGATGCCGGAATCGGCGCGCACGAACAGCACGTTCGGCGCGTTGACCAATTCGCAGATCGGCGCGAAGTCGGTCAATGGATCGTATGGCAGGCTCTTATAAAGCGCGGGATTGACCGCGATGGCAGTTGATGTGAGCAGCAGCGTGTAACCGTCCGCCGCCGCGCGGGCTGCAATCCCCATGCCGGGATTGCCGCCGCCGCCGCCGCGGTTGTCCACGATCACCGATTGGCCGAGCGATCGCTGCAGGCCGACGGAGACGATGCGCGCAATGATGTCGCTCGGTCCGCCGGCGGGAAACGGCACGATCAGCGTGATCAGACGTTCGGGATAGGCCGCCTGCGCGAACGTGCAAGCAAGGCAGGATGCGATCGCCAGGACCGCAAGCACGCCGCGGCGGCTCGCGATGCGAGGTGCCCTCCTCGCTCTCATTCGCTTGCCTCCGTGCCCCTCCGCATCTGTTTGCTCCGGCCCTCGTCCTGAAAGGCTGGCCGAAAAAGAAGTGAGTGATTTCAGTCGCATGTGATTCCATCGGATTTGCGAGATTCGAGGGAGAGCACG
>Ga0209240_1001073_pt1 | contig 10859 bp, 7 predicted proteins | sample GraSoi_2013_80cm_FD_185828 | JGI IMG/M metagenome (GOLD analysis project Ga0209240, IMG submission 185828) | Grasslands soil microbial communities from the Angelo Coastal Reserve, California, USA - Sample 9_17_2013_80cm (SPAdes) (version 2) | ecosystem: Environmental > Terrestrial > Soil >... | reverse complement strand
CCGCGGGACGCGTAGATCAAGATGTGCATCGGGCAGTTCATCGGCTTGGGGTAGTACTTCGCGCCCTCCAACTCCATGGGCGGGTACATACCGTCCGCATACCAGTCCAGGTGACCCGAGGTCTCGAACAGCGTCGACTTGGTGATGTGCGGTGTGTTGACGAACTCGTAGCCTGCTTCTTCGTGCCTGCGCCGCGAGTAGTCCTCCATCACCCGGCGGATTGTTCCTCCCTTGGGGTGGAACACCGGCAGCCCGCTGCCGATCTCGGCCGGGAACGAGAACAAGTCGAGTTCGGCCCCAAGCCTCCTGTGATCGCGGCGCTCGGCCTCGACGAGCATCTTGAGGTAGCTGTCCTGCTCCTCGCGCGACGGCCAGGCGGTGCCGTAGATCCGCTGTAGCTGGGGGTTCTGCTCGCTGCCGCGCCAGTAGGCGCCGCCGCTCCGCATGAGCTTGAACGCAGGGATGTGCCTGGTGCTCGGCAGATGCGGGCCTCGGCACAGATCCTTCCAGCGGACTTCGCCGGTCGCCGGGTCGAGGTTGTCGTAGATGGTCAGGTCGGCCCCGCCGACCTCGACCGACTCTTCGGCGCCGACATCTGGTCCCTTGCTCTTCAGCGAGATCAGCTCCAGCTTGTACGGCTCAGCCGCAAGCTCTGCGCGAGCCTGCTCCTCGGAAACGACCCGGCGGCTGAACAGCTGGCCCTGCTTGACGATCTGGCGCATTTTCTGCTCGATCGCCTTCAGGTCATCTGGGCTGAATGGCTCGGCGACGTCGAAATCGTAGTAGAAGCCGTTCTCGACCGGAGGGCCGATGCCCAGCTTCGCGTCCGGGTGCAGCTGCTGGACGGCCTGCGCGAGCACGTGCGCAGTGGAATGCCGCAAGATCGCGAGTCCGTCCGGGGAACCCACGTCGATCCCCTCGATGTCGTCGCCGTCAAGGAGCTGCCAGGCCAGATCGCGCGCGGTTCCGTTGACCCTGGCCGCGACCGGCGCCTCGGGCTGGCCCGCCGAGCCGTGAGCGCCCGCCCTCCCTTCCTTCCCGCCTTCAGCCCCGCCTGCCGCCCCGATGTTCGCAAGGCTCGCCAGCGCGTCGCCCGCCGTCGTGCCGGCTTCCACCACGTGCTCGCGTCCGGCGAGTGTGATGTGCAGCTTGTCGGCAGGCACGGCTGGCTCCTTCGTGGTTGCTTCGGTGTTTGACTGCGCTCGGGGCGCGATTTCGCCCGCAAGCTTCGATGCTAGCGGGCGCGGCATCCTCACCGCGCGCGAGTTATTTCCGGCGGCGACTTAGCACGGCTTTCCTCGCGAGAATCAGCCCAAACCGGACCGATATTTGACTGCAATCCGTGCTGAGTCGCGGCTACGGAGCGGTGACCGTCACCAGCGTCCCGAAAGTGAGGTATGGCCAGATTCGCTTCGCCGGCGCGTACGGCAATTCCACGCAGCCGAGGCTCTGCTCAGATCCATACGAGTAACGCGGGAAGTAGTGCACGGCCTCGCCGGCGTGGAAGTAGGCCACCCACGCGACGGGATCGGCGTACTTCGTCCCGTCCGGGTTCCTTCCCCGCATGATCTGATGCCGGTAACGGACGTACACCGGATCGGTACCGACAGCAGTCGGCGAGACTGGGATGCCGGTATTAGCCAGATGGTGGAAGATAACCCGCCCGTTGTGCCAGACAGTCAGCGTCTCGGGCAGCTTCTGTCTGGCCACCGCATAGGTGTACCCATGCATGTTCATCTTGCCTGCCGCAAGTGCACGGAACATCGCCCGCCACACCTGGGCGCCGATGACGCCGTCGAGCGCGAGATTGTGATCGGACTCGAATGCCATCACGGCACCCTTGAGTATCAGGCTCGGCTTGTCCGGCCGCCATAGCCGGGTCAGCTGCGCCGGGTACCCGGACTGCCAGGTATACGAGCCAGCGGGCGGAGAGTACGCGGCGCTGAGCTGTGCGCGGGCGTCGGTCAGCGGCGGCGCGGTCCCCGTCAGCGGCGCCCAGGTCAGCGGCAAATAACCGAGCTGGGCTAGCAGCTGCTCCAGCCGGACCTTGCTGTACTTGCCGGTGCGGAACTTGGCGGTAACCGGCGTGGCCAGCTGGCCTCCTGCAGCCGACTGCACCCCTGCGGCACCAGCAGGAACATGAACTGTCACCTTCCTACGCGGGGAGATGCCGCGGGTCGGAACGAATACCGCGCTATTACCCTGGCGCTGCCAGGCGCCCTCGATCGAGGGCGCCAGCGTCGGCATAGGTGAGGTGGCGCTCAGCGGCTCGCTGAAGTCCACGCGAATCTCGGCAGCCCCATTGACGCCGTTCGTGCCGTCCGCGGGCGTGATGGAGAGCACATGCTCCGGTGCGGGGGCCGCTGGGCTGTGGCTTTTGGTGCGACCTTCGCCCGCGGCCCTGGCAGGGCTCGACTTCTGCACATACAGGTACGTCCCGGCGACCGCGACGAGCGCGATCACCGCCGCGGCGATACCGATCACGGGACCCAGCCTGCGCCGCCGGGCCGGTCCGCTGCCTGGGACCGCGGGACCCCAGCCACCCGGGCCACCCGCACCTCCCCCGCCGCCAGAGCTGCCGGGTCCGCCGGAGCCGCCCGGTCCGCCGGACGCATCGGGCCGCACGGCCGGGCTGGCGGGAACCCCGGCCGCCTGAGGGAAGGTCGTGCCGCCAGATGGCGGCACGGGCGGCCTCGCCGGGACGGCCGGCAAGGTCCCGTCGGCCGCACCCATCGGGCTGGCTGGCTTGGCCGTCCAGGTTGATCTGGTCGGCGGCAGGTCGGCCGACCCAGCCGTGGCAGGCGCCGACTCAGACGCCGGCTCGCGCCAGGGCGCGGACGCCGAGGGCGCCACGCCCGGCAGATCGCCCGCCGGCGCAGGCAGCGCCGTACTGGCCGCGGCCGGACTGATCGGGGCCGCGCTGACCGGCGCCGGGCTGACCGGGGCCGCGCTCGCGGGCGCTGAGCTGGCGGGCGCTGAGCTGGCGGGGCCTGAGCTGGCGGGCGCTGGGCTCGCGGGCGCTGGGGTGGCGGGGGCCGGGCCAGCAGCAGCCGGGCTGGGCGGCGTCGGGTCTGACCTCCTGGTGAAGGTCGGCCATGGGCCACTGAGCGGATCGGCCGACCGTGCCGCACGGGCAGCACTTCCGGTGCTGCCCGCCGCAGCGGAGTTCCTGGCGATCACCGGCGGGGCGGAGGCAGGCACGGCAGGCTGAGCCGCCGGCGCCCCCGGGCCTTCCGGCCGCAGGAATCCTGATGGGCTGAGTGAACGTGACCGGTTTACTGATGCATGCGACTCCGCCGCGCCACCCGCGCTGCTTGGACCCGGATCGAGAGCATCAGTTTTGACCCGATCGCTGGTCCCGTCCGGATCGCTCGGAATCCTGGGAGCGGACTCTGCCTCCGCAGCAGATTGTGCCGCTGCGCCGCTGCCCTCCGCGGGGAGGGCGCCGTCGCCCGCCTGCTCCTTCTGCGCCCCGATCTGTCCCACCTCTTCCACACGTGTGAGTGTAGGTACCACGAGTGACGATCGGCGCGTAGATCAGATGAAGAAACAGGCACAAAATCAGGCGGACCCGCTAGCGGTGCGCAATTCGAATGAACGGACCCGAGCCGCGCTAACCGATACCCCAGCGCTCCGGTAAATCGTTGATCACGGCGCCACGGATGGCGACAGCGGCGAGGGGTCCCGCAGCCGCCGGGCACCGGGCCCCGGCACGGGGATCACCTCTCGCACTTCGGTGATCTCGTGACCCTGCGAGCAGTGCAGCGCGACGCCGACCTCGCCCTGACAGTGCCGGTGGCGGAAAGCAAGGGGCGACCCTTGCGCATCGGCGTAGTAGTCCGTGCCCCACTTGTTGAGCGCGACCAGGATCGGGTACAGGTCAAGTCCCTTCTGGGTCAGCCGGTACTCAAAGCGCTGGCGCTGGTTTGGCTCCCGGTATGGCTCGCGGCGCAGCAACCCCTGGGCCACCAGCCTGGCCAGGCGGTCGCTCAGAACCTGCCGCGGGATATTCGTCCGCACTCTCATGTCGTCGAAGCGCCGGAGCCCATTGAAGACCTCCCGCAGGACGACGAAAGTCCACCTGTCGCCGAGAACCGCGAGCGCGCGCTGGACTGTGCAGTTCTCGATCGACCAGTCCAGTGCCTCCGGGATCGACGCCATGGTTGATGTGGCTGCGCTGCGTTGCATCCTCCAAGGCTAGATCTACTTGACAGACTCAGCAAGCGGACGTCTCACTGGATCCATGAGACAGACCCCGAACCGTCATCAAGGAGGTCACCCGCGGCAGCGCAAGCGGCCACACCAACTACAAGATCCGGGGCAGGCTCGCACCGGGCGCCAGGGCAGACGTCGCGGTCTTCGACCCGGTGGCCTTCCGGGACATCCCAACCTTTGCCGCTCCGAAACAGGAGCCAGAAGGGCTGCACTGGGTCATCGTCAACGGCAAGCTGACCTATGACCGCGGCCGGCACACCGGCGCCCGGGCCGGCCGCTTGCTGAGATTCGGCGAGTAAGCGAAGCATGATCGCGGACACTTTGCGACGATATCGGTGGGAAAGTGTCCGGGATCATGGAACCGGGGTAATCCTCAACGGGCTCGTCGATGACTGAGTCCCTCCCCCCGGAGCGATTGTGCGGGTGGCCGGCTACCCGGGATCTGGTCGCGCTATCGCGGGGTCAACACACAGAACTCATGGCCATCGGGATCGGCCATGACCACCCAGCTGACCTCACCCTGGCCGACGTCGATGCGAGTCGCCCCGAGGGAGACGAGACGGTCGACCTCCGCTTGCTGATCACCGTCGACGGGTGGAGCGAGGTCGAAATGCAGCCGGTTCTTCCCGGTCTTCGGCATCAGTGGCGGACCGCCCCAGGTGATCTTCGGACCGCCGCGCGGCGAGCGAATCGCGGTCTCTTGGTCCTGATCCCAGACCAACGGCCAGCCCAGCGCTTCGCTCCAGAAGTACCCGACCTCCTGCGAACCGTCGCACGCAAGCGCTCCGATGAATCCGCAGTCGGCGAGGAAGTTGTTGTCCGGCTCGATGACGCAGAACTCGTTGCCTTCGGGGTCTGCGAGCACAACATGACCCTCCTCCGGGCGCTGACCAATGTCGATGTGCCGGCCGCCGAGGCCGAGCGACCTCGCCACCGTCTGCTGCTGGTCCTCGAGGGACGTGCTCGTCAGATCGAAGTGCGTCTGGTTCTGGCCGGCCTTCTGCTCCTGAGTTGGAAGAAATCGAATCCGGAACCCGGTGTCATCGCTCGGCAGCAGCGCAATGCCATCTTGGGGGTCCTCGGCCATCTCCCAGCCCAGGACACCGGCCCAGAAGCGCGCGAGACGCAGCGGGTCGTTCGCATCGAAGCAGAGCGCGAGGAGGTGACAGGTCATTCCGCTCCGCACCTCCGATCTGCTGACTTAAAGCCGCAGACAGGGCACGTCCTCCGCGCCCATAAAGAAAAACAAAGCTAGGCGCTCGAGGTCCGCCACGCAAAGAGAATAAGTCAGAGGGCGGCGGCTCGCGCGCACGATCGTGTGCGTGACGCCGCCAACCAAGACCTGGTCGTCCTCGATGTTTGGACGGTCTCTCAGTTTCCTAGACAAACCCGTCGCGCATCAGGGGCGGAGATCTCCGAAGCGATCCTTCCCCCGCCTGACACCTGCGTGGCCGCGCTGCGACTGCGTGCCGAGCGCCAGGCCGCCACGCAAGACGCGCTCCGGCGGCTCGAGCAGAGCCTTGACTGGCCCACTGCTACTGCTGCACCCGTTGCTGCACGAAGATCACTAAAGGCCGACCGCGACCCGCAACCGGCCTCTGACCTGGTGGGCGATACTGGGATCGAACCAGTGACCTCCTCGGTGTGAACGAGGCGCTCTCCCGCTGAGCCAATCGCCCGCGCCCGCTGGCCGCCAGGCAGTCCGGCGGGGCCATCACAGAGTAGCGCACCGACTGCGGGACCGGCATCGCTGAAGCCCTCGCTCGCGCCGGCGCGCGGCGTGGCCAGGATTGTGCCCAAACTTTACGCCAACGGTGAGTGAGACGAAGGTCACACTCTGTTACAGCAGGTCACAGGATTAGTTGACGCGATTTTCGGCGTTCAGTTTCCTGAAGCGTTTGACCAGGTCACAGGCGTTTTGGTGACCAGTGACCGAGGTTACGAGCGGTCGGTATCGCGGAATCTACCCCCCAAGGCAAACAGGTCCGCGGAACCAACGCCCATCAAATCCGATGGCAACCGCACCAATCACGCATGACGGTTTCTCCGTGATGCAACAAGGCAAAGGTCAGAACCCCATGATGAACAGCGTTACGGTTTCCGCTGAGCTGGGCCTCAGCCTGGTCGTCCCCGAGCATGGAGCCGTTCCCCTGGTGGCCAGTCTCGACTACTGCGCCGACGATCCATATGCGATCAAGATGGCATTCCACGTTGGCACCGATGAGCCCGTTGAGTGGATCTTCGCGCGAGAACTGCTCGCCGCGGGCCTCGAATCCCTCGCCGGCGAGGGCGATGTTAAGGTCTGGCCCGAGGACATCGATGGTGCGGACATCCTGAACATCGCGCTCTCGTCACCGTTCGGCGAGGCACATTTCGAGGCACCGCTCAGTGCCACCGCCGAATTCCTGCAGAGCACCTACGGCATCATCCCGGCCGGCTCCGAGGGTGACTTCATCGACGTGGACAGCGAACTGGAGGAACTGCTCTGGCAGGCCTGAGCCTTCGAGCCGTGGTTAATGGGATGCCCCATTAACCACGGCTCTGGCGACATCACGGATCTGGCAATTCGGCCGATCTCAGAGCGAATATCTCGGCAGCTTTCCTGGTAACCGGCCCGGGCGCCGACGGCAATTCCACTCCGTCCGCCCGCCGGATGGGCTGGACATCCCTCGTCGTACCGGACAGGAATGCTTCGTCGGCACCTGCGAGCGCGCCCAGCGGCAGGTCCGCTTCCTCCGCCTCTGCCCACTCGATCACCAGCGCCCTGGTGACGCCGGCCAGGCAGCCTGAGGACAGTGGCGGGGTCAGCAGCCTGCCCCCAAGCACGACGAACACGTTCGTCCCGGTGCCCTCGCACAGCTGGCTGACAGTGTTGGCGAAGATCGCCTCGCTGCCGCCGCGTTCGGCCGCATACGCCAGCGCTCGCACGTTCTCGCCGTAGGACGTTGTCTTCAGGCCGGACAGCGCCCCGCGCTCGTTTCTCGGCCATGGGACGGTCACCACGTCGACGGCCGGGGCCGGCCTGGGCTGCTCGGCCATCGCGACGATCGCGGTCACCGGCGAGTCGCCTCGCTCCGAACCCAGTGGTGACTTGCCACCGGTCACGGTGACCCGCAGCCGGGCGAGCGGCGGACCGCCCGACGCGGCGATCACGGCCAGGGCTCCGTCGCGGATCTGCTCGATGTCGGGCTCTGGCAGGCCGAGGCCGAGCGCGGACCTCCGCAGCCGGGCCAAATGCCTGGTCATCGCGAACGGGACGCCGCCCGCAACCTTGATGGTCTCGAAGACTCCATCACCGACGACAAGCCCATGATCGAAGACGGAGACACTCGCGTCGTCGTCGGGGAACAGGTCGCCGTTCATCCACACCGCCATGACCCCAGACGCTATGCGGTCGCGGGCCAGATTGCGACCTCAACGCACTCAGTTCGCCCACCGACTTGGCGCACCGATCCGCTAGCTCAGCCCGCCGCAGGCCGCTGCCGCTGCCGCGCAGAGATCGGGCATCAGCAACTCGACAGCCATGATCTGCTCAGAGACCTCCCGGTCGACGTCCATGGCGGGAACCTTGGCCCGGACGACGTCATGGACAGCAGCCACGGGCGCGGCCGGCGTGGCGATGCTCGACCGAAGTCCGATGCCTTGCGTTGCGCACATAATCTCGACCGCCAAGCAGGTGCGGACGTTCGAGACAACCTCACGCAGCTTGCGGACCGCCGTCCATCCCATCGAGACGTGGTCTTCCTGCTTGCCTGAGGTCGGGATCGTGTCGACGCTCGCGGGGTGAGCGAGCACCTTGTTCTCGCTGACCAGCGAGGCCGCGGTGTACTGAGCCAGCATGTAGCCGGAGTTGGTGCCTGCGGCCGGAGCGAGGAACGGGGGCAGGCCACGCGAGAACGCCGGGTCGAGCATCCGGTCGACGCGGCGCTCGCTGATGCTGGCAAGCTCGGAGATGGCCATCGCCAGCATGTCAGCGGCGAAGGCAAGCGGCTCGCCATGGAAGTTGCCGGTCGTCATGACCTCGCCGTCGGGGACGATGACCGGGTTGTCCACGACCGCGCCGAGCTCGGTTTCGAGGATGCTCCTGGCGAAGGCGAGCACATCCCTGACCGCTCCGTGCACCTGGGGAGCGCAGCGCAGGCAGTAGGCGTCCTGGACGGCATGCGCGCTGTCCCGGTGGCTGGCCATCAGCTGAGACCCCGCGAGCAGGGCGCGCAGGTTGGCCGCGCTGGTCAGCTGCCCCGGATGCGGCCTGATCACCTGGACGCGCTCGTCGTACGGGCGGTCGGTGCACAGCAGAGCTTCGACTGACAGCGCGCAGGCGACGTCGGCCGACTTGACCAGCAACTCGGCGTCGTGCACCGAGAAGGCGAGCAGGGCTTGCATCGGCTCGGTGCCGTTGACCAGCGACAGGCCCTCCTTCGGTGCGAGCGTCAATGCCTCGATTCCCTGCTCGGCCAGTACGTCAGCAGCGGGGCGCCCGCTGCGATCGTCCCCAGGGCCCCGCAGGCGGCCTTGGCCGATCAGCGGCTGGGCCAGGTGCGCAAGCTGGGCCAGGTCGCCGGACGCGCCCACGGATCCCTTGCCCGGGACCACCGGGAGCAGCCCGAGGTTCAGCAAATCGATCAGCCTGGCGGGCAGATCGGGACGCACGCCCGAATAGCCGGCCGCGAGCGTCCTGGCGCGGAGCAGCAGCATCGCCCGGACCGTCTCGTCGTTCAGCGGCTCGCCCGTGGCCGCGGCGTGGGACATGACGATCGCGCGCTGGAGCGTCGCGAGGTCCTGCTCGTCGACTCTGGTGTCGGCGAGCGCGCCGAAGCCGGTATTGACGCCGTAGACGGCGTGCGTGCCATGGATGGCAGACCTCACTACCTCGAGACTTGCCCGCATCCTCGCCGGCACGTCCGGGCCGAGCTTGGCGCTGGCTCGCCCCAGGGCAACATCGACGACATCCTCGACGGTGAGCGGGTCGCCGCTGACGATCACTGTTCGCATGGCTGACAGCCTGCCATCATCGCTGGCTGCCGCATATGCCGACCTCGGGCGGAATTGGGCCGCGGCGAGGCGGCGGCCGGGCTGGCGACGGCGATCTGCGGTAGGCTGGTTGCCGCTGATCACCGGGGCGAATTGGCGGTCAGGCGACGATCGGCTACAGTTCTGATCGCGCGTCAGCCCGGCTTCCCGGCGTGGCGCGGCCCGCCCCACGGTGGGTCAAAATGTGCGGACGTGGCTCAGCTGGTAGAGCATCACCTTGCCAAGGTGAGGGTCGCGGGTTCGAATCCCGTCGTCCGCTCGGAGGTGCCGGACGCCGTCTCGATATGTTTGCAGCTTTGCCAGACAAGTCCGCGCGGCTCTGCAGGCACCTTGGCCGTTGCCCTCGCGGTGAGCGGCCGGTGGCGGAATGGCCGAGTGGCTTAGGCAAGGGCCTGCAAAGCCCTGTACGCGGGTTCGATTCCCGCTTCCGCCTCGCGGGCGGTTAGCTCAGCGGGAGAGCGCTTCCCTGACACGGAAGAGGTCACTGGTTCAATCCCAGTACCGCCCACGACATTAGCGCAGGTCACAGGCCCGATCACCGGATGGTGGTCGGGCTTTCGTGATCGTTTGTCCGTGACTCGTCCGCGAGGTATGCCGCCACCTCTTCGTTGGCGCGTGGCATGCACTGGCACAGATGGGCTGCCTATGACAGCCCGGTTCCGCTTGAGCGCCATGCGATTGAACGCGGGCACGTAGACGGCTCGTCGGTGCCGAGGTGTTGTCGATTTTCGCAATTGGGAATCTAATTCGCATCGAGGGGGTCAGGGGTTCAAATCCCCTCAGCTCCACGTATTTCCCCAGGTCAGTGCATTGATCTGCAGTGCGTCCAGACTACGGCAAGATCATTTGACCGTCGATTGACCGTCATGGTAGCCGTGCATCGCTGGCATCGCGCGGCCTTGACCGGCGCTCGATGGCAAGCCATGCGGCCGGGCGGCAGTGCAATTTGAACAGTTAGCAAGCCATGACCCCGTTGATGGGTGGCCGGGTGAAGCGGCCGATGCCCCGACTCGGCGCAGTGACTGGCCTGTCCTGGTGCAGCTGCAGGCGTGGGGCAGGCGAGTGGCCTTGCTTGCGCCAATTCCACCGGGCGCAGTACGGCTATCTCAAGGCGGTAGCGCCGGTTCAAATCCGGTCGGGACTACTGAAGTAGTTGCAGGTCAAGGGCCTGATCGCTGATGGTGGCGGTCAGGTCCTTGATCATTTGTCACTGGTTCGTCATCGAGTTCTGGCGTCAGGTGGCGGCCGGGAGCGTCAGCAGAAGATGCTTCTCGGCATGGTTACAGGCGGAGCGTGGAGCCGAAGATGAACATCGCGCGCCTCGTGCCGATCCCGCTCGTCGAGCCCGTGACCAGCGCGGTCTTGCCTTTTAGATCTGTCATGGCGTTGTTTGATCTCTCTTGGGCCGGGGCAACCCGGCGTCCTGGGCCGGGCCAAGGGCGACGGTGCCGCCTGGCCACAACGAACGGCCACGTCACCTGGACGGCGGACACTAGCCGCTCCGCCAGGCCCAGGGCGGTACCGCCCTGGGTTTCGAAGACGACCCAGGCCCGCAGGGCGAGGAATACGGCGGTCACCGCCCCCGCGCCGCGGGCCCTGATCAGCGGCTG
>Ga0209240_1001071_pt1 | contig 10881 bp, 9 predicted proteins | sample GraSoi_2013_80cm_FD_185828 | JGI IMG/M metagenome (GOLD analysis project Ga0209240, IMG submission 185828) | Grasslands soil microbial communities from the Angelo Coastal Reserve, California, USA - Sample 9_17_2013_80cm (SPAdes) (version 2) | ecosystem: Environmental > Terrestrial > Soil >... | reverse complement strand
TCGAGCCGGGAGCCTAGTGGCCGTAGGCCAGACGGCCTGACCGACCGCGAGGCACAAGTGCTTGGACTCCTGGCTGCTGGAAAGTCCAACAACGAAATCGCGGTAGATCTCGTGGTCAGCGTGCACACGGTCGAACGCCATCTGCAAAATGCCTACCGCAAGGTCGGCGTGCGCAATAGAGGGCAAGCCGCTGCATATATCGTCCGGACCGCACAATTACCGAACGCATGTCGATGCGCCTGCGTAGTCCAATGTCTGCCAGGCTCTCGCTGCATAGCTGATCACCTGACACTTGATCAGTGGTCAAGATGGTCGATCGCATGGATGCCTTTCTTATTGCCAGCCGGTAGAAATATATTGCGGCGGCAAGCCACGGGTGTCGCATGCGCGGGCACTTAAGGCCGTTGCCCTGCCTGGACAGTTGCCCTGCCTGGACAGTTGCCCTGCCTGGACAGTTGCCCTGCCTGGACAGTTGCCCTGCCTGGACAGCGGACTCGATTCCTCGCGGCTGTGGTGGAGCGATCGATCTGCATAGTGGTCCATAAAGCCAAGATGGTTGATCGCAGGGATGGCGTCCCTGGCGCGGACCCGTAGAAATTAAGTAGGGTCCTGCTGCCTCGATGGATCAGCGTCCGGGCGAAGCTGTCGAGCGTGAGGGCACACGCCTGCATGAGTGTTGGCTTTCTTACTGCGGAGGCTTTGTTGCAAAGCGACTCAACGACGATGCAAGCCATGCGCCCTCAAGCCGACCGGATGCTCTCGACGGTATCGTCAGCCACCGCGACTGGACTGGCGGTGATAAGTAATAATGTCCGCAGCGAACATGGAGTCCCAAGCAATTATGCCTCGAGCGCCACCTGGGTGTGGGGCCGACTCTGATGGCGCGAGATCTTATCTACGCAATACTGCTGCTGGTGTCGTTTCTGGTGACGCTTCAATCGGGGCACACGCTATACCTGACGTTGTATACCTGGAACCAGCCGCGGTCCCAGGCGAGCGCGCCAGAGACATTCAGAGCTCCGGGGCTGTCCTTCACCGTCATGCTCCCGTGCCGTCACGAGGAATCAGTCATCCAGGCCACTATGGGGCGAGTCGCGGGTGCGAATTATCCCTCGAAATTGATTCAGGTACTGGTGGTGTGCTCCGCAGACGACAGTGGGACCATCGGCAAAGCCGAGGAAAAAATCGATGCGCTGCGACGGGAGGGGAAGGAAAACGTCTCCCTCGTGGTATTCCACGACGGGCCGGTCAACAAGCCGCACGCGCTCAATTGCGCCCTGCCGCACGCCGCTAATGACGTCATCACTATCTTCGACGCCGAAGACGACCTCCATGGCGAGATCTTCAATGTCGTAAATACGATCATGCTGGACGAGCGGGTGAAGATCGTCCAAGCCGGAGTGCAGCTGATGGACATTGACTCCAGCTGGTACTCGGCTCTCAACGTCCTCGAATACTTTTTCTGGTTCAAGAGCCGATTGCACTACCACGCACGCCTCGGCGCGATCCCACTCGGCGGGAATACCGTCTTCTTCGACCGAGCGCTGATCGCGAACGTGGGCGGCTGGGACGAACACAACCTGACCGAGGACGCCGATCTCGGCCTTCGACTCTCTGCTGCCGGCGAGCGAACCCGCGTTGTCTACGACGACCGGTATGTGACCAGAGAGGAGACACCGCCGACGCTCGCGCACTTCATTCGTCAGCGGACGCGCTGGAACCAAGGCTTCATTCAGACCCTGCACAAAGGTGCTTGGCGCAACCTGCCGACCCGAAAACAGCGTTGGCTCGCCTGGTATACGCTGGCCTTTCCGCAGGCTCAGGCCTTCCTGGCCATTTACGTTCCGTTTTCGCTCGTGACGATGCTGGCCTTCAAGGCGCCTGTCCTAGTCGCGCTTATCTCCTACCTGCCGGTAGTCATGCTCCTAGCCCACTTCCTCACCGCCGTAGTCGGACTACATGAATTCAGTAGTGCACATGAGCTGGAAGTCTCGCTGAGGACTGTTGTCCGTTTGGCAGTCGCTTGGTTCCCCTACCAGATTGTCCTTTCCTACGCAGCTCTTCGGGCGGTGAGACGTCAGGCTCGTGGCGTCACCAATTGGGAGAAAACCCAGCATGTTGGCGCCCATCGCGCACCCCTGCGCGACCGCGCGATCGAGCAGGTGAACGACAATGCAGCGTGACCGGGTCGCCCCCCTCCGGGCGGCGCCGCGGGTGGCAGAACCCGCCAAAGGCACAGTGGAGGTAGCGCGGGACCGCTGGTCTAACGCGCTCGGCCGGTCCAAGCCGCTAGGTAGGGTGGGCAAAGTCGCGCTCACGTTCGCGATAGTCAGCGGACTGATCACGCATGGCTACCACCTGTTCGACTACCCGCTTTACAATACTGATGAGGGGATCTACGTCGAGCGGGCCTGGTCGCTGATCCGGGAGAGCCGGCTCAGCCCTCAAACGTACTTTTACGACCACGCCCCGGGTGGCTGGGTCATCCTCGCCTTCTGGGAGTTCGTGCTGCCCGGACACTTCGAGGCGTTTGGTAACCCTGTAAACGGCGGCCGGGTACTCATGCTGCTGCTGCATGTCGGCAGTGTTTTCTTGCTGTTCGAGATCGCGCGCAAACTCTCTGGCGGGCTGCTCGCCCCGGTCATCGCTACATTCCTGTTCAATTTTTCGCCCCTGGCGATTTACTACCAGCGCATGGTCCTGCTCGACAACATGATGGTCTTCTGGGTGCTTCTGAGCATCTACCTCATACTGCGGCGCGAGAGCCGGATTTTCACCGGCCTGTGGTCGGGCCTTTCCTTGGGGCTCGCCGTCATCACGAAGGAGAACGCGATATTCTTTGCACCGACGATTTTCTATCTTCTTAGCCGTCGATTCAGGGGAGATCCGAATCGCGACTTCGCGCTGATGTTCTGGCTATTCGCGGCAACTACACCGATACTGATCTATTTTCTTTTCGCGACGCTCAAGGGCGAACTCTTGCCGCCAAGTCTCGACTTCAGTTTGAGTCGTACTCCACAGGGACACGTCTCGCTGCTATACGAGTTCTGGTTCCAGATCCACCGCAACCAGGGGAATCTGTTCCATCACACCCACCACAGCTATCTCTACACGATGTGGCTGCCGAAGGACGGTTTCTTGCTGGCCGCGGGGACGGCGGCGATGGTGATCAGCCTGTACGTCGGGTGGCGGGAGAGGGAACGCGACCCGGGCCTGCTTGTGGCGGGCACGCTGGCCTTCGAGATTGCCTTCTACCTGGCTCGGGGCAGCGTAATTCTCGACTTCTACGTGATCCCGCTGATCCCGCTGTTCGCATTGAATATTGGCTTGGTCGCCGACCGGGCGAAGCGGCGACTCCCTGCGCATACATCTCGCGTCGCGGTGCCTGTGGCCGTTGCCTGCCTCGCGTCAGTGCTGATGCTCGACCCGTCCGGCGCATATTTCATTACGCGAGGCCAGCACCACCAACTCAAGCTGGCAGATGTCTACTACCTGCCGCTGACGTATCTTCAACGGGAACAGATAGCGTGGGTTCGCCGCCATATCCCTACCAGCGATAAGATTATCACGGACGAGGATATATGGGTGTCGCTACATGATATACGCCCTTACTACCCTTACGCGCAGTCCCACTGGAATGCCGCCTCTGATCCGCAAGTCCGGAACAACATATTCCACACGAACTGGCGGAATATTGATTACTTTGTGCTTTCAAATGGTATGAAATATGCAATGAACCTGAACAATACGGCTGGACAGGAGGGCTGGATGCTGTACGCCCTCAACTATCATTCGACTAAGGTCTGGCAAGCCAGTCGCGGGAACGTGAAGCTCGCAATCTACCGAGTGCTGAAATAGTCGCGGAGGCCGCCGAGATGGCAGAAATCGAGCCTAACAGGACGCCGCCTGATGACCCACGTGAGAAGACGCCGCCTGATGACCCACGTGAGAAGAAGCATAAGAAGGTCACTTGGAAGTCTGTCCTCGGGGTTGTCGTCGCTCTCGTCATCGCGTGGCAGCTAGTCCACGCCTTTGTCCAGGGTCAAGGGAAGAACGCTGGCAAGGTCGCGCCGCCGAGCACATCGGCGCCCGCGGCGAAGCCGACGCCAACGCCGACGGTAACCCTGGGCGGCCGCCGGATCGCGGCCGGAAGTGGCCCGGTGATCGCGCTTAGTCCCGGCTTGGTGTCACCGGGCGGTCACGTGGGCATTGCCGGACAAGGCTTTGCTCGGAGGACGACGGTCGTTGTCTCGCTGCGCACGCCGCGCTCGCGGGCAGCAAAAGTGGTGACGCACGGCCGCACCTCCGGGTCGGGCACCCTGACTACGGGATTCAGCATGCCGCTGTCTTTTACCGGTTCCAGAGCCACCGTCGTAGTCCGCCAGGCCGATGGCGTGCAGACAACTGCCCCGCTTGTGACTCCAGGCGGGATGGGCACTGCCAAAATCGTCGGCAAGGCGGCAGGGAAGCCGGGCGACCATATCACGGTCTCCGCCCGCGGGTTCGCTCCGGGCGAGAAGGTCAACGTGTACTGGGGCCGGATTAGCGGAACTCCGGCAGCGACCCTGACCGCTGACAGCAGCGGTTCGGTCAGCAGCGCGAGCGTCCGCGTGGGGATTGCCCCGGTGGGTCCCACGACCCTGGTGCTGGTTGGCATGAAGACCCACACGACGGCGACGGTGCCGTACCAGATGCTGGGCTTGTACCCGGCGACTGCTTCACGTCCCTATGCGGTCAAGGCTGGTAAGTCGATTTCGTTCAGGGGTAACGGCTTCGCGCCCGGTGAACCGGTAAATATCTACCTCGATGCGTCTGGCGGTGTTCCGGCGCTGACGTCTCACGCCGATAGCAGCGGCGGCTTCTCGGTCAGCTTCGTGGTGCCGTTCGGGCTGAAGGGCAGCCAGCGACTGATCGCTGTCGGCGAGATGAGCCGTGCCTCGGTGAGCTCGGGCTTCCAGGTTCTCCCCTACATTCCGACGGCACAGGCAAGCACTTACAGCGCCCTTCCCGGCACAACTGTGAGTTTTTATGCCCACGGCTACGCCCCCAACGAAGTAGTGCTCGTTTACCTCGGAGGCGGCAAGGGCCATGGCGGACAACTCGTGACGGCCTTCCGGGTCGACAGCCGCGGCAGTGCGTCCGCAGCCGGAAGCTATGTTGTGCCGAGCGGGGTCGGGCCGTCGGTGAGCTTCAGCCTGGTCGGTCATCAAAGTGGCGGCACGGCGAGAGCGAAGCTTTCGGTCGGCGCAGCGGCGCAGTCGGTCACGGTTCCGCCGCAGCACCCGTACGTCCTGCCCCCCAGCCTGGGCGGCAAGCCTCCGGCGACGAGCTCGCCTGCGCATGGTTCGCACAGTACGTCGCCGTCGGGCTCTGCGTCTGGGCCGGCCAGCTCACATTCATGACAGGCAGCACCGATCACTCGTAACCGAAAGAATGGAAACTTCTCATGAGGGCAATTTTCGGGCCTCATACGGAGCAGGTACTGGCCCTACTTTCCGATCTCTGGCGCCTGTCGCCACAGGAGATTAACAAGGTGACCAGGGCCTGGAAGGAGGCCAGTGACCTGAACCGCGCCGAGGCGTTGGCACAGCTAAATCGTGCCGCTTCGAGGGAGGAGCGGTACCGGATCCTGGCGGCGGCGTCCGCCGCGCGCAGGCAGGCGATGGATGTCGCATACATGCATCACCGCACGGACTGGGCGTTCTGGGCCGCGGCGTGGGATGCGGCGTCGGCAATTGCCGCAGACGACAACAGTGGCAGCGAATACGACATTCTCACCGCCCCGCTCATGACGGTGCTTCCTGCTCTGTCGCAGGGTCGCGGTGCTGTCCAGATTCCAGCCCAGAGGTCCAGCCGGCAGCGCGGGGCGAGGCTCATGCCGCCTGCGACAGCCGGGCAAGGACGGTCCGAGCCCCCCAGCAACTCGGAGCGCACGGAGCGGGCATGAGCGGCCCGGACGCACGATGAAGAGCCGGTTCATTCAGCTCTTTGAGCTCTCGCCAGAAGCCATGGTGATAGTGGATCGCACCGGCCAGATTCACCAGGCCAACAAGCAGGCTGAGGAGCTGTTCGGCTACGGCAGGGACCAATTGCGCGGTGAGTCAGTCCACACCCTCTTCCCTGGCCAGCCAATAGCTCTGCCCGGCAGCCAGGGGCCGGCCGAGAACCTTGGCCGGCACCTGCAACTGGTCGGCAGCAGCAGCGATCTCAGGCAGTTCCCGGCGGACGTCAACGTGATCCCGCTACAGACTGAGCGGGGCGCAGAGAACGTCGTAAGCATCAGGGACCTCACCGAGGAGCAGCGGGCCCAGTTCGTCCTTGAGCTTGGCCTAGACGCCCAGGAGCTGGCCAACCGAGACCGGCGGGCCGCATCGCCGCCGGCATTCATGACGACACCATCCAGGTACTGGCGGCGGCGAATCTGCGACTGCAACAGCTTAAGAACCGGCTGCACGACCCTGAGGAACTGGACATAGTCGACAAACTCGAGAAAACGCTGGGCTCGGCGCTAAGTCATCTTCGTCAGCTCATCTTCGATCTGAGGCCGACCAGCCTGGAACATGGCAGCCTCTCCACAGCCGTGCATGTTGTGCTCGAGGAGATGCGCTCCGACCTCGGGATCTCTTATCAGCTCGACGATCGTTGCGGAACCCATTTGCGCCCGAGCGCGGCTGTGCTCATATACCGAACGACCCGTGAGGCGCTCGCAAATGTGCGCCAGCACGCCAGGGCTAACAACGTGCTGGTCCAGTTCAGGGACGTGGGCGGCGGCTGCCTCGCGAGGATCGTCGATGACGGGGTTGGTTACAACCCGGCTGAAGTTGAGGATCGCCCAGGGCACGTCGGCCTGAGTCTCATACGTGAGCGAGCCGAGATTGCCGAGGGATGGTGCCGGATCGAAAGCACTCCAGGAGCGGGAACGACGGTGGAGTTCTGGGTCCCGGATCGCGGGCTGCCCAGGCGACCCAGGACAGGACATGAGCGGGCCGCGTGAGCCTGATAACCCAATCCGGGTGCTCATCGTTGAGGACCACCTCGTCGTTGCCGAGGGCCTCGCATCACTGCTGGGGTGCTACTCAGATCTGGCAGTAGTCGCGATCGCCACGTCGGTCGCCGAGGTGACTCTTGCCACGCGCACGGTGTGCCCTGATGTCGCCATGGTCGATTTTCATCTGCCCGATGGGACCGGAGCCGATGCCGCGGAGCAGATCCGCGCTCGATGCGGCGAAACGGCTATCGTCTTCCTCAGCGCGGACGATAGCGATGAGCGGCTTCTCGAAGCGATCGAGGCTGGTGCGAGCAGTTATCAGCTCAAGTCGGCGAGCGGCGAGCAGATCATCGAGTCGATACGTGCGGCTGCAGCAGGCGAGACCGTTATACCTGCCGGCATGATCGCCGCCGCCCTTGCGAAACGTCGCAGAATCACCCGCGAGCGCTCGATGCGAGAGCAGTTGCTGGCGAGCCTGACCGCCAGGGAAACAGAGATCCTGGGGCTCATGATCGAGGGCGTCGACAACAGGGCTATGGCCAAGCGGCTGCATATTAGCTACGCGACTGTGCGAACGCATGTTCGCTCGATCCTCGGCAAACTGGGCGCCCGCTCTCAGCTTGACGCCGTTGCGAAGGCAACTCAGCTGGGCTTCCGCCCGTGACGGCAATGAAGCGCATGAAGAAAGCCGTGGTCAGCTTGGCGGTGATCGCAGGATGCACCGCATTCGCCGCCGGAGTGACGAGCTGCGGCGCATCCTCCAGCCCGCAGCAAGCAGCGGCGTCCAGGTTCCTCGCGAAGTACACCCGGCCAGATGGCAGAGTTGTGCGCCTCGACCAGGGCCGCGACACGGTAAGTGAGGGTCAGGCCTACGGGATGCTGCTGGCTGAAGTGGCCGGCGACTACCGCGCATTCCAGCGCATCTGGCTGTGGACGCATCGTCACCTGCAGCACCGCGATGGCTTGTTCAGCTTCCATACGAATGCAAGAGGTAAGGTCACCAGCCGGCAGCCTGCCAGCGACGCCGACCTCCTGATTGCCTGGGCGCTGCTTCGCTATTCCGGGCCGAAGGCAGCAGTTTGGCACCGGGCCGGTCGCCGCGTCGCCCACGCGATCCTGGCGTATGAGCTCGCCTCTGGCCCTGGCGGGATGCTGGTTCTCACGGCCGGGCCCTGGGCCACCGGATCGCCAGCTGGATCCACCCTGGATCCCAGCTATTGGTCGCTGCCTGCGATGGAAAGCCTCGCGCGGCTGACCGGCAGCAATGTGTGGCATCGCCTGGCGGTCAGTGCCGTTACCCTGACGGGCCAACTCAGCAGGAACGGCAAGCTCCTGCCACCCGACTGGGCAAGACTGGACTCGGCGGGAGCGGCCCAGCCTGAGCCCGCTCCGGACGGCAGCGAGCCGCGGGTGCAGTACGGTCCGGACGCAGCGAGGACGGTCATCTGGTTCGCCGCTTCTTGCGATGCGCAGGCCAGAGCGCTAGCTGCGCGCTGGTGGCCACTGCTAAGGTCCCGCGCCCGTTCACGCGCGCTGGCGCTGGGCGTCAACGGCGCAGTCATGACGGCCACGCCTGTGCCGCTGTCACTTGTTGCATCCGCAGCGGCAGCGAAGTCAGCCGGCGACGGCACGGCCGCCTCGCATCTGCTCCGGCAAGCGATGGCTAAGCAGAGAAGTTACCCCACCTATTACGGCGGAGCCTGGGCTGCACTTGGACTAGCCCTCCTGCCCAGTGGCGGCGCTCTCGCCGGGTGCCATCACTAGCCAGAGGCTGGGTGCCCAAGGCGAGCTCTACCTGACCTCGCCCGTTTCTGGCTGACCGGCGCGTCGCCTCATTCAATCGTAGTAGACCGAAGCCCACCCATTGGTGGACGCAGAATCCATTCGCTCGTACGACGATTTCAACGTGGCCTCTTTCTAGGCTCGGTTGCTTGCACGGCGGCGCCTTGCGCCCTGAAGACCCCTGCTTACTAAGGGTTACGGGGTCAAGGCTGCCAGTAGCACTGGGTTCCGACCTTCGTGCATGAAGGTCAGCCTTAATTGGCGCCCCCATGAACCCAGAGACCAGCAACCTAGACCTAGTCTGGAGGGTCGAAAATTGAATTTCCGGTCAACGATCGTCCGCCGTATTCTCGGCGAGCAGAGCGGAGGACCGGTCGCAACGGGTGGCGAACAACCCGTCACTAAGCGTCCGTGGCAGCGAGTATCTCGGAGAGTCAGAGTCGCCAGCCTGGCTGCTGCCGTCGTGGCAGCTACGCTGCTGTCCCTTGCTCTCAGCTCCGGCAGTAATAACTCCACAGCAACCTCTCCTGCTACCGCTGCCGCGCTGTCATCCCCCGATGCCGCGCCGCAGCTGCACGTGTCCGGCAACAAACTGGTCAGCGCCTCCGGCCAGCCTGTGTTGCTCCATGGAGTTGATCGCTCGGGCACGGAGTTCATGTGCGTGCACAATGCAGGGATCTTCGACGGCCCCGAAAGCCTGGCGTCGATTCGGGTAATGAAGCAGCACGGGATCAACGCGGTGCGGGTCCCGCTGAACGAGGCCTGCTGGAATGGCGAGTCGTACGTCAAGCATTCCATGGCCGGTGCCCCGTACCGCGCGGCGGTCACGGCTTACGTGAACCGGCTGACTGCCCATGGCATGAACGCCATCCTCGACCTGCACTGGACTGACGGGCAGTACATGGGCGGCGCGTCGGCGTGCGCATCGGATCAAGCAATGTGCCAGAAGCCCATGCCAGACGCGGCCGGGGCAGTCCCGTTCTGGAAGTCGGTGCCGCAGGCATTCCAAGGCAACAACGCCGTCATCTTCGACCTGTTCAACGAGCCGTATCCGGACCAGGCCAACCACAACAGCCAGTCCGCGGGCTGGCAGTGCTGGCTGCACGGCGGGCGAGACTGCGTAGGTATTCCGTACGAGGTGGCTGGAATGCAGACCCTTGTCAACGCGGTCCGGTCGACGGGCGCGAACAACGTCATCATGCTGGGTGGGCTGACTTGGTCCAACGACCTGTCCCAGTGGCTGTCTCACGAGCCGGCCGACCCTGCCCACAACCTGGCTGCGTCCTGGCACTCCTACAACTTCAATGCCTGTAGCACGCAGGCGTGCTGGAACAAGCAGCTCGCTCCAGTGATCGCCAAGGTCCCGCTCATCGCGGGAGAGATCGGCGAAAACGACTGCGCAGGTTCCTACATCAGCCGCCTGACGACGTGGCTGGACTCGAAGGCCGCAAGCTACTTGGCCTGGACGTGGAACTCCGACTTCAACTGCGCCAGTGGCCCCGGCCTGATCACCAACTACAACGGCCACCCCACCCCGTTTGGGGCAGCTTACGAATCGCATCTCCGCTCCGTCGCTCACATGGCGGACTAGCCCGCCGTCCCGAAACTTGGGTCGGGTGCAAGCCGGGGCAGTGACGGTCTCCCCCAGGCCGTCACTGCCCCGCCCATGTCGGCGGGGACTGCGTGGAACTCTGACGTTTGGTGGGGTACTTCGAGATATGTCATGTACCGTTATAGCCTGCGTCGAGCGACGCATCCTTTCAGGAATTGGGCGTTTCCTTGAGGGCTGAACGGCTGAGCAACTTCCTCCGCTCGCAGCGAAGCCGAAGAGCCACGCCCAGATGGTCTATCGCCGATTCCCGGCTGCGATCGTCAGCCCCGTCTCGGGCATCCAGGGCCAACGCTGGCTCTTCAGCAAGCTCGCGGCCGCATCTTGGTATCCCTGCCTCGGCGGCGCAGGCCGCAGCCAACGTAGAAAATGCGCTCGCTCGTGCCGCAAGCCTTCCGGGATGCGCCTACCGCGAGCCTGCCTGACTTCGGAGAATGAGAGGGCTAAAGCTAATGAAAGACTTTGAGACCCGCGACGGATCGGCTCGGAATTGGGAGCTGCG
>Ga0209240_1001069_pt1 | contig 10898 bp, 11 predicted proteins | sample GraSoi_2013_80cm_FD_185828 | JGI IMG/M metagenome (GOLD analysis project Ga0209240, IMG submission 185828) | Grasslands soil microbial communities from the Angelo Coastal Reserve, California, USA - Sample 9_17_2013_80cm (SPAdes) (version 2) | ecosystem: Environmental > Terrestrial > Soil >... | reverse complement strand
CCGCCACTATCACCAACTCGGCGGGCGGTTGCAACCCATCTTGGACACGATTCGCCGCCTGCATGAAATGGACTTCTGGCTGGAAATTGTCACGCTCGTGATCCCCGGCTTCAATGACTCGGATGACGAACTGCAGCGGCTAACAGAATTCATAGCAAGTGTGTCTACGGACATTCCCTGGCACGCCACGGCGTTTCACAAAGACTACAAAATGACCGACCCGGATAACACCAGTGCGGAGATCCTGATGCGCACAGGGGAGATTGGCAGGAAATCAGGCTTACGCTACGTCTATGCCGGGAATCTGCCCGCCGAGGTTGGGGACTTGGAGAACACACGTTGTCCACACTGCCGGCAACTTCTAATTGAGCGGCATGGCTACCTCATAATGGGCTACCATCTGACTTCAAATGGCTGTTGCCCATCGTGTGGAACAAGGGTTCCAGGACGATGGGCTCGCGAGTTTCAGGGACAGATCACCGACCGTCCATATGTGCCACCCACGCGTTCCAGTTTGTTCTCGATTCTACGTTGTCATTCGCCAAAACTAGGTCGCGCTCGTCTCGAGCCGCGTGAAGCTTTGCATTATCAATCCCGCTCACGGATCAGTGGTTCGTCACAGAGATCGATCAGCATGGAATGGTGTTGATAGTCGAACCAACGGCAGAAGACATCGAAACTGCGGTCTGGAGGCCAAGTGGTTGTGTCGTTGAACCAGCCCGCCAACTGCTCAACGAAGATCTCCTCGCACAGTTCGTGCAGTACGTCAGCGACCTCCTCAGGTGTGTCGCATTCGGGGATCAAGTAGATCGCTGGCTCCAGGACCAGTTCCTGCAAGATCAGGTCAGAGCTCGTTGAATCGGCCGCGTGCAGCCAGTCCAGGAAGGGCTGTTTTGGCTTGACAACTAGGGCTGATCGATTGAGGGTGAGCCTGATGTCCTCTGCTCTCACGCGGCGCGTCTTTCATACCGGCGGTGCAAGCCGCCGACTTGAGGGATGGCGACGATCTCGCCACGACTCATGATCGCTCTCGATTCGGGAGCGTCCTTTGCCAACGCCAGATGCGTCCGCGAACGGTGGTAGTAGGTGAAATAGCTCTTTAGCAGTTTCCGAAGGTGTCGTTGACTGAGGACCACGACGTGATCCAGACAGTCACGTCGAATCGAGCCGATCATCCGCTCCGCGAATGCATTCTGCCAGGGACTCCGGGCGCACTGATGACCTCCTTCATGCCCAACGATTGGATTCGACGCCGGAACTCGTTGCCATAGGTCGCATCGCGATCGCGGACCAAGTACCGCTTGGAGCCCTGTTCCGCGAATGCTTCCACCACCTGCTGAGCGGCCCATTCGGCGCTCGGATGTTCCGTGACTCCGAAATGAAGTACCTTCCTCCGCTGATGCTCCAGCACGAGAAACACGAACAGAACCCGCAGGCGGATAGTCGGTACGGTGAAGAAGTCGATGGCGACGATCTCCCTAATGTGGTTCTGTAAGAAAGTTTTCCAGGTCTGTGACGGCGGCCGTTTCACGGTCCGCAAGACGCGGGAAACGGTCCGTTCCGACACCTCGATTCCGAGCTTCCGCAACTCGCCGTGAACGCGCGGCGCACGCCACAAAGGATTGGCGCAGGCTATGGTCCATCAACTCGCGGACCTGACGGCTGATCGGAGGCCGACCGGGCCTTCCCGACTTCTTCGACCGTTGCTCCCAGTACCTGCGGAAACGCTCCCGCTGCCAGCGTACAACCGTGTCAGGGTGAACCACGCAAAGAGGTCTCCGCCAGTCCTTCCACACCGCGGACAGCGCGGTCCAGAACCAGCGGTCGCGGGCCCAACTAACCGCGGACGCTTTTTCTTACCTTTGTAAGTGGCCAGTTGTTGGCGGAGGGCGAGGTTTCTCTAGGACGACCGCGTGATGGCCTCTTCCGAACAGCCAAATGAGCTGAAACAAACCCAGCAGGATTACGAGCATGTTGCCCGATTGTTGCTTCCAGGCTGTTGAAAAGTCAATATGGTCCGGACGATCTAGTTTTGGCGAACCTCAACGCGCGCCCCTGCTTCCGAGTTCTGCGGCACTGCCGGTGGACGATTCGGCTATACTTGCCAGTGCCACCGGAACCATTAGGGGCAGAAGATGTTATTCCGTGCGGGTATGGGATTGTCCGGCGCGACCGAGCAAACTGGGGACGTACTTGTACAACCTGCAAATCAGGAAAGTCTGGTCGCGCAGACGGGTATTTTCGAGCGACGCAAGGCTCGCTGGTTAATCCTTTCTCTTGTGGCGTCGTTGTATCTGGTCTGCTGCTTCGCCGTGGCGCTCACAAGGGGACCTTGGTATGACGAAGGGTTTCTTGCGAACCCAAGCTACGCCTGGATTACGACGGGGCATCCCGGAATCTCCATACTTGACGACAGTGGTCCCTTCCTGCCCTTCCATCAGCGAATGAGCATGAGGGGAATCCGTGAGCATATCTACGCGGAGATGCCGCTTTATGTGGTGTTTCTGGCGGGTTGGTTCAAGGTGGTCGGCTTCGGTCTGGTTAGGACACGCGTGTTTACGATCTTGTGCGGTCTAGTTGCGCTCCTGAGTTGGTACTCAGTGGTCCGCAAGCTGACGATGGATGCCGGGGTCGCGGTCGTGACGTTCTCTCTGATTGCGATCGACTACGGATATGTTTTGCGGTCCTCGGAAGCCCGTATGGATGCGCTAAGTGCCGCGTTCGGATTCGCTGCGCTGGCCGTCTATCTCGCTCTTCGAGAGCGAAACTTTGCACTAGCTGTGCTGCTGTCGCATACATGCGTCGCTGCCGGTGCGTTTACCCACCCAAACGGCGGCATGCTTGCTTTCGCCGGCCTAGCCTTATTAACGCTCTACTACGACCGTCCGCGCATCCGGCCGAGCCATTTCGCGATTGCGCTGAGTCCGTACCTTGTCGCGGCGGCGTGTTGGGGCATATACATCGCTCAGGATGTGCAGGCTTTCAAGGCGCAGTTTCACCTTAGCTCCATCCAAGGCGGTCGACTGGAAACGTTCCGGTCGCCTTGGAACACGCTGAAACGGGAAATTTTGGAACGGTATCTGGGCTCGCTTGGAGGAGTCGGAAATTGGTCAGGATTCAAGAAGCTGAAAGTGGTGATTCCCCTCTCGTACTGGGCCGGACTAGCAGGGGTGCTCTGTATCGGAGAACTGCGGCGGCGGAAAGGTTACCTTGCGTTGCTGTTACTGACTGTCACCTATTTTTTTGTGCTCGCCTTTACCGATGGCCGCAAGAGTCAATGCTACGTGGTGCACATCATACCGCTATACGCATCGCTGCTGGCCGCCAGCATCGTCTGGCTGTGGAGGAAGGGAAAAATGTACCGACCGGCCGTTGCCGCCGGAGTGGTTCTGCTATGCCTGATTCACGTTGGAGGCATCTTCTACCAGGCGAGAGCAGATTCTTACCACAAAAGTTACCTGCCGGCGATTCGCTTTCTGAAGGAAAACACAAGGGCGGATCAGACGGTCATTGGTCCCGGAGTCTTGGGGTTCGGCTTGCGGTATCCGCCGAACCTGACCGATGACTTTCGGCTGGGATATCTGAGCGGACAGAGCTCCGACTGGATTGTCGTCAATGATTGGTATGAGGGATGGTTTCGGGGTCTGAAGAAAGTCGAGCCCGATGCGTATCAGTTTGTGAGAACCAGACTGGATAATGAGTTCGTGCCTGTGTACAACGAAGCGGGTATTGTGATCTATCGAAGGCGATAGCAGAACATTGGCAGGTGGTGGATGGAACTACGCTTTCCCGACGTTCTCTCCCCGAGGGCGATAGTGCGCCGGGGCATCCCTTACCCCTAATAATCGTTAGTTGGAGTCTTTGTTTCCATTCCGTATGTCGCCTGCGCGCTGATGCTAAGCTGTTTCTAGAAGAGCGCACAGAGCGACGAGGGTGGAATAAATCGTATGTTGGGGGGATTTCTGAGGTTCGTCGCCATCCCCCAAGTCGGCGGCTTGCACCGCTGGTATGAAAGACGCGCCGCGTGAGAGCAGAGGACATCAGGCTCACCCTCAATCGATCAGCCCTAGTTGTCAAGCCAAAACAGCCCTTCCTGGACTGGCTGCACGCGGCCGATTCAACTAGCTCTGACCTGACCTTGCAGGAACTGGTCTCGTCGACAGCTTTCGACCCAACGCTCCGCCACACCGTTTTGCCAGGGGCTCTCGAAGGAGGTGCGGACAGGGCTTATCCTCATGGATCGAACGGCCGCGGGAACCTCCAACCCGTATTTCGCATCGTGGTCGAAGATCAGAAACCTGGGCGCCGACTCGAATGGAAACGCCTCCCGTAGCTGCTGCACGGTCCACAGGCTCGTCGGATGGTTTGTGACATTGAAATGCAGGATGCGGAGACGATCGTGGCTGATGACGAAGAAGCAGCAGAGCACACCGAACGTAATCGTTGTCACGGCGAAGAAGTCCATCGCCGCAATCGCTTCCCGATGGTTTCGAAGGAAGGCGAGCCAACGTTTGGCCGGGTCAGGATCTCTCGGCGCTCGTTTCATCCAACGGGAGATCGTTCTCTCGGAGAGATCAAAACCGAGCATGAGGAGTTCCCCATGTATCCCCAGGTTGGGTTCTCGGCAACCATCTGGAAGATCAACTCCCGAACCTCCTTCGGCGTCCGTCTTCTTCCAACCTGCGTTCGGACTCCGGAGATCAGCCTCCAATACATACGAAAACCAGTCCGGTGCCAACGGACTACGGTTTCAGGCGTGACGACGATGAGAGCTTGTTTGCATCCTGACCAGAATCGACGAACGATGACCCAGAAGAGCTTGCCGAGCAGACCTATGCTCGGACGGCGATGCCGACGTTTCAGCACAGCGAGTTGTTGCCGGAGCACGAGATTCTCCAATACAAGATTCCCATGGCTACGGAAGAGGCGAATCAGTGCTCCGATCCAGAGGAGAAGAAGGCTGAACATGGCACGGAGTTATATCAGATCAACGATTGGAAATATTGTTGTAAGCTGTTGATTCTGCGGTCGGCCATAATTTTGGCGAGGGACAGGTCTTGGTGGGAGCGGTTCGTCACCACGAGATTGGGATTGTTGAAGCTTGCCGAGGGGGTCACGAATTCTGCGTGGTTAGGTCGCGGATTTGTCAGGAGATCTGGGTCACGGATTTTGCGTGCTGCTGAGAGGAAAAGGCGCGCTTAAGATGGAAACTCTCCTTCCTCGGTGGCCTTCCAGCCATTCTCAATGAACGTCTGCTTGGCGACTGCGGCTTTGTCCACAGCCAGATGGAATATGCCCTGTCCTTCTTGGAGCTCCGCGGAAAAAGCTTGAATATGCACCCCCTTCTCCCAGAGAGCGGAAGCTATTTCGCTAGGCAGTCCGGGGCGCTTGGCAATCCGAAGCTCAAATTGTTTCACCTGCGGCACGACTTGAATTACACCTATGAAACAAGCCAGTTAAAAGAGATGTCCGTTCGATTCTTGGATTACTACATAAGCGGCCGGGCAAATTGTAATCCACATAGATTCCAGCCGTCTATGGGCATGGTTCGAACCACGTGCGCCCTCAGCATACGTACCGTTTGTCGAAACTTCAGATTTCTTAGAGCGGGTGCAACAGGCATTTCTAGCGATACCCGCGACCGGCGTCGCAAAGGTTTGCGTATCGCCAGCAACGCGCCTCCGGCACTTTCGTTGAGCAAGGTACAGAACTCTATGAATTCTCGGCCTTGCCCGTCAACGCCGCGTACGAACACCGGTATGGCGAGGGAGAGTCGCACCCAGCGGCGGCGCTCTGCAGCTGGTTGGTTAGCCGCGGTCGGTCTTCGCCCCCGGCGCATGGGCAATCATAGCCGGACTGAGGATGTCTGTCAGGCAGGGTTAACACGGATGACATCATACGTTGAATAGTCATCGCCGTGGAGCGATTAGGTAGTCAAGCCTAAGCTCACTGGCGAGCGGCGGACAAAAGGCGATGGCGTCAGCCTTTCAAAAGAGAAAAACCTGGGTAGCACCATGAGGCGCGTGTAAAGTGCCCAAGCACGGGTACGCTGCAGGCCTTGCATCCTCGAGCCCGCTATTCCCTTCGTGCTTACCCAGGGCGGCAGAATACTATCGCCGTACGTGTCTTCGTATCAAGCGTTTTGTCAATTCAGCGTTTTGTCAATTCAGAAACTGAGAAAAAAGACCGCTGTGCGTCGCCAGAATGTCATCGGATGTAAATGTCATCTCTTTCGCCCAGTGTAAACTTCGAGTCATTCGAGCCCGCACTGGATCAGCCATTCCTTTCGAGAGTGCGCAGGTGATTTTTGCCGGCGACGGCGCACACCTATGCACCTTGCCTCTGCATGGCGCACGCATATATAAGGATGGACGGAAAACCCTCGGACTAGGCAGCTCGATCGTAACGGTGATGCAGCCCCCCGAGTCGATCGTAGGAAAGCACGCGACCATGTGTCGCGCAGTGAGGTCTGTGCCTCGACGTTCCCTTTCCTAGTCCAAGATGCGTGCGATCCTCGTGATAGTAGGACACGTACTCGCAAAGGAGACGTTTCAGGTGGCGCTCGTTTAGAGCAATCAGATGGTCGAGCAACTCGCGGCGGCAGCTCCCCCCCCAGCGCTCGGCGACACCATTCTGCTAGGGACTTTCGAACGAGGTCCGCACAGCGTTTATCTTCAGGGATCGAGTGGCTGCCGGGACCCCCGTCCGTATTTTGCATCCCGGTCATGGATTAGAAATCTTGGAGCCGTCGCGAACGGAAACGCCTCCCGCAACTGCCGGATGATCCAACTGCTCCTCGGATGCGTCGTGATGTTGAAATGCAGGATACGCCGGCGATCGTGGCGGATGACAAAGAAACAGTAGAGGACGCCGAACGTGATCTTTGGCACGGTGAAGAAGTCCATCGCCGCAATCGCTTCCCTGTGATGCTCAAGAAACGCGCGCCAACGTTTGGCCGGCCGGGGATCCCTCGGCCTCAAGCTGCTGCCTTCCCCTGCTGCCGTTTCTCTTCGCTGCCGGGGCCGCAAGCACATCAGCATTTGTCGCGCAATTACGTCCGTACTTGCTTGTCCTGTCGGTGCTGCTGATGCCGCTCGTTTAGAAATCACGTGGTCGAGCAGCTCACTGCGGCAGCTGCTCGGCGGGTTGCATCACCGTTACGATCGGGCGGCCTAGTCCGAAGACCGAAGACCCTTCCGTCTATCCTTAATATATATGTGTGCGCCCTGTCGATGTGGGCTGCAAGGGGCGCAGTGGGGTTAAGGGCACGTGCGCACTCATCGATAGCAACTCTTGGTCAAATGCAGGCTTAAAGTTCACGCTTGGGCGAGAAAGAATCGCGCCACTCTCGGCGGATGGCAGTTCGGCGAGCCACACTATCTTTGACGGGTGTTCAGCTTGTCGAGTGCGCGCTTCAACTCTTCAAGCTTCTGCCCAGCTTCGCCGAGCTTGCCTTCCGCCGTCAGGCGCTGGTAGTCGGCAAGGTCTTTGGCAGCTTCCGCGATGAGCGCGTTGAGATCCGCTGCGGGTCGAGGCGAGGCGGGGGATGCCGGTGTGCCTCGCGCCAGCTCGGCCGGGACAGCGGCGGAGCTCATCGACGAGGCCGCTCCGCCAAAAAGGGCAGCCATCGCTGTCTCGAACGTTGGTCCGCGGCTCCATTAGCTGGCTGGAGCGTCTTGTCACGAAAAGGGTTCATTCGGAGAGTTGACTTTGCCACATTGTTACAGGAGTGAAGTCTCCGGCGAACGCCATATTTGAGCACACGAACACGCGATATTATCTGCAGCAACGAATTATGCGGAGCATTGCGAGGAAAGCCAGCGCTGGTCGGCATTCTCCTGGCTGTGAGCTGCACATAATTTGACACCGTTCTGGAAAATCTCCCAGGAGGTGCTTTTATGGCACAACAGACTGGGCGTAACTTTTGGGTCACGAAACTTAGAAACTTTCTCACCGACCACCATTACAGCCGTCAGGCGATCAAGAACTACTGCATCGTTGCAAAGCGATTTCTGAGCTACGTTGAAAGCTGCCGGATTTCAATCGATTCCGTGCAGCCCGACTGCGTGGTCGCGTACTTGCGTTTGGAACTGAACCGTTATCGCCGCAGGCAAGGACGGGATCCCGGCACCATGAGCGATTGGCGCTGGCATCTCTTATCCCCGATTCACAAACTGCTCGCCCTAGCTCAAGGAGCATGGCCTCCGCTTTCGGTCGCGGAAGCGCGAGTTCGATGGTTTGCAGGAGAGCTTGGGGCAGCAGAGCATAGCCCATCAACCATAAGAACCTACGTACACGTTTCGCGCGACTTTCTCAGCTACCTCGATCGCAAAGGTGTGGATCTTCACGATGTTGAGCCCTCACATGTCTCGGCGTTCATCGACCAAGAACTGCGGCGATACCAGCTAAGGCACCACCGATTGCCAGGACGAGTTGTGGATTGGCGGTGTGGCTTAACCTCTCCCATTCACTTGCTGCTGAAGAAGGTTCGCGGGATTTGGTCGCCCCTTGAGTTGCCGCATCCTCAGATCAAGAGGCTTGAGGAGCAACTGAGGAAAGACGATTTCGCTCCTCGTACACTCGCCCACTATCTTTATCGCACGCGTCATTTTCTGAGCTATCTGGAGGCGCGAGGCATTGCCATCGAGCAAGTGAAACCGGTCGATGTCCGGGCTTATCGCTGGAAGGAACTCACAGCATATCGCAAGAGGCACGGACGGCAGCCACTGAACCAGCGTCAGTGGAAGACCTTGATAACTGCTCCCGTAAATCGACTGTTGCGTGTTGTCTTTGGCGTCTGGCCGCCAGGCTCAGAACCAGATCCAATCATTGAAGAGTTTCGCCGATACCTCGTCTTGCAAGGTTTCAGCACCGCAGTAATACCAAGTCAGCTGTCAGATATTCGTTGCTTTCTGCGTTATCTGAAGGAGCACAGGAAAGCGCTGGCATCGGCCCAGCCAGGGGATGTGTCCCGCTATTTGAAAGCTCGACTCGAGCTCTATCGTCGACGTAATGGACATGCACCGCACAACATCGCAGGTTGGTGCCACGGACAAACCGGTCCGATTCATCGGCTGCTGCGTATAGTTCATGGGCAATGGCCGCCGACGCCAGCGGCCGCAAATGACTTTGAGCAGTGGCGCGGCAAGCTCTTGTCTGCTTACGCGATCTGGATGATAGATCTGCGCGGGTTGTCTCAGCCGACCGTCCGGAAGAACAGCGACGCTGCGCGCGTTTTTCTCGAATGGTTGCGAGATGCAGCTCGCATCGAGAAACTACCAGAACTTACGGTCCTCGCCATTGATCACTTCTTGGCTTGGCGCAATCCCAAACTCAGGCGAGCGACACGCTCCGGGGTCGTTCACTGTCTCCGTGATTTTCTTCGCTTTTTGCATGATAAGGGCTACCTGAAGCGCGATTTGGCCTCCGCCGTTCCCCGCGTGAAGTTATATCGGTTCGAGGATGTGCCCAAGGCATTCAGGCCCGACCAGGTCAAGGCAGTCCTTGAGCACATATATAAGGATAAGACTCCTGTTGGACTTCGCGACTATGCCATAGCCCTTCTGCTGGCGAGCTACGGATTACGTGCCGGCGAGATTGCCCGCGTGCGGCTGGAGGACATCGACTGGAAGCGTGAGGAGTTTTGCGTGATCCAATCGAAGTCGCATTTGCCATTGCGACTGCCGCTCTCAATCGAGGTGGGCAATGCGATTCTTCGATACCTTCGGCGCGGAAGGCCAGATTCTAAAGCACGCGAGGTTTTTCTCAGATCCCGCGCTCCACAAGGACCATTTCGGCAAGCGTCAAGTCTCGGTTCGATGATTCAAAGGCGGCTGCGACAGGCCGCTGTCCAAGTCGAAGGTCGGCGCGGAACCCATGCATTCCGATACGCGCATGCAGTCAACTTGCTGCGTGCACAGGTTCCACTCAAGACCATCGGTGATCTGCTCGGGCATCGTTCGCCTGCTTCAACTTCCGGCTACCTCAAGCTGGCAACCAACGATCTGCGTTCCGTGGCTCTGGAAGTTCCCGGAGGTGCGCGATGAAAGCGTGGCCGGATACCAGCTTTTCTTTAATGCGCCTCTACGTAGAAGAACAGAAGTTCAGTCGTCCCCACGCATCGGTGCTGCGCCGATTTCAGCGTCACATCACGAGCAGGGCGCCACAGCAATCACTGTCTGCTGAAGCTATTTCGGATTGGCTTAGACAGATCGTCCGATCGGCATCTTTAAAACAAGCGATCCGCCGCGCCCAGTTAGTCACGCGCTTTCTCGATTGGTTGGTTGAACAGGGTGCTTTGGAATCCAACCCGATTCGCAAGTTGCGCCAGGACAACTGCAGCCCAGAATCAACCGCTGCGATAGTTCAAGCCCTGGTGAGCGAAAATCCCCAAACTGCTCTTGCCGCTCTAAGGACACTGCCTGCGTATGGAAGTCATCTGGGACCTGCCATTCGGAACCACGTTGAACGAATGCAGCAACTCGGCTGCCGCTACAAAGAGGACCGGTTTCTCCGATTCGACCGTTTCCTGCAGCAGCGCGAAGGAGCCGCTGCATATCCTGCCCATCGGTTGGTTCAGGAATATGCTGAAGCAGCCCGAACCGCGTCGGGTCACCTTGAGCGGCTGAAGGTCGGCCGGATGATTCTCGATTCTTTGCGCCGACATGGAGATCTCGTTCAGGTGCCGAGGCGAGATCGTCTCATCGTAGCTGCAATGCTGCGGGAGAGATGCAAACCTTACATCTTTACCCCGGAAGAGATTCAGCAGTTGCTAGCGACAGCGTTGGGTTTCTCCTCTCCCAAAGCGCAGTTGCGTCCGCTAACGCTCTATACGATGCTGGTGCTGGCCTATTGCGCAGGTCTGCGCATGGGCGAGATCGTCCATCTCTCGATTGAAG
>Ga0209240_1001067_pt1 | contig 10911 bp, 11 predicted proteins | sample GraSoi_2013_80cm_FD_185828 | JGI IMG/M metagenome (GOLD analysis project Ga0209240, IMG submission 185828) | Grasslands soil microbial communities from the Angelo Coastal Reserve, California, USA - Sample 9_17_2013_80cm (SPAdes) (version 2) | ecosystem: Environmental > Terrestrial > Soil >... | reverse complement strand
CATGATCCGTCCGCTTGGTCTGGTGCCCGCGACATTTCTGGCCTTCATGGTCTCGATCCTCGGATCGACCGAGATGCGGTGGATCGAAAGCTTGATCGCGGCGGTGTCGATGACGTTGTTCTGCGTTTTGCTGTTCGTGTACCTGCTCAATCTGCCGTTCCAGCTTTGGCCGCGTTTCTGACCGGGTAGGCACGTCATGTCGGAACTTCTGTCGAACCTGTGGATGGGATTCCAAGTCGCCGGCAACCCGTACAATGTCCTGTTCTGCCTGCTCGGCGCCCTGGTCGGAACCCTCGTCGGCGTTCTGCCGGGGATCGGTACGGTGGCGACCATCGCGATGCTCTTGCCGATCACGTTCGGCTTGCCGCCAGTCGGCGCGCTGATCATGCTCGCGGGCATCTATTATGGCGCGCAGTACGGCGGCTCGACCACCTCGATACTGGTGAATATCCCGGGTGAGGCCACCTCCGTCATCACCTGCCTCGACGGCCATCAGATGGCGCGGCAGGGCCGCGCTGGGCCCGCGCTGTCCATCGCCGCCATCGGCTCGTTCTTCGCCGGTTGCGTGGCGACCGTGCTGGTTGCGGCGCTCGGCGCGCCGCTGACCGGCCTCGCGCTGCTGTTCGGGCCAGCCGAGTATTTCTCGTTGATGGTGCTTGGCCTCATCTTCGCGGTAGTGCTCGCGAAAGGCTCGGTGCTCAAGGCCGTCGCCATGGTGGTCACGGGCCTGCTCTTGTCGATGGTCGGGTCGGATCTGGAGACCGGCGCCGGGCGCATGACGTTCGACATTGCCGAACTGGCAGATGGCATTGGCTTCGCCAACGTGGCGATGGGCGTGTTCGGCTTTGCGGAAATCGTGCGCAATCTCGAGCTGCCGGCGGAAAGCCGCGATATCGTGCAGTCCAAGATCACCGGCCTCATGCCGACGCGCCAAAGCCGCGATATCGTGCAGTCCAAGATCACCGGCCTCATGCCGACGCGCCAGGACCTGATCGATTCGTCGGGCGCGATCGCGCGCGGCACGGTGCTCGGGTCGCTTGTCGGCATCCTGCCGGGCGGGGGCGCCGTCATCGCGTCATTTGCCGCCTACACCTTTGAAAAGAAGATCGCCAAGGATCCCTCGCGCTTCGGCCGCGGCGCCATTCAAGGCGTGGCGGCGCCGGAAAGCGCCAACAACGCGGCCGCGCAGACCTCGTTCATTCCGCTGCTCACGCTCGGCATCCCGCCCAACGCGGTAATGGCGCTGATGGTCGGCGCCATGACTATCCACGGCATCGTGCCCGGTCCGCAGGTCATGACCAAGCAGCCCGAGCTGTTCTGGGGCATGATTGCCTCGATGTGGCTGGGCAATCTGATGCTGATCGTCATCAACCTGCCGCTGGTAGGCCTCTGGGTCAGCCTGCTGCGCGTGCCGTATCGACTGCTCTACCCGTCCATCATCGTGTTCTGCTGCATCGGCATCTATTCGATCAACAACTCGCCCACCGACGTGGTGATCGCGGCGATCTTCGGGGTGATCGGGTATTGGTTCGTCAAGCACGATTTCGAGCCGGCCCCTATGCTGCTCGGCTTCGTGCTGGGACCGCTGATGGAGGAGAATCTGCGCCGCGCCATGCTGATTGCCCGCGGCGACGCGACGGTGTTCTTCACGCGTCCGATCTCAGGCGTGCTGCTGAGCACGGCCATCATCCTGCTGATCATCGCCGGGTTGCCGAAAATCCGCCGCCGGCGCGACGAGGTCTTCGTCGAATAGATCACGCACCGCACCGGCTGCGACAAGTTACCCTAGCGCGCAGACGTCGAACGTCTGCCGCCCGGTGGTAACATTGCGGCGTCGATCGACCAATCGAAGAAGAGTCGATCAGGGAAGGAAACGACCATGGCCCACGTCCTGCCTCGCGCCATTGCCCTTCTTGCTGCGCTCGGCTTTGCCGCGGCCCCCGCGGCGGCGCAAGACGATTATCCGCGCCGCCCGATCACGTTGATCGTGCCCTTTGCCGCCGGCGGGCCGACCGACGTCATTTCCCGCATCGCCAGCGATCACATGTCGCGCACGCTCGGCCAGCTGATCATCATTGAGAACGTCGTTGGCGCCGGAGGCACCACCGCCTCGACCCGCGCGGCGCGCGCTAACCCGGACGGCTACAGCATCGAGATGGGTCACATGGGAACCCACGCCGCCTCGGTCGCGCTCTATCCCAACCTCGCCTATAAGCCTGATGTGGACTTTGCCCCGATCGGGCTGGTGGCGGGCACGCCGGTCCTGATCCTGGCGAGAAAGGACTTTCCTCCCGCGAACCTCAAAGAGTTCGTCACCTATGTGAAGGCCAACGTGGACAAGCTCAACATGGCCCACGCCGGCGTCGGCTCGGTCTCGTTCACGACCTGCTTGTTGCTCAACTCGATGCTCGGCGTGAAGCCGACCTCGATCCCGTTCAACGGAACTGGTCCGGCGCTCACCGCGCTGATCTCCGGACAGGTCGACTTCATGTGTGATCAGATCGTCAATGTGGTCCAGCAGGTGCTGGCCGGCCAGATCAAGGCCTATGCGATCGGCACGCCGGAGCGCAGTCCGGCGCTGCCCAACGTGCCGACCAGCAAGGAAGCCGGGCTGCCGGAATTTCAGGCGCAGGCCTGGAACGCGCTCTTCGCTCCGAAAGACACGCCCAAGCCGATTCTCGACAAGCTCACCGACGCGCTCGACAAGGCGCTCGACGACGAGCACACCCGCCAACGACTGCTGGAACTCGGGAGCGTGCTGCCGGGCAAGGCCGAGCGCGGCCAGCGGCCGCTCGCGGCCTTGGTCAAGAGCGAGATCGAGCGCTGGACGCCGATCATCAAGGCGGCCGGCCCAACGAACTGACGCTTCTATTATTCACAAGTCGTTCTGCGCGTTTCCCCCGCGGGCGGGAGGGCGGTAGACTCGCTCCGACTCGGCTCTTCGCTGCCCGAGGATTGGAGCCATGCGCCAATATCACGACTTGATGGAGCGGATTCTCGCCGACGGGGCGGAAAAGCATGATCGCACGGGCACCGGCACGCTCTCCGTGTTCGGTCATCAGATGCGCTTCGATCTCGCGCGCGGGTTCCCTCTCACCACTACCAAAAAGCTGCACCTCAAATCGATCGTCCACGAGCTGCTCTGGTTTCTCGCCGGCGACACCAACGTCAAATATCTCAATGAGCATGGCGTGACGATCTGGGACGAGTGGGCGGACGAGTCGGGCGAGCTTGGCCCCGTCTATGGCCGCCAATGGCGCTCGTGGCCGACCCCCGACGGCGGCGTCATCGACCAGATCGCGGGCGTTGTCTCCGCCATCCGCCGCAATCCGGACTCGCGCCGCCTCATCGTCACGGCCTGGAACCCGGCCGATGTGGACAAGATGGCGCTGCCGCCGTGTCACTGTCTGTTTCAGTTCTACGTCGCCAAGGGGCGGCTCTCCTGCCAGCTTTATCAGCGCTCGGCCGACGTCTTTCTCGGCGTGCCGTTCAACATCGCATCCTATGCCTTGCTGACGCTGATGGTGGCGCAGGTGACCGGGCTTGAAGCCGGCGACTTCGTGCACACGCTCGGCGACGCGCACCTTTATCTCAATCACCTCGAGCAGGCGCGGCTGCAGATCTCGCGCGGGCCGCGGCCGCTGCCGAGGATACGCCTCAATCCGGCGGTGCGCGATCTCTTCGCCTTCCGCTACGAAGACTTCGCGCTCGAAGGCTATGACCCATACCCGCACATCAAGGCCAAGGTGGCGGTGTGAGTGAGCCGCGCGCCCGATCGCGCATCGAGTTTGTGAGTCAGCCGCGCGCCCGATCGCGCATCGAGATTGTCCTCCTCGCCGCGGTTGCCGACAACGGCGTGATCGGTCGCGGCGGCACGCTGCCGTGGCGGCTCAAGTCCGATATGCGGCATTTTCGCGCCATCACCTGGGGCAAGCCGGTCGTGGCAGGGCGAGCGACATTTCTCTCCTTCACCAGCAAGCCACTTCCCGGCCGCACCAATATCGTGCTCAGCCGCGACCACAGCTTCGCCGCGCCCGGCGCGGTGGTGGCGTCGTCGCTCGACGCCGCGCTGCAAACGGCGCGCGGCGATGCATTGCGTCGTGCGGTCGGTGCGATCATGGTGGTGGGCGGGGCAGATATCTACGCGCAAACGATCGCTATTGCCGATCGGTTGCTCATTACCCGCGTGCACCTGCAGCCGCAGGGCGATGTAAAGTTTCCTGCGATCGATCCCGACGCTTGGCGCGAGACCGAACGCAGCGAGCATCGCCCCGGGTCCGATGACGAGGCAAGCTTCACCACGCTGGTGTACGAGCGGCGCACGGCAAGCGTTGCATCGGCGCAGGGGACGCGCTGAGGGAAATTCAAGCCCGTGCGCCGAGGCGCCGCATGCGGTTCACCCGCGTTGTAACGCGGTGACGCCTCCCCTATAACCCCATCAAATCGAAACGAGGCGCGCCGGCCCTTGGGCCGATGCGGCGAGGAGGCAACCGATGCCGTGGAGCAGTCAAGGCGGCGGGCCGTGGGGATCGGGAGGCGGAGGCAAGGGTCCCTGGGGCTCGGGGCAACCACCCTCGGGACCGACGCCGCCCGATCTCGAGGAGTTTCTGCGCCGCAGCCAGGACAAGCTGCGCACGGTGCTGCCGGGCGGCAGCCTCGGCGGGAAGGGACTCGGCCTGATCGTGCTGGCCGGGGTCGTCATCTGGTTTTTCTCCGGCTTCTTCCGCGTGGAGCCCGATGAGCTCGGCGTGGTGCTGCGTTTCGGCAAATACGTGCGCGACGTGCAACCGGGACTGAATTATCACTTGCCGTATCCCATCGAGACCGCGCTGACGCCGAAGGCCTTGCGCGTCAACAAGATCGACATCGGCATGCGGGTGGTGGAGGACCTGCGCCGCGGCACAACGATGCGCGATGTGCCGGAGGAGAGCCTGATGCTCACCGGCGACGAAAACATCGTCGATGTCGATTTCTCGGTGCTGTGGAAGATCAAGCCGAGCAAGGACGGGGTGGGCGATTATCTGTTCAACATCCAGCAGCCCGAAGGCACCGTGAAGGCCGTGGCCGAGAGCGCCATGCGCGAGGTGATCGGTCGCTCCACCCTGCAGCCGATCCTGACCGGAGCGCGGCAGAACATCGAGACCGGTGTGCAGGACCTGATGCAAAAAGTCCTCGATGATTACGGAGGCCGAGAGCGCCATGCGCGAGGTGATCGGCCGCTCGACCCTGCAGCCGATCCTGACCGGAGCACGGCAGAACATCGAGACCGGTGTGCACGAGCTGATGCAAAAAGTCCTCGATGATTACGGAGCGGGGGTCCAGATCACGCAGGTCCAGCTGCAGAAGGTGGACCCGCCCTCGCAAGTGATCGATGCCTTCCGCGACGTGCAGGCTGCCCGCGCCGACGGCGAGCGGGCGCAGAACGAGGCGCAGAGCTACGCCAACAAGGTGGTGCCGGAAGCGCGCGGACGCGCGGCGCAGATCACCCAGGGCGCCGAAGCCTATCGCGAGCAGACGGTGGCCGAGGCCAAGGGTGCGACGTCGCGCTTCCTCCAGGTCTACGACGAATACAAGAAGGCGCCCGAGGTCACTCGCCAACGCATGTATTTGGAAACTATGGAACGATTGTTCGGCGGCACCGACAAGATCATCCTGGATCAGGGAGGAGGCGGGGTCGTTCCCTATCTGCCGCTCGACCAGCTCACGCGGCGGCCGCAGACGCCGCCGCAGACGCCGCCGCAGACGGGAGGCAGCCGATGAGACTCAATCTTGTCGGCGGGCTCGTCGCCGCCCTCATAATCGTGGCGCTGATCGTCGCCTACGGCGCGCTGTTCACGGTCTATCAGACCCGCCAAGCGCTGGTGGTGCGGCTCGGGGAACCCATACGCCCGGTCACCGAGCCCGGACTGCATTACAAGATCCCGCTGATCGACAGCGTCATCAATATCGACAAGCGCATCCTCGATCTCGAAAACCCCGCGCAGGAGGTGATAGCCTCCGACCAGAAGCGACTGGTGGTCGACGCGTTTGCGCGTTACCGCGTCAAGGACGTGCTGAAATTTTATCAGACCGTCGGGACCGTCGAGGGCGCGAACTTGCAGCTCTCTATCTTGCTCAACTCGGCGCTGCGCCGCGTCCTAGGCGAGGCCACGCTGACGCAGGTCGTGCGTGACCAGCGCGAGCATCTGATGGCGCGCGTGCGTGAGCAGCTTAACACCGAGGCGCAGGCCTTCGGTATCTCCGTCGTCGATGTGCGTATTCGCCGCGCCGACCTGCCGGAGCAGAACAGCCAGGCGGTCTACCAGCGCATGCAGACCGAGCGCCAGCAGGAGGCCGCGCAATACCGTGCTGAGGGCGCCCAAAAGGCGCAGGAGCTTCGCGCCAAGGCGGATCGCGATGTGACCGTGCTGCTCGCGGAGGCGCAGTCGAAGGGCGAGCGCACCCGCGGCGAGGGCGACGCCGAGCGCAACCGCATTTTCGCCGAGGCTTACGGCCGCGATCCGGACTTCTTCTCGTTCTATCGCTCGATGCAGGCGTACGAGAACGGGTTGCGGGCCAACGATACGCGTATGCTGCTCAAGCCCGATACCGAGTTCTTCCGGTTCTTCGTCGATCCATCGGGCAAGCCTCGCGAGGGCAATTCTACATCGGGCGCCACGCCGCCTGCGCGATAACAGCGAAAGCTTGGCCGTCAGGGGCGCCGGTTAGGCAAGATGGCCCAGTTCATCGCGGCGATCGGCCTCGTGCTCGTCATCGAAGGGCTGCTGTTCGCCGCTTTTCCGCGCGCGGCAAAACGGCTGGCGGCAAGCGCGCTGGAGAGCCCGGAAAACTCGTTGCGGGTCGCGGGGATCGTATCGGCTGTGCTTGGTATCGTACTGATTTGGTTGGTGCGCGGGTAAACTTGGCGCGCGCTGCTTGCGCCGCGTCGCAAGCATATGTCGGTCCCGATTTCCGCCCTAATCGCAAGCCTAATTCGCTGCAGCGAGATCGCCCTTGCGTCCAGGTACGGACGGGGGCACTGTCCCGCCCTCACGACTCCAGGAGCTCAGACGTCCATGCTCGGCACGTTTTTTCAATTCGTCCGGCAGATCCGCCAGCCAGCTTTGGCGATGCTGACTGCAACAGCGGTGGCCCTGCCGGCGCTGTCGACCTCGTCAGCCGCGCGTGGGCCTGACACCATCTCCGACGTCGCCGAGAAGGTGATCGACGCGGTCGTCAATATCTCCACTTCGCAGAAGGTCGAGACACGCAACTCGCCGCTGCCGCAGCTGCCCAATGATCCGCAGCTGGACGAGCTGTTCAGGGACTTCTTCAATCGGCGTGGCCAGGGCGACCCGCAGAACAATGATCCGCAGCTGGACGAGCTGTTCAGGGACTTCTTCAATCGGCGTGGCCAGGGCGACCCGCAGAATCGCGAGCGCGGTCCGCGCCGTGTCAATTCACTCGGTTCCGGCTTCATCATCGATCCGTCCGGTATCGTCGTCACCAACAATCACGTCATCTCCGAGGCCGACGAGATCACCGTGATCCTCAATGACGGCGCGCGACTGAAGGCCGAGATCATCGGCAGAGATCAGAAGACCGATATGGCGCTGCTCCGGGTCAAGCCCGACAAGCCGCTCAAGGCGGTGAAATTCGGGGATTCGGAAAAACTGCGGCTGGGCGAGTGGGTCATCGCCATTGGCAACCCGTTCAGCCTCGGCGGCTCGGTCACCGCCGGGATCGTCTCGGCGCGCAACCGCGACATCAATTCCGGCCCCTACGACAACTACATTCAGACCGACGCCGCCATCAATCGCGGCAACTCGGGCGGGCCTTTGTTCAACCTCGACGGCGAGGTGGTCGGTGTCAACACCGCGATCATTTCTCCCTCCGGCGGTTCGATCGGCATCGGCTTTGCGGTGCCCTCGAAAACCGCCATGCCGGTAATCGATCAGCTCAAGCAGTTCGGCGAGACCCGGCGCGGCTGGCTCGGCGTGCGCATCCAGCAGGTGACCGACGAGATCGCGGAAAGCCTGAAGGTCGCTCCGCCGCGTGGTGCGCTGGTCGCCGGCGTCGACGACAAGGGGCCGGCCAAGCCTGCCGGTATCGAACCGGGCGACGTCATCGTCAAGTTCGACGGCAAGGACATCAAGGAAATGCGCGACTTGCCGCGCGTCGTCGCCGACACGCCGGTCGGCAAACAGGTGCCGGTGGTCGTCATCCGCAAGGGCAAGGAAGATACCAAGACGGTCACGCTCGGGCGGCTCGAGGACGGCGAGAAAGTCGCCGCGGCGGATCCGAAAGACAACGGCACAGGCGAGAAGCCCGTGGTGAAGAAGACGCTCGGGCTCGAGCTTGCCAACATATCCGATGATCTGCGCCGCCGTTACAAGATCAAGGACACAGTCAAGGGGGTCGTCATCACCGGAGTCGACGCGAACTCGGCCGCGGCCGATAAACGGCTCTCCCCCGGCGATGTCATCGTGGAGATCGCGCAGGAGGCGGTGGCGAGCACAGGCGACCTGCAGGCCAAGATCGACAAGCTCAAGAAGGACGGGCGCAAGTCGGCGCTGCTGCTTGTCGCCGGCGCCGACGGAGAACTGCGTTTCGTGGCGCTGAGCCTGCAGTGAAGCGCGCGAGGCCTTAGGTTCTCATCCCGCCAAAGCGGGGGTCCACATGTGTGCCCCTGGAGGCGCGCTTGCGCGAGCATGCGCCACGCCGGGTTCGGTCTATCCGGCCTGCGGCGCGTCCTCCGTCACGAACTCCTCTCGCCGATAGCCCTGGGCGTAGAGAAGCGCGGTAAGGTCGCCGTAATCGACACGCGCGGCTGCGGCCTTCGCCACGTTCGGCTTGGCGTGATAGGCGACGCCGAGCCCCGCCGCCTCGATCATGGCGATGTCGTTTGCGCCGTCCCCGGTCACGAGGGTCGCCAGTGGCGCGATGCCGAGCCGCCCCCGCAACTCGATCAGCGTGGCGAGCTTGGCCTCGCGCCCGAAGATCGGCTCCATGACCTCTCCAGTCAGCCGCCCGCCGGCATCGACCACGAGCGTGTTGGCGCGGTTCTCGTGAAAGCCGATCATGGGGGCGACGCGTTGCGTGAACAGCGTAAAGCCGCCGGTCACGAGGCAGGTATAGACTCCATTGCTGCGCATTGTGGCGACGAGCGTGCGTGCGCCCGGCGTGAGGCTGATCCGTTCGGCGATGACCTTGTCGGCGACCGATGCGGGCAAGCCTTTGAGCAGCGCCACCCGCTGGCGCAGCGCCGGCGCGAATTCGATCTCGCCGCGCATCGCGCGCTCGGTAATGGCAGCCACTTCGCGCTTGACCCCGACGTAATCCGCAAGCTCATCGATGCATTCCTGCCCTATCATGGTCGAGTCCATGTCGGCCAGAAAAAGCCGCTTGCGCCGGCCACTCGCGTCTTGCAGCAGCACGTCGATCGGCGCGCCGGCGAGGGCTCTGCGCACGCATTCGGTCAGCGCGCGCTTGTCGTTTGCTTGGGTATTCTCCGCGCCGCCGGTAAAGGGAATATCGACTGCAATGCCGGGATTGAGCCAGATCGGCGTCTGCGCTGATGGCAGCGTGCGGCGGGCGCGCTCGACCGCATCGGCATCGAGCGAGCGCGCCGCGGGGTTCGAGATCAGCGTCGCAACACAGGCCATGCAATGACAGAGCGGGTACCCAAGCGGGCCGTGCTTATCGCAGGAGCGACCGCGAGCGGCAAGTCGGCGCTGGCGCTGGAATTGGCCGAGGGGCTCGGCGGCATGATCATCAATGCCGATGCGATGCAAGTCTATCGCGACCTGCGCATCGTCACCGCCCGTCCGACGCCGGCCGAGGAGGCGCGCGCACCCCATCTCCTCTACGGCCACGTGGACGCCGCCGAGAACTACTCGGTCGGGCGCTGGTGCGTCGATGCGAGCGGCGCGCTCGCAGCGGTCGAGCGGGCAGGGCGCTTGCCCATCTTCGTCGGGGGTACTGGTCTCTATTTCAAGGCCCTGACCCGCGGGCTTGCCGCCGTCCCGCCGATCCCGTCCCAGATCCGCTCGGCGGTGAGGGAGCGGCTCAAGCGCGAGGGCATCGCCGCGCTTTACGCCGAACTCAGTGCCCGCGACGGCGCGACCGCGCGCCGCGTCATGGCGGCAGACCGTGCCCGCGTCACCCGCGCGCTCGAGGTTGTTCTAGCGACCGGCCGTTCGCTCACGGATTGGCACACGCAGGGCATGAAGCCCGCCCTCGATCCGCAGCTCGCGGTCAAGGTCTTCCTCGATCTCGATCGGGCGGAACTGTACCGCCGGATCGATCGCCGTTTCGACGCGATGTTGGCCTCCGGCGTGCTCGAGGAGGTGCGCGCGCTCGCAGAGCGTGGTCTAGACACCGCGCTCCCCGCCATGAAAGCGCATGGGGTGCCCTGGCTGATCCGGCACCTCAAGGGTGAGATCGATTTGGCGGCGGCGGTGGACGCGGCAAAGCGCGACACTCGCCGTTACACCAAGCGGCAGGCGACCTGGTTTCGCCATCAATTGCCGGATTGGACCTGGATCGCGCCTGAGACGGCGCTCGGCGAGATCCGGCGCGCGCTCGGCCGCTGACGCGGACGCTTTTGTCGCCACAAGCCGATGCCGGCCACGACGAGTCCGGCGGCGAGCACCCACCACGCCGGTCGCACTTCCATGTCGAGGTCGAAATGCGCGAGCAGGAGGCGCCGCGCATCGACGCCGCTCGTGAGCAGGTAGAGCATTGCTTCACCGACCGCCGTCACCACCGCTGTGCCAGCGGCAAGAAACACGAGATGAACGGGACTCACCTCGCGATTGCGCCGGTAGAGCGCGCGGTACGCAAGCAGCCAGATCACGAAACCCGCCATTAGCACCGGCTCGTAGGTGTTGAGCTTCGACTGCATGAAAAAATGCACCGAAGCGAGCACCG
>Ga0209240_1001066_pt1 | contig 10922 bp, 10 predicted proteins | sample GraSoi_2013_80cm_FD_185828 | JGI IMG/M metagenome (GOLD analysis project Ga0209240, IMG submission 185828) | Grasslands soil microbial communities from the Angelo Coastal Reserve, California, USA - Sample 9_17_2013_80cm (SPAdes) (version 2) | ecosystem: Environmental > Terrestrial > Soil >... | reverse complement strand
CAACTGCAAACGGATAGCTAATGCGCTTGTGCCGCTCCGGTGCCGTCAACGACGTCGAGCGAAAATCGTTGCACCGGACGAACTTTGCGAACCATTATCGTGAAAAGCGCGCGTTGGTTTCGTGAGTTGGGCGATGAAGGTTATCGTGGTCGGAGGCGGCATCGGTGGGCTCACGACCGCGCTTATGCTGCATGCCCGCGGCATCGACTGCGACGTTTACGAGCAGTCGGACGCCATCCGCGAGCTTGGGGTCGGCATCAACACGCTGCCGCACGCCATCAAGGAATTGGCGGAGCTCGGGCTGCTCGATCGTCTCGACGCGGTGGGGATCCGAACCTACGAGTTGTTCTATACCAACCGTTTCGGGCAGGAGATCTGGCGCGAGCTGCGCGGAACCGACGCCGGCTACGAGGTGCCGCAATTCTCGATCCATCGCGGCCGGCTGCAGGCGGTCATCCACCAGGCAGTCCGCGCCCGCCTCGGCGAGGCGCGCATCCACACCGGCCATCGTCTCGGGTATTTTCGCGAGGACGAAGCCGGCGTGAGCGCCTACTTTTTCGACCGCCACGGCTCGCATCGCTTGACCGCGCGGGGCGACGTGCTGGTCGGGGCCGACGGCATTCACTCGACGGTGCGCGAGACACTCTACCCCAACGAAGGCCCCGCGCGCTGGAACGGAGCGATGCTCTGGCGCGGCGCCGTGGAGTGGCCGACATTCCTCACCGGCCGTTCGATGGTCATCGCCGGCGGCATGGCGGCAAAGCTCGTCGTTTACCCGATCGCCGAGGGGACGCGGCCGGATCGGCGCCTCACCAACTGGGCCGTGGTGGCGCGCATCAGCGACGGCTCGAGCCCCCCGCCGAACAAGGAGGACTGGTCGCGCAAAGGGCGCTTCGAGGAGTTGATGCCGCACGTGCAGCGCTTCCGCATTCCATACGTCAACGCGCAGGCGCTGATCGAGGCGACGCCCGAGTTCTGGGAATACCCCATGTGCGACCGCGATCCGCTGCCGCGCTGGTCGCACGGGCGCGTCACATTGCTCGGCGATGCCGCCCATCCGATGTATCCGGTCGGCTCGAACGGTGCGTCGCAGGCCATCCTGGATGCGCGCTGTCTGGCCGACCGGTTGCGTAGCGCCGAGCACGCGCTGCACGCGCTCTGGATGTACGAGCAGGAGCGGCTACCGATGACGGCGCAGATCGTGCGGATGAACCGCAAGGGCGGCCCCGAGGGCGTGATCGATGCGGTCGAAGAGCGGGCACCGGACGGCTTCACCCGTATCGACGACGTGCTGTCGTTCGAGGAGCGGCAGGCCATCGTGCGCGGCTATGCCGCGACCGCAGGGTTTGCGCGGGAACAGGTCAACAAGGCCGCCTAGCGGCCAGCGATTAGTAGCCAGGTCGGGCGGGCAAAGGCGCGTTGCTCGGTCTCAACGCGTGGGCAAAATCGCGCCCGTGCCGTGCCGCACGCAGCAAGAGTTCGGCACGCGATTTTGCCCACCTACGCTGACTGACCACTGGTTACTGAGGCGGCGGCAGGAACACCACTTCGTGCTTGGCCGCCAGCGCGACGACCTCGTCCGGCTTCTGTTCCTTCATGCTGTGGATGGCCCAGAACAGGTCGTAGAGCGCGCGCGTAGGCGTCACCCAGAAGAAGCACTTCACCGCCTGGTCCGACTTGTTGAAGATACCGTGAGAGATGCCGATCGGCAGCCGAATGAGGTCGCCGGGGCCCGCCACGTAATCTTTTCCGTCGATCAACAGGTCGAGGCGACCTTCGAACATGTAGATGAATTCTTCCTGAGTCGGATGAATGTGCGGTGGCACGAAGGTGCCGGCAGGAAATGTCGCATGCCAGGCGAACGAATGCTCGGACACCTGCTTCGGCACATAGGTCTGTCCCAGGATCTGCCATACGATTCCGTCGATACCAGTATTGGCCTTGGTGATGCCTGCGGTCAGCGGTTGCATGGAACTCCCCTCGTCTTGCCGCGTGCGCCATTTCTTTGATGTGCACCCCGCCGCAGCAGAACGTACCGCGCGGCAAAGCATGAATCGGCTACAGCGTAGATGTCATGGGATGGCGGTGCAACGTGGCCGGCCGCCCGCTCGGAGAGCGACCTGCAGCCTTCACAGGAGACGGACTTCGCACCTAGACTGCCAGGATTGATCGCAGCCGTCCGAACCGGGCTGCTGGTCCGCTCGAACCGAATTGTCACAGGAGATGGCCATGAAGAGACTGATCCTGCTCGCCGCCGCGGCAATCGCTCTGGGGCCTACGGGAGTGCAGGCGCAGGAGAAGCTCAAAATCGGCATCATTGCCACCTTGTCCGGGCCGCCGGCGGTGCTCGGCCAGCAGCTCCGCAACGGATTCAACCTTGCGGTCAAGACGCTCGACGGCAAGCTCGGCGGCCGCGAGGTTGAGGTGATCGTGGCCGACGATGAGCTTAAGCCCGACCTCGCCGTGACCAAAGCGAAGGCGCTGGTCGAGCGTGACAAAGTCGAGTTCGTGGTTGGTCCCATCTTTTCCAACGTGCTGGCGGCGATCATGAGGCCGGTGACCGAGGGCGGCGCGATCCTGATCAGCCCCAATGCCGGCACTTCCAACTTCGCCGGCAAAGAATGCAACCCGAATTTCTTCGTCACGTCGTACCAGAACGATCAGGTGTTCGCGGTCTCGGGCAAGCATGCCCAGGACAGCGGGATCAAGAAAGTTTTCCTGATGGCGCCCAACTATCAAGCGGGGAAGGACGCGCTGGCTGGGTTCAAGGCTTTCTTCAAAGGCGAGATTGCAGATGAAGTCTACGTCCCGCTCAACCAGCTCGATTTCTCGGCAGAGCTCGCCAAGATTGCAGCGGCCAAGCCGGACGCCATCTATGTCTTCTTGCCCGGCGGCATGGGGGTGAATTTCGTCAAGCAGTTCCGACAAGCGGGGCTCGCCGACAGGACCACTTTTCTTTCCGCCTTCACCGTCGACGAATCGACGCTACCGGCACAGCAGGATGCCGCGCTCGGCTTTTTCGGCGGCGCCAACTGGGCGCCGGATCTCGATAATCCGCAAAACAAGGCGTTTGTCGCCGCCTACGAGAGGGAGTTCGGCGCGGTGCCTGCGACCTACGCATTCCAATCCTACGACGCCGCGCTCCTGATCGACAGCGCGGTGCGTCAGGTCAAAGGCAAGCTCGATGATCGGGAGGCGCTGCGCGCCGCGATGATGAAGGCGGACTTCAAATCGCTACGCGGCAACTTCAAGTTCAACACCAACCATTATCCCATTCAGGACTTCTATCTGGTCAAGGTCGGCAAGCGCGCTGACGGCAAGTTCGAGACTCAGATCGTCAAGAAGATATTCGAGAACTACGCCGATCCGCACGCCAAAGATTGTCCCATGAAGTGAAGGTCCCGACGTTCGGGACAGCGTGCACGCCCCATTGCGTCTGCACCCTCTGCCCGCAATTGCCGGCAAGGGGTGCAGCCGAGGGCAGCCTCATTCGGTCTGGCTAATGTCCAGTTCCCTGCTCATGGTTCAGATTCTCAACGGGCTACAGTTCGGCGTGCTGTTGTTCCTGATTGCCGCAGGGCTGACGCTGGTATTCGGGGTCATGGACTTCATCAATTTGGCGCACGGCGTCCAATACATGCTCGGGGCCTATCTCGGCGTCGCCTTCTATGCGCTCACCGGCAGCTTTCTCGCCGCACTGGTGCTGGCGCTCGCCGCGACGCTCACGTTCGGGCTTTTGCTGGAATTCGTCGTGTTTCGACATCTCTACGATCGGGATCACCTCGATCACGTCATTGCGACCTTCGGCATCATTCTTTTCCTCAATCATGGGGTGAAGCTCGTGTGGGGCGCGGCGCCGCTGAGCCTGCCGATGCCGGAACTGTTCTCGGGATCTGTGAAGCTCACTGAGGGCCTCCTCTACCCGGTTTGGCGACTCGTCGTGATCGCCTCCGGGCTCGCGATTGCCACGATGCTTTACGTACTCGTGGCTCATACCCGCACCGGCATGCTGGTGCGCGCCGGGGCGACCAATGCCGCGATGGTTTCCGCGCTCGGCGTCAACATCCGGCGCCTGTTCACGATTGTGTTCGGCTTCGGCGCCATGCTGGCAGGCTTTGCCGGCATCATGATTGCGCCGATCCTGTCGGTAGAGCCCGGCATGGGCGACACCGTCCTCATTCTCGCGTTCGTCGTCATTGTCATCGGCGGCATTGGCTCGATCCGCGGCGCCTTTTTGGCCGCCCTACTCATCGGGATCGTCGACACGCTCGGACGGTCGTTCTCGGTCGACATCCTGCGCCTTGCCATGGGCCCATCGGCGGCACGGACCGTAGGTCCGGCCATCGCCTCGATGCTGATCTACCTGTTGATGGCGGTCGTGCTCTATGTCCGCCCGACAGGGCTGTTCCCGGCGAAGGGTCGCTGAGATGCCGGCTTCGCTTGCAGCTTCCCCCGTTCGGCCCCGCGGGGGTTTGCTAGCGGCAACGCTCCCGGCAGGCATCTTCTTGGTGCTTACGCTCCTGCCGGTCGTGACGTCGGTCACGGGCAGCACCTATCTCATCAGCCTCGGATCGCGAGTGATGATTTTCGCCATCGCCGCGGTCGCGCTCGATCTTCTCGTTGGCTATGCCGCGCTGATCTCATTTGGCCACGCGGCCTTCATCGGTCTCGGTGCCTATGCCGTCGGGATTCTCTCGGCCTACGGGTTCACCGATGCACTCGTCTCGCTTCCCGTCGCTCTCGCCGTTTCCGCCGCATACGCGTTCCTGACTGGGCTGGTTTGCCTGCGCACCAAAGGCGTCTATTTCATCATGATCACCCTTGCCTTCGGGCAAATGGCCTTCTTTACGGCGAGCTCGCTCGCGCCCTTCGGCGGCGACGACGGGCTCACGATCGCGGCGCGCAATACGCTCGCCGGTTTTCCCGTCTTGAGGAACGAGCGTGCCTTCTATTACATCGTTTTCTTCTGTCTGCTCAGCACTTATCTGTTTTGCCGTGCGCTTGTCGCCTCACGCTTCGGCCGCGTCGTGCGGGGGGCGAAGGAAAATCCCGTCCGCGTGTCGACGCTCGGCTTCGACGTCTATCGTTTTCAGCTCGCCACCTACGTCATCGCCGGGGCGCTGGCAGGACTTTCCGGGTTCCTGCTCGCCAATGCCGCGGAATTTGTCAGCCCTGCCTACATGTCCTGGCAGCGCTCGGGCGAATTGATCGTGATGGTGCTGCTCGGCGGCTTGGCCTCACTCGACGGCGCGGTGATCGGGACTGCGGCCTATCTCCTCACCGAGGAATGGCTGTCCGCGTTTACCGAGAACTGGAAGGTGATCTTCGGACCGGTGCTGGTGCTCATCGTGCTGTTCGCGCGCGGTGGCCTCCTCGGCCTCACGAGCGCCCTGGCGCGGAGGTTCATGCGTGCCTGAGCCGATGCTGCGCCTCCAAAAGCTGCGCAAGTCGTTCGGTGCCCTCGTCGTCACCGACGACCTGACGCTCGATGTCATGCCGCGTGAGCTGCACGCCGTCATCGGGCCGAATGGCGCCGGAAAAACCACGCTGATCAACCAGATTTCCGGACTGATCGCCCCGGACTCGGGCACCGTGCTGTTCGGCGGCCGCGACATTACTGGCATGCCCGTAGACGCGCGCGCGAGGCTCGGATTGGCGCGATCGTTCCAGGTGAGCTCGGTGCTTCCCCGCTTCTCCGCGCTCGAGAATGTCGCGCTGGCGGTGCAGTCGCGCTCGGGCTCGAGCTTCCGCTTCCTCGGCCGCGCGGCTGAGGAGGCCGCCTTGAACGGCCCGGCAATGGCCGCGCTCGGCGACGTCGGTCTCGCCGAACGCGCGCACGTGCCGGCAGGCGAACTCGCCCACGGCGAGAAGCGCGCGCTCGAACTCGCCATTGCCCTTGCGATGGAGCCCAAAGTCCTGCTGCTCGACGAACCCATGGCTGGCACCGGCCGCGAAGAGACCGCGCGGCTCATCGCCGTTTTGCGGCGGCTCAAGGGACGTTTTTCGGTCGTGCTGGTCGAGCACGATATGACCGCGGTGTTCGCGCTGGCGGACCGCATCTCGGTCCTGCTCCACGGCCGCATTCTCGCGAGCGGCGCAGCCGCCGCCGTGCGCGTCGATCCTCGTGTCGTTGCGGCCTATCTCGGCGACGAGATGGAGTGAGGGATGCTCAGCGTCGAGCACCTGCAAGCCGCCTATGGCCCGGCGCAAGTCCTCTTCGACATCACTTTCAGCATCGGAGGAGGTGAAGTCGTCGCGCTGCTCGGCCGCAACGGAATGGGCAAGACCACGACCATTCGTACCATTATGGGTCTGTTACCCGCCTGCGGCGGTGCCGTTTTCGAAGGCGTATCCCTCATCGGGCTGCCCCCATACCGGATCGCGCAAGCAGGTCTCGGCCTCGTGCCCGAGGGTCGGCAAATCTTTCCCACGTTGACCGCCGAGGAGAATCTGATTGCAACTGCGGCTTCGCGCTTCGCGGCGCGATGGACGCTCGATCGTGTCTACGATTTTTTCCCCCAGCTCGCGGAGCGGCGCCGTCATCTGGGGAATGAACTATCCGGCGGCGAGCAGCAGATGCTGGCAATCGGCCGCGCGCTGATGACGAATCCCAAACTGCTGATCCTCGACGAGGCTACCGAAGGATTAGCGCCGCTGCTGCGGCACCAAATCTGGACGTCGCTTGGGCGCTTGAAGGAGGAGGGCCAAGCCGTTCTCATCGTGGACAAGCATCTCGATGCGCTTGCAAAGCTCGCCGATCGGCACGCGATCATCGAAAAGGGACAGGTGGTGTGGACGGGCACATCGGCGACGTTGGAGGCCGACCCGAGCATCACGCAGCGACATCTGCAAGTGTAGTGCCGTGCGGCGCAGCCGGGCCGCTGGCAGGCATCAGGCCGAAGGAGACCGCGCCGGCGTCGACAATGCATACTCCGCTTTTGCGAGCAGGCGCTTCTCGTATCGCAGCATCAGCGCCGGCGCGGCGAGCACGATCAGCGCCGCTGCGAGGCCCAAGCCGATTGCAGCCGGTGAAGCTACGTCGGCGAATGCCTCGCCGAAGCGATAGGCAGCCAGACCGTAGCAGATGATCCAGGCCGCCGCCGCGGTCCCGCTGGCGAAATAGAAATTCCGCTGCCCCATCGCGTTCGTACCGGCAAGCACGGCCGCAATGTTGCGTAGAAACGGCAAAAATCGCGCAATAAAAACGAACCTGCCGCCGTATCGCACAAAGAGCCACTGGCCTATCCTGATCCGTCCCTCCGTCATTCCCAGACGCGTGCCGTATCGGCTCAGGAGCTGATGGCCGAATCGTCTACCGATCCAAAAGCCGACGATCTCGCCCACGATAGCTGCAACGATTGCGGCGGTGATCAATGACCAAATATCGAGCCCGTGAGTCCTGGCGGCAAAAAATCCGGCGGCGATCAAAGCGGCCTCAGCAGGCAACGGAATCCCCACGCTTTCGAGCGCGATGAATGCCGCAACCACCCAGATGCCGTAGATGGATACGAACTCAACCATTTCGTATCTCCGCGAGGGGCGCGGAAGCGCCTCTCCCGGATCGATCCTAGGATGTCTTTTGGTCACGCGCACGGCTACATGCACTGTTGAGATCGAAGCAGGCTGCGAATTTTTGCGTGTGTGACCGGCAGGCCACAGCACCACTCAGCTAACCAGTGTCATCATACCCATGCAGGCGGGCACTGTGCGTCACCGCTGGCCGATGAACTGCTTTGCCGCCTCGACGGCCTGCACCCCGAAGTCTTCGTGCCCGACCCCGGCAAACCGCACGAACCGCTTCGGCGCGTTGATCAATCCATAGAGTCGCTCTGCCAACGCGATCGGCACGACGTCGTCGCGAGCGCCATGCAATATCAGTATTGGCGCCGTGATCTTGCCGATGCGCAAATCCGAGCGGAACTGGTCCTTCATCAACAGCCGCACCGGCACGAACCAATATCTGTGCACCCCGACATCCGCGGCAGACGTGAAAGGGGACTGCAGGATGACGTACGCGGCCGGCATTTGCGACGCGAGCGCGACCGCAACTCCGGAGCCGAGCGATTCGCCCCAAAGCACGATGCGCTCGGCCGGGTAGCGTGCCGTTGTGAACGCATAGGCCGCCAACGCGTCGCTCACGAGGCCCGCTTCGGTTGGCGCGCCGCTCGAGCCGCCATAGCCGCGATAGCTCAGCGCGACGAGGCCAGTGCCATCCTCGGTGAGGTCACGGAAGCGATCGACGCGCAGTCGCAGCGAGCCGCCATTGCCGTGGAAATAGAGTACCACGAGCTTCTTCCCGCGCGGCGGCACGTGCCAGGCGATCACGCGCTCGCCGTCGCTGGTCTCGAGCACCACCTCTTGCGCCTGCGGCAAGCCTGCGGCGGCGGGCGCCGTCCGAAAGCGCTCGGGAAAATACTGTATCGCGCGCTGGGTGAAATAGAGCAGCGCGACGAGGGCACCATAACCGAGGATCGCGTAGAGCATGAACCACTTGAGATTGCTCATTCCTTCTCATAGCACGACGGCGTTACAGGAATTGATCAAACCCTAGGGTTGGTCACGAATCGCTCGCACGGGGCATCAAGCTGGTTTCTACGCAGAGAGGCCGGATCACCGCCGCCGGTGCGCTGCACGGCGATCGCGCTCGGCTCGGAGCGAGCCCGGGCACGGTCGCGGCCTACGCATGAACGCGTCGGAACCGGACCTTGCAGCCTCAGAGGCGCAGCGCAGCCTGTGGCGGCGTAAACTTCAGCTTTAGCGCTTCGGCAACCGCGCGATGGGTAACTATCCCTTCGCACACGTTCAGCCCGTTGCGCAGATGCTCATCTTCGCCGAGCGCCCGTCGGTAGCCTTTGCCGGCGAGTGCCAAGACGAATGGCAGCGTCACGTTGTTAAGGGCGAAAGTCGACGTGCGCGCGACCGCGCCCGGCATGTTGGTCACGCAATAGTGCACGACGTCGTGAACGATATAGGTTGGCGCGGAGTGCGTCGTCGGCCGAGAGGTTTCCGAACAGCCGCCTTGGTCGATGGCGATGTCGACGATGACCGAGCCGGGCTTCATGGCTCTGACCATCTCGGCGGTGATCAATTTCGGTGCCGCGGCGCCGGGGATGAGGACCGAGGCGATCACGAGATCCGCGCGGCGGCATAGCGTCTCGATGGCATCGCTGGTGGAGAAGACGGTGCGCACGCGAGCGCCAAGCTGGGTCGCGACGCGCCGCAGCGCGTCGGGGTTGCGATCGATCACGGTCACCGTCGCGCCCATTCCGGCGCTGATCAGAGCAGCATGACTTCCCGCGACGCCGCCGCCGAGGATTGCAACGTCGGCCGGCGGAACGCCAGGAACGCCGCCGAGCAGCACGCCGCGGCCGCCGTTCTCCTTCTCAAGACAGCGCGCGCCCACATGTGGCGCCATCCGACCCGCGACCTCCGACATTGGCGTGAGCAGCGGCAGGGTGCCTTGGGCGGACGTGACTGTCTCGTACGCGATGGCAACGACGCCGGAGCCTATGAGGTCGGCCGTTTGTTGCGGGTCGGCTGCCAGATGCAGATAGGTGAAAAGCACCTGCCCTGCTCTGAGCTTCTTGCGCTCGGGCGCCAGCGGCTCTTTGACCTTCACGATAAGCTCGCTGCGCGCATAGATCTGATCCGCGTCCGGCACGATTTCGGCGCCCACCGAGCGGTAATCGGCGTCGGTGAGGCCGGCTCCCAATCCGGCGTTCGTTTCGACCAGGACGTCGTGACCGCTCCTGGTCAGTTCGCGCACCGCCGACGGCACCAGACCGACCCGATATTCGCTATCCTTGATTTCCTTCGGCACGCCAACGAGCATTTTTGCCATTCCGAATATCCGCCGCGGTCATGCTCCCGGAAATCGGAGGCCGACGCGCAAATTCTACGTATCGAGAGGCTCTGATGCCACTACCGGTCGGCGCGCTGTCGCCGAGGGCCGGCGCTTCTTGATTTCCGGCATCGGCTCGCGTTCCCTAACGGCCAGTCAAGCGAGGAGCGCGACGTGAGCGAGGACCCCTACACCGTCCTGGGCGTCAAGCGGGAGGCGACGCAGGACGAGATCCGCAAAGCCTATCGTGAGCTGGCGAAAAAGCTGCACCCCGACCTCAATCCCGGTAACCAGCAAGCGGAGGAAAAGTTCAAACAGGTCTCCGCGGCCTATGATGTGTTGGGAGATGCCGAGAAGCGCGCGCGCTTCGATCGGGGCGAAATCGACGCCGCTGGACAAGAGCGGCCGCGCGAGCGCTATTACCGCGACTTCCATGGCCCGGGTGCCGAGCAACACAGTTACAGCACCCAGGGCGGCTTCGCCGATTTCATGGAATCGGAGGACGTCCTCAGGGATCTATTCGGGCGAGGCGGCGAGACTCGGATTCGGCTGCGTGGGCAGGACGCGCTTTATCGGCTTTCGGTCGGATTCCTCGAGGCATTAAACGGCGCAACCAAGCGCATCACGCTGCCCGATGGGGGCACGCTCGATGTGGTCATCCCGGCCGGCACGCGCGACAAGCAGGTTTTAAGGCTACGCGGGAAAGGCGGACCGGGACTCGGCGGCGGGCCGCCCGGGGACGCGCTGGTGGAGATCGAGGTAGAGCCGCACAAGTTCTTCACCCGAGAGGGCGACGATATCCACCTCGAATTGCCGATCAGTCTGCCCGAAGCGGTGCTCGGAGCAAAGCTTGACGTTCCAACGCCAACGGGCCCGGTGCGCATGACCGTCCCCAAAGGCGCGAACACAGGCACCGTACTGAGACTCAGGGGCAAGGGCGCGCTGCGCAGCGACAAGAGTCACGGGGACGAATACGTGACCCTCAAGATCGTGCTGCCGCAGGAGCTCGATCCGGAGCTCGAGGAATTCGCACGACGCTGGCAAGCGGGGCAAAACCAAAATCCCCGCCGGCATCTGGAGG
>Ga0209240_1001062_pt1 | contig 10936 bp, 11 predicted proteins | sample GraSoi_2013_80cm_FD_185828 | JGI IMG/M metagenome (GOLD analysis project Ga0209240, IMG submission 185828) | Grasslands soil microbial communities from the Angelo Coastal Reserve, California, USA - Sample 9_17_2013_80cm (SPAdes) (version 2) | ecosystem: Environmental > Terrestrial > Soil >... | reverse complement strand
ATGATCGGCGCTCTCACGATGTCTCGCGTTGTCGATGACCCCGGTCTCTCGGACACAATCCTTCGGCAAGCTGAGCGGCATATCAGGGACTTCCTTGCCGGGAAGTAACCGCACCTAACCAATCCAATCCGTGGTCAAGTTGAGAAACATGAGTATTCCAAAAAAAAGGAAGCACGCCGTTAAGACGCGTCCCTAATCCTCTGGACCCCTAGCTGCTGCAGCCCTATCAGCTGTGACGCCTTTGTAAATCGACCGCCGCTAGAGCCATTCTATCTTCAAGACGGAGTGAAGCTCGATTCCATTCAATAGGGCGACGCCCATCTGCCCGTGGATTTTGTCGAAGAAGCCGACGCCAGTTATTCTCGCAGGAGTAGCTGGAACTTTTGTTTTGAACGCCGGCAGGGGCTGCTGCGCACTCTCTTTCGGAGTTTGGAACGAGGCCGGCACGGAAGGTGTTGCCGCCGGTTGAACAGAAAGCGATTTTCTGGGGGCGAGCATGTCGTCCAGGGGAACGAAATCCGCGGGCGAAAGCTTGCTCACCAGCTTGTCGTCCACGGCTTGCCGGGCCACTTTGATGTTGTCGAGCCACGGGCTCGACGCGTCCACGAAAGGTGGCTGCGGAGTTGGAATCTCACCAATCATCGTTTGCCCGCTGGCACCCTGCAAGACCAGGTGATAATCTCCGTCCGTTTCCTGTTTAAGAGCGATAATGTCGGCTTCGATTTGCCAAATCGTCGTTTCTACAGGTTCCTTCCGCTTTTGTTGAAACTCGGGAAACTCGGAAGTGGGTGGCGTCATATCGGCAGAGCGAGGGATGCGAATCAACTCTTCCACGGTCGTCGGCACGATGCCCGCCCCCAGCGACTGTCCGTTGATCACGTTCTTTCCTACCTTGCCTACATCCGGGTCAGTTCCGGTCTTGACCGGCCACCGTTCGACTCCTGGCTGGGTGACGAACTTCAGCCCTACTGGAAGTAATTCAGCTGACACCCCCACGACCGCCTGAGGCGCTCCCCCTTGGGCCATCGCCCACGCTTTGATCTGGGCCGCCACATCGGCGCTGACAACGGGCAAAGAATTGACATCCGTAATCGGGGCGCCATTGCCATCGGCAGGGCCGGCAGCTCTCGGTCCAGCAGCTGTGGTAGTGCCGCCAACGGCGCCCAAGGAGGCTCCGGTAGCCCCGGCACGCCCAAAAACCACGAAACGTGGTGTTGCATCCTGGTTCGATCCATCGCCTGGACCCTTCATCGTGTAGCCGGTCGCACCGAAGAGATTCCGGTCGGGGAAAACGGGACGCACCGTCAGGTAATCTCCCCATTCACCTTTTCCGCTCTGGGGATCGAGCGGTCCACGGTCGCTCGTGGCTACCACCACGTCCTTGCGAGAGCCGGTGAGAATCCCCACGACATGCGATGGAAAGCGGGATCCGCCACCGATCATGTAGCATACGCCGACCTCATTATTCGCATTTGTGCTGAGCGCCGCATAGCTAACCGCGGAGTCCGGATCGAAGATGTTGACGTTCTCTATCAGGGTCAGGTTCGAGGAATCAATTCGCGCTATCTGTACAAAAGGCCTAGGCCGCTGGTTTGAGCCGCGATCGACGGTCCACGCGAACCACAGTTCGTTACCAGCCAACGTCGCTCCAGTAATTCGCGGGTCCGCTCGATCTAGCCATCTTCGCCCGTCAGGAGTCCGCGACTGATAGCCGTTGCCGCCGATCCACCGCGCCACACCGACGGCGTGCGAAACAGGGGCACTTTGCTCCTCGTCCCAAGAAAAAAGCATTAGCGTGCTGGTGTCCTGATGAGCTGCAAAGAATGCATTCTTCCCGCAATTCTGCGCCAGGCGGAAGCTTTGGAAATCCATCGAAACGAAAGGTTGTGCTATAACGTCTTCGTTCTGGATGCCCGAGAACGGAATACGGATAACCGCTGACCCTACCTGGTTCGCACTCCCAAAGATATTTTTTGTTACATAGAGACAGGTGGAGCCAAGCGCGAGATCGGGGAAGTCCATGAATGCGCCGGAGACGCCCAAGATGTGCGTCGTAATATCAAACAGCCGCCAATGGCCCTGAACCACTTCGACGGTGGAAGCGAATGCCAATCGTTGGATGTTGTCTCCCGTATCCGGGCCGTACTGCATCAGCCAAACGAATGTGTCGATTTGGCTAATATACTGGACCACTTGATCGCAGCAGAAGTTCGAACTAGGTGGATCGGCATCTAAGAATGATTTGGCCGGGTCGACGTAGCTGAAGGTATTTCCTCCGTCCGATGACATGGCCGCATACCAGTTCCCACTATAGAATACAACCTGGCCGTTCATGGCGACGCTCGGCTCTCCAACGCTGGATGCGCGTTGTTGCGTTCCTGGGGACGTTAATGCCGTGTTCGTTACCAGTACTAATTCGTCTGCAGCTGCCAGAGGCATCGCCACTGGCAACGCCCGATGGAAGACAACCTGACGCGTCAGACTGTGGAACTCGCGTTCCAGCCCTTCTTTTACAAGCGGCAACGTTCGTCGCGGATGAATTTTCTTTGGCCTGACATACTTCGGTAGCTGCGCGAGATGCTTGACCTGGACCGGTTGGCGTGACGGTACCCGTAACCGGACTCCGGCGGCTCTCGCCTTAGGTTTCTTACCTGGTGGTCCCTGCTTGCCCGCAGTTCTCTTTGGGGGAATCCTTGTCTTCATAGATGCCTTTATTCGCTCGAGGGGTGGTTGGCCGGTATTCGACCGTACACGCAAGCGAAAACCGCCGGTTTGCCCTAGTGGCCCTGCTCAGAATCTTCGGCCGGCGCCTCCGGGACCGGGGGCAAAGGTCGACGTGTGTGGATATGTTTCTCTTCGGGAGATTCATCAAACGCATCTTTATAGACTGCTTTGCCCTTCCCGGCCGATTTCAGACGAACCGGCTGTGACGCCTTCCCCGCAGTCTTTTTCTTCCCGTCTCCGATCTTTGGATCCTGGGTCGACATTTGCCTCCTAAGCTGCATTCGAAAAATAGCACGCACATGCACGGTAAGGGAGCGCTATCTTTTGTCCGGTCGGTCCTTTCGCGCGGACCGAGTTCGAAAATATCGGAGAAACGCAATTGCGAAGATCAGCGATCCCGCAAGCACAACTATCAGCGCTTCATATGCGCCACTGCCGCCATCCGGCGACACATGAAAAAGCTTTTCTACGAAGTCCATAACAATATCTTTAAAATGACCTAACTAAAGATGCGTGGCATGTGCATCACCCTAGGCCAGTTGCTGTACCGTTGCCTGCAATGTACGGAGTTAAAAACGGTGAGTTAACTAACAGACTTCGGATCTGGCATGACGTCTATACGTAGAATTACGTACAAGCGACGAATGCAGAATGTAGAATTCAAAAACCTGAGTATAACATTGGACGTTCAGCCGCCGGGCGACGGTTTGAAGCTCTTTTCGCAGCGTCTGTCTCTGTGAATGGCTTAGCGCTGATGCCCTCGATTGATCACGTGATATCACCCTCAGCATATCTGATCGGGTCGGACGCGCCATCTCTTAGTCACGGCGATTTCTGCGAAGCGCCTCCTTCATCCGCTCCTTGGCTGTGGACGAAAGCGCATCCTGAGAAAACTCGTCGACGTGATCCGGAGCCGATGAGGCGATCTTGCGTAACACGTTCAACTGCTTCGCGTAACGCTGGCACCAAACACAAATCAAATAATGCAAACGCAGCTTGATTCGCATCGTGAGCGGGAGTTTGGAGTCCATGGACCGTGAAAGGATCCGCACCACCTCGCGGCATTTCGGAGTGCGTTTGCCAATGAACTTCACCAGCGCTGTCTGGAATCGGTTCCGACGCGCCAGAAACGATGGATTGCCCTCCGGAGAGGGATTGTACTCCCCACTCATAGGTGTCCTTCCGGCTGCGGTTCCTTAAACCAATTTATCTCCAGACACTCCCGTAAAGCCATTCGCGCGCGGTGGAGCATCACCCAAAGGTTGTTGGGCGAAATATTCAGGGCCTCGCAAATTTGTGACGTCTCCATCTCTTCCATTTCCCGCAGCATAAAGACATCAGCTACCCGCTGGGGGAGTTTGGCTAGACAATCTCTGAACGTCTCCCAGAACTCGGTGCGATGCATTACCGCCTCGGCTTCGGGTTTCCATTCGAGGGGACCGGCTTCGTGATTCCAAAAACCCTGTGGGACGAACTTATGGGATAGTTCGTCATCGAGAAACTCGAGATCGGTAAAGCAGGTCTCACGACCCAGTTTTCGAAAATAGTCGCAGATCTTGTTCTTCAGGATACCGCACAGCCAGCTTCGTTCGGACGATTTGCCACGAAAATTATCAGAAGTCCTGACCGCGGCAAAAAACGTTTCCTGGACAAGATCTTCTGCGGTCTCCGGTCGCCGCACCCGAAGGAGAGCGTACCGGTAAAGGCAATCACCATGTTCCTCAACCCACCGCTCGGGATCAGCACCGGTGGTGACCGCGGTTTTCGCGCCTTCGCTTTCGGGGAATCGCATCTTCTCGCTAAGCTAACCAATCGAGCTACCTAGGGCGAAGAATATTCGGCGCCTGCTTGCGCCCGCGACCTAATCGACTGCAGCCAACCGATTCGGCTCCGTCTCAATCGAATGGGCGTCGGAATTAGCCGGTGGCTTGTTAAGGACGACCGGGGATCGTTGGTGGAGATATTGAACAAAATCTTTGGAAAAGAAGACATCCAAGGTCCAATCCAGCGCGACCCGCAGCTTCTTTTCAGTTCTGGGAAGTTTGAGCAGATAGATCGTGCGCCAGAGCCACCAGGCCACAAACCCCGAAAAGTTGATGCCGAGAATACGAGCGACTCCGGTACGCCGGCCAATCGATGCGAGCAAACCAAGAGTATTGAATCGGAAAGGGATCAAGGCTTTGCCGCGTGTGTTCGCAATGATGTTGTGCGCGAGCACTTTGCCTTCCCGGGAGGCGTGCTGCGCGGTGGGTGGCTGGTATCCGCCATGTTCATCGGGAATCATGGCGCAATCACCGAGCGCCCAAATACCCGGATATCCCTCAACTCCCATCGCCGGGTTAACCTTGAGCCGTTGCCGCTCCTTTGGCAGAGGAAGTTCTTCCAGCAAAGGATGCGGGGCGGCACCGGCGGTCCAAACCAAAGTAAAACTCTTGATCCGGGTTCCGTCGGTGAGTTCGACTTCGGTCGACGTAACTGCTTTGATTTTGGCGTTCGACCGGATCTCTACACCGCGCTTAGCGAGTTTGCGGGAAGCATAGCCTCCGAGTTGTTCGCCTAGCTCCGGCAAGACGAAGTCACCCGGATGTACCAACACTACTCGAATCATCTCGGGCCTCAGATTGGAATAATAGGGAAGCGCTCCCTTCAGGAAATCGTTAATACTTCCGATTGTTTCCACACCGGCAAATCCGCCGCCAGCCACGACAAAAGTGAGCAAAGGCTCGCGATCATTTGCCGCGCACTCGTTATCGGCTTCCTCGAGATGTTCGATCAGGCGATTCCGCAGTCCGATGGCGTCCCCTAAAGATTTCATGGTCACGGCCGTTTCCATCAGATTCGGAATGTTGTAAAAATTGGTCACACAACCTAGCGCGAAGACGATGTGATCGTATTCGAGCGTGTGAGTGTGCTGGTCGAATCCATGAGAAACCAAGACCTGGCGCTTGGCGACATCGATCGACAGAATCTCTCCTTCGAAGAAGTGAACATGTCGCAACATCTTACGGATCGGATTAACAATGTGGGTTAAATCGAGGTCGCTCGCCGCTACCTCGTGAAGCATCGGCGTAAACAGGAAGAAGTTGTCCTGACTGATTAACGTGACTTCGAAATCGGGGTCGCGGCGCTTTTCGAACTCGAGCGCGGCGTATAAGCCGCCAAAGCCGCCCCCGAGGATGAGGACACGATTCTTTTTCATGGGTTGCTGGTCTTTAGCTCTGAATCATTTCCCGGTCGTGCGCTTGATCGGCGTTACCGGGTACCAATTAGTGTTGAGCTTTCGCTTCAGTTGGCGTCACGGGAGCACCAAAGGGTAGGCTTCGCTCGGGTAGATCTCGGCGTGAAGCATCCAACCCCCATTTGATCAGGGCATCGATAGAGAACTTGCCGGGACCAAAGACCAATACGATCAACGCAGAGATCAGAAATGGAAACGGATCCGCCTTCACAAACTTATCCGGGTCACTGAAGATGCCAGTGACGGCTTCGAGATCGGCCGTCAGATAAGCTACAGCCATCACTACCGTTATTGGGATTGCGGTCAATCGGGATGCAAGCCCGATAATTAATAGCAAGCTGCCAAATGTTTCCGTCGCACCGGCCATATAAGCATTCAAAGTTGGCCAGGGAATGCCAAGGCTGGCGAAGTAATCAGAGATTTTTCGATGTGAGCGAGTTTGCCTCGCCCAGTCTGAAAGAGCTGCCAAAAGAAATAGATTCTTAGCAACAGCAGAAAGGGCGATTGCAGGAGATTCGCGCCAGATACAAGAAGCTCGTATCCGCGGCGAAATAGGTCGACTGGTGTTTTCATAATTGGAGATGGATCGAACGCGGATTCCTGATAAAGGATGCCGGTTTGATCATTCGTCGGTGCAACCCCTGAATCCTTACAAACGAAATGGAGTGCGCGCACCATTGGCCTGCGACTTGACGAAAACCTTCGCCGGCTGAAGCAGCTCCCTGTATAAGTAATCAGTAATCGAACGCAAGCGGAGTAGTGGAGTACTGGAATGATGCGATTAACGATGGCGGAACCAGCCAATGACAATTGCTCCATTACTCCGATACTCCACCGCTCCCCGCCGTCTGATTACTGACCTACTGATTACTGAACCGGATTCTCTCCGAGCATATGACCTACCCTACCCTGCCCTTTGCTGGCGCTAGGACCCTACCGGGCAAGTCGAGCGAGCGTCCGCAAATAATCTTTTTTCCAGCGCCGGTACTGTAGCTCCCTGGCAAAGAAGATCCCTATCACCCAGAGAACAAAAAGGATGTAACCAGCATGGAATACGCAGAACAGTTGCAAAGAGCCGAGGAGCAAAAACGGAGTGTGGGCTATCGCTCCGACCCCCAACAGTAAGCCGTAGAACAGGACGTTCATCTCACGCGGACGCCGTCGCCAAAGCCACCAAGCCCGCTGCAGTTCTTCTTCGGATCCCTTCTTGCCTGGCTGTTCCCGAAGAATCGCATCCGGGTCGCGCTCCGGAAAGCCTTGAAAAATCCAAGAATCTGAATCCGAAAACTTCGCCATACTTACTAACTGATAGCCGCAAAAAGGCACAAAAAGCACAAAAAATCTCACGAAAAGACGAAAAGGAAGGGCGAAAAACGGAATAGCCGCAAAAGAACGGAAAGATCGCAAAAAATAGGACCCCGGATGCTCATTAAGATGTGAACCGAATACAGGCTAAAGAGTTTGATTTGACCGATACGGCGGTTCGTTCGGTGGCTCCAAGTTTCTTTCGTCCAAAACAAGAAATGTCCTTGCAGCTCGCAATCTTAAGCACCAGAGAGAATTGCTCCCATCTCAGGAACGATAGCAAATAGAGGACGAAAACCATGGAAAAAGACGGCGGCTCAGGAATCGACCAAAGCCAGGGTGGGAGCAGCTTAAGCGTGAATTGCGAGGCGAGCACAGTCGACTACGGCAACGGTGAGCTGTGAACCGGGAACCATGAGCCGCCAACTGCCAACCGAACTCTCTCACCCGACCGTAGACCGCACCATTGATTCTGCGGCGCGACGAGACATCATTGTTGGCGTCTTGCTCGCGATGTTTCTCGCGGCCCTTGATCAGACTATCGTGGCGCCGGCGTTGCCCACCATCGGCTCGGCATTAGGCAACGCCGAATATCTTTCTTGGATTGTCACAGCGTATCTCCTGACCGCTACGGCAGTGACTCCATTGTACGGAAAGCTTGCGGATATCAAAGGACGGCGACCCGTCATTTTTGGGGCCATCGGGATCTTCGTGGCAGGATCGATTATCTCAGCCTTGGCCCAATCGATGTTCGTGCTCGTCGTCGGTCGAGCAATCCAAGGAATCGGCGGCGGTGGCTTGGGCGCCTTAGCTATGACCGTGATCGGCGATATCGTCGCCCCGCGGGAACGGGGCCAATACCAAGGCTACATTTCGGGTATGTGGGGGATCGCGAGTTTGGCCGGACCGATCGTGGGCGGTTTTCTGGCGCACAAACTGCATTGGTCGATGATTTTCTGGATTAATTTGCCGCTGGCTGCGATTGCCATCGCATTTTTGAATAATCCTTTGAAGAAGCTCCCTCCTGTTCGTGGCCAGCATCGCTTGGATTTGCTCGGCGCGAGTCTGGTGATTCTGGCAACGACTTCTTTGATGCTGGTGTTGACTTGGGGCGGCTCGCGTTATGCTTGGACGTCGCCACAAATTCTCGGGTTAACCGTCCTTTCCCTGGTATTTTGGGTGTTGTTCGGTCTGAGGATTAAGCATTGCGATGAGCCGATTCTTCCGCTCGAAGTGCTGAAAAACCCAGTGGTAGCGAACGCCTCTGCGTCGAATTTTTTTTCAATGGCCGTGAACCTTGGGCTCGGCGTCTATATCCCGCTGTATTTACAAGGCGTCCGGCACCTGGACCCGAGCAGCGCCGGATTGAGCTTGGTACCGTTGATGGCCAGTATGGTCTGCGGCGCCGCGTTCTCGGGTTGGATGACAACCCGATTAAAACATTATAAACGAGTCGCATTGATCGGGGTAACCATCGCCGCCCTCGCGCTCTTCGCCCTGTCAGCATGGGCCAGCACATTGCCGTATCTTTGGCTGGAAGCAGTTTTTATGGTCTGCGGCGCCGGTATCGGGACTTCATTTCCTTTGGCCATTATTTGTGTGCAAAACGCGGTGGACCAAGCGCATCTCGGTGTGGCCACCGGCGCAGCGACGTTTCTGCGCTCACTGGGTGGGGCCATCGGTGTCTCGGTTCTCGGAGCTATTTTTCTCGGTTACGGATTCGCGCGAAATGCTGAGGCCGCGAAAGGGCTGAGCAATCTTGGACCTCAAGCCGGAGCCGCCTTCGGAGCGATCTTCTTAACTGCTGGGATCGGATTGGTGATTAGCGATGTGTTTCTGCTTTTAATGGAAGAGAGACCGCTGCGCAGCGGAGCGGTGGGAAGTGAGAAGTGATTGGTGATTGGTGTGTCTGGAATCAGCAATGGCCATTTCGGCTTTGCTTTGAGATGGCTCGTGGAAGCGGCGTTTCCGAATTTGCGCAGTACTCCAACACTCCAATACTCCATCACTCCGCGTGCTGATGTGGAGTCGAAGATGCGGACAGGTGTCAGAGTGGTTTTAGTCCCTACGGGACCTGCCGAACTTGGTCCCGTAGGGACTAAATGATCGTAGCCAGGCAATTCATTGCCTGGGGTGCGTCCAACCAGGCAATCCGTCCCGGAGGGACGGTCTGAGCCGCGCTACCCAATGAATTCACCGCCCACGGTTGAAGAACCTTCATCTCGACCCAATCATACCGTCCCTACGGGACGGATCTCTGTGTGACACAGATCCCAGGCAATAAATTGCCTGGCTACGATCATGACGTCCCTACGGGACAACAAACCGTCCGTACCTGTCCACATTTTCGATTCCACATCATGCCCGGATTCGAGGACGACGACGACGAGCACGAGAACGAAGATCCTTCCATCCTCTCCCCTAATCCACCTTGGTGCTGAGCATCTGCGTTTGCCCCGTTGAGCTGGCCCGGTACGCTGATTCGATAATATCGATCACATGTGTCGCGTGTTCCGGCGTTACCGGCGATGGTTTTTCTTCTGTAACCCCGTCAACTAACTGCATGACGTCTTCAAAGACATGCTGCTCAGGAAGATCACGATGTAGTTCGTTAATATGCGGCAGCAGCCATTGGTTCCCCAGATCCTGATTCTGATCGACGGCTTGACGGGCGATGTCAGCGCCAGGGTACTCAAGAGGTTCGCCATTGATCGTCAGCCCAATGATCGAACCGCCCGTCCCGAAATAATTCCCATGAAATCCCTGGGTGATGCGCCCAGTGGCGGTACCATACGCAAAAGCGAAAAGGTTCTCTCCAAAGTCCAATAGCATGACCGTGTTGTCATCCGCGTCGCATTGAACCCTTTGACCGCGGAACTCGCGTTCCTTGATCCGTGTCCCCGAAAGCGCTGTCACCCGAAAAACCGAGCCGAGGATCCCCGTTAAAGCGGTCAACGAATAAACCGTCATATCATAGAGCGGACCACCTCCCGGTTTTCGAAAATACCAGGACGGATCGATGTTCGAGAGAGGATCACTACCTTGTCTTTCCTTCTCATCCTGATGATAGGTCCCAAAAGCAGCACCGCAGACTGCCCAGCAAATTGTTCCGATGTCACCGCGACGAATCACTTCTTTGATGTACTGATTATGCGGTCGAAGCATCTCTCCTGGGGACGGTACTAGTCTGAGATTACGTTCTCGGGCCAACTGCGTGAGCTCTTTAGCCTCAATAACCGAAGTGGCCATGGTTTTGTTGCAATGAACGTGCTTTGACGCCAAAAGCGCGTGGCGGACTTGTTCGAAATGAAAATTAATGGGCGAAGCGATCGTTACCGCGTCCACTTCGTCACACGCGAGGAGCTCTGGGTAACTATTGAACCAGCGAGCAATCCCAAATTTCTCGGCAGCTGCTCGAGCCCTATCCGCGAACGGATCACAAATGGCCGTTAACAATATTCGCTCAGCGACATCCGGTTGCACGAGATGCCGGAGCACTCGAAGCGCGATGGTTCCAGCCCCAACTATACCTAATCGAATTTTGTTCATGTTTTCCGCTCTTTATTGACTACACCCTCAAAAACCAAAATTAAAATCCGCAGATTGCACAGATTACGCAGATTTCTTTTTTAAGCTTCCGGACAAACTCAAAACCAAAATGAAACTGGG
>Ga0209240_1001058_pt1 | contig 10957 bp, 9 predicted proteins | sample GraSoi_2013_80cm_FD_185828 | JGI IMG/M metagenome (GOLD analysis project Ga0209240, IMG submission 185828) | Grasslands soil microbial communities from the Angelo Coastal Reserve, California, USA - Sample 9_17_2013_80cm (SPAdes) (version 2) | ecosystem: Environmental > Terrestrial > Soil >... | reverse complement strand
CACTTGCGGTGGCACCGATTTGTTGCCTCTGCGACCATAAGTGTGCGCCACCTGACCTCGCACAAAACTCAAATCCAACACCCGATTTATCCGCCGCAGTGGATGATCATCCCGAACCCGTTTCTCTAGATTGACCTCATAGCTCCACATGGGCGCTTGCGAGTCGCCTTCGCTCATCATGGGAACCGTACCCTATCAGATCCGTAACCATCAAAGCAACATTATAATGGTGTCTAATCCGGCAACAGCCCCTTTAAGGCGTGACCCTGATCTGTTCCCTCCCAAAATCCAAGATTTGTTGACTGCCCCCATTCCTGTCCACAAGTCTCCACAAGAACGCTAATCCCGTCGCAAACTTTGTCCTGTGTCGCCGCCGATCGCAGCTCTGAATTGGCAGACGAACTAAGTTAAGGATCAGAATCCGCGGATTCTGTTTAGGGTTCGGGTTCATTCATTTGACCTGGAGCCTACTGGAGAGGTGAGATTTGCACTCGCAATACTCTCTGCTTGAACGTATCCCTTAAGATCTTGTCAGGTAAGGAATTCAGAGGCGATCTCTGAAGCGCTCGAATACATCTCCTTAGGTGACGAAACCAAAAACGGTTCCTTAATGATCAAAGAGAAGGAAATCCGCAGGGCGTGGGAATGGTTCATTGAGGATGGCACCGCGCCGGCGACGGTGAGAGCGGCGGTGGCATCCTCATGGCAACGTTCTCAAGATCATAGGGTACCCATCGAACGCCAAGATGCACCGCTCGTACTGGAGGCCGAGCTTGTTAAGCACCATTCTATCCATTCACCTTTGGTGGAAGCGGCGCGACCTGCCTTGAGGCAAGCACACCTTTTTCTAGCCGACGCGAACTCGATGATCATTCTCACGGATCCATCCGGTCTCATCCTCGAGACCGCCGGAGACCCTCGTACCATCGATTTTGGGCATCTTGTGCACCTTGAACAGGGCGGCCTCTGGAACGAAGCGGACATTGGGACCAATGCAATCGGAACGGCCATCGCCACGTTGGAACCGGTGCAGATCCATGGAGCCGAGCATTTCTGCAACGACGTTGGCGTTTGGACCTGTGCGGCTACGCCCATCTGGCATCCGGAGGATGGCGATCTGCTGGGCGTGGTCGATATCTCCGGACCCGCGCGATCTTTCAACCCAAAGGATCTTGCGTTTGCGGTCTCCATCAGACACCAAATCGAAGGAGCAATTGCGCAGTCCATCAACTCCGATCATCAGAGGTTGCTCCAATACCTTCTAAAGAAGCGCTCAATCTGGGCTAACGAACAGATCGTCGCAATCGACCATCGCGGGAGGATTATTTATGGTGGCGACAGCGCATTACGAGATCTGGAGCGGCATCATCCCGGCTTGGCTTCCGGTGGACGCATCTCTTCTCTAAAAGGTGTACCGGCAGGCGGCTGGGCATCAGCACTGAGAGAACTGCTGCCGAGCGCTAGCACCGAGGCGGTCATCGATCAGAACCGCCAAATCGGCGCCATTATTGTCTTACACAACCGGCGACGACCATCCGTACCCACGTTGGAACGGCCATTGACAGAGCGCTTGTTCGATTTCGACGAGATTCTTGGAGACAGCGCCGCTATGCGAGAGGTGAAAGAACGCGCCCGCAAAATGGCGGTCACCGACGCCCCAATTCTTATCGAAGGAGAAACCGGCGTCGGCAAGGAGCTGTTTGCCCGCGCTATCCACAGCACGGGTCCGACCTCTTCTGGTGCGTTCGTACCGGTCAATTGCGGCGGAATACCGCGAGACCTATTTGGAAGTGAGCTCTTTGGCTACTCCAAAGGAGCATTCACCGGGGCCAGGGAACAAGGGCACGCCGGTAAGATCGAGGCAGCCGACGGAGGTCTGCTGTGCTTGGACGAGGTCGGAGAGATGCCGCTTGAACATCAACCGTTTCTTTTGCGCGTCCTAGAGGATGGCCTGGTGTATCGCATCGGAAGCAACGAAGGGCGTCCCATCCGGCTTAGACTGGTTTCTCTGACCAACCGCAATCTGCTTGCCGAGGCCGAAGCCGGTCGGTTCCGGCGCGATCTCTATTATCGGATCGCAGTTTTGCGGCTGCAAATTCCGCCATTGCGCGACCGCGGGGATGACGTTGTTGTGCTTACCCACCATTTCGCTGGTAAGGCGGCGAGCAGAATGGAACGGCCGTTACCTCGGTTTCACGAGGAAGTGCTGCGGATATTCCGCCTTTACTCTTGGCCAGGTAATGTCCGGGAACTCCGCAATGTCGTTGAGAATATGATATTGCTCGGGAACTCCGACCAGCTGGGAATCGACGATGTACCAATGGAAGTTCGCCAACAAGCAGATCAAGTCGCTGCCACCTTTTCATTTGAGCAACAAAGCCCGTCCGCGTCGCCAAATCTCAAGCTAAGCGAGCGCGCGGCGATCGAAGCTGCCCTAGCAGAGGCTCGCGGCAACTTGACCGACGCCGCCAAACGCCTTGGTATTGCGCGGTCAACGCTGTACCGAAAGCTCGATGAGTACGGTATTGGGCGAGATTGCTAGGCGCTTCGTTCTCGTCCTCGTCCTCGAAAGTTCGCGGGCCGGTAGGTTGGGGTGGAGTCGATTTGGTGGACAGGCCTCGACGGTTTTTGTCCCGGAAGGGACTGAATGATGGTAGCCAGGCAATTTATTGCCTGGAATGCGTCCAAAAACGCGACCCGTCCGGTATGAGCTGCGGTAGACACGATGCATTCACTGCCCAGATCGAAGAACGTCCGTCTCGACCCAATCATACCGTTCCCTACGGGACGGAACTTGTTTGTTATGGTACCAGGCACTTCGTACCTGGCTACCATCATTCAGTCCCTTCGGGACGCCAAAATGGATCTGACACCTGTCCACCAAATCGACTCCACTCCAACCTACCGGCCCGCGAACCTCCGAGGACGAGGACAGCGGCTCGACTGAGCTCGCCGAAGTCCTGCCCGACGAAGCTTCCGGTTTGCAGGCTTCAAACGCGGAGCATGTCGATGTTTCCCTGACTTGGGGGGACTTCAGTGGCTAGCGAAGTCGGGACGACGAGGACGAGCACGATTGATGCAAAGATGCGAACGGTGAACCGCTAAACCGTGAATCGTTTCAATCTCGGTCGGTCGATGCAATCGACCGTTCGAAAATCGGACAACGTGGTTAGCCGATCTCAAACGATGATCAGCCGGTGTCCTAGGTAAGACCTGTTCCAAAAGGCGTCGTCAGCGGTTGGCATCTCGGCTGCTTATGCACCGTCCCGCCGCTTAACAGGTTGGTAAGCTGCTCGTATAACCCCTTTGAACATAACCAGCAGAAACATCGCATGAACACCATGTGTGCCCTTGATGACGAACTCGATCCCCGAATCCTTCCGCAGCCAGGTGAAGAAAAAACGTGGGCAGAGACTTTCGCTCCGCAGAACGTCAGTTTTAGATCTGCCAAAGCAGCGTTCGGCGAAATTCTTGGTCAAAGCAGAGCTTGGCGACAAATCATCCAACAAATCGAGATCATCGCGCCTACTGATGGGACCGTCTTGATTTCGGGCGAAACCGGCACCGGAAAAGAGTTGATCGCGGGCGAAATTCATCGGCGCAGCCGGCGAAAAGACAAGCCTTTGGTTCGGGTTAATTGCGCCTCAATCCCAACCGAATTGTATGAAAGCGAATTCTTCGGTCACGCCAGAGGGGCGTTTACTAGCGCGATTAGAGACCGGGTGGGTCGGTTCGAGGCCGCGGCAGGCGGAACCCTGTTCCTAGACGAGATCGGTGAGATCCCGCTGGAACTGCAGAGCAAACTGCTCCGTGTCCTACAGGAGAAAACGTACGAAAGAGTGGGGGAGGATAGAACGCGGCGCGCTGATGTGCGGATCATCGCCGCAACCAACCGGGACCTGAAGAGCGAGGTCGCAGCCGGCCGCTTTCGAGACGACTTGTATTATCGATTGAATATCTTTCCCATCAAAGCGGCGCCTCTGCGAGACCGGAAGGCAGACATTCCCCTTCTCGCGGCCCATTTCATCGACTTAGCCGTGAGAGAACTCGGGTGCAAAAGACCCAGGCTGACCGATGCGGGCATCAAGACGCTGCAGGACTATGACTGGCCCGGTAATGTGAGGGAACTGCGAAATGTCATCGAACGAGCCGCAATCCTTGCCCAAGGTGATGCCTTGGTCTTTGACTTGGCGGTGACTCAAGCCAGTCCGCCTTCTCCGGAGTTAGAAGACAAAGACAAACCCGAACCGGAGTATCTCACCGACGCAGAAATCCGTCGTCGCGAGCGCACGAATATTTTGGCGGTTCTGCAGAGGACGGGCTGGAAGATCAAAGGCCCTTATGGGGCAGCAGAGCTTCTCGAAATGAAGCCCACCACGCTGACCTCCCGCATCGAAAAATTGGGCTTGAAGCGACCGGATAGCATGTAACAGCTGCCGCACATCCTCTCAGTCCAACCGTCCTGAAGCTAGTCCTCTGGGGTGACGTCTTAACATATAACATTCTAGAGTGTTGTTGTCTATTGCTTTGCGAGCGCTTTATCCAAAGCGCGGCAGAAGTTGAACTTGCGCAACTTCGGAATAAGATTTGTAAACGGGAGTCCTATCAGTTGGAGGCGGTTCAGTGCGATTGTGCCTCGACTGGCAGTGGCAAATCGCTGAACCGCTTTACGATAGGCTACCGAATCGGCTGCTCCTAAAAGAGAGTCCGGTTCGGCGAGCCGAGGGAGAATACACACTTTAAGCCAATAACCCGAGAAAGTTGCCAGTAGCTTTCTCACGGAGTGTAGTTTTATGAGCGGGTCAGTTGTTTTTCGCTGGTTGCTGCCAGCAGCCGTGGCCGCAGCGTTAGCTACTCCAGTGCAAACGGCGGGTGCGAGTCCAATGGGCGGGGGACACGGCATGGGTGGCGGTCACAGTATGGGAGGCATGGGCAGAGGAGGGTTTGGTGGGCGAGGGATGGCGATGCGCGGTCGCCCGGCGATGTCATCCGGTTTCTTTAGCCACAACGGAACGAATCACTTTGCTCAGCACCAGAATCTAGCGTCTGGAAACCATAACGTTGGCCGATCCTCCAATCCGGGTGATCGCTCGGTTGATCGCAGGGACCAATTCCGTGATAGCCATCGCTTAGCGGGCCGGGGCGTTGACCGAACAAACCGAGCATCAGATCATCGGGGTGATCGCTCGGTTGATCGCAGGGACCAATTCCGTGATAGCCATCGCTTAGCGGGCCGGGGCGTTGACCGAACAAACCGAGCATCAGATCATCGGGGTGATCGCTCGGTTGATCGCAGGGACCAATTCCGTGATAACCATGGCTTAGCGGACCGAGGCGTTGACCGAAGAGACCAGGCATTAGATCGTGGCAGGGAAGGCCGGGAAGGCGAAGGGCGTGAGGAGCGCGAGGGACGCGAGGAACGCGAATTCTTTTTCCGGAATAATTTCTTCGTTGGGTTTGACTTCGCGGCGTTTGGCCTCGGGTGGTGGTGGGGTCCTTGGTGGGACTGGTGGTACCCCTCGGGTTATTACGGTTACTATCCCTACTACGGTGACTATCCCTGCTATGACGACCCGCCAGCGGACAATTCGCAGTACGGATCTCAGTACGGATCTCAAAACGGATCCCAGTACTGGACCGACTTGGCTAAGTCAGTGCAATCCAAACTGGCCGAGCAATCGTATTATCAAGGGTCAATCGATGGTCTGATTGGTCCTGACACGCTGCAAGCGATCCGGCAGTATCAAGCGAATCATGGGTTAGCCGTTACCGGAAAGATTGATCCCAAGCTGTTGGACGCCCTTGGCGTCGAATACAAACAGCAAAGCACTCAGAGCTAGCTCGTGTATCAACCCTGGCTGGTCTGGCGGGCAAAAAGCTGAGGATTATCGGCACAATCGAGCTTTACAAGGGCAAACCAGCAATACGGATCTCTTCAACGAAACAAATACAACAAGATGAAGACTGATTCCTTGTGAACTGCAAACCGCCAAAGGAGTAAATAGTTCGTCGTCTATACGAGCTTTGTGGGCGTCAGGACATCCGCCAGACCGATACGCCGCAGTAGCTCTGCCCGAACCCGATCGCAGACCATGTTCACTACCTCTGCACCATCCTGAGCCGGATCGATATGGACGCGGAAGGGGCGCTTCCCAAACGGAGTGTCGACAAGTTTGACCATCGCTTCTCCAACCGCGGACGCGTCGGCATCTGGAGGAACGATGGAAGCGAAACCCTTCATCACGTCTTCAGCAAATCCCTTGTAGGGACCCGTCTCGTACTCGGCGACACGCTTTTTATCGGCTGGTCTTCCCGAATGGGCAAAGTGGTTTGTGCCTCCCGTAAAGGCGCCCGGAACCACAATGGAAGTCTCGATACCCCAGCGAGTGAGTTCGCGGGCATAAACAACGGCCATCGCATCCGCATGCTGGCATAGACGGTATGCCCCGCCTTCGCTAAGGCCCGGGCGGTGAGTTCACCAAATCCGCTCGACGCTCCGGTGATCACGATGATGTATTTCATAGTAGCTTTCCTTGCATTTGTTAGTGTGGCTTTTAGAAAACGGTGAAACGCAGCGATCTTGTTGCTCTCGATTCGCTGGTCTTAGGCAAATCCACCGTTTGCCCGCAAGGTCTGGGCGTTGACCCAAGCCCCGTCAGGACCCGCAAGGAACGAGACGATGCCGGCGATATCCTCTGGCTGTCCGAGACGTTCGAGAGGAGCCATTTTCCTAAGGCCCTCGATTTGCTCGTTGGATTTTCCCATGAGGAAAAGCGGTGTAGCGACTGGTCCGGGAGCTATAGCATTCACGGTAATTTCGCGGCCGCGCAACTCATTGGCCAGCACAGGAACGAGGCCTTCCACCCCGGCTTTGGAGGCGATGTAAGGGCCATAATTAGGGAAGGACTTGGCCAGCACACTGCTGGAGAACACGATGATCCGCCCTCCTTTAGAAACGTGCCGGGCCGCCTGCGACATGAGGAGAAATGTTCCGCGAAGGTTGGTTCCGATGACCTTATCGAACGTTTCCATGTTCCCCGTCTCGATAGGTGAAAGCGGCATTATTCCGGCCGTATTGACGACGACATCGATGGTTTCAAACGAGCCCTTCGTCTTGGTGAAGAGAGCCTCAACGCTTTTTTGATCGCTTATATCTGCGGCGATGGCGATCGCCTGTCCGCCTTGGCCGGCGACTTCCTTAACCACCTCTTCCGCTCGTTGCGCATTGCCCGAGTAATGGACGACGATCGCAAACCCGTCTGAAGAAAGGCGGTGGACGACGGCCCTGCCAATGCCGCCCGAGCCTCCAGTGACGATGGCGGTTTTGCTCATAAGTTCTCGCTAAGGTTAATTGATTGCATCAATGACAATAGGTTTTGGTAATCCATCCGTCGCATGCATAGTGCTGATAATGGGTATACGTGTCACGCAGGTCCGTAGCGCTGATTTGAATCTTCTCGTTTACTTCACTGTGCTCGCGGAAGAGCGAAGTCTTACGCGAGCCGCTAAGCGTCTCTTCCTGACGCAGCCGTCGATGACTCGCGCTCTTCAGAAACTAAGAGACCTGTTCGCTGACGATCTGCTCATTCGAACCTCGACCGAATATGTATTAACTCCCAAAGGTGAGGCTCTCCTGCGAGAAGTTTCGCAGTTTCTTCCTCGTCTGGACCGTCTCATCTCCGGAAGCAACTTCGATCCCTACCGCGAGTCCGCGCATTTTCGGGTCGCGGCTACAGATAAACGCCTCTTCGCTATACGGCCCGACTCTGGCCAAGCTGTTCGCCAGGTGGAACCGGGTGTCCTGTTCATTTCGACCTTGGACCGATGAAGCTCACGATGATCTGGAACGCGGGCGAATCGATCTCCTATTGAACGCGGAAGATGGCTCATTACCGCCCCACCTAGAACATGAAATACTATTCCATGACAGGTTTGTCTGCGTCGTTTCTAAAGATAGTCCTTTTAAAAATCGCATCACGCTCAAGGAATACCTGGCGGCCCATCACATCGGAGTGAGCGTGCTCGGAGATCGGCAAACAATTCCGGAAAGACTGCTTACGCAGCTTGGAGTAAAGAGGCACTGCGTTATCTCAGTTCCCTACTTCACGGTTGCCCTTAGGATGGTCGCCGATACTCCTCTAGTTCTGTCGGTGCCCCGGCGATTGGCGGAGTCTACTATCGATCGTCAGCAGGTGAAGATATTGAACCCACCTTCCGAATTCCAGGGTTTCCGTTACCTTATGGCTTGGCATCCGCGCCACGATTCTGACGCGCAAAGTCAGTGGTTACGCCAGCTCTTTCGGGATGCAACATCTTCGATAGCGGCATAGATTTGCAGGGCGAACCCGCTGTGACGGCGAAAGCCTGGAGGAAGACGACCTCCATTTTCGTTATTGCAGGTTAGGGAACCGTCTGCTTCAGCGACGCCATGTCGATAACCAAGCGATACTTAACGTCACCCTTGAGCGAACGCTCAAAACTCTGAACGGTGTCATCTAATAGTTGCTTGAGAGGGATCACTAGGGGTCACGTCATACAACATTCCCTTTTCTTAATTGTTGCAAGTTAAGACGTGACCCGGATCGGTTCCGTTCCCTCCTACGTTTTTCATCCACCAAAGAGCCAAAGGCGTAGCAATGTAATCGTCCCTGCCAGCTCAATGGGTAGTAAGAAGAACAGCGCTTCGACGATCGCTACCGAAAGTACAATCCGCCACAACATCGACGGATCCTATTATACAGCCCGGCCCCGAAAAGTGCGAGCAAAAAAGATGCCAGAAAATACGTCTAAAATGGGCTAGTCCACTTCAAAAGCGCCTTTCACGCCCTTGAGCATAAAGCGCTTTTGTTCATATCAGATCAGCATATTTGATCATTGAACAACAATATATGGTTTGTGTCTTCTCCCCTAGATCGTAGAATTCTAGTCAGAGGAGGTGGTTTATGAATATTCCATCCGTACTTCTCGACTTCTTACGTGCGAACAATATTCCTTACGAGATCATACCTCACGCGAAGGTTTTCACAGCGAGGATGGCTGCCGCGGCTGAGGGTATCGAGCGTCATCACCAGACAAAAGTCGTCATGTTGAGCACACCGGAGGGCCCAGTTATGGCGGTGCTTCCTGCTGATCTTAAGCTCGACGTCCGAAAGGTTAGGGGACTCATTCATGAGCCGGTCAGTTTGCAGACTGAATCGGAATTTTCCCCGGTTTTTCCTGACTGTGAAACCGGAACTATGCCGCCGTTCGGTAACCTGTATGGGCTACCAACCTACGTGGACCGGCACCTAACCGGGGAGGATTACATCGTGTTTGAAGCCGGTACCTATACCGATGCGATCAAGATTCGTTATAGTGACTACGATCGCGCTGTGAAACCTTTCGTCGCGGATCTGGCTTTAGATCATCCAGAAGATTGGAGTACCGGGTGATAATTCTAGGCTGCAAGAATTTTTCCTGGCAGGCGACGTGATGACTGACCAGTTTGGGCCAACCGGGCAAAATAGGGTGAATCCTGAGCAAGGAACGGGAAGCGGGAGATAGCTTTCAGGAATATCGTTGGTTGCGGCGCGCCCCCAACCACTAACCGGAACGATTATGCCACTTTACGAATACATATGCCGCAAATGTAATGAGCAATTTAGCGAAGTGCTGACCATCAAGGAACACGACACTAAGAAGCCGGAATGCCCGAAATGCCGGAGCACTGATGTAGAGAAAATTATCCAGCCGTTCTTCGCTAAGACGACGAGTAAAACAAGAGGGTATTGATCATACTCCTGACGTTGCGCACCCTCGGTCTTCGATGGGGAGGCATCCCCTCCGTTACATGGAATTGGTAACGGAGCACGCTTAACAGCGTTACACGAAGAATCGCATTTGTGCCGGTGGGGTTTTCTGCGCGACAAGTGCAGGGCCGATCATGTTGCCCCTGCGGAAGCGGAAAGAAATTCAAGCCTCCGGAGAGGGAGGTGAGAGGTGAAAAGTGAGAAGTGACACGTGACAGCCCGAGAGCCGATAACTAGATCTAGCTATGTGCTATCGGCTTTCTGCCAGTTGCTATTGCCTAATGGCTATTGGACTCGCGCCTACCCACCTCTCACTTCTCACCTCTCACGCCCCCTTTGCGTCTTGGCGTGAGAGCCCTCTGTTTTGGTTGCCGCTTTCCCTCCGCTAGGTCTTCGCGTCTTCTTTCATCCTAGGCGTTGTTGGATCGCCTCACAGACTGTCTCCAACACCTTGACGCGAGCATACCATTTGCAGTTCGATTCGACGATCGTCCATGGTGCGTACGGCGTCGTGGTGCGGTGCAACATCTCCTCAACGGCATCACGATATTGATCCAGCTTCTCCCGATTTCGCCAATCCTCGTCCGTGATCTTCCACTGCTTGTGCGCCATTTCTTGCCGCTGCCGAAACCGTCGCAGCTGTTCGTCGGGATCGATGTGCAGCCAGAACTTTAGCAGGACCGTCCCAAAGTGCACCAGTTGCTGTTCCATCGCGTTGATCTCCCGGTACGCTCGCCGCCACTGAGTCTCCGCGCAGAACCCCTCAACCCGCTCGACGAGCACGCGGCCGTACCACGTCCGATCGAAGATCGCGATGTGCCCGGCCTTGGGCAGCTGCGCCCAGAAACGCCACAGATAATGGTGAGCCTTCTCGATGTCGTTTGGGGCTGCGACGGGCACAACCTCGTACCCCCGCGGATCCAGGTTTTGCGTGAGCCGGCGGATATTGCCCCCCTTACCGGCAGCATCCCACCCCTCGTACGCGATGACAACGGGAATGCGCCGCCGGTAGATCTGGTGCTCCAGCTCGCGAAGCTTGGTCTTGGCCTTCTTTAGCCGGTCAGCGTACTCTTCGGCAGTTAACGACAGGGACAGATCGACGCGGTCTAGCGCGGTCGTTTTGAAAGCATTGATCCCCGGGACTGGCTGAGATGGCGACGCCGGCGGTT
>Ga0209240_1001054_pt1 | contig 10983 bp, 8 predicted proteins | sample GraSoi_2013_80cm_FD_185828 | JGI IMG/M metagenome (GOLD analysis project Ga0209240, IMG submission 185828) | Grasslands soil microbial communities from the Angelo Coastal Reserve, California, USA - Sample 9_17_2013_80cm (SPAdes) (version 2) | ecosystem: Environmental > Terrestrial > Soil >... | reverse complement strand
GAACTTGTTCGCCGGTCACGACGATGAAGGCTACCTGATCCCCTCGACCACACGTGCAACTTTCCCTCCTGCTTTGAGCTTTTTGCTTTGTTCTTTTTTTGATTGCGGCGCTGTGCCGCCCAAGGCCGCTTCGATGTTCCTTACCATCGCCACGAGGCGAGGTCCAATATCGTTGCGCAGCCGATCTTCCGTGAAGCGGAATGCGGGTGCGCCGCAATTAAAGGCATAAGGACCGGTTCCGTCGTTAAGCTTCAACCCTACGCCGACGGCATGGATATCGTCATGCCATTCACCGGCCGAGATCGCGAAACCAAGTTTTTCCACCGTTTCGCCGGCGCGTTCGATGCCATCGCGCATCCGCGGCCAGCGGCTGCCGTAGTGCTCGCGCAGTTCGCGCAATAGTGCGCCGCGCTCATCCTCCGGCAGCGCCCAAATATAGGCGCGTCCCATCGCGGTGGTAGCAATCGGGACTCGCGAACCGACGTCCAGTTGAACACCCAGCGTTTGACCGCGGCTCTGGCCGAAGTAAATCATGCTGAGACGATCGCGGCCGCCGACGGCGACCGCGCCGCCGGTCTCGCGCATGACTTCCTCGCGGAAAGGCTCGGACAAATGCCGAACGCCGAGATTGGCCAGGGCGGCATACCCGAGTGACAAGGCCGCCGGCGCCAACTGATACTTCTCGAACCGCGGAACCGGTGTAAGATAGCCCAGCTTGGTCAAAGTATAGGTCAGCCTCGAAACGGTCGGCTTTGGCAAGTTGGTACGGGCCGCGATCTCTTGATTGCCAAGAAGCCCGTCGTTGGGACGGAATGCGCGCAACACATCAAGGCCGCGGGAAAGCGCGACGACGAAGCTGCGATCGGTCGCTACTTTCTTGCCTGGACGTTTCATTGCTGCTGCTGTGCGGACCTCGTTGACAAGGGACGTGCTTCAAAATAACCCTCCGTGTCAAGATGTGGAATTAAATTCCGCAGTGCGAAATTGGTTAAGAACAAGCTGCAAGGGAGAGTCTCGTGAACGAAGTGGTCAAGCTCGAACGTTATGACGTCGTCGCCATCGTCACGGTCAACAGCCCGCCTGTGAATGCGCTGAGCGCCGCCGTCCGCGGCGGTATTTTCGAATGCATCAAAAGCGCCATCGCCGATCCGGAAGTGAAGGCGATCGTCCTGACCTGCGCTGGCCGCACCTTCATCGCCGGCGCCGACATCACCGAATTCGGTAAACCGCCGAAGCCGCCGGGTCTCCACGAGGTGCTGACCGCGATGGAGAACTCGCCGAAGCCGATCGTTGCCGCCATTCACGGCACCGCACTCGGCGGCGGTCTCGAGGTCGCGCTCGCCTGCCATTTCCGCGTGGCGACAAAGGACGCAAGGCTCGGCCTGCCCGAGGTGAAGCTCGGCCTGCTGCCGGGTGCCGGCGGTACCCAGCGCCTGCCGCGCGCGGTCGGTCCGGAACTCGCGGTCAAGATGATCGTCGGCGGCGATCCGATCGGCGCAGCGGAGGCGCTCAAGAACGGCCTGATCGAGGAAATCGTTGAAGAACCCGCCGCCGGTGGCGAGGCCTTTGCCCGCAAGGTGCTGGCGGAGAAACGCCCGTTGCGCAAGCTGCGCGACGACGACAGCAAGCTGGTAGCGGCCAAAGCCGACCGCTCGATCTTCACCAATGCGGTTGCAGCCCTCACCAAGAAAGCGCGCGGGCTGGAAGCCCCGTTTGCCGCCGCCGATGCGGTGGGCGCCGCCATCGATCTGCCGTTCGATGAAGGCTTGAAGAAGGAGCGCGAGGGCTTCCTCAAGCTCGTGTCCAGCGATCAGTCGAAGGCGCAGCGTTACGCCTTCTTTTCCGAGCGTGAGGCGGCCAAGGTCGCCGGCGTTCCCGACGGCACCAAGCCGCGCAATGTCGAGCGTGTCGCCATCATCGGCGCCGGCACCATGGGCGGCGGCATCGCGATGTCGTTTGCCAATGCCGGTATTCCGGTGACCCTGATCGAGACCGGGGAGGAGCAGCTCAAGCGCGGCATGGGCGTGATGCAGAAGAACTACGAAGCGACCGCCGCGCGCGGCGGCATTCCCGCGGACGCGCCCGCCAAGCGCATGGGCCTGATCAACGGCGTGGTCGGCTTAGAGAACGTCAAGGACGCTGACTTGGTTATCGAAGCTGTGTTCGAGACCATGGCGATCAAGAAAGAAGTGTTCGAGAAGCTCGATCAATACGCCAAGCCCGGCGCGGTTCTCGCCAGCAACACCTCCTATCTCAACATCGATGAAATCGCGAAGGTGACAAAACGTCCGCAGGACGTGCTCGGCATGCACTTCTTCAGCCCGGCCAACGTGATGAAGCTGTGCGAGATCGTGCGCGCGGAAAAGACCGCGCCGGACGCGCTGACAACCGCGGTCGCGGTGGCGCGCCGCATCGCCAAGGTGCCTGCCGTGGTCGGCGTCTGCGACGGCTTCGTCGGCAACCGCATGCTGGCGCAGCGCGGCAAGCAGGCTGAGAAATTGCTGTTCGAAGGCGCGCTGCCGCAGCAGGTCGATGCGGTGGTGACCAAGTTCGGCATGCCGATGGGTCCGTTCGCGATGGGCGATCTCGCCGGCCTCGATATCGGCTGGCGCTCGCGCAAGGATCGCGGCATCAAGTCGGAGATCGCCGACGCTTTGTGCGAAGCCGGACGCTTCGGCCAGAAGACCGGCAAGGGCTACTACAAGTATGAAGGCGGCTCGCGCGCGCCGCTGCCCGATCCCGAAGTCGAGAAGCTGATCGACGAGACCTTGCAGCGGCTCGGGCGCAAGCGCCGCGTCGTCGGCGACGACGAAATTCTCGAGCGCATGATGTACCCGATGATCAACGAGGGCGCGCGGATCCTCGAGGAAAAGATCGCGGCGCGTCCGAGCGATATCGATGTGATCTGGCTCTATGGCTATGGCTGGCCGATCTATCGCGGCGGTCCGATGTTCTATGCCGACCAGGTCGGCCTCAAGCACATCGCCGACCGCCTGTCGTTCTACGCCAAGGAGACCAACGATCCCTCACTCGAACCCGCGCCGCTGCTCAAGCAACTGGCCGCCGAAGGCAAGACGTTTGCGTCGCTGGCGGCGACGGCGAAAGCGGCCTGATGCGGCACCGCCATCACCATGTGTCATTCCCCGATGTGCAATTGCACATCGTGGATGCGCCACTAGGCGCAGGCCCGGAATCCATACTCACGGCCGTGGTTATGGATTCCGGGCTCGCGCGGAGCCTGTCATCGGGCCGCGCTTTGCGCGGACCCGTTGGCGCGCCCCGGAATGACGATGCAGAACACCCATGACCCAGCCCGGCGAACAATTCTATCCGGAAGGGGTCCATTGGGACGATCCGATCGCGCGCGGGACGTTGCCTGATCTGTTGTCGAAAGCCGCGACCGAATACGGCGCGCGGCCGGCGATCGAATTTCGCGACCGCCCGATCAGCTATACCGAGCTGGCAGCGATGGTCGAAGTTGCGGCCTCGGCGTTCCTGCGCGCCGGCTACGGCAGCAACCATTCGGTGGCGCTGTTCCTCGGCAATTCGCCGGACCATCCGGTGAACTTCTTCGGCGCGCTGAAGGCCGGCGCGCGCGTCGTGCATCTTTCCCCATTGGACGGCGAACGCGCGCTCTCGCATAAACTAAGCGACAGCGGCGCGCGCATTCTCGTCACCAGCAATCTCGCGGCGCTGTTGCCGATGGCGCTGAAATTCCTCGACAAGGGCCTGCTCGACCGCCTGATCGTCTGCGAAGACGACCATTGGGGCGCGGTCGGCAATCCGCAGACGCCGATTCCGGACAAGCCTGACATCGTCACGTTCAGGACCTTCGTGCAGGGCGCATCGAGGCCGGCGCAGTGGCCGCAAATCGATGCCGACGACGTTGCGCTGCTGCAATATACCGGCGGCACCACCGGACTGCCGAAGGGCGCCATGCTCAGCCACGGCAATCTGACTTCGGCGGTGTCGATCTATGATGTCTGGGGCAAGGCCGCGCAGGCCAAGCGCGACGCCGTCGAGCGCGTGATCTGCGTGCTGCCGCTGTTTCACATCTACGCGCTGACGGTGATCCTGCTGCGCAGTCTTGAGCGCGGCGATCTGATCTCGCTGCACCAGCGCTTCGATGTCGAGGCCGTGATGCGCGACATCGAGGTCAAGCGGGCCACCGCGTTTCCCGGAGTACCGACGATGTGGATCGCGATTGCCAGTCTTCCCGATCTCGAGAGCCGCGATCTGTCGTCGCTGGTCAGTTGCGGATCGGGTGGCGCGCCGCTGCCGGTCGAGGTCGCCAGGATTTTCGAGCGCAAGACCAATATGAAGCTGAAGAGCGGCTGGGGCATGACCGAGACCTGTTCGCCCGGCACCGGTCATCCCCATGAGGGACCGGAAAAACCGGGCTCGATCGGGCTGATGCTGCCGGGCATCGAAATGGATGTCGTCGCGCTCGATGATCCCAGCAAGGCCTTGCCGCCGGGTGAGGTCGGCGAAATCCGCATCAAGGGGCCGAACGTCACCAAAGGCTACTGGAACCGGCCGCAGGAAACCGCGGAGGCTTTCGTCGGCGATCGTTTCCTGACCGGCGACATCGGCTACATGGACAAGGACGGCTATTTCTTTTTGGTCGATCGCAAGAAGGACATGATCATCTCCGGCGGCTTCAATGTCTATCCGCAGATGATCGAGCAGGCGATCTATGAACACCCCGCGGTGCAGGAAGTGATCGTGATCGGCATACCGGACGAGTACCGCGGCGAGGCGGCGAAGGCTTTTGTCAAATTGCGCAGCGGCGCCATGCCATTCACGCTGGACCAACTCAAGGCATTCCTCACCGGCAAACTCGGCAAGCACGAGATTCCCGCGGCACTCGATTTCGTCGATGACCTGCCGCGGACCTCGGTCGGCAAGCTTTCGCGCCACGAATTGCGCAATCAACTACCAGCGCAACCCAAGCAACAACATCTCGCATCGGGAGGCCGTGCGTGATCGACGCGGTTCGGTGACGCGCTCGTCGTCCCGGCGAAAGCCGGGACCCATACGGCGAGGACTTAGTGTTTTGTCATGGTGGCAGAGGCCTTTTGCTTTCCATCAGCGCCAGGGGTTATGGGTCCCCGCCTTCGCGGGGACGACGAGACGAAAGATAATGCGTAACTACGAATGTAATTCATTCGCTCACAGGAGGATCCAATGGATCTCAGCTTCAGCAAGGAAGAAGTGGCGTTTCGTGACGAAGTGCGGACCTTCTTCAAGGAGAACGTACCGTCCGCGACGCGCCAGAAACTGCAGGAGGGTCGTCATCTCTCCAAGCAGGAGATGATCGATTGGTGGCGCATCCTGAACAAGAAGGGCTGGGGCGTATCGCACTGGCCGAAGGAATATGGCGGCACCGGCTGGAGTTCGGTGCAGCATTACATCTTCAACGAGGAACTGCAGATGGCCCCGGCGCCGTCGCCGCTCGCCTTCGGCGTCAGCATGGTCGGCCCCGTCATCTACACCTTCGGCAACGAGGCCCAGAAGAAGCACTATCTGCCGCGGATCGCCAATGTCGATGACTGGTGGTGCCAGGGCTTCTCGGAGCCCGGCTCCGGCTCCGATCTCGCCTCGCTCAAGACCAAGGCCGAGCGCAAGGGCGATGTCTACGTCGTCAACGGCCAGCCGCACCGATCCCGCCGCCAAGAAGCAGTCGGGCATCTCGTTCATCCTGATCGACATGAAGTCGAAGGGCATCACGGTGCGTCCGATCCAGACCATCGACGGCGGCCGTGAAGTCAACGAAGTGTTCCTGGATGACGTCCAGGTGCCGGTCGCCAATCTGGTCGGCGAGGAAAACAAGGGCTGGGATTACGCCAAATTCCTGCTCGGCAACGAGCGCACCGGCATCGCGCGGGTCGGCGTTTCCAAGGAGCGGATCCGACGCATCCGGGAATTGGCGGCGAAGGTGGAGTCCGGCGGCAAGCCGGTGCTGGAGGATCAGGGTTTTCGCGAGAAGCTCGCCGCGGTCGAGATCGAGCTGAAGGCGCTCGAACTGACGCAGCTTCGTGTCGTCGCCGACGAAAACAAGCACGGCAAGGGCAAGCCCAATCCGGCGTCCTCGGTGTTGAAGATCAAGGGTTCCGAAATCCAGCAGACCACCACCGAACTGTTGATGGAAGTGATCGGCCCGTTCGCCGCCCCCTTCGACGAGCACGGCGACGACGGCAGCAACGAAGCGATGGACTGGACCGCGCAGATCGCGCCGAGCTATTTCAACAACCGCAAGGTCTCGATCTACGGCGGCTCCAACGATTCGTCGTCCCCGCGAACGCGGGGACCCAGTACGCCGCAGCGGTCGTGGTTTACAAAAGGCGCTTGTGATTACTGGATCCCCGCGTTCGCGGGGATGACGGCAGAAGATTCGTAGGATGGGTTGAGCGAAGCGATACCCATCATCCAAGACCGAAACGGTGCGATGGGTTTCGCAAGCGCTCAACCCATCCTACAAGCTTCATTCGATTAACATGCTTCAGACGTGATTTGAGAGAGTAGAGAACATGGATTTTGATTTGTCCGAGGAGCAGCGGCTTCTCAAGGAAAGCGTCGACGGCCTGCTGAGCAGCTCCTACGACTTCGATGCGCGCAAGAAATATGCGGCGGAGAAGGGTGGCTGGAGCAAGAGCGCCTGGAGCAAGCTCGCCGAGCAGGGCCTGCTGGGCTTGCCGTTCTCCGAGGACGACGGCGGCTTCGGCGCCGGCCCGATCGAGACCATGATCGTGATGGAGGCGCTGGGCAAGGCGCTGGTGCTGGAGCCTTATCTCGCGACCGTCGTGATCGGCGGCGGTTTCCTGCGCCGCGGCGGCTCGGCGGAGCAAAAGGCAAAGTACATCCCCGGCATCATCGACGGCAGCAAGACCTTTGGCTTCGCGCAGCTCGAGAAGAATTCGCGCTACGATCTCCAGGATGTCTCGGCCACGGCCAAAAAGAAAGGCGCGGGCTGGGTCATCGACGGCGAGAAGTTCGTGGTGCTCAACGGCGAGACCGCCGACACCTTGATCGTGACCGCGCGCTCCAAGGGCGGCCAGCGCGACGCCGGCGGCATCGGCGTGTTCCTGGTGCCCGGCGACGCCAAGGGCATCGCGAAAAAGGGCTATCCGACCCAGGACGGCCTGCATGCGGCCGACATCACCTTCACCGGTGTCGAGGTCGGCGCCGATGCCGCGATCGGCGATCCCGAGAACGCATTGCCGCTGATCGAGCGCGTGGTCGACGACGCCCGCATCGCGATGTGCGCCGAAGCGGTCGGTGCGATGGATGAATCGCTGAAGTCCACCGTCGAGTACCTGAAGACCCGCACGCAATTCGGCGTGCCGATCGGCAGCTTCCAGACCCTGCAGCACCGTGCCGCCGACATGTTCGTCGCCGTCGAGCAGGCCCGCAGCATGTCGATGTTCGCAACCATGGCTTCCGATTTCGACGATGCCAGGGAGCGCGCAACCGCTGTCGCCGCGGCCAAGGTGCAGATCGGCAAATCGCTGAAATTCGTCGGCCAGCAGTCGATCCAGCTGCACGGCGGCATCGGCATGACCATGGAGGCCAAGATCGGCCACTACTTCAAGCGGCTGACCATGATCGAGAACACTTTTGGCGACACCGACTATCACCTGCGCCGCGTCACCACCAGCGGCGGGTTGATTTAGTCATCATCACTTGTCATCACGGGGCTCGCATGCAGCCCCGTCATTCCGGGGCGATGCGAAGCATCGAACCCGGAATCTCGAGATTCCGGGTCTGGTCCTTCGGACCATCCCGGAATGACGGAATCAATTAGGTCCGCCAAGCGGCGCATCCACGATGTGCACTTGCACATCGGGGAACGACGAAAGGAATTTTTTCGTGAAAAACACCCCGTTCGATCTCACCGGCAAGGTCGCCGTCATCACCGGTTCGAGCCGCGGCATCGGCCGTTCCTCGGCCGAACTGCTGGCCAGGCTTGGCGCCAAGGTGGTGATCTCCAGCCGCAAGGCCGACGCCTGCAAGGAGGTTGCCGACGGCATCAACAAGGCGGGCGGCGATGCCCACGTCATCGCCTGCAACATCTCGCGCCGCGAGGAAGTCGAGGCGCTGGTCGCGGGCACCGTCAAACACTACGGCAAGATCGACATCCTGGTCTGCAACGCGGCGGTTAATCCGTATTACGGCCCGCTGCTCGACATCACGGACGAAGCCTTCGACAAGATCATGAACTCCAACATCAAGAGCAACATCTGGCTGTGCGCGCTGGCGATCCCGCAGATGGCGGAGCGCGGCAACGGTTCGGTGGTGATCATCTCCTCGATCGGCGGCTTGCGCGGCTCCACGGTGGTCGGCGCCTACGGAATTTCCAAGGCGGCGGATTTTGCATTATGCCGCAGCCTCGCCGGCGAGTGGGGCCCGAAGGGCGTGCGCGTCAATTGCGTCGCACCCGGCCTCGTCAAGACCGATTTTGCGAAAGCGTTGTGGGAAGACGAGGAACGCCTGAAGCGCCGCTGCGCCACCACGCCGCTGCGACGGATCGGCGAGCCCGACGAGATCGCCGGCGCCGTGGCCTATCTCGGCTCCGACGCCTCGAGCTTCATGACCGGCCAGACCATCGTGGTCGACGGCGGGGTCACCACGGCGTCGGCGTGATCTCTTCCCTCTCCCGCTTGCGGGGGAGGGTGCCTGAGCGAAGCGAAGGCGGGTGGGGGAACGCAGCACGCTCTGATGTTCGTTATGCCTCGTGCGGTCACTTGCTTGCGCGAGGCGTCATCCGTGACCTGCCCCCACCCCAGCCCTCCCCCGCAAGCGGGAGAGGGAGCGCTCCTCGTGTGGAGCCGTCCCTCATATTGACCTTCGCGCCCCAATCCGCTTGCCTTGGCCCAACACCACCCAACAAACAACCCGGGAAGCAACGCCAAGGAAACCATCATGTCCTATGTGCTGGCCATCGATCAGGGCACCACGTCCTCGCGCGCCATCGTGTTTCGCCAGGATACTTCGCAATACATCTCCATCGCCGCCACAGCGCAGCAGGAATTCCCGCAGCATTTTCCGGCGTCGGGCTGGGTCGAGCATGAGCCGGAGGACATCTGGACTTCGACCGTCGCCACCTGCCGCGCGGCGCTGAAGAAAGCCGGCGTCGGGCCGAAGGACATCGCCGCCATCGGGATCACCAACCAGCGCGAAACCACCGTGGTATGGGACCGCGCCACCGGCCAGGCGGTGCATCGCGCCATTGTCTGGCAGGACCGCCGCACCGCCGATATCTGCGCCAGACTGAAAGCCGAAGGCCACGAGCCCGCGATCTCGGCTAAAACCGGCCTGATCATCGATCCCTATTTTTCCGGCACCAAAGTGGCCTGGATTCTCGACCAGGTTCCCGGCGCGCGCGAGCGCGCTGACCGCGGCGAGCTGATGTTCGGCACCGTCGATTGCTATCTGCTGTGGCGGCTCACCGGTGGCAAGGTGCATGCGACCGACGCCACCAACGCCTCGCGCACGCTGCTGTTCAACATCCACAGCGGGCAATGGGACGATGATCTCTTGAAAATCCTGCGGGTGCCGCGCTCGATGCTCCCGGAGGTGAAGGATTCCTCCGCCAATTTCGGCGACAGCGTACCCGAATTGTTCGGCGGCAGCATCGCGATCGCGGGCATCGCCGGCGACCAGCAGGCCGCCACCATCGGCCAAGCCTGTTTTTCGCCGGGCATGATCAAGTCGACCTACGGCACCGGCTGTTTTGCCCTGCTCAACACCGGCACCACGCCGGTTGCCTCGAAGAACAAGCTGCTCACCACGATCGCCTATCAGCTGAAGGGGCAGCGGACCTACGCGCTGGAAGGCTCGATCTTCGTCGCGGGCTCGGCGGTGCAGTGGCTGCGCGACGGGCTTGGCATCATCAAGCACGCCAGCGAGACCGGCCCGCTCGCCGACAAGTCCGACTCCATGCAGAGCGTTTATCTGGTGCCGGCCTTCGTCGGCTTAGGGGCGCCATACTGGAATCCGCGCGTGCGCGGCGCGCTGTTCGGACTGACCCGCAACACCGGGCCCGCCGAACTCGCGCACGCCGCGCTGGAGAGCGTCTGCTACCAGACCTTTGACTTGTGGGCCGCGATGCGCGCCGACTGGCCCGACGCCAAGGCCGCCAAGACAGTGCTGCGCGTCGATGGCGGCATGACCGCGTCGGACTGGACCATGCAGCGCCTCGCTGACCTTTTGGACGCGCCGGTCGATCGCCCGATGATCCAGGAAACCACCGCCCTCGGCGCCGCCTATCTCGCGGGCCTCGCCGCCGGCGTCTATCCCGAGCCCGCCAAATTCGCCGACAACTGGCGCCTCGAACATCGCTTCAAGCCCGCGATGAGCCAGGCCACGCGCGAACGCAAATTGGCCGGATGGGCGCGCGCGGTGAAGGGATTGCTCGCGAGCGATGAGGGGGAGGGGTAGTATTTCCCGGTAGTCATGCGTAGTGCTGCGAGACATGTTCCGATCATTGAGTGAGTGCGATGGGCTGCCACGTTTGCAGCCGTCATCATCCGCGAACGTGGATGATCCAGTATTCCAGAGCGCTTGTGACGGAGCCGAGAAGCCGCGGCGTACTGGATACCCGCTGGAGCCTGTCATCCGGCCGGCCAAAGGCCGGACCGGTTGGCGGGTATGACGATCGATGATGTTTACGACCTCTAACCCTCAAAATTCACCGCCGTGGTGTTGGCGCCGCAGAGAACGTTCCAGGTTCGCCTTGTTCGTGCCCCGGAATGACGGCAGGGTTTTGGTTTGCTCCTGCCAGATCTCCGGCAAGCGGAGATCATATCCGTCCAACCTATCAAGGGACCTCGCACACCATGATCCTGATCGGCCAGTATGATTCCCCGTTCACCCGGCGGGTGGCGATTGCGCTCAAGCTTTACGGCCTCGCCTTCGAGCACCGGCCGTGGTCGACCTTTGGCGACGCCGACAAGATCGCGCCGTTCAATCCGCTGCGGCGGG
>Ga0209240_1001053_pt1 | contig 10987 bp, 8 predicted proteins | sample GraSoi_2013_80cm_FD_185828 | JGI IMG/M metagenome (GOLD analysis project Ga0209240, IMG submission 185828) | Grasslands soil microbial communities from the Angelo Coastal Reserve, California, USA - Sample 9_17_2013_80cm (SPAdes) (version 2) | ecosystem: Environmental > Terrestrial > Soil >... | reverse complement strand
AACAGTCCCGGTCTGCGCCAAGGTGATCCGGCCACAGCCGTTCAGGCGTGGCCGGCATTACCTAGGCGCAGGCTCCTAGCCCTGCCAGGTCTTCGTCGGTAATAGTCCCGCTCCCACGCCCGATCGCGATCAGACCGGTCCGCACGAGCTCGCATGTCCCGTGCGGTTCAAGCTGAGCGATCAGAGCATCGAGCCGCCCCGGGCTACACACCGCCTCGAGCACGATCGTCTCCGGGCCCATGTCCACGACATTCGCGCTGTACGCAGTTGCTATGTCGAGCAGCTCGGCCCGCACAGAAGGCTGGACGGAAACTTTAATCAGCGCTAGCTCGCGCTCGACTGCCTCGTCCTCACCCAGCTCGACCACCTTGAGCACCCGCACCAGCTTCTCGAGCTGCTTGTGCACCTGATCCACCGGCGTGGTCTCGCCATCGACGACGATCGTCATCCGGCTGACCCGCGCATCGCTGGTCGGGCCGACCGAGAGCGAGGTGATGTTGAACGCCCGGCGCGAGAACAAACCGGCGACGTGCGCGAGCACGCCTGGCTTGTTCTCGACCAGAACCGAGAGGGTGTGCGTGGTCATTTCGCGATCACTTCCCTGCGCGCAGCGGCCTGCTGTTCTGCCGGGGTGAACTCGGGGCCGAGGACGATGTCGTCATTGGGACGGCCCACGGGCACCATGGGGAAGACTCCCTCGGCATCGTGGGTCCGGAAGTCCACGACGGCCGGCACGTCGCTAACGGACAGAGCCTTCTCCAGCACCGCATCCACGTCGCCTGGCTGCTCGCAGCGCAGCCCGACGCAGCCGTAAGCCTCAGCCAGCTTGACGTAATCGGGGATGTCCGTGCCGAGATGCACCTCGGAATAGCGCTCGTCGTAGAACAGCTCCTGCCATTGCCTGACCATGCCGAGGAAACCGTTGTTGAAGATCAGCACCTTGATCGGCAGGCCCTCAATCGCGCAGGTGGCGAGCTCTTGCGCGGTCATCTGGAAGCACCCGTCGCCGTCGATGGCCACGACCAGCTCACCTGGCCTGCCGATCTGCGCGCCCATCGCGGCGGGCACCGCGAAGCCCATCGTTCCTGCGCCGCCCGAGTTGATCCAGCTGCGCGGCCGGGTGAAGCTAAAGTGCTGCGACGCGTGCATCTGGTGCTGGCCGACCCCGGCGACGACGATCGCGTCGCCGCCTGTCATCGCCGAGAGCCGCTCGACGACGTGCTGCGGCTTCAGCGGACCGTCGGCTGCCTGGGTGTAGCGCAGCGGATAACTGCTCTTCCAGCCGGCCGTGGTGGCGACCCAGGCGGCGGTATCCGCGGGGCCCTCGACATCAATGATCGTGCGCGTCGCGCGGGCGAGCTCGGCCATGACAGTCCGGAGGTCCCCGACTATCGCGACGTCGGGAGCGCGGTTCTTGCCGATCTCAGCGGGGTCGATGTCGGCGTGCACCACCCTTGCCTTCGGCGCGAAGGCGGCCAGCTTGCCGGTGACACGGTCGTCGAACCGCGCGCCGAGCGCGACGATCAGGTCAGCCTCCTGCAGCGCGGCGACCGCGGCGTACATCCCGTGCATGCCCGGCATGCCGAGCGCCAGCGGATGCGAGTCGGGGAACGCACCCCTGGCCATCAGCGTGGTGGTGACCGGTGCCTGGGCAAGCTCGGCCAGGTCGCGCAGCGGCTCGTGTGAGTCGGACTTGATTACGCCGCCGCCCACGTACAAGACCGGTCGGCGCGCCTGGTGCAGCAGCCTCGCGGCCGCCGCGATACGCTCGGGGTCAGCTGGCCCGGGCACCCGGTAGCCGGGCAGGTCAAGCGCCGGCGGCCAGGACCAGGTGGTCGTGGCCTGGAGAATATCTTTAGGCAGGTCGACAAGGACCGGCCCTGGCCGGCCCGTTGAAGCGATGTGAAAGGCTTCGGCGATCGCGGCCGGGATGCGTCCGGGGTCGGTGACGAGCTCATTGTGCTTGGTAATCGGCCCGGTGATCCCAGTTATGTCGGATTCTTGAAAGGCGTCCGTGCCGATCATCGCGCGGGGCACCTGCCCGGTGATCGCCACAATCGGAACCGAGTCCATATATGCGTCGGCTAGGGCAGTCACCAGGTTCGTGGCTCCCGGGCCGCTGGTCGCCATGCAGACCCCGGTCCGGCCAGTGGCCCACGCGTACCCCTCGGCCGCGTGGCCAGCGCCCTGCTCGTGCCTGACGAGCACGTGCCTGAGGCTTGACGACCGCAACGGGTCGTAGGCCGGCAGGATGGCGCCGCCTGGCAGGCCGAACACGACGTCGACCCCCAGGCATTCCAGGCTGCGGACGAGCGCCTGGGCTCCGGTCACTTCCACGGTTCTATCTCCCTTGAGAAACGGATCTGTGCTGTAAGGGTTCGCGATAACAAAAAACCTCCTGGCCGATCCGGCCGAGGAGGAGTAGCGCGAGCCCGTCACCAGGCTCGCGCTACGTGATAAGGAGTACTCGGATTTCGGTCATCATCAGCAATCTCCGTGAGCCTGGGGTGAATACCGTGGGAGGCGACGCTGCCTGCCGCCCCCCACCTTAGGGCATTTCAGGTGGTCGCGTGTGCGCGGGGGCCAGATGCAGGCAGCCAGCCTGGCCTCCGCCGTTCGAATTCAGTAATTGCGTCGGCGTGCCTGAGCGTGACGCCGATGTCGTCTAGGCCCTCGAGCAGCCGCCAGCGGGCGTAGTCCGGCAGGTCGAATGGCATGTTCAGGCTGGCCGACGGCATACCGATCGTGCGCTCGGCGACGTCCACGATGACATCGGCATCCGGGCGGTTCGCGAGCGCGGCAATCAAGCTCGCGACGCTCTCCTCGCCGGCCTGCGCGGTCACCAGGCCCGCGCCGATGCTGTTGCCTCGGAAGATGTCGGCGAAACTCGGGGCGATCACCGCCGCGAAGCCGAAGTCTTGCAGGGCCCAGACGGCGTGCTCACGGGAAGAGCCGCAGCCGAAGTTGGCGCCCGCGATGAGGATCTTCGCGTCGGCAGCCGCCGGGGTGTTCAGCACGAAGCCGGGATCGGCGCGCCATGCCTCGAACAACCCGGCGCCGAACCCGGTGCGCTCGACCCGCTTGAGCCAGGCGGCCGGGATGATCTGGTCGGTGTCGACATCACGGCGATCAAGGGTGACCGCGCGGCCCTCGACCTTGCTGACGGCGCGCATCTAGCCTGCTCCTTCCAGGTCACCAGGCACCGCGAAGTGACCGGCCACGGCCGTGGCCGCGGCCATCGCGGGCGAGACCAGGTGGGTGCGCCCGCCCGGGCCCTGCCTGCCTTCGAAGTTCCTGTTGCTCGTCGACGCGCTGCGCTCACGCGGAGCCAGGATGTCGCCGTTCATGCCCAGGCACATCGAGCAGCCGGCTGACCGCCACTCGAACCCGGCGGCCGCGAACACCGCGTCGAGGCCCTCGGCCTCCGCCTCCGCCTTGACCCTGGCCGAGCCCGGGACGACGATCGCCCTAACGCCGGGGCTGACCTTCCTGCCCTGGAGCACGCCGGCAGCGGCCCGCAGGTCGGCGAGGCGGCCGTTCGTGCACGAGCCGATGAAGACGACCTCGACCGCGATGTCCCTGACCGCCGTTCCGGGCGTCAGCCCCATGTAGTCGAGCGCTCGCTGCGCGGCCTGCTGCTGGGCGGCCGTGCCGAACGAACCGGGATCGGGTACCACGCCGTCGATGCTGACCGACTGCGCCGGGTTGGTTCCCCACGTCACGACCGGCCGCAGCGTGGCGGCGTCGATCCGCACCTCACGGTCGAAGGTCGCGTCATCGCCGGTGACGAGCGACCGCCAGTCGTCGAGCGCCCGCTCCCAGTTCGCGCCCGTCGGGCTGTGCGGCCTGCCCTCGAGGAAGGCGAACGTGACATCATCGGGCGCGATCATCCCGGCTCGCGCGCCCGCCTCGATCGACATGTTGCAGACCGTCATCCGCCCGGCCATGTCAAGCGAGCGGACCGCCGCGCCGCGGTACTCGATCACCGAGCCAGCGCCGCCGCCGGTGCCGATCTCCGCGATGATACCGAGTACCAGATCCTTGGCGGTCACGCCAGCGGGCAGTTCTCCGTCCACGATCACAGCCATTGCCTGGGGTTTGACCTGTCGCAGGGTCTGGGTGGCCAGCACGTGTTCCACCTCGGTCGTGCCGATGCCGAACGCGAGCGCGCCGAAGGCCCCATGCGTCGAGGTATGGCTGTCCCCGCAGACCACGGTCATGCCCGGCTGCGTCAGCCCGAGCTGCGGCCCGATGACATGAACCACGCCCTGGTCGGCGCTGCCGAGGGGGTAGAGCGTGACGCCGTGAGCCTCGCAGTTCTTGCGCAGCCTGGCCATCTGCTCAGCAGCGAGCGGATCGGTGATAGGCCCGAGCGGGTTGATCGTCGGGACGTCGTGGTCCATGGTGGCGACCGTGAGATCGGGGCGGCGCACCGTCCGGCCCGCCAGCTCGAGGCCATCGAAGGCCTGCGGTGAGGTGACCTCGTGGACCAGGTGCAGGTCGATGTAGATCAGGGGTGGCTCACCGTCGGGACTGGCGACCAGGTGGCGTTGCCACACCTTGTCGAAGAGCCTGCCGCTCGCTGCGGCCGCATCGCCCACGCTGTTCTCCATCTCGCCAGTCTGCCTAATCGTGAAACTGCGCGTCGCCGCCATTGTCCCGGCGGTCAAGCGCGACCTGCACTGCGTGCAGCGCCGATGCGCTGGTGACCGCCGGGTCGGCGGGCCGGACTTCTGGATACGTAACGGGTCTCATCACACGCTCCTGTGGTTACTTGGCCCGGTGGTTACTCGGCCCGGTGGTTAGGGTGGCATTAAGAGAGCCAGGCGTTCCAGCTGGAGGCGGAGCCGTTGCCGCAAGCCAGGAGCCGCGATGTCTGGGAAAGGCGCGCTGGCTTGCTCCCGATCGGGAGCTAAAACGGGGCACACGGCCAGCGCCTCATCCCCGTAGCGGGTTGCTGGCCTGCCTGATCAGGTCCCGCTACGGCTAATAAGAATTACCGCGAAGAGCCGCATGACCGATCCACTGTATCCGACCCGGCGTGGCTGTTGCGAGTGGGGGCACGGCCTCCCCTACAGCAGGCCGAGCTTGCCGCCGCGGGTTATCGCCTGGCGCCTCGTGGTGACCCCCAGCTTGCGGTAGACCGAGCGCAGATGGGTTTTCACTGTATTGATGGACAGGAACAGGGCCTCGGCGATCTCCTGGTTGGTCATGTGTGACGGCAGGAACCTGAGCACGGCGAGTTCGCTGCTAGTCAGCGGGACGGCCGGCGGCGCTGGCTGGCCGCCTGACGGGCCCGGGCTGACCTCGAAGCGCTGCAAGATCCTCGCGGCGAACGCCGCTCCCTGGCTGGCGGGCCTGATCAGCACCGTCAGCGCCGACCTGGCCGCGGCTCCGCTATCCAGGAACGGCCGGTACATGCCGTGCGGCTCGGCCAGCGCGAGAGCGAAGGTGAGCCACGCGCCAGCCTGCTCGGCATTGCCGAGCCTGCGGGCGGCGATGGCAGCCGTGACCTGGCCGCAGACCTTGTCCTGCAGCGTGGTTCCGGCAGCCGAGTCGGCCAGGCACGGGGCAATGGCGGCCATGGCGCCCTGGCTATCCCCCTGCGCGAGCAGCAGCCGCGCCTGCGCGAGCAGCAGCCCGCTGCCCGGCTCGCGGTTCTGAGCGGCCTCGGCAAGCACGAGCCGCGCCCGGCTAACATCCCCATCCCGCAGGGCGATGTCGGCCTCCAGCGGAGCGAGGAACTCATCGAGCATCGTGGTTCCCGCAGCGCCGCCGTCGGCGTTCATGCGCCGGTACCTCAGCCGCGACAGGACGCTCCTGGCAGCGCCTGCGTCGCCGTCGGCCAGGGCGAGCCGTGCCCGCGCGGCCGACGCGAGCCAGGCGATCACCCGGCCGGCGACCGGATCAGGACGCTGCTCCCCGCGTGCACCGGCGACGCGCTCGTCCGGTTCGCACTGGTCCAGCGCCGCCCTGGCTGCCGCCGGTTCATCCCTGGCCAGGTGGACATAGGCTCCGGCGAGGCGGCTCAGCCGCGCCGAAAGTGGTTCAGATCCATCCTGCGCGGCCAGCTCGCTGGCGGTGATCAGGTCGCCATACAGCGCCTCGGCGAGCGCCTGCCAGCCGCGAGCGCGGTCAGCGAACTCCGGCCGACCGTCTCGCAGATGCCTGCGCGCTGCTGCCAGGCTGTGCCGGGCGCTGGATGGGTCCATTGCGACCAGCTCGGCGGCGCCAAGCGCGCTCCACAGCAGGCCGACGCCCTGGTGCGCGGCGGCATCCAGCGCGGTCCGCTCGGCCTTTACGGCGATGCCTCGGCTCTGCTCGACCAGGTCAGCAGAGGTCGCATCAGTCCCGCCGGTGCCCGCGCTCATCAGCCGCAGCGCCTGGAGCCACGTCTTGATCCGCTGGCGCTGAGCCTGGCCGCAGCGGCGGAGTGCCTGCTGGGCGTTGTCCAGGTGCAGGGCCGCGGCGCAGGTGTCCCCGGTACGCAGGCCGGCGGCGGCCAGCGCTCCAGCGACTGCGGGATCCGCGGCGAACCGGCTCGCGGGAAACGTGGCGAGCACCGGCTCGAGGTCCGCGGCTGGCCCGGGGACAAGCAGGTCAGGTCCCGCGTCCGCCAGCACGCGGCCAGCAAAGTCCCAGTCGCCGGCTCGCGCGGCCGTGCGGATTGCCTGGGCGTGCTTGCCGCTGGCCGCCAGCCACCGGGCGGCCCGCCTGGTCAGCCTGACGGTCTCGCCGGGAAGCTCGCGGCGCAGCCGCGCCCGCAGCATGTCGGTCAGCATCGGGTGGTAGCGGTACTCGGTGCGCTCGGTTCTGCCGAGATCGGCATCGGCCGGCCCGATCATCATGTTCTCGCGGCTGAGCTGCTCCAAGATGGCGCCACCGCTGGTTCCGCCGGTCAGCGCGTCGGCGAGATCGCCGCAGATCGCGTCGGTGACACTCGTGCGCAGCAGGAAGAGCCTGCTGTCGGGCGGCAGGCTCCCGAGCGCCTCGTCCCACAGATAATCGGCGACCGCCGGCTCGTCCCCCGTGATCCGTGAGATGGATGTGGCGGGCTTGCCCGGGCCTGCTCGCATCGCCGCCAGCCGCAGCCCGGTGATCCAGCCCTGAGTTCGCGCGAGCAGCTCGTCACGCTGCGCGGCCTGCAGCTCGAGGCCGACCATGCGGAAGTAAGCGTCAGCCTCCTCGGGCGTGCAGGCCAGGTCGGCTGCCCCGATCTCGGCAAGCTCACCGCCGACCCTGAGCCTGGCGACCTGGAGTCCGGCGGGATGCCGCCCGGACAAGACGAGCCGAAGCGTTGGCGGGGCGTGCCTGATCAGCTGGTCCATTCCGGCGAGGACGCCGGCTCCGGCAAGGTCGCTGATGTCATCGACGACCAGTGTCACCGGCTCAGTGAGCCGCTGGGCGAGCTGGGCGAGCCGCAGCGGGAATGCGTCGTCGTCGGGATCGGGCAGGTCGCGCGCGACCTCGGCGGGCACAGCCGCTGTTTGCGTGAGCGCCAGCCGGACGTGTGCCCACAGCTGGCGCGGCCAGCGGTCGCCATAGTCGAGGCTAAGCCAGCCGACGCTGCCGGTCTCGGCCGATGCCGCCCACGCAGCGCACGCCACCGTCTTGCCCGCACCCGATGGCCCGCAGACCAGGGTCATCCGATACTGCGCTGTGGCAGCGCCGATCAGGCCAGTGACCCGCGGACGCTCAAGCAAGGGAACGCTGGAGCGCGGCGGCCGTACCTTGTCGCTGGCAGGCAGCCTAAGCTGACGCCGTTTCGCAGAGCGCAACCCAATGCCGGACTGCGCGGCATGTGGATCCCGCTTGCTGTGTTGTGCGCCTGAGCGGACAGCCGGCTGGCTGATCGTGCTCGTCATCAATCCCCCGGCGGGCGCCGCAGCACGTCAGATCTATCCTTCAGCCCCCCGATCCGAAGGACGAACGTGCAGCTACAGCCCGACACGACCGTACCCGCCAAATGCGCGTATCAACCTTGGATCACGCTCGTCGTGGCACGCTCGTCGTGGCGCTGTGCTGATCAGGGCCCAGGTCGCCGCTACTCGTCCTCGCTGAAAGCCTCGCGTAGCTTCGCCTCCTGATCCGCGGAGAGGTTGGTGCTAATCAGCTCGGCATCGGTGGCATTGAAACGGTCCGTGACCCGGTCCATGACGGCATCGGAGCTGAGCAGGAACAGCGCCGACGTTCCCGGGGTCACCTTCTTCCTGACATCGCGGATGAAGTCGTCGCTGATGCCGACGTCGGCCATCGATCCGATCAGGGCGCCGGTCGCCGCCCCAATCGCCAGGCCCAGTATCGGGATGAAGAAAATGAGGCCGAAGAGCAGGCCCCAAAATCCGCCGCCGAGCGCGCCGGCCTTCCTGGTATCGCGGAGCTCGCGGGTCCTCGGTTTCTTCTTGCCCACCTCCCAGCTGACTACGGCCGCGTCGAGTACCTGAATGAGTTGCTGGCGCTGCAGGTCGGCCAGCAGATCAAGCGCATCCTGGGCGCCATCGGTAGACTCGAACTTCCAGACAGTTAGCGCTGACATGTGACAAGAATCCGCCTGGCGCACGGGGCCAGCATCACCCTCGGCGAGTGAAAGGCATTACCGGGCCAACATCACCCGGCGCGGATGACGCCCGCGGGCCAGCGCCGCGCACATTGTGAGGCATGACCACCATGACGCAGACACGATCGCGACGCGTGCCGCCACAGCGCGACGACGCGGCGAGTCAAGCCGATCCGAAATCAGCGACGAGGCCGTCGCGCCGGTACGAACTCGACACGTCGCTCCGGCTCGCTACCCCGGAGGAGCGGGCGGCGAAAGGCAGGCAGCTGCGGACCGAGGTACCCCGGAGCAGCCATGCCGACTTCGAACCTTCGGCCGCCCGGCCTGATCCAGTCGACGTGCTGGCTTCGCAGTCCGCCAGCCGGCTGGCCGACCTGATCCCGATCAGGTACGGCCGCATGCTGTCCTCGCCGTTCTCCTATTTTCGCGGCTCGGCCCTGCCGATGGCTTACGACTTGTCGGGCACGCCGGCGACCGGGCTTGCCGTCCAGCTATGCGGCGATGCGCACCTGGGCAATTTCGGCCTGTTCGGTTCGACCGAGCGCCGGCTCGTATTCGACATCAATGACTTCGACGAGACGCTCCCCGGGCCGTGGGAATGGGACGTCAAGCGCCTTGCCGCGAGCCTGGAGATAGCGGCCCGGGAGAACGGCGTCGTCAAGCGCGATCGGCTGGCGATGGTCCGGGCGGCGGCGGCCAGGTACCGGATCGCCATGCGCATGTTCGGCGGCCAGTCGAACCTCGAGGTCTTCTACGCCAGCGCGGATGCCGATGAGATACAGCGGCGGCTGCGGAACCGGCTGACGTCGCGGCAGCGGGCCACGCTGGCCAAGGGCGCAGCGAAGGCGCGCACCAGGGACAGCATGCAGGCGCTCGGAAAGCTCACGAGGATCGCCGACGGCAGGCCGCGGATCGTCGCCGACCCGCCGCTTGTCGTTCCGCTGTCCAGCCTGCTCCCCGCTGACGCTGACCGAAGCGGAATCGAGAAGTTGCTTATCGACGCGGTTGACAGCTACAAGCGAACCCTGCTTGCAGATCGCAGGTACCTGCTTGATCAGTACCGGCACGAGCTCGCCGACATCGCGCGGAAGGTTGTCGGCGTCGGCAGTGTCGGCACCAGATGCTGGATCATGCTTATGCTCGGCCGGGACACCGCCGACCCGCTGTTCCTGCAGATGAAGGAGGCCGGGCCGTCAGTGCTCGCCGAATACGCGGGGCGGAGCAGGTTCGAGAACCAAGGGCAGCGGGTCGTCGAGGGGCAGCGCTTGATGCAGGCGGCCAGCGACATGTTCCTCGGCTGGCACCGGATGAATCCCGCGCCCGACGGCGTAACCAGGGATTTTTACATTCGCCAGCTGCGGGACTGGAAGTTGTCGCTGGACACGCAGGTTATGACGGCGAGCGGTCTGTCCGCCTACGGCGAGGTCTGCGCCTGGACGCTCGCGCGAGCGCACGCGCGCTCCGGTGACCGGATCGCGATCGCTGCCTACCTAGGCAGCTCGGACAGCTTCGACAAGGCCATCGCCGAGTTCGCCGCCGCTTACGCCGATCAGAATGAGCGGGACTACGCGGCGCTCGGCGAGGCGGCGGCCTCCGGGCGGATTCTCGCCCAGCGCGGAGTGTGACGCGCTCCGGCGGTAGCTAACGCCGTCGGCCTCGCCATCGCGAATGAGGACTGACGTTACCTTTGAGTAGCCTGTCCGGATGCGTCGCTATAACCTCGTGCTGCTGCACGGCCAGCCGGGAACGGGGGCCGACTGGCAGCACGTGATCGCGATGCTGCCAGAACACATCAGCGCCGTCGCGCTCGACCGCCCGGGTCACGGTTCGAGCCGGCAGGCCGGCGGCGGCCTGGACGTCAATGCCGCGGCGGTAATCGAAGAGCTCGATGCCCGCGGCATCGATCGCGCCGTGCTCGTGGGTCATTCCTATGGCGGCGGTGTCGCGCTGAGCGTCGCGGCCCGCGCGCCCGACCGCGTCGAGGCCGTTGTCCTGCTCGCGTCCGTCGGCCCGGACTGCCTCAACGGAGCGGACAGGCTGCTGGCCGCGCCGGTTGCCGGAGCCGTCTGCGCGCTGTTCGCGTGGCAGCTGACGCCGTGGTTCGCCCGCGTCACGCTGCGCCTGCTAGCGAGGCGGCAGGGGTGGGAACGAGCCGCGCGCCGACACGTTAACTGGCATGCGTGGGGCTTCACAACGTGGGAACACGGCCCGCTGTGGCGCACCTTCCTAGCCGAGCAGAAGGCGCTCGTGCGCGAGGCAGGCACGTTGGCGGGGCTGGCGGCCTCGGTCAGGGTTCCCGCACTTATCGTGGCCGACCCGCGCGACTCGCTCGTCCCGTTGCGGACCGCGGTCGCGCTCAGCAGCGCGCTGCTGAACGCCCGGCTGCACCCGATCGACGGAGCAGGTCATCACCTGCCGCTACGTGCCCCC
>Ga0209240_1001049_pt1 | contig 11016 bp, 11 predicted proteins | sample GraSoi_2013_80cm_FD_185828 | JGI IMG/M metagenome (GOLD analysis project Ga0209240, IMG submission 185828) | Grasslands soil microbial communities from the Angelo Coastal Reserve, California, USA - Sample 9_17_2013_80cm (SPAdes) (version 2) | ecosystem: Environmental > Terrestrial > Soil >... | reverse complement strand
CTCTCCGGTTACCGCGGCCCTCGCACTCAGCGCCCTAAGTCCCCGCTACAATTGTCGTTGCGACGACGCCATCGCTCCTGGCACGACCCTTTCAGAGAAGGCGGGCCGGAGGTGACCCATGAAACGCTTGCTCTTGGCAGCTGGAATGGCGCTCGTGCTCGGTGCTACGCCGATCGCAGCGCAGACGCGCGTCAGCGTCGCCGTCGGTTCGTACTACCAGACCTTCCGTGTCACCGGCACGTCCGCTGGCAGCGATACCATCACGGCGGCGCCCGCCGGCCACAACACAGTGAAGGGCTATGTGAACGTCGGGCTCGGACGCGTGGATCCCATCGGCGGCTGGCCGACCACGCTTCTGACCGGTGACTCCGTACTCGTGACCATCTACTCGCGCGACGTGACCACCAATACGCACTACGAGGCGGCGGCCACCACGTTCAACCTGACGTCGAACGGGAAGCTCAGCTTCGTGTCGTACGGTGGTGCCACGACAACGGCCATCACATCCATCGTCATCCCGGCGGACGCGTACTACGTGCAGTTCTGGGTGAAGGGTGTCAGTGCCGGAACCGGGACCATCACCATCACGAACGCGAACTACGCGACATACACCAATTCGCTGACTGTCCAATGACGCGAGTCCATCTCCTTCGTCTGCTTGGCGGGGCCGCGAGCGGCGTGCTGATCGCATCGGCGACATTGCGTGCGCAACAGCCCGCGACGCCGGCGGCGCCGCCGCCTCCGCCGACCGAAGCGGTGATTCCTCTGTTGCCACTGTCGGGTAGCACGTCTGCACCGGCGCGCATTGCACCGCGGCAGACATCCGTCCTCGCGTCGCCGGCGGCGACCGCGCCGGTCGTGCTGCCGATGCAGCGGCCGAGCGCTCCGTCCGAGTCGCTGCATGTGACGTCGATGTTCACGCCGATGACGCCGGCGCAGACTCCGCCGCCGTTGCCGATTCCCGCGCCTCCTGCGCCGAGTGTCACGCCTGCCGCGGCGGCGAGTGCGACGCCTGCGCGCGCGATTTCAGGGCCGCCGCAGGGCGCGACGATGTTGTGCAAGGACGGCTCGTACCTGAATGGCGCGCCGGTGGAGAGCCGGTGTGCGGATCGGGGTGGCTTGGCGTCGATGTTCCCGCAGCCTTTGGCTGCGCCGCGGGCGCCTGTTCGGCAGTAGGGCAGTGCGGGCGGCGTAGCCGCTTCGCGGGGGCCGCTTATATTGCGTTTGTCGGCGCGGCCGGCACTGCGGGCGTAATTCAGTTGGTAGAATGCCAGCTTCCCAAGCTGGACGTCGCCGGTTCGAGTCCGGTCGCCCGCTCTCCATAACTTGAGTATTTCGAGGGATTTGCAACGGCGGCCGAGAGCGTGACTCTCGGCCGTTTGCATGTGGGGTACACACTGGGGCACACGGTCAGGCTGAGCCGCTGCCCTGCTCACACCTCGCCAGCATGCACGTGGAGCCTGTCATGCCCCCGGGTGGGCGAACGACCGCAACGTACAGTCACATTATCGAGCGCGAGCCGCATCACGAGCAATTCGCCCCGTGAGGTGCAACATGTTTGCCGCGCGAGTGAGACATCGAGAACTCTGGCTTGTCGATCATGCGATCATTCGCGCTGCGCGAGTTCGCACGCGGCGTCGAAGGCCTCGACCGCTTCGTGCCCGGCGCGCCGTTGCGGCGGGTCCGCGAGCGCCTGTTCGGGGTGCTTGCACCCGAAAGCGAACCCGTCGATCCTCGCCTGTAGCCAGCGCTGCCGGCTGAATCACGCAGTGCTGTTCGGCGATCCCGAGACTAGTCGTCCACCAAATCTTCGTACCGGTCGAGCGAGTAGGGCCGCATTGCTTCACGCCAGTCAGTCGGGCCACGCCGGTCTCGATCCTGACGGATGCGTTCCTGATCCGGCGTTGGAATACTTCCGCAATGAAGCACCGTCAGGACGCGATCATAGGATCCAAGGCCAAGTGCCTCTTCTTCCACCGATATGACCGGGGCGCCGTCGAACCAATCGTTCAGCCACCCCTCGGTGCTCCGTTCTGCGCCCGCCGCTACGGCCTTCGAATCGCGCGCAAGGTATGCCGTCACACTTCCTCGCGGCGCGTTTTCGCCCTTTAGACCGCGCTTCCCCCACCAGTGCTCACGCATTTGCCCGGACGCGCACGCCCATTCCACCGTGCCGTTTCGCGAGAGGATGACTGCCACGGAATCGCCGGCCAGCTCCGCGTAGCGAACTGCCGCACAGCTCAGCGACGTCTCGAACTTGGCCTCGATGGCGCGGACGGCGGCCAAACCATGTCCGGCGGCGCGCAGTACCGGGTCGGCGAACGCCGTCGGCACGAGGAGTTCAGCCGCGAAGGTGTCTGCTTGAGTCTCAAACCAAGGCTTGCGCTGACCCCGGAACTGGCCGGCTTCGGAGAAGTGTCGATCGCCGCTTTCGAACAGCTCGTCGAGATGGCCGTCCAGGAACAAATGGCCGAGTTCGTGGCAGATCGTGAAGCGCCGGAAGCCTTCGTTCGGGCACGTGTTCGACACCAGGATCCGAAATGAATTGCCTTCCTTGTACAGGGCGCCGAAGGCTGCTGGCGGCATCGTGACGTCGTCAATGGGAAGCGGAAAACCGACAGTGGCCGCGACCTTGAATGGCGACACGGGACCGTTAGCGATCCCCGCGTCGGCCAACACCTCGCGCGCTTTCTGGCGCGCGGCACGGTCCAGCGCCTCGCGGGTGAGGGTCATCTAGTCACCCGTCCTTCGGCTTCTCGCCACGTGCCCGCTCCTGATCCGTGAGGTGTTTGCCGACGGCAGTGACTGCGTCGAAAGTGGTACCCGAGGCGCCCTCCAGTGTCCGCAGAAGCACGGCGACAGGCCCTCCGACTGGAGTCGGCACGTCCGTTCGACCTAGCAGGTAATCCATCGAAATCGACAGGGCGTTCGCCAGTTTGACGAGCGTCGCCGCCGATGGGTTCTTGCGGACGCCGGTTTCGAACTGGCTGATCATGACGGCCGGGATCCCGGACCTTTTCTCGAGCTCTGACTGGCTCCAATCCCGCTTGTCTCTGATCTCCTTCAGGCGTCTTCCCAAAAGGGTTGTCTTGGCCATTGCGTAGTGGGTATACTCCGCGCTATAGTTGTCCATAAGCCCGCTTCAGGGCGATTTTCTTTGCCGAGCGAGTGTACTCGACGCTATACAAATCCTGTACGCGGGAATGTGAACTCACACGCCCATTCGGGCAAGGGGAGACTATGGCGACAGCAGCGAAGGAGCAGCATGGTCGGGATCACGGCGGGCACGACGGTGAGGCGGTCGGTCAGGGCGTGTTTCACGTCAACGACCGCCAAGGCCACGTGAACGCTCGTGGCGAGGATGTTACGGGTTCGGAGATTCTCCGCCGCGTCGAGCTGACGTCCGAGCGGTATGAGCTGTTCACCGTTAAGGGCGGCCACGCCGACAAGCGGATCGGCCCGGATGAAGTCGTGCGGGTGAACCCCGGTGACCATTTCCGCGCGACTCTGCGGGGAACCGATTACTCGTCGCCGACAGGAGCGGGCCGCTCATGAGCCGGAAGCGCGTCTGGGACGATGCGGCAAAGCTCACGCGTCCGGGCAGCGCAGTTCGCTGCGTAGACGTCGGCGAGATGGTGGTGGTGGTGATTGAGCCGTTCACGCCGCCCGCCACCGACGCATTCGTCCCAGGCGAGCTCGCCGCGCTCGCCTTCATCGTCGCAGTCGGTTACCCCGATGCTGAGCCGGATCCGACCGGCTTCTACGTCCTCCCGCTGGACCTGAAACTCGCTGGTGGCTCCGAAAAGCCGAGATCCACGAGCGAGGCCGACCTGCTTGGCCGTCGGTGGCTCAAGTTTTCGTGGGCCCCGAAGGGCGCTCCCTGGGACCCGGCGAAAGACACACTCGAAACGCACGTCGCGAACATTGAAGGGCGCTTCCTCCGGAGGGACTAGGCCGTGACAGTGACAACGCGCCTTCGCGCGTCGATCGACGCCGCCATGGGAGCCGTGCTCGGTCTCGTGAAGACCATGACCCGCCGGGAAGGCCTGACGCTCAACGCCCGCATCGAGATTGCCTGGACGGGTGGGGTTCGAGAGGCCGTTTGGGGCCTGGCGCTTTCGGCCGCTCCGCGAGAGGGCGCGGTCATCGCTTTGTGCCGCGTGAGCACCGGCGCGTCGCGGCGCTCGCTGATCGTTCAGGATTCGCTACCGCCCCAGGATGGCGATCTCTCATACCATCGCGGTTATGTCGTGACGATAACCTCTCGCTACTGGAACCGGGTAATTGATGACCTTTCCGGACGCTCGGGCGAAACCGGGATCGCGGTTCTGCACACTCATCCTGGTCGCGGCAACCCCGTGTGGAGCGCCGACGATGACAACGCTGATCGCGAGCTGGCCGCTTTCCTCTTCGGTGAAGGGTTCCTCAAGGGATCAGCGCCGCTGGTCTCGATCGTCGTGAGCGAAGACCAGTTGCGCGCGCGTGAACTGCGCTGGACCAGAGACGCCGGCGTGACGATGCACGTGGTGACGCGATACCGGACCCTTAGTAGATCCCATTTCGAGTTCCGGCGGACGGCCGAAGCCGGGCCCGAAGCGTATCAGCCCCCATCTTGGGCCGATCGCTCCGTTCGGGTCTTCGGACGGGACGGCCAACGGCTCCTTGCTGAAGTGCACGTTGCCTTCGTCGGCACGGGCGGAGTCGGCTCGATCACCGCCGAGGACTCGGCGCGGATGGGCTTCGGCCGGATGAGCCTCTGGGATCCCGACGTCATTAAGACCGTAAACATCAACCGATCCGGCAGCTTCACGTTTTCTGACGCCCAGCGACGCGCCGGCAAGGCGGAGACGCTTGCAGCGATGATCGGGCGCGTCGCACTCGTGCGCGAGGTATGGGTTTGGTGGCGGAAGGCGGACGTACGGCATTCGGATGAGCTCGCTCGTCTCCTCGACGCAGACGTGATCAGCCTGGCCGTTGACGACGTGCGAGTCCGCAATTTCGTGAACGCCGTCGCCTATGCTCATTTCATTCCAGTGCTTGACGGGGCGAATGTCATTCGCTCCACTGCCGAGGACGACGTGACGGCGGATGCGGCGACGGTGGAAGCCGGTGGCGCCCGCGTGAGTGTTCTGGTGCCGGGCGGACCCTGCTTGTGGTGTTCGGGGCACATCACCTCCCGGAAACTGTCGTTGGCATATCGCACTGAGGCCGAGGTGGCGGCGGACCGTGCCCGTGGCTACGTCGAGCACTTGGGCCCCGAGCACGCGCCCAGCGTCATGCCAATGAACGCAATGACTGCCGCGCTGGTGGAACTGCGGTTGCAGGACCTTCTGTATGGACTCTCCAAGCGGCCGGTCTCCGAGGTGTACTACGACCTCGTTGGAGGCACTTTGGATGAACTCCCACGCGACCGTGTCGCCGGATGCCCTCACTGCGAGCTGGCGGAAGGACTTGGCGATGCTGCGGAGCTGCCGCACTCTGACCACTGAACGTTGGTGCCCTCAGTGCAACACTCCACGAGCGCCCTCGAGGATCGCGAGCGGCGGGCTCACGAGGTCGTGCTCGTAGCGGTGGCATCAGACAGCGAGCCCTAGGGACGGTCTGAAGTATGGGCATCTAAGAGGAGTCGGACCTGTGAACGCAGATTGACGGACGAGATTGCCGTGTGAGAGACGGTAAGAGGGAGTCTTCCTCCGGTCATCTCGCCTCATACCCCAGCATGACGGCGGTCCGGCCGACACGTCGCCCTACGCCGGGGCCCATCGGTGCCGTACCAGAAACAGGTTGGTGAGCGCGAAGAGCGTGAAGACCTGAGCCGTATTCTTGGCGAGTCCGCGATAGCGCACCTTCGTGTGCTTCCACTGACACTTCACCACTTGAAACACGAACTCGCTGCGCGCCCGGACCGACGACCGCGCGCGATTGATCTGCCGCCAGCGCTCGGACAGCGGATGGTGCGCCGTGCCGCGCCGAGTCATCCGGTACTTGATCCCGGCGGCCTCACATGCCTGCCGGTCCGCCTCGCTCCAGTAGGCCCGGTCACCATAGAGGGCGCGCTCGTCACCATGCACCAAGTGCGGCAATTGGTTGATTTCGCTCGCGGCGGCATCGGTGGTCGTGAGCGAGTGCACCACCCCGCGGCGGTCCGTCCCCACGTGGCTCGTGGAGCGTGTTGGGGCACAGTGGGGCACGTGGGGTGCAATCGGCGACAACCTGTGAGCGCCAATGCACATCGCGATCCGCTGAATCACGGGTTTAGAGCGCCGCCTGACATGGAGTTGAGTATTCTCCATGCTTCCCAAGCTGGACGTCGCCGGTTCGAGTCTGGTCGCCCGCTCTTTTGAATAGCGAGAGTCTCGAGAAGTTGGAAGCGGCCGATCACCAAAACGGTGACCAGCCGCTTTTTTGTGGTCACCCATGTGCCTCGTTCGATCCTAGAACCGCGCGGCGAGGGCGAACAGCGGGCCGACGAACAGAAACTGGAGCGCCGTAAAGCCCGTCTCGGTCGCGACGAACCGTGAGACGGACGTCATCGGGTGCTTTGCCGCGACGGCGAGGGTAGTGAACGTCCACGACAGGAGCGCGGCAGCCGCTGCGAAGCCCATTCCGCTCGCGATCGACGCAGGGTTCACGACAAGGCGCGGGTAGGCCACGGCAAAGATGATCCCCTGAATCAGCATCGAGGCGAAGCCGAACGGGATGATGATGTCTTCACGGTAGATGCGAAGCTCCCGGTAGGTGGCCTGGAAGATCTTGAGGTGCCAGGTGAAGCCGAGAGCGAAGGTCGGCACGAGATAGGCGAGCACGGTGAGTACAAAGCGAAGCATGGGGTCCTCTCTGGCGGTGCGGGAAGATAACTTGCAAATAGCAAGTGTTATCGGCAAGTCCGCAACTCGGTCACGGACTCTGGCGTAGGACATGTATTGAGGAGGCGTCCCTCGGATGACTCGGAAGGAAGCGCGATCGCGCTGCCCGATCGCAACATCACTCGACATCTTCGGTGACCGATGGTCCCTTCTCGTCGTGCGCGATCTGATGTTCACGGATCGACGGACGTATGGGGAATTTCTGGCCGCGGGCGAAGGCATGGCGACCAATGTGCTGGCCCAACGACTCGAGCATCTCGATTGCGCTGGGATCATCGCGCGCACGATCGATCCAACGGACGGACGACGGGCGATGTACCGGCTGACGCCAAAGGGAATGGACCTGGCGCCGATGCTGCTGGAGATGGTCGTCTGGGCGGCGGCGCACGAGGAAACGGACGCGCCGCCGAAGCTTGTCGCAGCGATGAAACGCGATCGCAAGCGGTTCATCGCCGGGCTCCGCAAGGTACATGGAGAGTGAATAGGGAACGTGGCGAGCGGCCATGCGAAGCTGCGCCGAGAAATGCGCGCGCGCCAACAGCGACGCCCATGGGTTTCTCAGGTGGCGGAGCCTCACACGCACGGCTAGGTTAGCTCGTCCCGAGCCCGCGTGAGGCCGCCTGCCCGTGGAGCTTCGCGACCACCTTCAATCGACCCTGGGTGATGCCTACGTCGTCGAGCGCGAGCTCGGCGGCGGCGGAATGGCGCGCGTGTTCGTCGCGCGAGATGTCCACCTCGGCCGGCGTGTCGTGATCAAGACGCTCGCGCCCGAGTTCGCGGCGGCGGTGAGCGTGGACCGCTTTCGGCGCGAGATCCGTCTCGCCGCGTCGTTGCAGCAGGCGAACATCGTTCCGGTGCACACCGCTGGCGATACCGATGGGCTGCCGTTCTATACAATGCCGTTCGTCGAGGGGGAGACACTGCGCGAACGGATCGTGCGCTCCGGTCGGCTCGGCATTCAGGAAACCGTCGGCGTCGTCCGCGACATCGCGCGTGCTCTCGCATTCGCGCACGCGCGCGGCATCGTACATCGCGACATCAAACCCGAGAACGTCCTGTTGTCGGGAAGCGCGGCTGTCGTTACCGACTTCGGGATCGCCAAGGCGCTTGCTGCCGCGCTCGGCGACGGCCCGGGCGCGGAAGCGCTCACGGTGTTCGGTACGGCGCTCGGCACGCCGGCGTACATGGCGCCCGAACAGGCCGCGGGCGATTCGGACGTTGATCACCGCGCGGACCTCTACGCACTGGGCGTGGTCGCTTACGAGCTCTTGGTGGGCGCGCCGCCGTTTGCCGGGCGCACCACGCAGGCGCTGATCGCCGCGCACATCGTCGAGGAGCCGGTCGCGATTGGCGACAAACGAAACGACGTTCCGGCGCCGCTCGCATCGCTCATCATGCACTGCCTCGCGAAGGATCCGGCGTTGCGCCCCGACTCGGCGGATGCGATTCTGGCCGCGCTCGACACGCCGGCCGCGGAGGGAATCCACAGTGCTGCGGCGGTGATCTCGGCCAAGGTCTCGATCGCGATCATGCCGTTCGTGAACGTCAGTCCGGAATCGTCGGACGAGCTGTTTGCCGACGGACTCACCGACGAGATCATCACGGACCTTTCGCCGATCCGCGCGCTGCACGTCATCGCGCGGGCGTCGATGATGCGGTTCAAGCAGACAACGAAGGATCCTGAGACGGTCGCACGCGAGCTCAAGGTGCGATACGTACTCGACGGAACGGTGCGGCGAGCCGGCACGTCGCTCCGCGTCACGGCGCGCTTGCTCGATGCGTCCGATGGCTCCGTGGTCTGGGCCGACAAGCTCGGCGGCTCCGTCGAGGACGTATTCGCGGTGCAGGAACAGATTTCGCGAACGATCGTCGACTCGTTGCGGCTGAAGCTCACGCCGCGCGAGGCGCGCCATCTGACCGAGCGGCCGATTCAGGATCTGCGGGCGTACGAATACTTCCTGCAGGCGCGGCAGGCGATGTGGACGTTCAGCCTGCAGTCGCTCGACCGGGCGGTTCAACTCCTGGACAACGCGCTCGAGATCGTCGGCGAGAATCCCCGCCTCCTCGCCGCGCTGGGCAATGCGAACTTGCTCACGATCGAAACGGGCCAGGTCGATGCCGCCGAGCGAATCGCCAGAGCCGAGGATTGCGCGCGCCGACTGGCGTTGATCGAGAGCGACTCGTTCGACATTCACTGGCTCGAGGGCTCGATCCGTTTTCGGCGCGGGGACATCCGCGACGCGATTCGATCGTTCGAGCGCGCAATGGAGCTCGATCCGAACAGCGCCGACGCTGCTGCCCTCCTCGCGTACGCCTACTTGCTCGCCGGCCGAGGCGATCGTGCTCGCTGGATCGCGGACCTGTTGGTCGCGCTCGATCCGCTCACGCCGCTGTTCCAATGCCTGCCCGGCATGTGCGACCTGATGGTGGGCCGCTACGACGCCGCGATCATGCACTACCGCCGCTTCTTCGACATGGATGGAGCGAATCCCGCGGCGCATTTCTTCCTCGCGTGGGTTCTGGCGATGAGCGGACGGAAGACCGAGGCGATCGTCGCAGCCGATGCGTTGGCCGCGACGTTCCCGACGACGGTATTCGGCCAGCTCGGCCACGCATATGCGCTCGCAGTTCGCGGCGACCTTGCCGGTGCGCGGGCCGCGATGACCGCGGAAATGAAAGCGTCGGCGACGCAGAGCGAGATGTTCGCCCGGCTCGTCGCCGATCTGCACGCCCAGTCGGGCGACCTCGAGGCGGCCGTCGATGCCATTACCGCGGCCGCGAACTTCGGGTTTGCGAACTATCCGTATCTGGCCGAGCACGCCGTGCTCCTCGCGCCTATCCGCGATCATCCCCGCTATCTCAGCCTGCTCGATGACGTTCGCGTCCGCTGGGAGCGAGGGGGTGCGTCTGTCCAAGACAATCGTCCGTCCGCGCCGTCGCCCGCTCTGTAACTTCTTGTGAAATATTCGTTTGCTAAAATGACCTGCCGAACTCGGCGGGCCGTTTTGCTGGTGCACAACGGCGACCAACGGTGACCAGACGCCATCCGCGCTCGAAAGTCGCATTATGCGGTGCAGAGGGTGCGAGCACTGCGCGCCCGACCCGAGCCCTACCCTCGGGACCGGACGCACATCGACAGACGAGCTATGCCAACAGTAATGGTTTTTTCTGGCCGGTTCGGTTGATGCTTTCTTCGGGGAAGACGCGTATTAAGAGGGGTTTTCTTTCCACTAGGGACGCGCCAGGACGATGACATCAAGTGGCAACCATAGTGCGCAGAGCCGGCCGTCTCCGCGTTCATCAGACGAAACCGCTATCGGGGTGATCGGCAGGGGGCGCGCGCAGGCGGCGCAGCTGTCGGCGGCGAGCGCCGTGCTGCAACGCTCTCTTGACCGCCTGGCGAATCTGTCGGACGTCCGGTTGTGGGCGAGTGAGGTGCTCACGTCAATCATCGAGGTCGCCGGCGCCGACGGCGGGGCGCTCCTCCGCTACGAGCCGACCACGCGTACCCTCGTCATCCAGTCGTACGTTCTGGGTGGAGTCGTCCTCGATAGTGCGAACAACGACCGGTTGGCTCAGAAGTTGGAGGTGATGCCGGCGGAGGGCTTCCCACGCTGGAAGGATATCCTCGCCGCAACGGACACGTTTGTCGCGTACGGCGATTGCGGGGTCCACCCCGCGTTCCCAGAGATCGTGCACCCCGACGTGCCCCGGAACAATGCGGGCTTGGCGCTACGGCGTGGCGACACGATCATCGGTCTCCTCATCCTTGTGTATCACTTGTCGGAGGAGTTACCCGCAGAGCGAATCCTGGCGACTCGCACGTTGACGCGGTACGCGGCACTCGTGCTCGAACTGGCATGGCTGGCCGACGAATCACGTGAGGCCGCGGTGATCCGCGCTCAGGTCAAGGCCGCCGAGGACCGCGCCGCGGAACTGGCGAGCGCGAATGCGGCGCTGAGCAGGTCCATCGAGATGCTCGCGTCCTATGAGGACTTGCCGCGGTTTACGAGTCAAGTCCTCCACGAGGCGATTCGGGCATCCGGCGCGGACAACGGCAGCGTGTCGCTGTTCGATGATGTGCCAGATACCTTGCGTCGGCTGGCTGTCTGGATCGACGGCGAAGCGGTCGATCTCGCTGCGGAAGCGG
>Ga0209240_1001044_pt1 | contig 11042 bp, 14 predicted proteins | sample GraSoi_2013_80cm_FD_185828 | JGI IMG/M metagenome (GOLD analysis project Ga0209240, IMG submission 185828) | Grasslands soil microbial communities from the Angelo Coastal Reserve, California, USA - Sample 9_17_2013_80cm (SPAdes) (version 2) | ecosystem: Environmental > Terrestrial > Soil >... | reverse complement strand
AGCCTCTTCTTCCAATATGAAGAATGGAAGGAAAGATTAGAAAAAAGCTAATAGGGGCGGGCGATTACCCATTCGCTAACAGATCGATGCCGCTGATCGCAACATGCCAGTCGCGTACGAAACTTCCGCCACTCGCCGCACAGTTATGTCCGCTACGCGCGTTGGATGATTCCAATCGCTTCAAAGCCAGTCGACAGCAACCCGGCGGCTGACCAATTGCAGTGGCCTTCTACTTCGTGCCGTTCAATTCGTCTGTTTTATTGCAGCAACAGGGGAGTGCCCGAGGCTTATTCAGGTCGGGCTGTCATCGCTACCACGCCGGGGTGTTGAAGTCGGCGTTGGGCGGTAATCGCGAATACTTCCATTCTCAGACCCTTGGCGATTCCGATCGTCTGAAAGCGGGAGAGACGGGCGATTTCATCCAACACCGCGGAATAGACCGGAATGAATCCGAGACCTTGGACTCCCAGATCTGTTAATAGCGCTGTGTCTTCCACCTCGGCAACCACACGAGGTCGGACATGGTGCGATTCAAACCAGTGTTCGAGCTGGCGACGCAGGGTCATCTCGCCGACAGGGAGTATTGCGGGTGCGCCGTCTAAGGAGCGGGGAAAATTTTTAGCTAGGCGCTTAGCAAGGACTGGAGCAGCGCAAAGCACTACAGCCGAGGTGCTGAGGCGTTGGTTGAATGTTCTCACGCGTAAAGCGCTCGTGGATGGTTCGTCCGCCAGGACGACATCCAGCTTGTGACCGGCCAGCTGCGTGATGAGTTCTTCCAGCGAACCTTCTCGGCAAATCACGCGCACTAATCGGCCAAGTTCGAAGACCGGGGTAAGGTGTTGGCGTACGATTATTTTCGGCACCGAATCGGCAACACCGACGTGCAACCGAAGAGGACGCTCCCCTGGCTCCTGGCGAACTGCGGTCAAAAGCTCGCGGCCCAACGAAAAGATTTCTTCGGCGTACTCCAGAACGGTCTGTCCAGTATCCGTCAGGATTAACCTCCGAGTCGTACGCCTGAAAAGAGGTGCCCCCAAAGATTCTTCGAGTCGCTTGAGCTGCGCACTGATACTCGGTTGCGACACGTGCAGCACTTCACTGGCTAATCGCAGGCTGCCTTCCTTGGCGACGGCCCAAAAATAGAGCAGATGATGGTAGTTAAGGGCATCGGGTCTCATTAGCTTTGTTGGAATACTGTATTCGATTCTTCGTATTTTGGAAAGCGATTAGGCACGCTGAAGATTGTGTCATGACCAAAGAAATTGAAACCACCAAGCCTCACGAATAAACAAAGCAAAGTACGATGGCTCACTATGTTGATGGATTCGTTATTCCACTTCCGAAAAACAAAATCGACCAAGACCGCCGTATTGCAGAGAAGTCAGGTGAGGTCTGGCGAGACCATGGCGCCTTGGAATATCGGGAATGGGTCGGCGAAGACCTTAACGTGAAATGCCTAGCTCTAGACCGAAGCCCGGGTGCCGCGGCCAGAGCGCCCTTCCCGCGTTGCCGTGGGTCTTTAGCGAAGCGTTCCCATCGGACGAAGCACGCGTCGCCATCCGCGCCTGCGCCGGCAGTTTGAGTGACTGAAGGCGAGTTGAGAATCAGCGATGGTGATTAGGTCAAAACGAAGAATATCTTCCATTATTCGTATTGGTGGAAGACGCAAAGGTTGCCTACTGTAGCGGCACCTATTGGAACTGTAGATATGAGTTTATTCGCAATACTACTTTTTGTCGGGACAATGGTGTTGTCGTTGTGGGCAACGATGCGAGTCCGGCAGGTGTATGGCGAATTCAGCCAGTTGCCGGCAAGTTCTGGATTAACCGGCGCCGAGACCGCTGCGACAATTCTTCGACAAGAGGGGATTTCCAATGTGGAGATCGTGGAACACGATGAGGCGTTGGGCGATCATTATGACCCGGCACGGAAACGGCTGGTCCTGTCGTGGGACAATTTTCATGGAACCTCAGCCGCCGCGCTAGGTGTCGCAGCACACGAGTGCGGTCATGCCATACAGCACAAGCAAGCCTATGCACCGCTGCAGTGGCGGATGGCCTCGGTAGGTCTGACGACATTTGCCAGTCAGATCGTGCTTTGGCTGCCATTGCTGGGGATGTTCACCGGTTTCATCAACACCGGTGTGGCCTTGACGCTTGTCGCGAGTGCCTGGGGCATTTTAATGCTTTTTAACCTTATAACACTTCCGGTCGAATTCGACGCATCTGCTCGAGCGCGGCTGGTGCTCAAGCAGACCGGGCTAATACGGACGGTGGAAGAAGAGACGGCGGTCGCGAAGGTATTGCGCGCAGCGGCCTGGACCTACGTTGCCGCGTTCATCACATCGCTTGGCTACTTCCTTTTGCATCTTTTACCTCTAGTCGTCGGACGCAGAGAGTGACCGATGTATGGCGTGAAGAATACCACAAATAGGAACAGACACTTATGAAACCCAAATCAAAATCAACTGAGCTGCTTATTAATCCGAGTAAGCCGACAACCTCCGAGTTTGGGCAGGTTTCCCCCATTGAGTGGAGAGTAGCTGGAAAGATAATGACCATTGACGAGATTATCGAAGATGAGGCACAGCACGTGAACTCAACCGACCTTCGTGTGCTCGAGAGCTTTAGTGGTCGTTTATTGGACAAGCTGAAGGAAAGCAACAGTGATGAGTATCCCGGCCTGCGTGAAGCGGTCCAGCTAATCATCCTGGTGTTGGAATCACCGGCGGCTCAACAGGCGAAAGATCCATTGCCGCGCTGGTTGGCTGAGACTGGCTTTGCCGCGGCTTACTTCCTAAAAACATTTGATTTAATACCCGATCATCTTCCGGGAATTGGTCTGGCGGATGACGCTCTTATACTTCAACGCGTGATCAAGCGGAACCAATCGGAACTAACCGCAGTTTGGCCGAAGGTATCGACCCTGACGGCATGCAGCAGCCACTAAAAGGATTTCGCGCTGTGTTAACAGCGGAGGACTAGTAAAACTAACTGAACAACATCTCGGGATCACCAACGCCGCACCCCGAGACCGACGAATCTAGGAATCATGACCGCGAAATATGCCGACTTTAAGGAATGGATGACCATGGAATTGATCGACTTTGTTCAAAACCAGGCCAGCGTGCTATCGGTTACCGACTTGAACCGGCTGATTGCCAATTTGCCGGCGTTGCGTGAACGCTTCGCCACGATTCCATCGCAGACATACCCATACCTGGCAGACCACCTTGAATTCCTTTCCCTCGTGGTCAAAGACGAGATCACCGGGCCGAAACGCGATCCGATTTCGCAGACATTGAGCGAAGCGGCGTTCGCGCTGCTCTATTTTCAGACCGCTACTGATCTGATTCCCGACCCCATCCCCGGCATGGGCTTATTAGATGATGCGATGATCGTCAGCCTGGTGCTGCGCCGCCATGAAGACGCGTTCAAACGTAGTTCGCATGCGTATAAGTTACACTGGCCGCTTCTCACCTTTGACATCGATCAACTGCTCTCAGTTGTCTCGCCACTTCGGCTGGATTCGTTCTACTCGTCGATGAAGACCCTACAACGGTCGTCTGCGCCCGATTAGATGAGAGTCGCTTAACAAGCCAGCCCGACGGCGAATCGCCCAGTAGTCGCCTCAGCTCAATCCTTACTAGATCAGATTTAGATGCACACGAATCTCTGGTTCTGGATCGCCTTTAACGCCGGCGTGCTCAGCGTGCTAGCCATTGATCTGTTTGGCTTCCAGCGCAAGGCGCACGCGCCGAGCACGAAGGAAGCGGCGATCTGGACTGTTGTTTGGGTGGCGCTTTCGCTCGGGTTCAATGCACTGATCTGGTATTGGGAAGGCCACGCGAAAGCGTTGGAGTTTCTGACCGGTTACTTGGTCGAATATTCGCTCAGCGTCGATAACATTTTCGTTTTCGTTCTAGTGTTTTCCTATTTCGCCGTGCCGGCGGCTTTCCAGCACCGTGTCCTCTTCTGGGGTATTTTGAGTGCGCTGATCCTACGCGGTGTCATGATCGGCGTTGGGGTCGCGCTCGTTGAAACGTTCCACTGGGTGCTTTATCTCTTCGGCGCCTTCTTGATCTTCACCGGCATAAAGATGTTCTTTGGCAGAAGGAAAGCTGTCGGTGTCGGTCGGAATCCGCTGATCCGGCTCGTGCGCAGGCTATTGCCCGTGAGCGATACTTACTATGGTGCACACTTTACGGTTCTACGCGACGGCCGGCGGCTGTTGACGCCGTTGGCAATGGTGCTGATCATGGTCGAGGCGACCGACGTTCTCTTTGCTATCGACTCGATCCCGGCGGTCTTTGGCATCACGCACGACCCGTTCATCGTCTACACTTCCAACGTCTGCGCTATCCTTGGTTTGCGCTCGCTGTATTTCCTGTTCGCTGGTGTCGTTCACAAGTTTGTCTATCTTAAGCCGGCTCTGGCAGTCATCCTCTCCTTTATCGGCGCCAAGATGCTCCTGGTTGACGTTTACCACATCCCAACCGCGGCATCACTCACCTTCATCGGCTTGGTTCTACTGGCTGCGATCGGTCTTTCTTTACTCATAAACCGTCGACGTCAAGCGACGGCAGAGCCTACAACGAAAACTGACCACGATTCACTACCTGTTACCAATTTACGATGACGACTGATCAAAACTCCTCCCAATCGCGCCTGTCGACCGACCTTGAAACGCTGCACGCTCGCGTGAAAGATAGGGCGCTCACACTGGCCGAGTTGAAGCAAGCGCTCAAAGGTCGTGGCTCCGCCATGTTGCTGATCTTGTTAGCGTTGCCATTTTGCTTTGTTGCTATCCCAGGTCTGTCGATGCCCTTCGGTATTGCCATAGGCTTAATCGGCACATCTCTGGCGATCGGACGTGAACCATGGCTGCCCCGCTTCATTATGCATCGGCATCTATCGACCGCCCGGTCGGCCCAACTCCTAACTGGTGCTATCAAAGTGGCGCGCCAGCTCGAGAGATTTGTTCGGCCACGCTTTGCTTTCCTGCACGCCGGGCCTGGTATGTTGCGGTTGATCGGCTTGGGGATAGTTATTGCCAGTCTCGGATTGATGTTGCCATTGCCCATTCCGTTCTCCAACAGCATTCCGGCCTGGGCGGTAGTGCTTCTGGCCATCGGAATGATGGAGAAAGACGGGTTGTGTGTGTTGCTTGGCCATTTAACTGCAATGGGCACCTGGGTCTTTATTGGTCTGACCTCCGCGTTCGCCGTTGGAGGTTTCCAGAGGCTCTTTGATTCTTTGCAGCCGTGAAGATCGATTTTCATCGTTGTCTTGACTGGCCGAGCCGCAGCCTCAGCAAAGCAACAGCCGAATGGTCCTCCTTGGCTCCGGAATACTCTTCGCCTCTTTACCTATTAGACCATCATGAGATCCGCTAACGGCTCGCTGGAATTCCTCCGTCGCATTTCAAGGCGACGCCGCTCGGCTCAATGCGGTGATCGATGAGTTCGGCGGCAACGTGGTTATTGTTACTTTGCAGCCCATCATCGCCGAGGTGATCGGTCAACTGCCAGACGAGTTTGGGCTGGAACGCCGAGAGTTTCAGCGCCTCGGCGAAGACGAGTTCCGGGTAGACGGCGGCCTGGGCATTTATGAGATGCGGGACTTGGCGGGTCTCGAGTGGAAGGATGAGGATGTAACCACGGTTGGCGGCTATGTCGTGCATCGGCTTGGTCACCTCCCGCGCGTTGGCGAGCAGGTGCACCTCGACGACTACATCGTTACGGTTGAGCAAGCCGACGGCCGCCGGGTCCAGCAACTTCGCTTTCAGCGCGTTGCCAAAAGAGATTCGCGCGAACGATGATGCAGCACGGCACAAGTAGGAGATGGAGGACATGGCGTGCATCATGAAATCGCGCTGATTTCGACCATCGCCATCGGGTTGCTCTATGCCCTGATTGGCGGCTACTTAGCCAGTCGGCTGCGGCTACCGCCCCTCGTCGGCTATCTTGTGGCTGGCGTAGCGCTGGGGCCGTTTACGCCCGGTTTTGTCGCTGATGGCTCCGCAATTGGCTGAGATCGGCGTCATCCTGCTCATGTTTGGCATCGGCATGCACTTTTCCATCCGTGACCTTTTGGCTGTGTGGAACGTCGCTGTGCCGGGTGCTCTGGTGCAAATCGTCTCCGCCGTGGCGTTGACCTGCGGCGTGGCGAATTTGTGGGGCTGGAGTCTTGGCCCGAGCTTGGTTCTTGGACTAGCTCTATCGGTGGCAAGCACCGTCGTGCTGCTGCGCTCATTGGAATCACAAGGAATCCTGAAGTCGGCAAGTGGCCAAATCGCAATTGGCTGGCTCATTGTCGAGGATCTCGTGACGGTGATAATTCTATTGCTCCTGCCGGCCTTCGCCGCGGCACTAGGCGGACAGCCGATCGGTAGCGACTCCGCAGGTCACGGCAGCGGCAGCGGACAGTTGTTGTTATCGCTAGGAATTGTCCTTGGTAAATTCGTGGGATTCGTTTTGTTCATGCTGCTGGTTGGAGCGCGCCTGTTATCGTGGTTGCTGGAACGGGTCGCCGCCACGAATTCGCGGCAGCTGTTCACGATTGCGGTGGTGGCCGCAGCCATCAGTATCGGTTTCGGAGCGGCCGAGCTGCTCGGACTCTCCTTTGCTCTTGGTGCCTTTTTTGCCGGGGTTGTGGTGGGCGAGTCCGACCACAGTCATCGGGCCGCAGTAGAACTGCAGCCGCTTCAAGATGTTTTCACCGCTCTCTTTTTCGTGGCGATGGGGATGCTCTTTGATCCTGGTATTCTCGCGCGGCAGCCCCTTCAGGTTTTGGCGGTGGTTGCTGTCATTGTCTTGGGCAAGTCGGCGGCGGCGTTTCTAATCGTTCTCGTATTCCGCTACCCGCTTGGCACGGCTCTCACCGTTGCCGCCAGCTTGGCGCAAATTGGGGAGTTCTCCTTTATCCTCGCCGAGCTTGGAATTGCACTTCGTTTGCTTCCCCCCGAATCCCAGAGCCTGATCGTCGCCGGCGCGCTGCTGTCTATCACATTGAACTCCTTCCTGCTCCGTGCGGCTGCGCGAAATCCACGAATCAGCCCGTGCGCTACAGCAGATAGTTGTTCGGCGAGAAGGCATAGGCGTTACCGTGGAGGATCTTGATCTCGATCTGCCCGACGGCACGCCACTTTTCCGATGCACGGCGGAACTTTCGCTTACATCTGCCACAAGCCGCTCAAGCTTCGCATCTGAGTACTGACTCCGAATTTGTTTGAGCGCGTCGTTCACTCGCTTTTTTGTGCGACCATTTGGTTGCGGCTTGAACAAGGGTAATCACGGCTCCACCTGAAAGAGGCTTCAGGTATTTCTAAGGGTTAACCGTTCCGCTCTGGGCGTAGGCGCTGTCGACCTTTCGAGGCCACGAGTATAGGTGCAAATGAATATAGGATGTATGCGATCAAAAGGCGCGAGTCCCAGACGACAGGTGATTCCGGCCTCCGTCTTTCACTCAGAACACTCCGGAACTATTCCTCTGAATTCGATAAGCTCGCACTGCTGCTGCAGCCAAAGGCGAATGGCAGCGGGAATAATAGGCCAAGGGTTTGAACGCCCGCTCCCTATCTTTAGCCAAGCCGTTTTTGCAGGATCGTCGGAAGACCAGCCATCCGGCGCAAACTCGACCATAGCTCCATCTCGATGTTTCCATTTAAAAGCAAAATACATCAGCATCTCAAGCACAAAATCCCTGTTTTGATAGTCCACCAATAGGAAGAATGGAACGGGCAGTTAGATTATTGCTAACAAACGTCTGACCTAAAGAGCGAGGCCAATTAGCCTTTCTCTAATCTATTCTTCGATTCTTTGTATTGGAAGGATGTACATTTCTCACAGACGATTTCTTATCCTTATGGAACGCCGGAAGCCGCCTCGCAATTGTAACCGCTTTCTACTACTTCCCTTGTTCGTGAAGGTCACCGCTCTGACGAAAGTCTTACTTCAAGGCAGGCGGTTCTTCCGTCCCTTTCATCTCGAAACGAGAGGGCTTCGGCGGCTCCTACATCCTTTCGCCGACCTAATCTCCTTTTGTGGCGTGGCTATAGTCCTCGCGACATTCATTATAAAAGATGTGTTAGGTCACGAAGAAAAAGACCTTGTGACAGGGCTGGAAAACCTTGAAAGGGATTATGTATCTGGAATTGACGGGGATAAGATTCTAAGCCGCCTAGACGCTCTTGATGGAAAGTCCGCGTATGACCGGCATTCGCCTGAGAGCGTAGCAGACTGGGCTTCGCTAAACCTGCTTTCTAACGACCTTGAATACGCTCTGCACGAATATCGAAGGTACTGATCCAACTGCGGGCTAACGGCATCGGGAGTTTAGAAGACGATCTCGAAGGAGAGTCTCGTAACCCATTAAGAGAATTATGATACTTCTGAGACTAGCTAGAAATAAGCCGCTGATACGCTAGCGCTTCAGGTGATTGATAGTCTAAAGTTATCACAGTTTATATGATCAAGCTTGCGCTGTTGGCGTATGTTATTTCGGCAACCCTTTTTCTTGGGGCAGCGGGGATAGGGTTAGTGTTTTCTAGCGTTCACTCGATCTTAAGCTTTGATAAGGCCAGAGATGCGATCAGCGCGCCAGAATAAGGCACGCAAGCACAGCATCGGCTTTTGCTTCCATCGTCGTCTCCGGTCAGCCCAATGAGTTTTCCTGGTGCTTACTACTATCGTGATTGCTGTACTGCCTGTTATTATCTCTACTATCGGCTTGTTAGTGACCCACTTTATGAATTCAATTAAGCCTAATGTCTATTCTCGACGAGGAAGCTAATCAAGCTCAGAGCATTTCTCGCCCCGAGCTAATCAAGCGCGGGTTGGCAGTCGGTATCTCGGCAACCGCATGGGGCGCCTAGTTCTGAACGGAATGCGGTGAATGGCTCAAGAGATTGTGCGCGTTTAGTCAGCTGCTACGGTCGTGGAGATCTTGCCTCCGCTCAAAAATCCAGACTCCGCATAGGCGGGAGATGGATATCGATAGAAACCGCGGCTCGACTTGACGCCGAGAAATCCTTGCGTTGTCCACCTCTCAAGATATTCGACCCGCCTGCGGATATTGTCATCGTTCAGGGTCTCGGCCCAATAGCGCACGATCTCCTCGATGGTATCCAGGCGGATCTGGTCGAACATCGCGAATGGGCCGATTGGCATCTTATATATCCCCATCCAGCTGCCGGTAAAAACGCATGTCGGACCTTCTGAAAGCGTGAATCAGTGGTCGCTGAAGGGAACGTCGATCGCCGCGAAAACAATCAGGCCGGGAGGCCAAACCAATGCTCTTTGCTGCGGATTTAGCCAGATGAAGACACCTTTTCTTCTGGGGAATTTACTCAGCACTCACGGTCGCAGGTAAGAACGTGGCGCCCAAAAAGCTTGGCCGATGGGCAAGAGAAGAAGGCTCGAACCGAGCGGTCCCCGTTGACTTTCTGGCTGAAAAAGACCTATGTGTAGCTGCTATTTTTTTTGAGCTTGTGCGGCTGCACTTTGGCAAAGTGGAGAAGCTTCAGAACGCGAAGCGCAAACCGGTCCGCGTCGTCAGAAAGTTATTCTTCGACTCATCTACAACATTGTATCTGACGTCTGAGAACAATCCGATGTGTGGAGTGAATCGGTATTCAAGTCCTGCCCCGGCGTCTCCGAGAACTTCGTTGTCTGTATTCCGGCGATTCAATGTTTGCGCATGTCCAAAAGTAGCGACTCGGGTAAACGCATTATTTGAATTAAAGACTCCCCCAACGCCGCCAAATATATATGGCGCGAGATGAAACCCCGGGAATTTGACATCAAGAGGGTAGCGAAGGATTACATTCCCGGTGACCGTCGATCCGAAAAAATCATCGGGAACCTCGTTGAAAAAATTGCCCTCCACCGCGAAGCCTAGATATCGCAGCGGAAAGTATTGACCGTCAATACCACCGCCCCAGGCGTGATTTCCGATTGCACGGACGTTATCGTTATGTGTCCAATCATAAGCCGCAAAAAGTCCGATACTGAATTCGTTAGCTCGAAAGTAACTCTCCAGTGGCGGTGGTGCTGGAGCGAGGACTTCCTTCGAACTAGAGACGGGTTCTCCGGCGGAAGCTGATATGGCATGCGAAGCGATTGCGAAAATAGTTAAGCCGATCAGTTTTTTCATAAACTCTTTTTTTAGTCATGAGGGCGGCAACAGGAATCGCAATAAAGCAAAGCGGCACTGCGAACGGGTTAAACGATACGCCAAGACGCGACCATTTTGGGCTTAGGGCGATCTCCTGTAATAAGTTAGTTCAGTCATCCAAATGTTCGTGAGACCCGCCAGGATCCTCGTCATCGCCGACGCTTCGGCTATCTTCGCTCAAGATACGATGTAGATCAGATTGGTTGCGTGCGATGACGCGTTGAAGGATGAGGAGATCATCTGCCAGTCCAATATCTTGCAGGTGATCGGGTATTAGATCGTATCGTTCGAGGAGGTAGCTAGTGGCAAACCCAACCTCAGCTAACCAGTTCGGCAACGGATCCTCTGGGTGATGGACGCCTGTCGATTCCAGTATCCGGATCAATAAGTGGACGGTTTCACTAAGCTCAGGATATTCACTACGGTTCACCTCATTTAGTTTGTCCAGCAAACGATTCGTGAAGGCCTGAAGCACGCAAATTTCAGTTGCGTTCACATCTCGCCGTCGATCTTCAATGTATTCATCGATGGTTATCGTCCTTCCATCTATTTTCCAAAGATTGGGCGACACTAGCCCAAAGTGAGCCATGTTCGGTTTGTTTGACCTCAGACGTGGCTCCGTTGATTTTGCTTTGGGTCTCATGGATGCGGATTTCTCTCTTTAGTTCGTCTGCTGTGGTCTATGCTTTAATGGCAGCCTACCCGGGAGCGACCACAAAGGTAGGGCATATGGCTTCTCAGCAAATCAGCGTATCCCTGTTTTGATAGTCCACCAATAGGAAGAATGGAACGGACAGTTAGATTATTGCTAACAATCGTCTCACCTAAAGAGCGAGGCCAATTAGCCTTTCTCTAATCTATTCTTCG
>Ga0209240_1001042_pt1 | contig 11059 bp, 8 predicted proteins | sample GraSoi_2013_80cm_FD_185828 | JGI IMG/M metagenome (GOLD analysis project Ga0209240, IMG submission 185828) | Grasslands soil microbial communities from the Angelo Coastal Reserve, California, USA - Sample 9_17_2013_80cm (SPAdes) (version 2) | ecosystem: Environmental > Terrestrial > Soil >... | reverse complement strand
CTCGTGGTAGGCCTCCTGAGACCGGGCGAATCCCGACCGGTAGACCCCGTTGTTAACCGACCGGTAGATCATTTCGGCGATCTCGTCGATCTGCGGGCGCAGTTCCGCCGGGTACAACTCCAGCCCGGGGTCGGACCACTGGCCAAACTGGGTGTCCAGGTCGATGGTGATGTCCGGGAAGTTGTTACTGACGATCCGGCCGGTCTGCTTGTCCCATAGCACGGGCACAGAAATATGGCCGCCGTAGCCGGGCTCGGTCGCCTCGTAGGCCTCGCTCAGGAACTCAAAGCCGTTCACCGGATCGAGCCCGTGCCCAGGTCCCTCCCTGAAGGCCCAGCCACGCCCGTCTCTGACCGGATCGACCACGCTCAGCGAGATGACGTCCTCCAGGCCGAGCAGCTTGCGCACGATCGCGGTGCGCTGAGCCCACGGACAGGCCAAGGAGATGTACAGGTGGTAGCGGCCAGCTTCGGCCGGATATCCGCTGGAGCCGTCGGCCGTGATCCTGCCCTGGAACGGATACGCGGGCCTGGCGAACTCCGCCTGCTGGTCCTGCTGGTCCTGCTGTTGCCTGGCCCGCAGCCTGCTGCCGTAGTCGCCGTAAGTCTCGAAGTCCACCGGGCTCGCGCCGCGTGCCCGGCCAGCCAGGTCAGTGGTCGTAGTCATGTTGCCTCCCGGACCCAGTTAAGCCTGCGGCCCGACAGTTACAAAACGCGCCCTGTTATCAATGCCGAATCCAGGCCGAGCCGGGCGCCGGTAGCTGGCGCGCTCACGGGGTCGACCACGACGGCGGCAAGCGCGGGGGAGGGCCGTGGCGGTGGCGGTGGCGAGCACCTTCCAGATCTGCGAACACAATATGTCAGCGGACTGCCCGATATTCAGTCCGCGGGCAGGCGGCGCTCGGCCCTGCCGTAGTGCTCGTAGGCCCGCAAATCCTGGTCGGTCGGCGGCGGACGCAGGCCGCGCGGCCATAGCCGCCACGCCAGCACAGTGCACCCTTCGACCGCGTAGAGCGTGACCTGGGCCTGCAGGTATAGCCAGGCCGTCAGGCCGAGCACCACGCCGAACACGCCGTACAGCGCCGAGGTGTGCCGCAGCGTGTGCCCGACGATAAAGGTGCCAAGCAACTGCAGTGCCTGCCAGGAGACGGCCGACAGTATCGCGCCCAGACGCAAATCGGTCCAGCTGACCTCGGCCGCCGTGGCGAGCCGGAGCGCGAGCCAGAAGACTCCGACATTGCCAGCGAAAGCCAGGGCGATGATCCCGGCTTCAGCGAGAATGCCGATCACCAGATGACCTGCTCCAACGGCCAGGCTGGACAGGAACGAGGTGAGGATCTGCCCTAGGCCGATCACAACGATGAGCCCGAAGCCGCGGAGCGCTGATGCGGGAAACGCCGGCCGGCGATCACGGGGAACGGCCCACGCGCAGTTGAGGGCGTTCTGCATCGCCCTGGCGACGCCCCTAGCCCCGAACAGCGCCCCGATCAGGCCGGCCGCCAGAGCAAGACCCGTGCTGGTCAGCGGATGGACGCTGTTCTTGATCTGCGTCCCGATCACCGGATAAGCGCTCAGCGCCGAGTCGACCAGCTTATGGCGCAGGGCCGGGTCATGCCGAAGCACGAGATCCAGCAGGGTAACCAGCACCAGCAGCAGCGGGAATATCGCTACGAAAGCGTAATAAGCGATCAGCGCCGCCAGATCGCCCGCCCGGTCATCGCTGAACTTCTTCCACACGGCCACTGCGAACGCGGCAGGCGGCCAGCGGCGCTGCAGCGCGTCGGCACGGTCGAGCAGATCGTCAATGAGCTTCATCACAGCAAGAGCTACCCAGATCCGCCCTTCACCATAAGGACGGGCAGCCGCAGGTCCGTGGCCCGGCCGCCGGGCGTCCCGGCCCCAATCAGAGCGGATCCCGGCCTCGCGCCTGATCAGGAAGATAGTTAGCCTATGAAATAACTTCGGCTCGTACCCGGTTCAGACGTTGGTACCGGCAGATCACACCCAGTGAGGGCGCACTGACTTGACTACGGCAGACCGCAGGCAGGGTGACGGCAACGCGAGCACAGCTGTGCAGGGCTCTGACGGCAAGCGGGGTCTGCGGGGGGCGCACTACAAATGGGTCGCGCTGTCCAACACGACGCTCGGCATGCTCGCGGCGACGGTCAACGCCTCTATCGTCATCATCTCGCTGCCGGCGATCTTCCGCGGCATCCACCTCAACCCGCTGACTCCTAGCAACATCAGCTACCTGCTCTGGATGCTGATGGGCTACCTGGTCGTCTCCGCGGTGCTGGTCGTCACGCTCGGCAGGCTCGGCGACATCTACGGCCGGGTGAAGATGTACAACCTGGGCTTCGCGATCTTCGGCCTCGGCGCCCTCGCGCTGCCGTTCGACCCGCTGACGGGTCCGGGCGGCGCGCTATGGCTGATCGGTTTCCGGATCATCCAGGCGGTCGGCGGCGCCATGCTGATGGCCAACTCGCCCGCGATCCTGACCGACGCGTTCCCGTTCAACCAGCGCGGCATGGCCATGGGCATCAACCAGGTCGCCGGCATCTCAGGCCAATTCATCGGCCTGATCCTGGGCGGCATCCTCGCCGCGGTCGACTGGCGCCTGGTTTTCCTCGTCTCGGTCCCGATCGGGATCGGTGGCGCCATCTGGTCCTACCTGAGCCTGCGCGAGACAGGCGAGCGGACGCCGGCCAAGATCGACTGGCTGGGCAACGTGACCTTCGCGGTAGGCCTGATCGCGCTGCTGACCGGCATCACGTACGGCATCCAGCCCTACGGCGGGCATTCGATGGGCTGGACCAGCCCTGTCGTGCTGAGCGGCCTGATCGGCGGCGTCGTGCTGCTGACCGCGTTCTGCTTCATCGAGCTGCGCGTCGACGCGCCGATGTTCGATCTGCGGCTACTAAAGATCCGGTCCTTCTCGACCGGCACGGCCTCCGCGCTGCTGGCCTCGATCTCGCGCGGCGGCATGCAGTTCATGCTGATCATCTGGCTGCAGGGCATCTGGCTTGTACTGCACGGCTACTCGTTCATCGACACCCCGCTGTGGTCAGGCATCTACCTGCTGCCGCTGACCGCGGGATTCCTGATCGCCGGGCCGCTGTCCGGCTGGCTGTCCGACCGGTACGGCGCCAGGTTCTTCGCCTCGGGCGGGCTGCTTCTGTCAGCGGCCTCGTTCGGCGGGCTGCTGCTTCTGCCCACGAACTTCAGCTACCCCGCCTTCGCCATCCTGATCTTCATCACCGGCGCGGGCATGGGCCTGTTCTCGGCGCCCAACGCCGCGGCGGTGATGAACAGCGTCCCGGCAAGGCAGCGCGGTGCAGCCTCCGGCATGATGGCGACGTTCACCAACTCGGGTTTCGTGCTGTCCATCGGGATCTTCTTCTCGCTGATGATCGCCGGCCTGGCCTCAAGCCTGCCCACCACGATGAGCAAGGGCCTGATCGGCCAGGGCGTTCCCAGCGCGATCGCGCATCAGATAGGCAACCTGCCGCCGGTGGGCAGCCTGTTCGCCGCTTTCCTCGGCTACAACCCGGTGCACCAGCTGCTTGCCCCGACGGGCGTGCTCAACCACCTGCCGGCGCACAACGTCGCCACGCTCACAGGCAAGCAGTTCTTCCCGCAGCTCATCTCGGGGCCGTTCCACGACGGCCTGGTGATCGTATTCAGCATGGCGATGACTGTGCTGGTCATCGCCGCGATCCTGGCGCTGCGGCACGGCGGCCAGGAACTCGTCAGGGAACGCGCCGCTGCCGAGATGGCCAGGGTCGAGCAGGCAGAAGAAACCGTCCAGGCGTGACCCGCAGGACGGCTGCAGGCGGTCAGGGCCGGATGGGGGGCAGGCGCCTGCTCAGCCGCGCTGCCACGACCGCACCAGCCGCTGCGGGCAAATAGACGCCGGCGACGCTGTCCACGCCCAGGGCGAGGCCAAGCCACGCACTCTGAGCAGCGGTCCACGCGCTAGCGGTACTGACGACGACGGCCGCAGCGGCAAGGCGACCCTGGCACGCCGGGGTTGCCGCTCGGAACGCTGCCGCGCGCGACAGCGTCAAGAGCACCAGGCCGTTCAGTACCCCGAGCGCCAGGCCGGAAATCGACCCAACGACCCATCCCACGATGAGGACGATCAGCGCGAGAATCAGGTAGAAGGCTGTGACACCGCCAGCATGGCTTAGAGAAGGCATCGAGAGGTTCGACAGGTCGCCGCTGACCGCGAGGTGTGCCAGCCCGAGAATGAGGGGCGCCCCGATCGCTGCACCGGCGAAGGCAGTGCCCAGCCAGAAGCCCGCTTCGGTACTGGCGGCTGCCCAGGCACCAACTATCGTGCGCGGCCTGCGCCGGCGCTTTCGGATCCGGCGCACTGGATGACGGCCGTCGGCATCGGCCGGATTGACAACCTGCGGATCAGCCACGGCCGCGGCTGGCATCTTCGGGAGTGAACACGTATCGGGGCCGCGGATCGCGCTGCAAGGTGGCATCGCTGGCCTTTAGTAGAGGCAGCGCAGACCAGGTGGTGTCGATGTCGCGCATCAGGAAGGCGCTGTCGACGGCGATGTTGCCAGGCGGGAACCGGCTGGCATCATCGAAGAAGCTCGACGTTACCTGGTCGACAGCTAGCGGCCGCAGGTTCCAACCGTCGCAGTCGAGCCGCACGCCGTCGAAGGCTGCGCCGTCTGGCCGGGACGAGTAGCCGACGGGAGCGCGACAGAAGAACTGTGCCGCTGACTCGACATCATCGAATACCGATCCAGGCTGCACCTGGTCTGCCTCGTGCCCCGCCACCAGGATCCTCGCAGTTCCGTCGCAGCTGGTCATGTCCACCCGAAAGTGGCCCTCCCTCTCGGCGACGGCGAACGTGGCGCGATGGTGCCAGCCGGGGAATAGCCTCCCGCCGACCAGGGTGGTCAGCCTGGAATCGGTGTCCCGGCGCAGAACGAATACTCCGGTGGCCAGGCCATCGGCCGCGTCCCAGTGCACGGCGAAGCGGTGCGCGGCGTTCTCGGTGCTGATCCTGGCAAGGGCGGGCATCCCTGCCGGGCGGATCTGGCCCAGCCGGATCAGGCAGATTCCAGCTATCGCGTGGCCTCCGACGACGACTGGGCGAAACGGCGCTGGAAGGACCGCGGTCAGTACATCGGGGTCGACTCGGTAATTGACCAGGATTCGCCGGTCAAGCCGGGCCCTGACCTGCGGCGGCATTACTCCACCTCCGGCTGCCCGGCCTGGCCTCGCCCTGTCGCGCCTTCGCCTGGCCGTCCGGCCCGACGATGCCGCAACAGCACCTGGTCGGGACAGACCGCGGAGAGGAATCCGCCAAGGCATACTGCCAGCCGCTCCGCCGCGACCGAGTAGATGATCCGGTTACCGTCTCGGCGCTCGCGCACGAGTCCGGCGGCGCGCAGAATCGACAGGTGCCTGGATACCGACGGCCCGGTGATGGGGAATCTAGCTGCGATTTCCCCGGCCGCCAGATCACCGTCCCTTAGGTCCTCCAGGATCTGCCTCCTGGTCGGGTCGGCAAGTGCCCGGAAGACGGATCCGGCCGGGTCATCTGTCATGTTAGCTATCTTGCCAGATAGCTAACTAGCAAGCAAGTGTCTCCGCGCATGCGCTGACCTGGCTAGCAATCGGCGCAGCCGACCCGACTTAGCTGGATGATGTGCGGCGGCAGGGCTATGGAGCGCTCATCTCTCTGGCCAGCAGGTCCTCGAAAGTTTCCCGCCTGACGCCCACCCGGGCAGCCCCGTTCCCACAGTAGATGACCGGCGGCCTGAGGGCGGCGTTGTAGTTGTTGGACATCGTGAAGCAGTAAGCACCGGTTGCCGGCACGACCACCAGGTCGCCGATTCTCGGGTCGGCGAGCTGGACGTCCGGGGTAATCACGTCGCCCGACTCGCAGTGCCTGCCAACCAGGTCGGCCACGACATGCTGGGCAGCCCACCGGCCGACCACGAGCGGGGAGAACCGCTGACCGTATAGGGAGTGCTCCAGGTTGTCGCCCATCCCGCCGTCGACCGCCACATGCAGCCGGCCGGACCGCTTGACCGTGACCACGCGATAGAGCGTGAGCCCGGCCCTGGCGACCATCGAGCGGCCTGGTTCGACGAGGAGCTCGATGTCCTCGCCGAGGTGCTTGTGCGCCGCGCCAACCAAACGCTCGGCGTACTCGTCCACGGATGGCGCGACGTCCTCGGGTACGTAGCGGACCCCCAGCCCGCCGCCGAGGTCGTAGACCTCGAAGCGCTCGAGACTGGACAGTGCCTCAACCGCTGCCTCGAACTGATCGATGCCGATTATCTGTGAGCCGATATGCATGTGCAGGCCGCGCAAGTCAATGGCCTTGACCGCGCGCATCCTGTCGATGGCCTGCGCGACCTGCTCGACCGGAACGCCGAACTTCGACTGCTTGCCCCCGGTTGCCAGCGCCGCATGGGTGGCCGAATCGACCCCGGGGCTGACGCGCAGGAGCACGGGCGTCCGGCGCTGCGCGAACCGCTCGATCCGGTCAATGTCGTCGAAGCCGTCAACGACGATGTAGGCGATCCGGGCATCGAGTGCCGCCTTGATGTCGTCGTCAGACTTCGCGTTGCCGTGCATGACGATCGTGGCCGGATCGGCTCCCGCGGCTAGGGCCAGCATGAGCTCGCCGACCCCGACCACGTCGCAGCCCACGCCCTGCGCCGCCAGGATCCTGATCATCGACACCGACGGGTAGGCCTTGACCGCGAAGCAGACCCTGCTGTCGCGATGACGGCTCGTCATCGCGTTCTGGTACGCGGCGGCCCGGTCCCGCAGCGCCTGCTCGTCGAACACATAGGCGGGCGTGCCGAACTGCTCGGCTACCTCGGACAGCAGGCAACCACCGATCCGCAGGTCTTCGCCGACTACGGTGGCCGACTCGGGCAGCAGCGACAGGTCAGGCATGCGAGGCATCCTCCGCCCTCGTGATCAGCGAACAGCAGCTGTGTGAACCAGACAATGCCCAACAGAATATGCGCTAGGCCCGCAGTCGGCGCCGCCCGTCAGCGCCGCCCGTCAGCGCCGCCCGTCAACGCCGCCCGTCAGCGCCGCCCGTCAGCGCCGCGGGTCAACGCCGCCGCGCAAGGGAGGCCGCAGGCCCGCGGGCCGCAGGTCGGTTACCAACGGCCCTGGCCCGATTGCTGGGTACACAGTTAGATGATTGCTGAAGGCAACGCGCCGACTACTGATTCGAGACCGCCGGGGCGGCACGCACAGACGAGGCTGCTATGACCAGAGAAGGCAAGACCGAGCTCGTCGTCGTAGGCGTCGATGGTTCCCCGGCATCGGAAGCCGCACTGGCCTGGGCGGCTCGCTATGCCGGCGCCATCGGAGCGAGGCTACGGGCAGTGCTCGCCTGGCACTACCCTTCGGCCGCAGGCGCACCGCTGGTAGGTGTGGCACCGGCCAGCGTAACGTCCGAGGTCGAGCAGTCCAGGCACGAGATACTGGACAAGGCGATCGCTGCCACGTGCGGTGACGAGCCAGCGCTGGAGATTGAGCGCAGGGTTGTCTACGGGCATCCGGCACAAGCGCTGATCGACGAGTCGAAAGAAGCCGACCTGCTCGTCGTCGGCCACACAGGGCACGGCGTCTTCATTGGCATGCTGCTCGGCTCGGTCAGCACGCATACCGTGACGCACGCGTCCTGCTCGGTCACCGTGGTACGAACCGCCTGAACCAGCCCGGCCCGGCTACTCCGCCCGCCCCGACAGGACGCACAGACATGACGACCCCGCGCACACTCCCAGCCGATCATCTCGCCGCGCTGAACGCGTACTGGCGGGCAGCCAACTACCTGTCGGCCGGCCAGATCTACTTGATGGACAACCCGCTGCTGACCGAGCCGCTCCGGCCTGAGCACATCAAGCCGCGCCTGCTCGGGCACTGGGGCACGACCCCCGGGCTCAACTTCATCTGGGCCCACCTGAGCTGTGCCATCAGCCTCGGCAACCTCAACATGATGATCGTCATCGGGCCCGGCCATGGCGGTCCCGCGGCCCTGGCGAACTGCTGGCTGGAGGGCAGCTACACGCAGACGTACCCCAGCGTGCCGCGGGACCTCACGGGCATGGCGAGGCTGATGCGCCAGTTCTCCTTCCCTGGCGGCGTGCCGAGTCACGTGGCCGCAGAAACCCCTGGCTCGATCCACGAAGGCGGCGAGCTCGGCTATTCGCTCGCGCATGCTTACGGCGCGGCCTTCGACAATCCGGACCTGATCGTGGCTTGCGTGGTCGGCGACGGCGAGGCCGAGACCGGCCCGCTGGCCGCGAGCTGGCACTCCAACAAGTTCACCAACCCGGCGCGCGACGGCGCGGTGCTGCCGATTCTGCACCTGAACGGCTTCAAGATCGCCAACCCGGCCGTGCTAGCCAGGATCGGGGCCGACGAGCTTGACGCGCTGCTGCGCGGCTACGGCTACGCGCCGATGTATGTCAGCGGGCACGATCCGCTAGTCATGCACGAGCAGATGGCGGCGGCAGTGGATGCCGCCATCGCGCGGATCAGACAGATCTGGCGTGAGGCCAGGACGGCGCCCCCTGGGCCGCCAGGGCCGCCGGGGCGCCTGGAGCGCCCGACCTGGCCGATGATCGTGTTGCGCTCGCCCAAGGGCTGGACCGGTCCGGTGGAGGTAGACGGTCTGCCGGTCGAGGGAACCTGGCGCTCGCATCAGGTGCCGCTCGCCGAGGTGCGCACAAATCCAGAGCACCTGCGCCAGCTCTCTGAGTGGCTGCTCTCCTACCGGCCGACCGAGCTATTTGACTCGGGCGGTCACCCGCGGCCCGAGCTGCTCACGCTCGTCCCCGCTGGCGACCGGCGGCTCGGCATGAACCCGCACGCCAACGGCGGCCTGCTGCTACGCGACCTGGAAATGCCGAACATGCGCGACCATGCCGTCGCCGTCGAGACGCCGGGTGCGGCCAGCACCGAGTCGACCAGGGTGCTCGGCGAGATGCTGGCCGATGTCATGCGCCGCAACCTGGCCACGCGGAACTTCAGGATCGTCGGGCCGGACGAGACCAGATCGAACCGGCTGGACGCGGTCATCGAGGTGACCGGCAAGGCATGGATGGCCGAGGTCCTCCCGGTCGATGTCGACCTGAGCCCGGACGGCCGGGTCCTTGAGATTCTCTCCGAGCACATCTGCCAGGGCTGGCTCGAGGGCTACCTGCTGACCGGCAGGCACGGGCTGTTCTCCTGCTATGAGGCGTTCATCCACATAGTCGACTCGATGGTGAACCAGTACTTGAAGTGGCTGAAGGTCAGCAACGGGCTGGCCTGGCGCCGGCCGATCGCCTCACTGAATTACCTGATCACCTCGCACGTCTGGCGGCAGGATCACAACGGCTTTTCGCATCAGGACCCTGGCTTCATCGACCACGTCGTCAACAAGAAGGCCGAGGTGACCAGGGTCTACCTGCCGCCGGACGCCAACTGCCTGCTGTCGGTCGCCGACCACTGCCTGCGCAGCCGCAACTACGTCAACGTCATCGTCGCCGGCAAGCACCCCGCACCGCAGTGGCTGGACATCGACGCCGCCATCCTGCACTGCACGCGCGGCGCCGGCATCTGGACCTGGGCCAGCAACGACGGCAGCGGGACAGGCGAGCAGGCCGAACCGGATGTCGTGCTCGCAAGCGCCGGAGACGTGCCGACGATCGAGGTGCTCGCGACCGCGGATATTCTCCGCACGCATTTGCCTGACCTGCGCGTCCGCGTAGTCAATGTGGTCGACCTCATGCGGCTGCAGCCGGCCTCCGAACACCCGCACGGGATGAGCGATCCGGAATACGATGCGTTGTTCACCCCGGACAAACCGGTGATCTTCGCCTATCACGGCTACCCGGCGCTGATCCACAGGCTCACCTACCGCCGCCACGGTCACGACAACCTGCACGTCCGCGGATATCTGGAAGAGGGAACCACGACCACACCGTTCGACATGCTGGTGCTGAACGACATGGACAGGTTCCACCTGGTGATGGACGTGATCGACCGGGTTCCCGGGCTCGGACCACGGGCCGCCGTGCTCCGCCAGTTGATGACCGACAGCAGAGCCAGGCACCGGGAATGGATCCGTGCCCATGGCGAGGACATGCCCGAGATCCAGCAGTGGCTCTGGCCGGACGCTCGCAGGCTGGCCGGGCGAGCCGATGCTGGCGCGAGCGTCAGGAGCGCGGGAGGCAAGGCGATCCGCGTGCCAGGCCTCTGATGATCAAACAAGCGCGCGCTGGTGTTCTTGTCGTCAACGCCGGGTCTAGCAGCCTGAAGCTCTCGGTCGTTGACCCCGATGGCGTCGTCACCGAGCGCCGCGACATCGACCGCTGGGATGGGTCTGCGGATGAGCCTGCCCTGCGTGCCTATCTGGGCCAGCTGACCGCTGCGCGGCGGCCACCCGCCGCGATCGGGCACCGCGTGGTGCACGGGGGCAGCCTGTTCACTGCGGCCACGCTGATCACCGACAAAGTCCGCGCCGGAATCGCCAGCCTGACGCCGCTCGCGCCCCTGCATCAGCCGCGCGCGCTGGCCGGCATCGACGCCGCAGCAGCCGTTTTCGGCGACGTTCCGCAGGTGGCCTGTTTCGACACGGCCTTCCATGCCTGGCTGCCGGCAGAGGCGTCGACCTACCCGCTGCCCGCCACCTGGCGCGACGCGTACGGATTGCGAAAGTTCGGGTTCCACGGCCTGTCGCACAGCTACGCTTCGCGCCATACCGCAGAAATTCTTGACATAGACATCAGCGATTTTCACCAATTCCGGGTGGTTACCTGCCACCTCGGAGCCGGATCATCGCTGGCGGCAGTGCAGGGCGGCCGCAGCGTTGAGACCACGATGGGATTCACTCCGGTCGACGGCCTAGTAATGGCGACCAGGTCGGGTAGCGTCGATCCTGGCCTGATCGCCTGGCTGGCCGCAAGGGTGCCGTCGGCCGAGTTGGCTGATGCTCTCGAGTACCGGTCCGGCCTCGCGGCCCTGGCAGGCTTGCCCGACGGCAGCGGCGATTTCAGGTCGGTAGTGGCGGCCGC
>Ga0209240_1001039_pt1 | contig 11084 bp, 10 predicted proteins | sample GraSoi_2013_80cm_FD_185828 | JGI IMG/M metagenome (GOLD analysis project Ga0209240, IMG submission 185828) | Grasslands soil microbial communities from the Angelo Coastal Reserve, California, USA - Sample 9_17_2013_80cm (SPAdes) (version 2) | ecosystem: Environmental > Terrestrial > Soil >... | reverse complement strand
ATGCGCGCCACGCGATATTTCGCGCACAGCCGCACAATGTCATAACTCGTCAGCGTGTCCAGCCATTCGCTGTTGCGGCGAACTTCTGTCTTCTTCGGATCCAATATCTTGAATACCTGCTCCAAATACGTTTTTGAGTTCGCGTCCACTTGCTCGCGCGAAAGCGGCGGCCGCGTCTCCGACTGCCCGGTCGGATCCCCGACCAGTGCCGTAAAATCGCCGATCAGGAACACGGCGGTGTGCCCCATATCCTGAAAATGCTTCAGCTTCCGAATCACCACCGTATGGCCCAGATGCAAATCAGGAGCCGTGGGGTCCACGCCGAGCTTGGCGCGCAGCGGCTTGCCCGTCTTCAGTGACTCCTCAAGTTTCGCCTTCAGGTCGGTTTCGCGGATAATCTCCGCCACGCCTTTCTTCAAGTACGCGAGCTGCTCGTCCACCGGTTGGAATGTTATTTTTGTCATTGATTTCGTTCAGCGATCCAATTCATTCCGCCTTGATCACGCGCCGCCCCACGATTTTGTAATTCCCTTCGAGTACGATGCGCACAGCCTCCGTGTAAATCCGGTGCTCTTCCGCCAAAATCCGCGACGCCAGCGTCTCTTCCGTGTCGTCATCGCGAACCGGCACGGTCGCTTGCAGCACAATCGGGCCAGCATCCAGATTTTCATCCACAAAATGCACCGTGCACCCGGCGAATTTCACGCCATACTCCAGCGCCTGACGCTGCGACTCTAGACCCGGAAACGACGGCAGCAGCGAAGGATGAATATTCAAGATGCGATTCGGAAACGAAGCCACGAAAAACGGCGACAGCAGCCGCATGTACCCGGCCAGGCACACCAAATCCACTTTGTGTTCGTGCAAAACCGCCACAACTTGCCGGTCGTATGCCTCGCGCTCCAACCCCTTGGATGGAATCACCCGCGTCGCAATCTTCCGTTCCTTGGCCTTCTCGATCCCCGGCGAACCCTCCCGGTTGCTGACCACCACCGCAATCTCCGCTCCCGGTATGCGCCCCGCCGCCACGCTGTCCGCCAGCGCCTCAAAGTTCGACCCGCGCCCGCTCAGCAGCACCCCAATCCGCTTACCCATAAACAAAGAAACCTAGCACACAAGCCCCAACCCACAAAATGACCGTACGCAGAGTCGCGGTGCCAGTTCTTAATTATCCGGCTAACCGGCGAAGGGGAGTGTGATATTCAACCGCAGCAGCCAAATCAAAATGGCGATCGGAATCGCCGCCGCTGCGATCGCCGCGAATAAAAGAACGGCCAGGAACATCCAATCCAGCCGGGTGTTGGCGCCGGGCTGTTCCTTTTCTCGGATCAGCAGCCGATAGTTACGTCGATTGGCCTTCCAAACCACGTGGAACACGTCGCCTGCTACAGGTATAGCTCCGATTGCAGTTTCCAGGAGCACGTTAGCGATCATGCGAACCAGCGTGACCGCTTTCGCACCGCGACGCCAGGACGCGAACACAATTAAGAACGATGCGATGCCCGCCATGGCATCTCCAATGCCCGGTACCCACCCAATCAAGGCGTCCAGGCCAAAACGAATCTTGGTTCCAGGGATCCGGAATATATCGTCCAGGAGCGCAGCAACGTAACGAGATGTTCGTTTGAGATGAGTTGGCGCGGCATCAGGGCCAGTTCCCTTAATACTATACAGGCCCGCACGAACCGGACGGTGGAGTTGCCGCCACTTCCCCGATCGCGGCCCTGGCGCTGCACTATGCTTTTGTCGGGTGCGAAGGAAATGCGTTCCCGGCTGGGAGCGGCTAGCGAGATTCTCGGATCTTGAACAAACCTGCCAGGCGCTGATTTAGGCCTTCGATCGCTCGAAAAAGTTCCGCGGCTCCGGCGGTTCCGCCGGTCACGTCGTGGGAGTCCAAATCCGAGGCCAGCGCCTTGCTGAGCTGCGTGGCGCGGCGGACGCGTTCGTCAGTAAGTAACGAGCGCACTGTGGCGGTATCGCGTTGATGGGCCTGGCGCTCCTGCAATTCTTGAAGAGCCCAGGCCGTCTTGCGTACATAATCGACGGCGTCGCGAAACTCTCGAAGCACGCGAGGATCCATCCCGCCCGACCTGATGTCCTTCATGTCCTTCTCCAGTTTCAGCAGGTCTTCGATCGCCACCTTCAGTCGGAACGTCACGCCCCAAAATGTTTCGCTGGGAGTGAGAAGTTCGATGGCCACTCCCAACACCTCGCCCCTTGTGGAGGCACGCAGGGATATCACTTGCGCGGAGGCTGTTTTAGTCGAGCTAAGGTTAGTCAGCTCGATTACGCTGTTGATGGCCGGGCGCCCTTTCATATCGAGCAGGCCACCGTGCATGTTGACTTCTTTGGCTTCCGCAAACTCGATGACGCCTGCGCCGCTAGGCTCTAACCATTTCACCCTCACGGGGACAACTACCGGGTAACGGTCGCTCCTCCTATTTTTTGCCTTGGAGACCGAAGGCTCCGTAGCCGACTTGTCCGTTGTCACAAGCCACTTCCGATCTGCCCTTGACGCTGGAGCTCACAGCACATCTTGATTCATGGTCCTCAAAGCCATTTTCGCCCAATCGCTGGTGGCCGTATTGGCAAACTAAGTCCGTCCTTTCCTAAAGAGCACCCTGTTGCGGGCACCTGCTCCTTGCCAGCCCAAATTGGTGCTTGCCGCGAGGAAATCCGCGTCCAAAATGGACGGACCATGAAAACTACAAATTCGCGGCCGCGCGGCTCCCAGACCAATGCGGTTCATGCCGGTGAAGGAAACAAGCACGGTGTGGGCGTGGGAGTGGGCACGGCGATCGCGCGCACCAGCACGTTCACATTTTCTTCGACCGAGGAAATGAAATTGTGGGCGGAAGGCAAGAGCAAAGCGTACATCTACACGCGCTATGGCAATCCCACGCTGGCGATCGCCGAACAGAAAATTGCCGCGCTCGAAGGCGCGGAAGCCGCGGTCGTCACCGCTTCCGGTATGGCTGCAATTTCCAGCGCGTTGCTCGGTGCGTTGAAATGCGGCGACGAATTGATTTCCACCGCGCAACTCTACGGCGGAACGTATCGGCTGATGCGCGATGTGTTCTCCGGCCTGGGAATCAAAGTGCATCACGTCGGCACCGATCTCGACGGAATTGAAAAACTGGTGAATTCGCACACGCGCGTTTTGTATGTGGAGAGTCCGACAAATCCCACGGTGCGTTTGGTGGATGTTGAGAAAGCCGCGCAGTTCGCGAAGAAGCACAAACTTGTTTCCATCATCGACAACACTTTCGCTACTCCGATGCTGCAACAGCCCATCAAACTCGGATACGACATGGTGGTGCACAGCGCAACGAAAGCGTTGGCCGGCCACTCCGATGTGATCGCCGGCGTGGCGGTGGGAAATAAAAAATGGATGGAGCGCGTGCAGCACATGGTGATTTACCTGGGCGGCTCCATGGATCCGGAAGCGGCGTATTTGCTGAATCGCGGAATCAAGACGCTGGGACTGCGCGTGCAAAAGCAGTGCGAAAACGCGATGGCGGTCGCGGGATTTTTGGAGAAGCACCCGAAAGTGGCTCGCGTGTTTTATCCCGGGCTCCCTTCGCACCCGGATCACAAATTGGCGAAGAAGCAAATGCGCGGATTCGGCTCCATGCTTGCGTTTGATCTAAAGGGCGGCTTGCCGGCGGCGCGTAGCGTCTGCGACCGCGTGCAATTATTTTTGCTGGCGGCGAGCCTCGGCGGCGTGGAGTCGCTGGTGGTTTTGCCGGCGTATACTTCGCACTACAACATGAGCGAAGAAGAGTTGGCGCGCGGCGGCGTGACTCCGGGGATGGTGCGCGTGTCCATCGGCATAGAGGACGCCGAGGATCTCATCGCTGATTTGCAGCAGGCGCTCGCTTAGTTCTCTCCTTCCAAATTTCAAATCAAAAGCGCCCGCGAAAATCCGCGGCCGCTACAAAACCATCACTACGCTTGCGCGGGGACTGGAGGAGAGGCGGCGTATTCCTCTTTTACCGGGAGCATGGACTTCACGATGTCTTCGAGCTCGTGGGAGCTTTGCACGTGTTCGGGATAATTGTGGACGCTAGTCTCGAAGGTGCCGCCGTGCTTGGCGCGGACGCTTTGCAGCTCTTCCTGCAAACGGACGGCGACGCGCTTGGCGCTGAGCGTATCGGTTTCGGGGAGAACGAGGCCGAAAAGATCGGGAGCGAGGTGATAGATGGAATCGATGGGGCGAAGCTTGCGAGACATGGCTTTGGCGGCGTCGCCGAGGGCGGAGGCGTTGTCGCTGGCGGCGGAGGCGGCGCCGACTTTGGCGCGGACAAGCAGCAGAGAGAGATTTTTCTGCATGGTCATGGCGCGGCGATACTCCATGGTGAGGCGATCCCAGAAATGGTTGATGTCCGGCATGGTCTGGAGCAGGTCGGAGCTGGCCTGCAGGCGCAGCTCGATATTGCGCTCGAGCTCTTCGAGGATTTGCTGCTTGAGCTTGCGGACGGTGCTTTGGCGCTCGAGCAAGTAGCCGATGAAGAGAAGAGTGAGCGCGCAGAAACCGAAAAAGGCGACGCGGAGGGTCCACCTGCTGGCGTAGTCGGGGTGGACAAAGACGAGCGGGTACATGAAGACGGCCAAGCCGCTGGCGAGCACAAAGACGAAGACGGCCGCCATGATGGTGAGTTGCAGTTCGCGGCGTTCGAGACGATCGAGTTCTTGCCGATTGATGGTCGCCATTCGTGTTTCCACCCAAGGTGAGAGAGGGGCAGCGCCCGAAAAAGCGATTCGGTGCGTCCTGGCAATACTGGCGTGGCGGAAAGGATAACGGCCCTTCGCCAACAACGCTCTGGGTAAAGAAGCGGCTCCTCGAAACTCGGAGTACGAGGGGTGACACCCGGGGGCAATGGGGGATGGTTGTGAAAATAAAGGGATTGCGGGAAAAGCAAGGATGAAGAAGGGAGCGGTACCCTCCTTCGCCTCCGGTAGGGGTCGAATTTCGGAGTCGAACGGCTATTAGAGCAGCGAGCAGCGATGGGCCGTTTTGTTTTGTGGAGTCGCGCCGAATGCGAGCGGGTGCCGATTATTGGTGGAAGTAAGGCAAAGCCCCAGACGTAAAACCGACGTCTGGGGCACGCGGCAAACTAAACGAGGCAACAAGGGCCAAGAGCAGGTGATTTCCTCTCGTAGCTTGATTGCTCCCGTAGTCAATGGATTCCGAGTTGGGAAAAGATATCGCCGACTTCGCTCTCAAAACTCGTCGCGGGATGGCTGGCGAAATACGCGTGCCGACAGGTTATGTACTCGTGTCTCTGGCGGCTGTCCGGATTCAGTGGGGCTGGATGCAGGCCGTATTCAACCGGCTCCATAGCGGGACGTGACCATCTGAGCCGCTTCAGAAGGCTCCAGGGAAAGCGACTCTCTCGGACCTTCTCTCGAATCTCAGGAGGAACGCCTCCTGTGAAGTCCAGAATGTGAAGTAGGAATAACGCCTCGGTTGGACGACAGCCAAGCGCGATGGAATCCTCGGCGAGTCGCACAACCGATCTGGGATAGACACTCGAAGCATACGTGATTCGGACGGCATGTAGTTCCGGCACCGAAACACGGGTCCAGGCGGGCATTTTCCACTCGTCCATGAGCCGATCAAAAGTTTTGGCGACTTGCGATTCAGGGACCAATTTTTTCGGATCGCGGACGGCGGCATACTCGGCCTGCGCCAGCCGCTCTTCGAACTCAGCTAGATGGGGATTCGTTTCCCCTGGGTCCCATCTCTTTACTAGGGCTACTACGTATGCTCTTGCGTCGGCCTCCGTCCGAATGTGATCAGGAGCACCGAGTTCATCAACTTGTCGATCCTCCGGAATAACCGCGTAACCAGTCGCACGCCTCGCCGCGCTCCTAGGCAGGGAGTCTGGATAAACCAAATGATTCAAGTAAGGAACCGCTACCAGGACAACGATGCCGATCAGAAGTAGTCCCAAGGAGAGAAACAACATTATTCGCGAGCGTACGCGCATGGAAAAAATGTCCCGCCCTTTAGGGCCGTTTGGGATTCGAGCTTCCATAGGTCGCGTACCTCTTATCAGGCTGTCGCGCTATTTGACAGCGCCGACGGTGAAGCCGGCGATGAAGCGGTCCAGGAACAGGTTGTACATGAACGCGATGGGAAGACTGGCGATCAGGCAGGCGGCCATCAGCGCTCCCCAGTAGTAGACATCCCCGCGAACCAAAAAGATGGGGATGCCCGTCCCGATCATCTGATTCGATTCGGAAGAGAGGAAGGTCAAGGCATAGACAAATTCCTGAGTGACGAGGGTGAAGGTGAAGATGACGACGGTGAGGATTCCGGAGACGGAGATGGGAATGACCAACTTGACGAAAGCGCCGAAGCGGGTGAGGCCGTCCACCATAGCGGCGTCTTCCAACTCCTTGGGAATGGACTTGAAGAAACCCATGAGAAGCCAGATGGAAAAGGGAACCGTGAAGGTGGGGTAGACAAGGATTAGCGCCCACAAGGAATCCTGCAGGCCGAGAAACGCTACGACTCTGGAAAGAGGGATGAAGAGCAAGGTGGGCGGAACGAGATAGGTGAGAAAGATGCCGATGCCGAGGCGCTCGCCCCAGCGCCCGGAGAGCCTGGCGAGTGAATACGCGGCGGGCACAGCCAGCAACAAAGTGATGGCAACGACGACGACGCCAACAAAAGCGGTGTTGCCAAGCCAGCGGACGAATCTGGTTTGCGTGAAAAGAAAATTCAGATGTTCCAAGGTGGGCTTGGCGTTGAAGATGAAAGGGTTGTTCTCCATGGTGTAGAGATCGACGTTCTGCTTGAAGCTGGTGATGAGCATCCAGTAGAAAGGGAAAGCCAGAGCGACGGTGAAGATGGTGATCACCAGAACGTGGACGAGTTTGCCGGCGAGGCGGCGGGAAAGTGTGAAGCGCATTAGGTGACCTCGGCGCGATGGGCCATGCGCAACATGAAGTAGGCGATGATGACCAGTAAGGGGACGAGAAAGAGAGAGATGGCGGCGCCGGCGGCAAGGTCACTGCCCTGGATGCCGAGAGCGAAGGCGAGGGAGGGGAGTGTTTGCGTGGAGTCGAAGGGACCGCCGGCGGTGAGGATGTAGACGACGGTCATGTCCGTGAAGGTGAAGATGAGGCCGAAGAGCACGGCGACGCTGATGATGGGTCGCATCATGGGAATGACGATCTGGAGTTGCGTACGCCAGAAGCCCGCGCCATCCACCGCAGCGGCTTCCGGAATGTCCTTGGGAATGGCGGTGCGGCCGGCGAGCAAGATGACGGTGGAAAAGGGCATGAGACGCCAACTGTGCACCAAGAGGACGGAAGCGATAGCGAGGCGCGGCTCGCCAAGCCACATGGGAGCGCTGAAGGGCTTGTAAAAATGCAGGGCAACTAGCACCCAACTGATGACGCTGTAGATGGAGTCCAGAATCCATTTCCACCCGATGGCGCCGAGAGCGATGGGCGCCACCCACGGCAGAAGAATCAGAAAGCGGATCAGGCCGCGGCCACGAAAGGCCTTTTCCAGGGAGATGGCGAGAATGTTGGCGCCGACGATCACGACGATTTGGGAGCAGATGGTAAAGACGAAGGAATTGCGGATGGCAACTCGAAAACTGGGGCTTTGCAGAATGCTGCGGAAGTTTTCCAGGCCAACGAAATGCATTTCGGTGTTGCCGATGCGGGCGTCGCTGAAAGCATAAAAGACAGCAAGAAAAAAGGGTCCCCCGACGAGCAGCAAGATGTAAAGAACCGCAGGGGAAAACATGGCAGCGCCTAGCAAGGGACTCTGAGCCGCTCCGATGGACTTAATTTTGTCGCGGGCTACTGCCATGACACGGCCCTCGGCTCGACGCGTTTTTCGGAGGAGCGGTCGAAGAATTTCAGGTGACGCTGCGGAACGGCGAAGTCATACGTGCCACCGAGCTGAAGGTTCTGCGCCGAGGAGAGGCGCGAGAAAACTTTCTTGCCGTCGAGCTTTCCACCGGTCAATGTACCGGAAACAATCCACTCCGAGCCGAGATATTCGATATTTTCGATCTTGAAACGGAACGGAACGGCGGCATCGGTCACCGTGGACACCGGCCGGAAGTGCTCGGGGCGGAAGCCGACGATGACGTCGCCAAGCTCGGCGAGGTTCATCGGCGGCGAGCCGAGAAAGGTGGCGACGAAAGTGTCAGCGGGATTGTCATAGACATCGGTGGGAGTGCCGAGCTGGCGAACGACACCTTTGTTGAGCACCATGACACGGTCGCCCATGGCCATGGCTTCCACTTGATCGTGCGTGACGTAGATGGTCGTGGTAGCCACGCGGCGATGAAAGCGCTCGAGCTCTTCGCGGGCGGAGGCACGGAGCTTGGCGTCGAGGTTGGAGAGGGGTTCGTCGAGAAGAAAGACCGCGGGTTCGCGCACGATGGCGCGGGCCAGAGCGACGCGCTGACGCTCACCGCCGGAGAGCTCGCGCGGCTTGCGATCGAGGAGGGCGCCAATGCCCAAGAGGGAGGCCGCCCATTCGACTTTTTCTTTGTGAAGCTCTTTCTTCACGTTTTGGGCCTTTAATGGGAAGGCAATGTTTTTGTATACCGAAAGGTGAGGATAGAGGGCGTAGCTCTGAAAGACCATGGCGATACGGCGATCGCGTGGGGAAAGATCGTTGACGACTTTGCCGCCTATGAGGATTTCGCCGGAGGTGGGCGTTTCCAGGCCGGCAATCATGCGCAAAAGAGTGGTTTTACCAGAGCCGGAAGGCCCGAGGAAAACGAGAAACTCGCCTTCGCGAGTCTCGAGGTTCACATTGTTGACGGCTCCGAGTTGTCCTTCTTTGAATACCTTGGTCAGATCGCGTGTCTCAACGACTGCCATGGTCGCGCCGTGTTATTTCCATCTGGCAAAGATACGCTTGTATTCGTCCTCGGCAGCTTTGGCGGCATTCTCAGGGGTTTCGTCGCCGCGCGCGACCTTGGCGAACATGGTGGGAATGACCCAGGCTTTGAAGGCCTCGTCGATGGCGGCAGAACCGTAGCCGGGATAGCCAACATTGGTGGCCCAATCCAGGACGTCTCCAAGGACTTTGTACTTGTCGGGAGGAGTCGCACGAGGATCGTTGGAGATTTCCTTTTGAAGGTCTGGAACGGTGCCGGGGAAACAAGGGAAATTGTAGAACTGTCCGGCGATGAAGCTATCATGAAACGCGTCGATGAAGTCGATGAGGAATTGTTGGGCGCCCTCTTTGTTTTCGGCGAAGTCCCAGACGACATAGCAATCCATGACGTGCTCGGCGGCAATGCGGCGCACCGGGCCCTTCAGGGCACGGGAGACCATGATTTTGCTGTCGATGGGGAGATGTTCGCGCTCGGCCTGGCGAGAAATGGAGATGGCGTTCGCAACATACGAGACGCGACCGGCAAGCATGGCCTGGTTGTTGGATGGCGGAGTCCAAGTGAAAACTTCCGGAGTTTCTGATTCTTGATAGAGAGCCTTCATGAATTTCAGGGCTTCGATGGTCTCCTTGGAATTGATGGTGACATTGCCGGATTCATCCTGCTCGGCGCCGCCAAAGGACCAAAGGAGCGCGCGCATGGCCATGCTGGTGTCCAGTTCTTGGGAGAGACCCAAGCCGCAAGGATGGCCGGTCTTGTCGCGGATTTTTTTGGCACCGACGCGCAGTTCCTCCCAGGTATCGGGGCCATTGGGGAAACCGACATCGGTCCACCAATCCTTGTGCCAGTTGCCGGGATCGGGGACGTAGGAATCGGAAAAAGCAAAATAGCGCTTGGTCTTTGGATTGTAAGTGGATTTGTGGGCGAGATCGATCTTCTTGCCGTGGCGTTTCTCGACTTCCTGGTAGACAGGGCCCATATCGACGGTCTGCTTCTCGTAGGCGGCGGGCGGGGAGAGAAGCATGAACAGGTCGTGGCCCTTTCGCGCCGAAGCCTCAGAGGCAGCCTTCGCGGCAAGGTCGACAAGGTTGATGTGGTCGATGATGACGTTGGTGTCGTGTTTTTGTCCCCATTGTTTGCAGAAGGTCCCGTCGAACCAAGTGTCGTAGGCGGGAACGAAGTGGCTCCACTGGAGAATTTTTAGCGTTTTCTGCTGCGCGGCGGCCCTTTCTGGAAAGAGAAAAAATGGGCCGGAAGCCGCGCCGACCGCGAGAGCTCCACTCCCCGACCACTTGATGAAGTCTCGACGCGACAGGCCTTCCTGTTTTTTCGTTGTCATACTCCTACCCTCCAAGCACAGAAAGACTGGGGCAAGCTCGCTTCAAGGATGGAAGGAGCTTGGCCGAAGCGATGATGCTACCGTGCAGGCTCGCGAGTCAATCGCCGGCGGCGGAGGCAAGAATCAATGTCCTGAAGGCGTACACGGATACGCCTGGGAAAAATTCCGCCTCGCTGGCCATGCGTCCTTTGTTGACCCGCGAACTAAACTCACGTCTTTATTTTCTTGCAAGGCAGGATGCTGCCGAGCATCCTGCCCGTTGCAGACTGAGCCGGTTTAGAACGTGAAGATAGTTCCGAACTCATTGCGCCACGAGTGCGCCCGAGTTGCCGGAATGCCTCGGAAAAATTTGCTGCCAATCGTCGCGGCACGCGTGTTGATGTAGCTTGTTTCCTGAACGAAGGTGACCCACTTGTTCAGTCGGTAGGTCAGCGAAGCCGTGTCCAGATCCGTACGGGCGAGATTGTTTGCACCTGAACGGCGAACATCACGGGCTACGGTTCGGTCGGACCCATACGACAAGTGCATAGTCCATCCGGAGTTGTAGCCCTCTGGATTGAAGTTGAAGATGCGTGAGAGCGGGAAGCTCGCCTCGAGGAATCCGCCCAAGCCCCGAACAGGCCGGAAGCTCTGAGCGACGATGGGGTTGCCGTTGCAATTAAACGTGGCTCCAGTCCCTGTCGCGCCCGCGCATCCGAACAGAACAGTGCGACTGTCCAAAGCCGTCACCGGTACAAGGCCCGGTACGGGGGGGGCAGTTCCACCGATGGCGGGAATTGTGACTGCCCCGTTCAGGTCGTTAAAAACGTCGTTGACTTGGCCACCGAATGGGAACCGCAGATCGCCCCCCTGGTAGTACTTTCCAA
>Ga0209240_1001038_pt1 | contig 11108 bp, 8 predicted proteins | sample GraSoi_2013_80cm_FD_185828 | JGI IMG/M metagenome (GOLD analysis project Ga0209240, IMG submission 185828) | Grasslands soil microbial communities from the Angelo Coastal Reserve, California, USA - Sample 9_17_2013_80cm (SPAdes) (version 2) | ecosystem: Environmental > Terrestrial > Soil >... | reverse complement strand
CGGCCCAGGCAGCAGGTTGGTCGCGGCGACTCCGTCTTCGAATTCCGCGGCGGACAGCCAGCCGCGCTGCTGGACGCAGAGCTTGCGAAGCAGCGCGATGTGCGCGGGAGGCCCGCCGAAACCGATGCAGCCGATCCGCAGCCACTCGCGGGCGACGGTTCCGAGCCCGACTGCTCGCCCCTTTTGTCCGTGCTCTATCCCATGCTCGGCGCCCAGCATTCCGGCCGGGCCAGACTCAGCGCCGCGCGACCGGCGCCCGCGAAGACCCATACCGGCAAGGTAGCAATGGCAGCACCCCCAACCCGCACCCGCCGCGTCAACCACGGTTGACACGAGATGCGTCGTCAACTTATATTGACGGCATGAGCCAAGGAATGGGACTCGCCGAGGCGGCCAGCGGCGCGGACCCTGCGGCCGGCCTGCAAGCGGCACGCGAGCTGCGCGAGCTTGCCGAAAGGCTGGAGGCGCTTCAGGTCCGCAACGCCCGCGAGCACGGCTGGTCGTGGCAGGAGATCGCGTTCTTCCTCGGCGTCAGCAAGCAGGCCGTGCATAAGAAATACGCAGTCAGGAACGCCTAGGAGCAAGCGATGTTCGAACGATTCACGACCCAGTCGCGGCACGCGGTCCAGCTCGCGCTGTCGGAGGCCCGCGTGCTCGGCGCCCGCCGGATCGGCGCCGAGCACCTGCTGCTCGGGCTCGCCCATGGCCGGCCGGGACCAGCGGCCGACGCCCTGAAAGCCGCCGGACTCAACGCCGCCGCGCTCAGGAAGCTCGCGATCGCTGATCCTGACACCGAGCCGCTGGACCCTGACGCGCTCGCCGTCCTGGGCATCGACCTCGATGAAGTCCGGCGGGCGGCAGAGGCCGCGTTCGGCCCCGGCGCGCTCGACCGCCCAGCCAGGCTCAGGTCGGGGCGGCCGACGACGGCGCGGCTGACGCCGGAGGCCAAGGATGCGATGGCCCGCGCCCTGCGACTGGCCCAAAGCCGCCACGACAGCAGCCTTTGCCCAGGTCATCTCCTCATCGGCATCATTGACCAGGGCGATAACGAAGCGGTCAGGCTACTCGCCGCCGCAGATGTGAATCTCGCGGCGCTGCGGGCCGACGCGCTACGCCGGATGACGGCTGCGGCCTAGGACCGCTCGGACTCAGGCCCGGACGATCGCGCCCTCACGGTCGATGTCCGGGACGCTGACGGTCCAGCCGTACCCGGACTCCCCGGCGACGGCCGCGACGGCATCCGGCCCGGACGTCACCCCGGGCACGGTCAGGGCCAGCGCAGCCGGACCTGCCCCCGAGAGCACAGCAGCTATACCCGCCTCCCGCAAGGCGGAGATCAGATCAGCCGTCGCGGGCATGGAGCTCGCCCGGTACGGCTGGTGCAGGGAGTCCTGCGTCGCGTCCAGTAGCAGGCTCGGGTCCACCGTCCGCCCTGCCCGCGCCTGCCCGGCTCCGGTCAGCGCGGCGACCAGCAGGGCGGTCCGCGCCGCGTTCTTCGCGGCGTCCGCATGCGGCACAACCGCGGGCAGCACCTGGCGAGCCGCCTCAGTGGCCAGCGGTACCGAGGGAACGCACAGCACCGGCGTCAGTCCCTGCAGCGGATCAAGCCGCAGGAACCGGACCGACCCAGGCTCGCCGGCCTGCCAGGCGATCGTCAGGCCGCCGGACAGGCAGGCAGCGACGTTGTCGGCATGGCCCTCTACAGCAGCAGCGAGCCGCAAGACCGCGTCGTCGGGCAGCCGCTCAGGACCGCTGCCGCCGGACAGCGCGCGGGCGGCCAGGATTCCTGCCACGATCGCAGCGGCTGATGAGCCAAGGCCGAACCCGTGCGGAATCGCGTTCACGCAGCGCAGCCAGATCCCCGGCGGCTGCTCGCCGAGCACGTCGAACGCGGCCCGCATCGCCCGCACCACTAGGTGGCCCTCGCCATATCGCGCGGTCCGCTCGCCGACGCCGGCGACCTCGATCCGCAGCCCGCCGCCGATGACCTGGGCGTGCACCTCGTCGTGCAGGCCGAGCGCCAGGCCAAGCGAGTCGAACCCCGGGCCGAGGTTGGCGCTGGTCGCCGGCGTCCGCACCACGGCCGGCCGGCCCGGCCATTGCACCAGCCTCACCTCAGGCCCAGTGCGACTGCGGCAGCTTCGGCGTCAACCGTGACGATGGCAGGCTCGGGCATCCCGGCCATCGCCGCGTCGGGGTCCTTCAGGCCGGTGCCCGTGATCGTGCAGACCACGACCGAACCGGGCTCGACTTCGCCGTCCGTGCATGCCTGCAACAGGCCGGCGACCCCGGCCGCGGAGGCGGGCTCGCCGAATACCCCCTCACGAGCCGCGAGCAGCCGGTAAGCGTCGAGTATCTGCTCATCGGTCACGGCGGCGAACATGCCGCCTGACTCCTCCCTCGCCGCCTCAGCCAGATGCCATGACGCCGGATTGCCGATCCTGATCGCCGAGGCCACGGTGGCCGGGTTCGTGACCGGCTCGCCGGTCACCAGCGGCGCGGCGCCGGCCGCCTGGAACCCGAGCATCCGGGGCGTCCTGGACGACCGGCCGGCCGCCAAGTATTCCTTATACCCCATCCAGTACGCCGAGATGTTGCCGGCGTTGCCCACCGGTAGGCAATGCACCTCAGGCGCGTCGCCCAGGAGATCAACAACCTCGAACGCCGCCGTCTTCTGGCCGTCCAGCCGGTCCGGGTTCACCGAGTTGACCACGGCCACCGGATGGCAGACCGCGAGCTTGCGAACCAGTTCCAGGCAGTCGTCGAAATTACCGTCCACCTGGAGCAGCCTGGCGCCGTAGACCAGAGCCTGGGCCAGCTTCCCGAGCGCGATCTTCCCCCGCGGCACGAGGACCACGCAGTCAAGCCCGGCACGCGCTGCGTAGGCGGCCGCGCTAGCGCTGGTGTTCCCGGTCGACGCGCACATGACCGTCCGGGCGCCACGCGCGGCCGCGAGCGACACGGCCACGGTCATGCCTCGGTCCTTGAACGATCCAGTCGGGTTCATTCCCTCGATCTTCAGGTGGACCTGGCACCCGGTCAGCTCCGACAGCGCCGGAGCGGGCAGCAGCGGCGTGCCGCCCTCACCGAGGGTCACGACCGCATCGGCCGCGAGATCCGGCAGGTGAGCGCCGTACTCGCCGATCACCCCGCGCCATGGCCTCACTCGCCCTCCTCGCCCTCGACCCGCAGCACGCTGTCGACCGCTCGCACCGCCTCCATGGCCTCCAGGTCGGCGATCGTCCCGGCGAGAGCCGACTCACGGGCAGTGTGGGTCACGATGATCAAGGTGGCGTCCTCGCCACGGCCTTCCTGGTGCACGGCCTTGATAGACACGTCGCGCCTGGCGAAGCTCTCCGCGACCGGAGCGAGCACGCCGGGCCGGTCGGCCACGTCCAGGCAGACGTAGTACCTGGTCAGCGCCTCAGCCATCGGCACAACCGGCAGCTCGGCGTAGGTGGCAGGCTCGGGCCCGCGCATCCCGGCGCGCAAGTTCCGCGCGACGGCGACGATGTCGCCGAGCACCGCGCTGGCCGTCGGCTGGCCCCCGGCGCCCGCGCCGTAGAACATCAGCCGCCCGGCGGCTTCGGCTTCTACGAAGACCGCGTTGTACGCCTCGTGGACGGCGGCGAGCGGGTGCATCCGCGGCAGCATCGCGGGATGCACGCGCACCGAAATGCCGCCGTCGCACCGCTCGCAGATCGCGAGCAGCTTGATCACGAAGCCGAGCGTCCTGGCGCTCGTGATGTCGGCGGCGGTGATTTCGCCGATGCCCTCGGTGAAGACGTCCGCCGACGTCACCGCGGTGTGGAACGCCAGCCCGGCCAGGATCGCCGCCTTCGCGGCGGCGTCGTGTCCCTGCACGTCGGCGGTCGGGTCAGCCTCGGCGTAACCGAGCCGCTGCGCCTCGGCCAGCGCCGGGCCGAACTCGGCACCGAGGGAGTCCATCCGGTCAAGGATGAAGTTGGTGGTGCCGTTCACGATGCCGAGCACACGGCGGACCGTGTCACCGGCCAGCGACTCGCGCAGCGCGCGCAACAGCGGGATGGCGCCAGCCACCGAGGCCTCGTAGTACAGGTCGGCGCCGTTCGCGCTCGCCGCCTTGTGCAGGGTCTCGCCATCGCTGGCCAGCAGGGCTTTGTTCGCGGTGACCGCCGACCGGCCGGAGTCGAGCGCGGCGAGCAACAGCGACCTGGCCGGCTCGAGCCCGCCGATCAGTTCGACGACGAGGTCGACGTCAGGGCGCGTGACCAAGCCGACCGCGTCACCGGTGAGCAGCGATTGGTCGACGCCGGTGATCCTGGCCAGTTCCGGCCGCCTGACCGCGATCCCCGCGATCTCCAGCGGCCCGCCGGCCCTGGCAGCCAGGTCTGCGGCCTGCTCGTGCAGCAGCCTGGCGACCTGCGATCCGACCACGCCGCAGCCGAGCAACGCGATCCGCAGCGGCGTGCCTGCCTCCCTCGCGCGCACGGCAGCCTCTCTCCCTACGGCAGTCGGTCCACGAGTTCTGCCGTACCCGGTCAGCAGCCTATCGCTCCAAGATTCCCCCGGAAGACAACCCGGCTTACCCCTACGCACCACGACTTACCAGCGCAAACTCAGCGTTTGCTCACCGCGAACACCGGCCGGAAACAAAAGGGGGCCGCAACGCGCTGTTCACTCTGTAATTCGCAGCCTCATGTAATCAAGTAATTCCGAACTGGAAGAAGAGTCGGATGAGCGATACCAAGACCCTCACGCTTCCTGTGCTGCCGCTGGACGACGACGTCGTCCTGCCCACGATGGTCGTGCCCCTTGATGCCTCAGAGCCTGAAGTGCGCGCGTCCATCGCGGCGGCCCGCGCGGCGGCCGAGGGCGACACCAGGCCGCAGCTGCTGCTCGTGCCGCGGATTGGCGGCAAGTACGCGCCGCTCGGCACGCTCGCGGTCGTCGAGCAGGAGGGCAGGCTACCGAACGGCAAGCCCGGCGTCGTCCTGCGCGGCCTGGCCCGCGTCACCATCGGCGCCGGCACGGTCGGCCCTGGCGCGGCGCTGTGGGTGCACGGCACTATCGCCGACGAGCCGCCCGCGAGCCCGCGAGTTGCCGAGCTCGCGCGCGAATACCGCGGGCTTGCGGCAGCGATCCTGCAAAAGCGCGGCGCTTGGCAGGTGGTTGACGTTCTTTCCGGCATAACAGACCCATCGGCGCTGGCCGACTCCGCAGGCTACGCGAGTTACCTGTCGGTCGAGCAGCGCAGCGAGTTGCTAGCCACGCTCGACCCCGCGCAGCGGCTCGAGCAGCTGATCGGATGGGCCAGGGAACACCTCGCCGAGCTTGACGTGGCCGAAACGATCGGCAACGACGTCCGCGAGGGCATGGAGAAGCAGCAGCGCGAGTTCCTGCTGCGCCAGCAGCTCGCCGCGATCCGCAAGGAACTGGCCGCCCTGGACGGAACGCCCGCGTCCGAGCAGGACGACTACCGGGCCAGGATCGAGGACGCCGATCTGCCGGAGAAGGTGCGCGAAGCGGCGCTGCGCGAGGCGGCCAAGCTGGAGCGCGGCGGTGACAACTCGCCCGAGGCGGGCTGGATCCGTACCTGGCTGGACACCATCCTCGACGTGCCGTGGAACACACGTACCGACGACGCCTACGACATCCCTGGCGCCCGCTCGGTGCTTGACGCCGATCACGCGGGGCTGGACGAGGTGAAGGAACGCATCATCGAGTACCTCGCGGTCCGCAAGCGCCTCGCCGACCGCGGCCTGACCGTGGCTGGCGGCCGCCGGAGCGGGGCCGTGCTGGCTCTGGCCGGCCCACCCGGAGTCGGCAAGACCTCGCTCGGCGAGTCCGTCGCGCGGGCGATGGGCCGCAAGTTCGCCCGCGTGGCGCTCGGCGGCGTCAGGGACGAGGCCGAGATCCGCGGTCACCGGCGTACCTACGTCGGCGCGCTTCCCGGCCGGATCGTCCGCGCGATCCGCGAGGCCGGCTCGATGAACCCGGTGATCCTGCTCGACGAGGTCGACAAGGTCGGCGCTGACTACCGCGGCGACCCGACCGCGGCCCTGCTCGAGGTGCTGGACCCGGCGCAGAACCACACCTTCCGCGACCACTACCTGGAAGTCGAGCTCGACCTGTCCGACGCGCTGTTCATCGCGACGGCCAACGTCGCCGACGCGATTCCCGAGCCGCTCCTGGACCGGATGGAGCTAATCCGCCTGGACGGCTACACCGAGGACGAGAAGGTCACGATCGCCCGCGACCACCTGCTCCCCCGCCAGCTCGAAAGGGCAGGGCTGGACTCATCGGAGGTGACCATCACCGACGACGCGTTCCGCCGGCTGGCGACCGAGTACACCCGCGAGGCCGGAGTTCGGTCGCTTGAACGCTCGATCGCGCGGGTCCTCCGTAAGATCGCAGCGAACCTGGCGCAGACCGGTCCGGCCGCAGACGCAGCTGAGCCGGTCCCCGACGCTCAGGAATCGGTCATCGTGCCGGCGGATCAGCCAGGTCTTCCAGTCCCCGTCGACGCGGCGGACCTGCAGACCTACCTTGGCCATCCGCGGTTCACGCCGGAATCTGCCGAGCGCACGGCAGTCCCTGGCGTCGCGGCTGGCCTGGCGGTCACCGGCACCGGCGGCGACTTGCTGTTCATCGAGGCGTCGCTGGCCGACGCCGCGAGCGGCAGCACCGGCGTGACGCTGACCGGCCAGCTCGGGGACGTGATGAAGGAGTCCGCACAGATCGCGCTCTCCTACCTGCGCTCGAACGGCCCTCAGCTCGGATTGCCGGTCAGCCAGCTGGCCGAGCGCGGCGTGCACCTGCACGTCCCGGCAGGCGCTGTGCCGAAAGACGGCCCGAGCGCCGGCATCACGATGACCACAGCGCTGGCTTCGCTCCTGTCCGGCCGGCTGGTCAGGGCTGACGTGGCGATGACCGGCGAGGTCTCGCTGACCGGGCGGGTGCTGCCGATCGGCGGGCTTAAGCAGAAGCTCCTCGCGGCGCACCGGGCTGGCATCACGACCGTCCTGATCCCCGCTCGGAACGAGCCTGACCTGGACGATGTGCCCGAGAAGGTGCGCTCCGCGCTGGAGATTCACCTGGTCAGCGACGTGCGGGAAGTGCTGGAGACGGCCCTTGAGCCGGCCGCCGACACGGCACCGGCCGCCGCCGAGCCCGAACTGGCGACAGCCCTCGCCGCCTGACCCGAGCGAACTCGAGCCAGCTCGGCGGATGATGACGCGGGTTTGGTGCCTCTTTGCACCAAGATTTCGTGATCATCGGGGTGGGGTCCGGGTGGGCCAGCGGGCCCACCCGGACCTTAGTTGACCCGGCGCTCGTAGCCCTCCCAGTAGGGAGTGCGGAGCTTGAACTTCTGCAGCTTGCCCGTCGCCGTCCTCGCTAGCGAGTCTCGCTTCTCCACCGAGGTCGGGCACTTGTAGTGTGCGAGCTTGGACCGGCAGAACTCGATCAGCTCGGCCTCGGTCACCTCGTGACCGGTGCGGAGGACCACCAGCGCCTTGACCGTCTCGCCCCACTTCTGGTCGGGAACGCCGATCACCGCGGCCTCCGCAACGGCCGGGTGCTGGTACAGGCAGTCCTCGACTTCCACCGAGCTGACGTTCTCACCGCCAGAGATGATCACGTCCTTCTTGCGGTCGGAGATCACCAGGTACTCGTCCGGATCGAGATGACCCTCATCGCCCGTGCGGAACCAGCCGTCCACCAGGACCTTGGCTGACTCGTCCGGCTGCTCCCAGTAGCCGGCGAACACATGATTTGACCTGGCCAGGATCTCGCCGGCGCCGTCGGTCGCGATCTGCACGCCGAACGCCGGCGCGCCTGCCCTCGACTGCCGCTTCGCCCGCTCGGCGCTGGGCAGGCCGTCCCACTCGGCGGGCCGCCGGTTGATGGTGAGCAGCGGCGCGGTCTCGGTCAGGCCGTAGATCTGGATGAACTCCCAGCCGAGTTCCGCTTCGACGCGCTCGATTGTCTTCGAGGGCGGCGGCGCACCGGCGACTACGATGCGGACCAGGTCCCGGCCGGGCACGTGCTCGCCGGCCGAGCGCCTGGCGCCAGCCGCGTCCAGGATCGCGGCGACCACGGCCGGGGCACCGCACATCAGCGTGACGCCGTGCTCGTCAATGCGGCGCAGCAGCTCCTCGCCGTCAATCTTGCGCACTACGACCTGCGGCACGCCCATCGCCGTCACGGCGTACGGCATTCCCCAGCCGTTGCAGTGGAACATCGGCAGCGTGTGCAGGTACACGTCCCGGTCGGTCACCGTCGCGTGCCAGCCGAACATCGCGGCGTTCAGCCAGCAGTTGCGATGAGTCAGCTGCACGCCCTTGGGCCGCGCCGTCGTGCCGCTGGTGTAGTTGATGCTGGCGGTCGCGTCCTCGTCCGGCTCCCAGGACGCAGGCTCGGCGTCGTCGGAAGCCTCGGCGAACAGCTGCTCGTCGTCCACGCCGTCGAGCACGATCCGGTGCCTGGCCTTGACGTCCCGCAGCGTCTCGTCAGACTCGGGGTCGACCAGCAGCACCGACGCACCGGAATGCTCGACGATGTAGCCGACCTCGTCGGCGTTCAACCGGAAGTTGACCGGCACGAGCACCCGGCCGAAGCCGCTGATCCCGTAGAACGAGATGCCGAACCTCGCGGCATTCGGGCTGACGATCGCGACCCGCTCACCGTGACCGACGCCCATCTGATCAAGCGCGATGGCAAGCCCGCGAGCGCGGCGCTCCAGCGAGCGGTAGGTAATCGTGCCGAGGGTTCCGGCCGTTCCCGGCTCGTCGATCAGCGCCGGCCGGTCGGGATAGACCAAGGCGCCTCTGCGGAGAAAGTCGGAAATGGTCAGCGGCACCTTCATGGTCAGCTCCCGGTGATGGACGATTCCCCGATACTGCGCCAGAGCCTGCTCCGCAGGCAACCCGGATCGGGATCGACCCACTGCGGCGTCATTCGAGATTCTGCTGTGCCAGCATCGGGCGGGTGAGGACCCTGAGGATTCTTCCGGTTTGCACACGGCCTGTTGCTGCTCGCGCTTGTCGCGACGCTGCTGGCGTACTGGGGCGGTGCGGCGGCCGCGCTAGCCGCGGCCACATCGGACCTGGCCGGTCGCGCGACCGGGCGGTCAAACAAGTCGCGGCATCCGCAGCGCTGAACGCTCGCTCAGCACGGCAGCCACTCTGGCGAACTACAAGCTACCTTCTAGCTTCGCGCGTCAGCTATAACTTTTGGAGCTCAAAGTTATAGGTTGACGATACTCGATCCAGAGCGGGCATAGTCAACCAGCGATGTGGCTTAGTTAGGCGACTCACGGACGACGTCGGCCGGATTCTTGTCGTTCCTGATTCCCCGGAAGGACGCGGCCCGCAGGCGCCCGGCGCTGGTCCAGAGCGCGAACTCCGCCTCGATGACGACCTGGGGCTCGGCCCACACCGCGCCGCGGGCCTGTTCCGGCGGGATCGTCGAGCCGAAGGGCGAGGTCGCCCGCCGCAGCGGGCCGAGCCGCGCGGCCAGCATCCGGAGCGTCTGCTGGGTGAAGCCGGTACCCACATGACCGGCGAACGTGAGGCCGTCGGGCCCGTACACGCCGACCATCAGCGACCCGATCAGGTCCGAGCGCGCTCCCTCGCCCGGCTTCCAGCCGCCGACGACGAATTCCTGGCGCTGCACGTTCTTGATCTTGCGCCAGCTGGCCGAGCGCCTGCCTGCCTCATACCGTGATGCGATCCGTTTGGCCATGATGCCTTCCAGGCCATGCTGCCGGGAGACAGCCTGCACGTCGGTGCCGGGAACCTCAATGAACGCTGGCGGAGTCTGCCAGCGCGGGCCGTCGACCGCGAGCTCGTCCAGCCTGGCCCTGCGCTCGCGGTACGGCTGGCTGACGAGCAGCCCGCCGTCGGCGGACAGCAGGTCAAAGGCCAGATACGTGACAGGGATCTCGCCGGCGAGCCGTCTGACCTGAGCGGCCGCGGTGACGTTCATGCGCTGCTGGACGGCTTCGAAACTGGGCCACGCGCCACCGCCGAACGCCACGATCTCGCCGTCGAGCACCGCGTCGTGCGGCCCGAGTGCGCCTGCCAGGCCGGCGAGCTCGGGGTAGCTGCCCGTCACGTCGCGGCCGGTGCGCGAGAAGAGCGTCACAGTCCCCGCGCTGATGGTCGCGATCGCCCGCAGCCCGTCCCATTTCATCTCGTAAGCCCAGGCCGCGTCGTCGGCAGGCAGCTCACCGGCGATGGCGAGCATCGGCCGGAACTGGGCTGGCAGGTTGCGCCGGTCGCGGTCGATCACCTGGCCAAGCTACCCCGCCCGGCTGGGTCCGCTGCCGCCGTGACGCCTGAGCGCGCAGCCTGCCGGGCCGCTAGGCCGGCCGCGCTGGCTCGGTGGCGGCTGTCGACTGCGTCGGCCGGGCAGCCCCGCGGCGTACCCCGGAGATGATCGTGCGCATCGTGAATCCGGGCGCATACCTGGACATCCGCCACGCGACCCGGGCCGACCGTGGCGCGACGATCAGTGCGCGGTTCCGTTCCACGCCGCGCAGCACGTCCTGGGCGAGCGGGCCGGCCTGGTACAGCTTGCCGAGCATCCTGGCCAGAGCGGCAGCGTTCGCGCCGGTCTCGGTCTGCGGCAGGTCGGGGTTGACCCGCCCGAGCAGCGGCGTGTCGACGAAACCAGGGCAGACGGCGCTGACCCTGACACCCCGGCTCGCCCCCTCGGCCCGCAGCGACAGGCTCAGCCCCACCACGGCGTGCTTGGCAGCCGCGTACGGTGCCAGGCTCGGTCCCGGCACCAGGCCGGCCAGTGAGGCGGTGTTGACGATGTGGCCGCGGCCTTGCCGCAGCATCACCGGGTACGCGGCGTGCACGCCGTGGACGACGCCCCTGACGTTCACGTCGATCACCCGGTCCCAGTGATCGAGGGTCAGCTCCTCGACCAGCCCGCCGATCGCGATGCCCGCGTTGTTGAACATGAAGTCGAGCCCGCCGCGCTCGGCAGCGACCTGGTTCACTAGGTCGGACACCGCGCCCGCGTCCCGCACGTCGAGTACCACGGCGCGCACGTCGCCGCCGCTCGCAGCGACCCCGTCTGCGACAGATTTCGCCGCGGTCTCGTCAATGTCGGCG
>Ga0209240_1001037_pt1 | contig 11110 bp, 7 predicted proteins | sample GraSoi_2013_80cm_FD_185828 | JGI IMG/M metagenome (GOLD analysis project Ga0209240, IMG submission 185828) | Grasslands soil microbial communities from the Angelo Coastal Reserve, California, USA - Sample 9_17_2013_80cm (SPAdes) (version 2) | ecosystem: Environmental > Terrestrial > Soil >... | reverse complement strand
TTGAGCCCGGCAAAATCGCGCAGCATGGCAGCGACTTCGTTCACCCGCCGGTAGAGTTCCTGGTAGGTGATGACCGTGGCGGCTTCGCCTTCCGGCTCCGGAACAAAAATCAGCGCCGCTTTGTTTTTGTATTGCGCGAGATGACGGTCGACGCAGTTATAGCAGGCGTTGATTTTGCCGCCGACAAACCATTTCCAAAATGGCGGATTGCTGGTGTCCAGCGTGGTGTGCCAATACTGATCCCAGTGCAGGAGTTCGGCGTAATCGCGGAAGCATTCCGGGAAATTCTTTTCGCTGAAACGCTCGACCATCGCGGGATCGTTCAGGTTGGCCTGGCCAATGAACTTAGGCGAGGGGTGAAAATATTCTTCCTCTTTCCAATGGACGGCGATTTGCGCTTCGTTTTCTTTGGTTTTAGGCAAGCTTGGCGCGGGTTTCGGCTTTCCATTCGCTTTATTGGCGGCTTTGCGGGCTTTGGCAACGGCCATGGCTCCCCCTGGAGGAATCAATTCCGACTGAAATCATGCGACCAGCAACTTCCCGCGAAGGTGTGTCGGAAGTCCAGGCAAGTCGTTGCGTCACACGCGGAACTTGCCCGCGCTGGTAAAGGCTGATAATGCTCCCGTGAAAGTGCGGGAGTCAATCGGCTGCGCGCGGTGTTCAGCGGCTCATTGCCGACGTTGGGCCGCCGACTTCATCCCAGATCTTGTGGCCGTGCGTTTCTTTCAAGAAGATAGACCCGACCACAAACGTCACCGCGGCCACAGTCATCGGATACCACAGACCCGCATAGATATTGCCGGTGGCCTCGCACAGATAGACTCCGACCAACGGCACCAGCCCGCCAAAGACTCCGTTACCTATGTGATAAGGCAACGAGAACGCCGAATACCTGATCTTTGCCGGATATGCTTCCACGAGATAGGCGGCGATCGGCCCGTAAACCATCGTGACGTAGATAACCTGCATGAAAACCAAGAGCGTCAGTAATGGCACGTTAGGATTCGGCGCAACCGGAGCCGGAACCTGTTTCCCGCTTGCATCTGTGGTCAAAGGGGTCAAGGTCGGGGCGCCTGTGACTGGGTTCCTTTGCGACCTGAACGTGACTACGTTATTGCCCGCCGCGTCCCGCATGGCGTGGTAGATGGGGTAATAAGTGACCACGGCAAGCAAACAACCGGCCATGATGATCTTCTTGCGCCCTATTTTGTCGGAAAGCGCTCCAAAAACCGTGAAGAAAGGCATGGCGAACAACATGGCCAGGGCCACAATAATAAAGGCAGTACGCAGATTCACCTTCAAAATCGACTGCAGATAGAACAGCGCATAGTATTGGCCTGTATACCAGACCACGCCTTGTCCCGCGGTGGCGCCCAGCAGCGAGACCAGGAAGAGCTTGAAGTTTGGCCACTGCGTGAAGGCTTCCTTCAGCGGCTTCGCGGAGCTCATGCCCGTGCTCTTGATCTGTGCAAAGATGGGCGACTCCTTCATCCTGAGGCGAATGTAAAGCGAGATCATGACCAGGATGACCGAAATCAAGAAGGGAATACGCCATCCGTAGCTCTGGAAATTTGCAGGCGTCATGTAGAACTGGAGGACGATCACAGTGATGATGGAAAGAAACAAACCCAGCGTAGCCGTAATCTGTATATAACTGGTCCAGTAGCCCCTTTTGTTGTCGGGAACGTGTTCGGCAACATAAATTGCGGCCCCTCCATACTCCCCTCCCAACGCCAGTCCTTGAAGGATACGGATGCCGATCAGCGCGATGGGAGCAAACCAGCCGGCCGTCGCGTAAGTGGGCATCAGGCCGATCAGAAAGGTTCCAAAACCCATCACAGTAAGCGTGACCAAGAAGGCATACTTACGACCTACTAAGTCGCCTATTCTTCCAAAGAAGAGCGCCCCAAACGGGCGCACCATGAACCCAATGGCGAAGGTGGAAAGGTAGGCGATAAAAGCAAACGTGGGGTTGCCCGGCGGGTAGAACTTTTGAGACAGCACCACCGCCAAACTGCCAAATATATAAAAGTCGTACCACTCGATCATGGTGCCGACGGAGGCGGCAAGAATCACCTTCCAGATGCTGTAATCGGCCGTTCCACCCATCGGAATTGCGTCTGCACGAGTCGCCATGCTTCCTCCTCTTGACTTCGACGCGGATAAAAGGCAACTGCTAGGTCTGACAGCTATCCCAGGAATGTGAATGCCGTGTTAGCGCACCGGTACGCCTTCGGTTCAGCTTATTCAGAACGGAAACCGCATGTTCATATACGTTGAGCGGTACGTTGTCAAGAACGGCGTTGATGCTGGCGACCGCCGTCAAAAGTGGAGCGTGCCCGCGCATTCGTGATAAAAGACTTCCTTGACGCTTGCGCAGGCCATCTTCCTGTTTGCCGCCGGGGTTTTGGGCGGCGCGCTTAATGCCGTCGCCGGTGGCGGCAGCTTCATCGCGTTTCCCGCGCTTCTATTTACCGGGGTTGGCCCGGTCGCCGCCAACGCCACTAACACGCTGGCGCTTTGGGTCGGGGTCACGGCGAGCGGCGGCGCCTACCGCAAGCACCTCAATATTTCCAAGCGCGTGATGATTCCGTTGATCGCCACTAGCATCGTGGGCGGCTTGCTGGGCGCATTGCTTCTCATCAAGACGCCGCCGAATACTTTTCTGCGCGTGCTCCCCTGGCTGCTGCTCGCTGCCACGTTGCTTTTCGCTTTCGGCAAGCACCTCACCGGGCGCATCTCGGCCGGAATTTCGCACGAATCGAGCAACGCCGCGGTTACCGGCGCCAGCATCTTTGAGTTTCTCGTCGCCATCTACGGCGGCTATTTCGGCGGTGGCATTGGCATCATGAATCTTGCGATGCTCGCGGCCGTAGGGATGACGGACATGCACGCCATGAACGCGCTCAAAGTCGTGTTGGGCGGCTTCATCAACGGCGTGGCTACGTTCACCTTCATTGCCACCGGAGCCATCGTCTGGAAGCAAGGCGCGGTGATGACCTTGGGCGCCATCGCCGGTGGCTACTTCGCCGCACATTATGCGCAGCGGGTGCCGCAAACGTGGATTCGCGCGTTCGTCATCATGGTCGGCTCCGCCATGACCGTTTACTTTTTTGTCCGCGCCTATCTCTAGCCGGGCGCAGAAGAGTGATATAGTGCCGCCGCCGATGTCCGCCGCGTCGATGAACGCAAAAAAAGCCAGCGAAGCGCCGCTAAATCACAATCAAATTCGCGGATTCTGGGCTGCGTGGGGCGGCTGGGCGCTCGATGGCATGGACTCGTTCATCTACGCGCTGGTGCTCGTCCCGTCATTGCGCGACTTGCTGCCGCGTTCCGGAATTCCCGCGACTAAAGGCGCTATCGGCTATTACGGAGGGCTGCTGTTCGCGCTTTTTTTAATCGGGTGGGGACTGGCGTTTCTCTGGGGACCGGTGGGAGATAAATTCGGGCGGGTGCGCACGCTGATGATCACGATCGTGTGGTATTCGGTGTTCACATTCTTGAGCGCGCTGGTCACGAACGTGGGACAGTTGGCCATCCTTCGTTTGCTCGCTGGAATCGGCATTGGCGGCGAGTGGGCCATGGGCGGCACGTTCGTCGCGGAAGAGTGGCCCGAGCAACGACGTCGCGCCGGCGCGGGCTACATGCATACCGGATATTACGTGGGAATCTTTTTCGCGGCTCTTGCCAACTACGCGATTGGCGGCCGCTTTGGACACAACGGATGGCGCGTCATGTTCGCCGTGGGCGGATTGCCCGCGCTGTTGCTTGCGGCGGTGCGTCACGGCGTGACGGAGCCTTCGCGCTGGAAAGCGAAAGAGGGCGTCGTGCATTCGTGGGCGATTTGGCGTCCGTTTGCGGCGCTATTTTCAAGAGCGTTGCGGCGCCGCACCATCCTCAACGCTTTGTTTGTGTTCGTGTCCATTTGCGGACTGTGGGCCGGCACCGTGTATGTGCCCTCTGCGGTAACTATCCTCGCGGAAGCGGCGGGACGCGTTGGCCCCGCGGCGGCACAGCTTGCTTCCCGCGCCACCATGCTTGTTGCCTTCGCAACCATCATCGGCTGCCTGCTGATGCCCTGGCTCGCCGAGGGGCTTGGCCGCCGCGGCGCGCTCGCCTTCTATTTCACGCTGATGCTGATCTTTATTGCGCTTACCTTTGGGATAGTTTTTTACATGGGGCCTTTGGCACTCACGCGGTTCTTTGTGTGCCTGTTCTTCCTCGGGCTTGGCGGCGCGAATTTCGCGGTGTATACATTGTGGCTCCCAGAACAATATCCGACGGAATGCCGCGCCAGCGCCTTTGCGTTTTCCACTTCGTTTGCGCGTTTCGGCGGCGCGGCAGTCACCTTTTTAGTTGGTGCGGGTGTGCAGCACTACGGCTCACTCGGGATTCCTGTCGCCATGACTTCGCTCGCTTTTGCCGTCGGCTTGCTGCTGATACCCTTTGGTGTGGAAACGCGCGGACAAGTCCTGCCCGCATAAGAGGCATTGAGCCGCAACACAGGAGGAGCATGGCCAGCGTCGAGGCCAAGGTATTTCCCATCGAAAAGTTGCGCGAGTTCAGCACGCGCGTCTTCCTGCATTTCGGCATCCCCAAGACGGAGGCGGCGCAAGCGGCCGATGTGCTGGCCTCCGCCGACTTGCGCGGCATCGATTCGCACGGCGTGGCGCGTTTGACGAGCTATTTCGAGCTGCTTAGCGAAGGGCTCATCAATCCCACGCCGAAGATCAAAATCCTGCGTTCGACGCCGAGCACTGCAACCATCGATGGCGACAACGGTCTCGGTCTGGTTGTCGGTCCGCAGGCGAATGAAATCGCCATGAACATGGCGGAAAAAGCCGGCTCCGGGTGGGTCAGCATCGGCAACAGCAATCATTTCGGTATCGCCGGCTACTATGTGCTGAAAGCGCTCGAGCGCGACATGATCGGCATGGCGATGACCAACTCGACTAAATTGGTGACGCCTCTGTGGGGCGCGGAGCGCATGCTCGGCACCAACCCCATCGCCATCGCGTTTCCCGGGAAAGAGGAGCCGCCTATCGTGGTCGACATGGCCACCTGCGCCGCCGCTTACGGCAAAATCGAGATGGCGCGCCGCCGCGGCGAATCCATACCGCAAGGCTGGGGCATCGACAATCAGGGCCGCGGCACGACCAATCCCGACGACATCGTCGCTGGTGGCGCGCTCTTGCCGCTCGGCTCCGATCGTGAGCGCGGCGGTCACAAAGGCTACGGCCTCGCCATCATGGTCGACGTTCTCTGTGGCGCGCTAAGTGGCGCCAACTGGGGCCCGTTCACGCCGCCTTTTGCGCTGCGCCAGGAAATTCCGGCGCGCAGCGTGGGGAAGGGAATCGGGCACTTCTTCGGCGCAATGCGCATTGACGGCTTCATCGAAGCCGACGAGTTCAAGCGCCAGATGGACGACTTCATCCGCGTCTTTCGCGCAACGAAACCCGCGCCCGGCACGAACGGGCCGCTCATCCCCGGCGATCCGGAACGCGATGCGGAAAAAGTGCGCAGCAAGCAGGGCGTGCCGCTGATTATGCCCGTAGTCGAAGAGCTCCGGGTCATATCAAAGAAAATCGGCGTCCCATTCTCCTGATATCTTGAGACGGGAGCGGTCGAGAAGGAATTTCATGAGCGATCTGGTGCAACTCACAAAAATGGACGGCGTCGCCGTCGTTACTATCAACAATCCGCCGGTGAACGCTCTGAGTTCCGCGGTCTCCGCGGGCATCGCTGCCGCCGTTGCGCAAATCGAGAAAGACGACGCCGCAAGAGCGGTAGTCTTCATCGGCGCCGGGCGGACCTTCATCGCGGGCGCGGACATCAAGGAATTCGGCGAACTTACGTCCGGGAAAATTATCTGCCGCGAAAGCTTGAAGCCTTTGCTGCTGCGCATTGAAGACCTCCGGACGCCGGTGGTCATGGCCATTCACGGGACGGCTTTTGGGGGTGGTCTCGAACTCGCGATGGCGGGGCATTACCGTATTGCGTTGTCCAGTGCTCAAGTTGGCCAGCCGGAAGTGAAGCTCGGGATCATCCCTGGCGCGGCGGGAACGCAGCGCTTGCCACGTCTTGCAGGAGTCGCGAAAGCGCTCGAGATGTGCGCGGAGGGCTCTCCCGTCAAAGCCGAAGACGCGCTCAAGTTCGGCATCCTCGATCGCCTGGTTGAAGGCGACTTGCTGACAGGAGCGATTGCGTTCGCCAAGGAAGTCGCCGCCAAGGCCGCGCCGAAAACCCGGGAGCGTAGCGAAAAGCTAGGCACGCCAGAGCAGAATGCTGCGATTTTTGCCGCGGCCCGCGAGACGGCTCGCAAGAAGCAGCGTGGCTTGCTCGCCCCGCTTGCCGCCATCGATGCTATCGAAGCCGGCAGCCAACTGCCATTCGATGAGGGCTGTAAGAAAGAAGAAGAGCTTTTCACAAAATGCCTGTTCTCCGATCAATCCAAGGCGCTCATTCATGCATTCTTTGGCGAACGTGAGGTCGCGAAAATTCCCGACGTACCAAAGGAGATGCCAACTCTGGGCGTCGACTCCGTGGGCATCGTTGGCGCGGGCACCATGGGCGGTGGCATCGCCATGGTTTTTGCCAACGCGGGAATTCCGGTGCTCCTCAAGGAAACCGATCAGGCCCCTCTAGATCGCGGCCTGGCCAGCATTCAGAAAAATTATGCCAACTCCGTCAAGCGCGGCCGCTTCACGCAACGGTTCGTCGATGAGCGTCTGAAGCTCATCAGGCCAACGCTGGATTACAGCGAATTCGCCGGTGTCGATATGGTTGTTGAAGCTGTCTTCGAAAGTATGGCGCTGAAGAAGGAAGTTTTCAGCCAGCTCGATCGCGTCTGCAAGCCGGGTGCGATTCTCGCCACCAACACATCCAGCCTGAGCATTGACGAAATCGCCTCAGCCACTTCGCGTCCGCAATCCGTCATCGGCACGCACTTCTTCAGCCCTGCCAACGTGATGCGCCTGCTGGAAATCGTGCGCGGCGCCGCCACCGGCAAGGAGGTCATCGCCACCTGCATGCAGCTCTCAAAAAAATTGAGCAAAGTTGGCGTGCTGGTCGGCAACTGCATGGGCTTTGTCGGTAACCGCATGTTTGGCCCCTACCGACGCGAAGCGCAATTTCTTGTCGAGGAAGGAGCCAGTGTCGAAGCGGTTGACAACGCGCTCTACGAATTTGGCATGGCCATGGGCCCGCTCGCCACCGGCGATCTTGCCGGTCTCGACGTTGGCTGGCGCATTCGTAAGGAATTTCGCCACCTGCAAAAGCCCGGCGTTCGCCAAGCGTTCATTGAGGACCGTCTCTGCGAGCTAGGCCGCTTCGGCCAAAAAACGGGGGCCGGCTGGTACAAGTATGACGAGAATCGCAGGCCTTCTCCCGACCCGCAAGTCGCCGATTTAATTCGCCAGTGGACTTCCGCAGCGGGCATCCCGCGACGCCAAATTTCCGTGGAGGAAATCGTTGAGCGCTGTATCTACACGCTGGTCAACGAAGGTGCGCGCCTGCTGGAAGAGGGCATCGCGCTCCGTGCCGTGGACATCGACATCATCTATCTCAACGGCTATGGCTTTCCCGCATATCGCGGCGGTCCCATGTGGTACGCCGACGCCGTCGGCCTGAAAAAAGTCTGTGAGCGCATCCGCGAGTTTCAGCAGTGCTTCGGCAATTGGTGGGAGCCCGCCCCTTTGCTCCAGCGCCTCGGCGGGCAAGGCAAGACGTTCGCCGAATTCAGCGGCTGGCAAGGCGCAGCTGCCTGAATTTCGCTAAACCGTCTTATCCTTCGAATAGCAAAGCGGTTCCAGTTTACAATCGATGCATCGCGGCTTCCGTGCTACGCACACCCGCCGCCCGTGCCAAATCAGTTGGTGCGAAAACTGAATCCATTTTTCTTGCGGAATCACCCGCATCAAGTCTTGTTCGATCTTTTTCGGATCCTCATGTTTCGTCAAGTCTAATCGCCGCGACAGCCGAATCACGTGCGTATCCACCACTACGCCACTCGCGATCCCATACGCTGTCCCCAGAACCACGTTCGCTGTTTTTCGCGCCACGCCCGGGAGCGTCAGAATCTCCTCCATCGTCCGCGGCACTTGCCCGCCGAAATTCTCGAGGATTCCCTTGCTCGCTCCCATAATGGACTTCGTCTTGTTGCGGAAGAATCCCGTCGGCCGTATCTCTTGCTCCAGCTCGCTCGGGTTCGCGTGAGCAAACGCTTCCGCGTTCGGATATTTCTTGTAAAGCGTTTGCGTCACCTGGTTCACGCGAACATCCGTGCACTGTGCCGAAAGAATTGTAGAGATCAGCAGTTGAAACGCATTTTCGTGCTTCAATTCGTCGGCTTCTTTGCTGACGCTTGCGCTTTCTTTTTCCTCGTCTTTTTCATGATTGACCCGTCAGAGTATCGCACGAAAGAAACGCCAGCAGTTTGCGGAACGCACGCCCTCGATGGCTATGCTCGTTCTTCTGTTCTGGTGAAATTTCCGCGAATCCTTTTCCAAGCGCGGGAATATAGAAAACGGGATCATAGCCAAATCCTCGATCCCCCCGCGGCGCCTCCAGGATTTCCCCGTCCACGCGCCCAGTAACGATCGCCTTCGCCCGTCCGCGCTCCGCGAGTCCAATCGCGCAAACGAAGTAGGCAGCGCGCTGTCGTCCGCTCTTACCGCTCAACTCATGCAGCAACTTGGCATTTCGCTCCGCGCTGCTCGCGCCTGGCCCCGCGTAACGCGCCGACAACACTCCTGGGGCTCCGCCTAGCGATGGCACCACCAATCCCGAATCATCCGCAAACACCAGCCCATCGCAAAAGCGCGAGTAATGCAGCGCCTTCCCCGCGGCATTCTCCGCAAACGTGGGTGCATTCTCCTCGAACGCAGGCAAAGACTCGAACTCCGGCAACAACTCAAATGCAATCGTCGGCGCGCTGGGCACAGCGGGAACGCCCGACTGCGCCAGCGCGCGATATTCCGCAAGTTTTCCTGGATTGGAAGATGCGAGAAAAAGTCTAACGGGCGCGCGCACTGAATTTCACAGGCAGCACCGCGCGTTGTTCATCGGTCAGCCGTCGAATGCCCGCCGCGGCCAGCGCCAGCAGGTCTTGCATCTCGCTCCCGCTGAACGGCCGCCCCTCCGCCGTCGCCTGAATCTCCACAAAATGTCCGCTGCCGGTCATCACCACGTTCATGTCCACTTCCGCGCGCGCATCTTCTTCATACGCCAAGTCGAGCAGCGCGCGATCGTCCACAATCCCCACGCTCGTCGCCGCCACCGTATCGATCAGTGGCGAACGTTTCAGCATTCCCGCGGCCACCATGCGTTCGAACGCCAGCGCCAGCGCCACAAACGCGCCTGTAATCGACGCAGTCCGCGTCCCGCCGTCTGCCTGAATCACATCGCAATCGAGCCACACCGTGCGCTCGCCCAGCGCCTCCTGGTCCGTCACCGCGCGCAGCGATCGTCCGATCAATCGTTGAATCTCCAGCGTTCGGCCGGATTGTTTCCCTCGCGTAGCCTCGCGCGCCGTGCGTTCCTCGGTCGCCCGCGGCAGCATTCCGTATTCGCTCGTGACCCAGCCCTTGCCGCTGCCCTTCAGAAATCCCGGCACGCCGTCGTCCACCGTCGCCGTGCAAATCACCCGCGTCTTTCCCAGCTCGATCAACACGCTGCCTTCCGCGGTGGAAATAAAGTCCGGCGCAATCTTCAGCGCGCGCATCTGGTCCGCGCTGCGTCCATCAACTCGCAATTTTCCTCCCGTCGCTGCGCCGCGTTCGCGCGCCCCGCTCATGGTTTTGTTGCCGGCGCGGTCAGTTTGACCGTGGCCGCCGTGGGTGTCAACGCTGGTGCCGCCGCGGCTGGACCTGGCGTTGCCGCAGCTTGCGGCTCCGAGCCGGCATTTGCATTCACTAGAAACGCCTGGGTCAAATCCAAATGCCCCGCCAGCGTCTCCACTTCCTGCCCATGAATGAGAATCTTCAGCCGCCGCACCATTGGCACGTTCGCTTCCAGCGTTCTCGCGATCGAGTCCACCGCCATCTGCTCGCTTTGAATTCCCGAAGGTGTCGCAGTCCCCAGCGCCTCCGAAAAATCCGCGATCGCCGTTCCGTCCGGCAGCAAATAAAATGCCAGCAGCGCCGCATCCGGCGGCAGCGTGCGCAGTTCCGTGTCCACTGGGCCCGCCAGCAATGTGTTCAGCACCTGCTTCGCGCGCAGAACCGGATCGTTCGAAAGCGGCAGCTCCACGGTCACCGCCGACACCGTTCCGTCGTCCGCTCCCGACGCCCAGAATAATTTCGCCTTTACTTTCGGATCGCTTGGATTGATTACCGTGGGCTGCGTCAATTCCCGCCGCGCCTGCTCTTCGCTGCGCTGTTGCAACTTTGCCGCTTGCCGGATGTTGCGCCGCAAAATCGGCAAGTAAATCGCCGCGACCACGACGGCCAGGAACAGCGCCCCAAGAAACCACCAGCGCCAGCGCCGCGTCATGGGTGCTCTCCCGGGTTCGCCGGCAGCACGTAGGTCGGGCGAAACGCCGCCGCCCCGCGCGCAATCGCGTCCGCAACTCCCGGGGCCATGTGGTCGAGTTGCGTGCGATCCTCCACGGTGACGCTCGAAATTTCCACCGCAATCGCCGGCGCCGCCGTCGTGCGCAGTTGCCGCACGCTGGCCGTCTGCGCCACGGCTGGCGATCCCTTGAATCGCTGCGCCAGCAGCGCTTGCACCTGGTCGCCCAGCTTTCGGCTCAGCGAAGCAAACGGCGCCTGCGCGCGATCCCACGGAATCAGCCCCGTCGTGTCCACCGCCGACGTTAAATCATTCATCACGTAAACGCGCGCCGTCCCCGGCACGCCCGTCGAGGCAATGTGCAGCGCGACAAAAATCGCCCCGCGCTGCGCGTTGGCCATCGCCGAGCGATCGTCAAACGACGGATTCGCGTTTCCTTGCCGCGTCTGCACCACCTGAAATCCCTGTGCCTCCAGCGCCGTGCGCACCTGCGCCGCAAATTCCAGCACAATGTCGCTCTCGTGAATCCCGCCCGTCCCCCGGGCGCCCAAATCCGTCCCGCCATGCGCCGGATCCAGCACCACAATATTCACCCCGGCTG
>Ga0209240_1001036_pt1 | contig 11114 bp, 17 predicted proteins | sample GraSoi_2013_80cm_FD_185828 | JGI IMG/M metagenome (GOLD analysis project Ga0209240, IMG submission 185828) | Grasslands soil microbial communities from the Angelo Coastal Reserve, California, USA - Sample 9_17_2013_80cm (SPAdes) (version 2) | ecosystem: Environmental > Terrestrial > Soil >... | reverse complement strand
CGGCCCCCGCCGATCTGCCTACGGGTGCGGCAGATGCGGGTAGTCCGGCGAGCGGTGCTGGAAGGACAGGATGCGCGGGTTCTGGATAACACCGCCTCGGATCTCGATCGCCCGTCGGACGGTCGCGTTCGCGTCCCACGTCTGGGGGCCGGCCAGTACCGGGCGCAGGTGGGGCAGCAGGGCCTCGCTGATTTCCCAGGTGGCCGAGTCCCACAAGTACGACGGGCTGTGGTCCACGCCGTAGTAGTGAACGTCATTGCCGACCGTGAACATCGGCTCAGCGAAGGATGTCGGGCGAGCCCAGCTGAATCCCATGCCCTCGTCACAGGACACGTCCACGATGAGACTGCCGGGCGTGATGCTCGTCGGGCACGCCGAAATGCTCACCGTAACCACGCTCAAGGTAGATGCGATCCCGAAGGTCAGCGGCGATCCGCTTGATGTGCAGCGGATGAATCGCGAGCCGCCGCTCGCTCTCCTTCCGCGACCGCGCAATCACTCCCAGGCTAAGCCCTGCTACGTCCCGTGGTGCGCCGACGATATACACGGCATCACTTACTGCAGTTACAGACAGTTGGCCGGCTCGGCCCGGCAGCGGATGCGGCCTGTGGTGACGTCTGGCGGGTAAGACCGCCCCCGGGGACGATCATCACCGCTCGCCCGAATCGCGTCTTAGATCGGCGGGTCATGCTCGTGGCTGAGGATGGCGTCAGCCAGCGTCGGACTGTCGCCGTTGGCGCCAGGCCTGCGGATCAGGTCCTTATCCGGGTCGGCTTGTGACTGGTCGGGCTCGGGCAGCATGGGCTCAACCCAGCGGCGGAACCGCGCTCCACGGGCACGCGCCACTTCGGGTATCGCCAGGCCGAGTACGCCCGCGAGGATCAAGATGACTCCTGCGACGCGCAGGTTGAGCCAGGACGGTGATTCTGCTGTCAGGGCGAACAGCGCGGCCTCGCTCCCGTCCTTGCCGACTACGACGGAGCCGCCATCCAGGCCAGGGGATAGCGGGGGTGGCTCACTGCCAGACCGAGGCACTCCCGCTATGAAAGTTGCTCGGGCGCAGGCGGCCTGTTGCGTGGCGACGCGGGCCGTGGTCCCGGTCGGGGCTGGCGGTGTGGCTGGCCGCTGTGGGCGGCGGTGCGCGGCGGGGCAGCCGCGGTCTGGTCGGTCACGGTCTGGGTCCCGTCGATGAAGGTCTGGGCCAGGTCAGCCAGGCGCAGGTTGCGGTTCCTGGCGTAATCGCGCAGCAGCGCGAATGCCTGTTCCATATCCAGCCCGAGCCGCTCGGCGAGCTTGCCCTTGGCCTGCTCGATGACGACCCGGCTGTTCAGCGCGGTCTGCAACTGTTCGTTCAGGATGTCACTGTGCCGCAGGCTGCGCTCGTGCAGCAGGCTGATCGTGGCAACGTCGGCCAGCGCCTGCCCGACGCGCACGTCGGCGGCGTCAAAGGCGCCCGCGCTGCCGCGGAACAGGTTCAGCGCGCCGATCACCTGATCGCGCAGCCGCATCGGCAGCGCCTGAACGGCCGCGAACCCGGCCTGCCGGGCAGCGGCCGCGAACCGCGGCCAGCGCTGCGCCTCGGCGTCCAGGTCCGCCGCCGAGATAGGCTGGCCGGCCCGGAAGCAGTCCAGGCACGGACCCTGGTCGTTCTGCAGCTGGAATAGCTCCAGCAACCGGGCAGCCTCACTCGAGGCAGCCACGACGCGCAGCTCGCCGCGCGGATCAGCCAGCAGCAGCCCGGCCGCGGCCACGTCTAGGAGCTTGACGCTCCGGTCCGTCAGCACGTGCAGGAAGTCGATCACGTCAAAGTCGGCGACCATCGTGTCAGTTAGCTCGACGAACGTCTCCGACAGCAGCTCTCGGTCCAACCCGCTCACCCTCTCAGCAACTACAGCAAGATCCGTCGTGGGAACCCAGGACAGCAGGCGCGCCGACCGGCACGCGGCGACTGCCTCATGCGTCACCATCAGCGGCAAGGTCCAGGTCAGCGCTCAGTTACAGCCGGCGTGCCACCATATCGCCGGCCACATCGGACAGCCTCCGGTCATGCGCATAAGCATAGGCCCGCAACCGCAGCAGAGCCTCCGCGATGCGGGCCCCCAGGTGCTCGGTCAGCATCCCGGCGGCCTGGCCACCCAGGCCACCCTCTGCCTCACGGCCACCTGCTGCCGCGTGCACCCGAACATAAGCCTGCTGTCCATCCTTGCCCGCAGCGCGGGGTCTCGGCCCGGCCGCCGATCCGCCGATGTCACGCCAATGCGGCTACATTCAGCGAGCGGTCTTCCTGAATGAGCGATGAGGGCGCAGTCCGGCGGCCGCCCGATGGGCAGCGCCTGGCCTGCCAACGCTGTTGAGGTGGCCCAGGACGCTAGCGAACGAGCCGGCCAAGCTGGTCTGACAGTAGGTCAGTCCGCGCTCCTGGCAGAATGCCCTGATTCAGGCGTTGGCAGCGGCGAAGGCTTGGCCGGGGCGCCGAATCCTGGAACGTGATCTCCAGGTCATCGGTCCCGACGCCCGGTAGCTCCGCGGCGACCAGGTAGGCGTCCTTGCGCTCGGTAATGTCGACCGCGGGAGCCCAAGCCTGGACGGCGGGGCCAGTGCCGGGCTGCTGGCCGAGCTGGCCGGCCCAGCGGCTCGGCATCCTGCTCTGCCGCATCAGCTCATCCTGCGCGCTGCGCAGGTCATCGAATAGGTCCCAGGTTGTCATGACTGTCATGTCGTTCTCCCTCATGCGTCTCGCCGGGCCCAGGTAGTCGCCGAGGCCCTGACCATCATCGGCACCGCCTCGGCGTCGTCCCCGGCGCGCTGTACCGGCATGTTCGCAGCAAGGAGCAGCTCTGCGACCTGGCCGTGGACGAGGTGCTGGCCGAGGTCGACATCCGGACCGACCGCGCCCCCGGCTGGGCCGGGCAGGTCAAGGCCCTCGCCCGCCTGATGCGGGCGGTCCTGGAGGACCATCCGGGCCTCGCCGGACTGCTCAAGACCCGCGATCCCCTCGCCCCGCACTCCCTTGCCCTGGCCGAGGCGTTCCTCACGGCGCTACAGGAAGCTGGCCTGCCACAGCGGGAGACCGCCCAGGCGTTCTCCCTGGTCTACGACTACACCCTCGGCTTCGCGCTGAGCGACCGCACGACCGTCAACGAGCAGCGCGTCCAGCACCCCGCGATCAGGCGCCAGCTGCACGCGTTCTTCAGGTCACTGCCAGCGGACCGGTTCCCGGCCCTGGCCGTCCTCGGCGAGCACGTGTGGGCCGGCAACCGCGACCAGCGATTCACCGCCGGCCTCGACACGCTCCTCGCCGGGCTGCAGGCCGCCGGGCTGCAGGCGGCGAGCCAACGCCCGCACAGGCGCCAACCCGGACGGTGATTCCAGAAATCGGCAATGCTGCCAGGCCACCGCCAGGCCACCGCCGGGCCGGCGCAGGGGGCCAGCCTTTGCAGGCAGCCCCCGAGCCGCGGCAGCGGGCAAACGTGTGCCCGCCGCACTCCCGGGGCTAGGGCGACCAGCAGCCACGCCTTGCGGCCATTCAGCACGGCGGGTGGCGGGCACCCCTGGCGGCCGGTGAGGCGCGAGGCAGTTTTCCCGCACTCCGGCCCCGCCCGGCCAGCGCGGCTGGTTGGCTGAGCGGGCTGACGGCACGGTTACCGGGCATCGCCTGGGCAGGACCGGGCGCGTCCGGCGTAGTGTCCTGGTGAGAGAACTGATATCTAGCCGCTGGGTCGAGTCCCCGCCTTGCTGCTGAAGCAGGAAGGCGCTCACATGGTGGGCATGGATCTGCGAAATGCCCATGTGCTGGCCGGACGGCCCGCCTTTTCGTCCGGGCCCAGACCGCGGCCATGGCCAGATCCCGCCAGCTCTGCTTGGCCTGCGCATGACGGGTAGCCGGCCCGGCAGGATCTGGGGACTGGTCGCCGCGCAGGCCGCCGACAGCCGCGGGCGGGTGTCAGCTGCGGACGCGTGCGAGGCGGCCGTGGCAGCGGTTGACGTCACTGGCGCCTGGCTAAGCACCGCGAGCGGCACAGAGGCAGGCCACGTGATTCGGGTGACTAACGCGGTCAGTGAGCAGCTCGCCGAGCTCCAACTGACCCTGGGAGAGGGGCCGTCGCTGGATGCCGCCGGTTCTGGCGGGCCGGTACTGGCCTCGGACCTGGGCGCGAGGGAAACCGCCGGCCGCTGGCCGGCCTTTGCTCCGGCGGCCTGCCAGGCCGGGGCGGGTGCAGTCTTCGCCTTCCCGCTGCGGATAGGGGGCATCCGGGCCGGGGTCATGGGGCTGTACCGGGACAGCCTTCGCTGATACCGCGGCGCTGCTGTTGATCGATGCCTCCGGCCAGTCCGCGGGGGAGGCCGGGACGAGCCCGGCCGGCCAGCCCGCGGACTTGGCCCTGCACCGCGCCGAGATCGACCAGGCCACCGGGATGCTCACCGAGCAGCTCGGCGTCGGCATCACCGAGGCTTTTGTCCGGTTGCGCGCCTACGCTTATGCTCATGACCGTCGGCTGGGCGACCTGGCCCGCGACATCGTGGCCCGCCGCGTGCGGCTGCGCCCTGACCCGGGCCTGTCCCCGGACAGCCCGGTGTGACAGAGTCCGCAACCGCTATCGCCTGCCCCGCTGGTCGCCACGCCCAGCAGCTCCTAGGCCCGGCAAAGCTCGCGGCGACGCTGAACGCTGTGATCTGCGACTGTTTCGCCGAAGGTCGGCCGAACTGAAGGCCGGTCAGGGCGGGCAGCGCGCACGTAGGGTGCAGTCATGAATGCCACAAGCGGGCCGTACACAAAGGCGCATGGGGCGCGGGAGCCTGCCCGTGGCCAGCTCCCCAAAGGCGGCGGGACGATCCTGGACGCGATCGGCAATACGCCGCTGGTCATGGTTGACGGGATATGGGCCAAGCTCGAGTTCCTCAACCCTTCAGGGTCGATCAAGGCGCGGATCGCCAAGTACATGATCGAGCGGGCGGAACGGGAAGGGCTGCTGCGGCCGGGTGACACCATCGTGGAGGCAAGCAGCGGCAATACCGGAAACGCGATGAGCATGGTCGCCGCCGTCAAGGGATACCGGATGCTCGTCGTAATGCCGGACGGGATGAGCGGCGAACGGCTGGCGATCTCGCGGGCCTTCGGCGCGCAGGTGATGACGCTCGGCGACTTCCACGTCAATGACGCCCTGGCCAAGGTCGCTGAACTCGGCCGCCAGCCGGGATACTTCGCGCCGCAGCAATTCGATTCGGAGTGGAATGTTGAGGAGAACCGCACCTGGCTCGGCCCCGAGACGCTCGCCCAGCTGCCCGACGGCGTGGTCCCGGACGCCGTGGTCGGCGGGGTCGGCACCGGGGGCACCATCGTCGGCGTGGGTCAGTGCTTCCGCGAGCGCAACCCATCGTGCCGGGTCGTCGCCGTCGAGCCCAACGAGTCGTGCACCCTGATGTGCGGCGAGGTCGGCCGGCACCTCATCGAGGGCATTGCCGACGGCTTCGTCCCGGGCATCTTCGCCCGGCACCGGCACATCATCGACGAGATAGTCGCCGTGGACAGCGGCGCAGCAATCAGCGAGATGCGCCGCCTGGCCCGCGAGTTCGGGCTTTTCGTGGGCCCGAGTTCCGGGGCGCACCTCGTCGCCGCCCGCGAGCTGCGAGCGCGGCACCCGGGCCTCCGGCACGTCGTAACGTTCTTCTGCGACGAGGGGGAGAAGTACATCAACGACTACTTCCTCAGCGCCTGACCAAGCGGCAGCGTGCCCCCATCAGCACGCGCAGGTCCTGGCACCCGGCATCTTGGACGACTTCCTGCCACACAGCTACGGCCTAGTCGGCAGGGCGCGCGCTCGAGGCAGGAGGGCCGTCCGGTGGCGGAAGGCTAGCTCTGGCCTTTCGGCGTGCAGGCCTTAAGCGTTTATCGAAACCGCACGCCCGGGTCACGGGCGATGCACGCTGCAGCAGCCAACCAGGCACTGAACCTCTTCGCGCGCAGATCGAGCCGCCGTCGTGCTCCCCGGCGCTTCTGGGCTGGCACGCCGCGGTTCTGCACCGGATCGGCGTCGCCGCAAGCGGTGTCCCGCGCGGGTCCCGGTACGTGCACCCCGACGCGAGCAGCACGGGGCCTCCCGCGACCCGCGCCGGCCGGGGTTGGCCTGGCCGATAGCGACCCCCATAGTGCATGAGATCATCCCGGACTATGCGCAAAGATCTGCGGGAATCCCCTGAGTACGCCGCGGTCGCCGAGCATGTCCGGCGGCTGCACGAGCCGGCTTTCGGCAAGCCGCACCATGTCACCGACCTCGTCACGACGACCGACGCCAGCCGCATCGTGGTGACCGGATCGGTCTATGACGAACTCGACGGGCTGCCACGCACGGCCCTGTACGAGGTGCGGGACGGCGCCCTGCGCGCGCTTACCTCCGGTGGCGGGTCAGCCAGGGCCGCCCGGCTCGCGCCGGACGGGTCAGCCCTCGCCTTCTTGTCCGACCGGGCCAAGGCTGACGTGTTCCAGCTCTACCTGCTGGCCGGCGGCCAGCTGGGCGAGGCCCGGCCAGCGCCTGCTGTCCCCGGCACGGTCGAGTATCTCGGGTGGTCACCGGACGGCACCCGGATCCTGGTCGGAGTCGCCGGGCTCGGAGCCGAGATAGCTGACGCGCAGGGATCGGGAACGGTCGGCTCGCGCGAGTCCGGGCTGCCGTCCTGGTATCCGGAGGTCGAGGCCGGGACGGCGGAGGATGCCTGGCGCAGCCTGTGGGTCTACACGCCGGCCTCCGGCGAGTTCGCCAGGGTCTCGCCCGACGGCCTGAACGTCTGGGAGGCGGCCTGGTCCGGCCCCGGGCATGTGCTGGCAATCACCAGCGAGCAGCCCAGCGAGGACGACTGGTACTCCGCGGTGCTCAGCCGGCTCGACATCTCGACGGGCGAGGTGATCGAACTGCTCCGCAGTGACGTCCAGCTCGGGCTGCCTGCCGGGACGTCCGACGGTAGGAGGGCCGCTGTGGTGCAGGCCGTGTGCAGCGACCGGTGGATCGTGGCGGGTGACTTGATCCTGCTGGACCTGGTGGCCGGCACGAGGTGCGCCGTAGACACCGCCGGGACAGATGTCACTGCGGTCCAGTGGATCGACCGAACGCGGCTCGGCTACGTCGGCCAGCGCCATCTGGACAGCGTGGCCGGGATCGCCGACGCCGGGGAGGGACCCCTGCCGGAGACGATCACCGCCAAGGAACTGGTCGCGTCCGCGCAGTCGTGGGCGAGCTGGTTCTACCCGGCCGGCGCCTTTACGTCCGACGGCCGGGTCGTCGTGATCCGGGACGACTACGACGTCCCGCAGGAGATCGCGATCGTCGGCACGGGCGCCGGCCAGGTGCTGGCTTCGCTGGCCCATGCCGGCACCGACTACATCCGATCGGTCGCGGGCTCGGCGACGAACGTCGGCTGGAGCGCACCCGACGGGACGCCGATCGAAGGAGTCCTGTGCACGCCTCCGGGAGCAGGGCCGTTCCCGCTGGTCTTGCACGTCCATGGCGGGCCGGTCGGGGCTTACCAGCCAAGCTGGACGATGCGTGACTACGCGGTACCCCTGCTGGTCTCCCGCGGATATGCCGTCCTGCTCCCGAACCCGCGCGGTAGCTCCGGGCGGGGTCAGGAGTTCGCCGCCGCGGTCGTCGGCGACATGGGCGGCGCGGACACCTGCGACTACCTGTCCGGTATCGACGCAATGATCGAGCGCGGGATCGCCGACCCGACGCGGATCGGCACGATGGGCGTCAGCTACGGCGGGTTCATGTCGGCTTGGCTGGTGACCCAGGACCAGAGGTTCAAGGCCGCCGTGGTCGGCTCGCCGGTGACTGAGTGGTACAGCTTCACGTTCACGACCAACATCCCCCGCTGGGGACTGTGGTTCCTGGACAACGCCGATCCCGAGGAGATCGGCAACCAGGTGCACACACGCAGTCCGGTTATGCACGCGAGCAAGGCCAGGACGCCGACCCTGCTCGCGGCCGGCGCGAAGGACCGGTGCACGCCGGCCGGCCAGGCCAGGGAGTTCTACCAGGCACTGATCGGTCATAGCGTCGACTCCGAACTGGTGATCTACCCCGGGGAAGGACACGGCGTCAGCCGGTTCCCGGCCATCACTGATTACCTGACCCGGCTCGTGACCTGGTTCGAGAAGTACATGCCGGCCTGATCTCGTGCCACGCGTGCGCTCCGGATACCCAGTTCGGGCACGGCCCGGACGCCGACGCCGAGGACCTGATAACGGCCCACAACGGCGGGAGTGCGCGCATCGCCACATCGATGAGCGATCACGACGTGACCGCGGGCCGAGTCGGCGCACCGAGCTGAGCGCCGAATATTTACGCCATGCTTGCTGACAGAGCCCGGTGCTGGAGGCGGCTCAGGGCGTCGGCGGGGTCGCCGATCAGGATGCCATTCGACAGCGCCTGCGGGACGTCCTGCGGACTCGCCGGCTCATTGCTCCACTTGACCAGCGGCTCGGCCAGCTTCGGCGCGTCGACGCTGGTCAGCATCGCGTTCCCGGTGCCTGCCGCCGCGTGCAGGTTCACCAGCGCCGGGCGGCCCGTTGCCTGGGCGAAGCCATCCGCCATCCCGATGGCGGCTCCCTCTTGCAGGGCGAGGATGTAGCGGAACTCGCCGGGGAAGTCCTGCAGCAGCGGCAGTTCGCTGGAACAGGGGTTCCCGAAAATCGTGGTGAGGGATCTGCTTTCAGTGGCTTCGGCCTCAGCGTCCGCTGCGGCTCGAAGTTCCTCTGCCAACGGTGGCGGGGGCCGGCTCCGCTTGCCCTGCGCGCAGGTCGAGGTGGCGGCGGACGACACCAGGACCACAACGGCGAACGTCGTTTTGATTGCCCTCATGCATCCCACCGCCTCGCCTGCACCGCCGAGTGTCCACGATCCCTAGGAGCATCAATGCGCTTCAGCGCCGCGGGACCGGCGCATATCGGCCGGTTATGGCAGTCGGCGCTGCCCCGGCCGACAGCCACCTGCCGCACACCGAACGAGCCGGTGCGCCAAGGAGTTGGTCGGCCCGCTACGGAGAGCAACACCAGCCTCCTCTACGTCGGTGACCCGGTTGCGCCTGCCTCGGCGCTGGGACTTGCCGGCTTCATGGGAGGGTGCTTTGTGCGAAGGTGATGACGACCTTGCCGTGCGCGTGCCCGGCCTCACGCAGACCCTCGGCGACCTCGGCCAGCGGGTAGCTGCGGTCCAGGACCGGTGTGGGCATGCTGTCCTCGACCAGCGCGGTGATGGCGGCCAGATCCGCACGGTCTTCTCTGGTGGGCAGCATGTGCAGGTGCTGGCGACGAACACGTTGACCGCCGCCACCCGGCCAGCACGCCGACGCGACCTGCGGCAGATCGTTGAGGCGGGAGACCGTCGTCAGGGCCGACAGCGGCGAGGGCCGGGTTACCTGGCCCTCGCCGCCGCGGGGTGCAATGCGCCGGGCTGTCAGCTGCAGGTCCAGCTCGGCTTGTCGAAGTTGACCGTGATCACACCGTTGGCGTTGAGGGCGAAGTGTGTCACCTCATGGCCCACCACGCTGGAACCGTCAGGAGCAAACACCCGGATCGTCAGGGTGAACGTCGTGTTGGAGTTCCTCTCGTTGAGGTTGAAGTTCCCCACGCGGTCGCGTGCCCGGTATAGGTGACGCCGGACCAGGTGACGGTCACCTTGCCGGTCTCGGTGAAGGTCGCCCATACCTCATCGCTCCCGGGGAAGTAGGTGACGTGCTCGACGGCGTTGCCGTCAAAGATCGCCACACCGGCCGCGCCGGTGCACAGGTTCGTCGCCTCGGGTTCCTCGAACGTGCCGATCTTTCCGTCTCCGAGAGGCAGCGTTCCGGTTGGAGCGGGATGCGCCAGGCGGCTGACCGTGCCGAGTAGTTTCCGCTCGTTGATCCGGTCGTCGCTGGAAGAGATCGGCTGAGGTACGCCGTGAGAGTGGACGAGTACAGGCGTGGCGCCAAAGGCGATGGCTCGCTCGGTCACAGATGAGTTGAACTGCGCCGACCACGATAGGACCGAACCGAAGGCGTTGCTGCGGAGTTCGCGCTCTGGGACCGGAGTCCACTCGCGTGCGAGGAGAGCGTCGATATGGTCTTGGCGATTGACTGAGCAGATGAGGAAGCCGGCCTGTTCGCCCGGGGGTCAAGTCCTCGACGTGCGCGCGGACGCAGTCGAGCAGGTTAGCGGTGATCCGGACATCGACCTGCCGCTCTGGTGTTGCGGAGCTCGGGGCGCCGCCTTTGGCCGTCTTTGCCCGCCGCCCTCGAAGATGCCTGGTGAGGTTCTCGCACAGGGGCATCTAAGACTTCTCCGCCACGAAGCGGGTCATCCAGAGTTGCACCGCGCGTACGGAGTCGCGTCCGCCCCAGCTGAACGCCAAGCTGCAGGCGAGCCAGGGCTCGCCGAGCTGGTAGACCAGGTTGTGGCTGCGAGGCCGACTGCCGGACTCGCCTGCCACGGCTGGATCTATGAGGAACAGCGGTCGCTGGGCAGGCCAGTCCTCCCATGTCGTCAGCGCGCGAGTGGGGGACGGCTGCCATGGAGCCGGGAGCTCCAGTTTGGGGATGAGCACGTGCAGCGGCTGGCTCGGCCTAGGAGTGACATCTGTGGCGGCCCCGAACGCGTGCCCCAGTTCATCTATTATTCGCTCGCGCTCGCGCCGCTCCATCAGCTGACGCCTCCCTTCACGAGCGCCTCGAAGTGATCGCCTGTTTGACGTCATAGGTCTCGTGGTCGGCAAGCACCCTCTTTCTTGCCTGCCTTGCCGATGACCCACAGGGACGAGTCCTCAGGTACCCCACGCCGAATCGGTGTGCTGCTTCCATCGGAGGCCGACCCCGCGGCAGGCGTCGTCTTGCTCTGACGTCGTCATGCGGGGGGCAAATCTGTGGGGAAGAGCCATGTTGGCGGGGCTTGCCCACGCTTGTGACAGCTGCAGGGTGTCGACGTCATGGCTGACCCCTCACCCCGTTACGGTGCGAAGGCGAAGACCTGCTTGCTCCCGGAGCCGAGGTAAAGCCTGCCGTTCGCCACCACCGGGGACGACTGGTTGACGTGGGACGGGATATGAGAGTGCCAGAGTTCTTTGCCGGTGGAGGCTCTCAGCGCGTAG
>Ga0209240_1001033_pt1 | contig 11125 bp, 9 predicted proteins | sample GraSoi_2013_80cm_FD_185828 | JGI IMG/M metagenome (GOLD analysis project Ga0209240, IMG submission 185828) | Grasslands soil microbial communities from the Angelo Coastal Reserve, California, USA - Sample 9_17_2013_80cm (SPAdes) (version 2) | ecosystem: Environmental > Terrestrial > Soil >... | reverse complement strand
CAAGAGGCAGACGCGGTGGCGCGCTCTCTCATCTAAGACCTGCGCGAGGCCGGCCGTAAATTCCGGCCGCGCGGCCATGGCCTCGTAGTCGGCGACTCCATCGCGGTAGAGCCGCGCATCGTGCGGCGGCCGCCGAGCGCGTCACCGAGGGGGATATAGACGACGCTCCCCTCGGCGAGCCGCTGCGCCAGCGCCTTGCTCGAGAACCAGGGGCACCATCGCGAGAACGGGACCGAGCGCACATCCGCGATGGCGCTCACGCGCGCACTCTTGAGCAAAGCCATGAAACGATCGGCCGCGAGATTGGAGTGGCCGATGGTCAAGAGATCGTAGGAGGGAATCATTTTCGATGCGCACTCGCACGGCTCAGCGCGGCGCCAAATCGGCGACGAGGTCGTGCACGGCGCTGGTGAGCCCCTCGAACATGGGAAAGTTGAGCCGATTGACGGCGACGAAGACGCCGACTCCGCGCGTCGGCGCCAGCACCACATAGGTCATGAACCCGGCGATGCCTCCGCTCTTTGTCAGGATCAGCGGGCGCTTCTCCCTGGCCATCGAAATGATCCAGCCCAGGCCAAGCCCGTCCATCTTCTCGCCGCCGACGCCGACCGCGGCTTTGAGGCCGTCGTGCCAGCGGTAGGGAGCCTGGTCGATCATGCGCACTTCGGCGCCCGCGGCGTCGTTGACCGCGAGTTGCCAGCGCATCCACCTCACCATGTCGTCGCCGGTGGTGAACACATTGCCAGAGGCATCCATCGCCGTCGGCGTCTCCCACAGCGGCGCCTCCTTGCCGTCGAGATCGAGGCCGGTCATAGCGCGCGGCATCTCCGCCGGGGGAAGTTTCGTCGTCGTGTCAAGCATTCCCAGTGGCGTCGCCACGCGCTCGGCCAACAGCGTCGCATACGGCTTGCCGCCCGCTTTGGCGAGCGCCTCGCCGAGCAGGCCGAAGCCGAGATTGGAGTACATCGCGCCGGAGCCCGGGGCGTAGGGCAGCGTGGCACGCGCGAGCCAGCGCCAATACGCATCCGCTTGAAAAGGTGTGAACGGATTCTCCCCCGGTTTCGGATCCGGCACGTCCGGCAGCTCGCGCGGCAGCCCGGCCGTGTAGGTCGCAAGATCGAGAAGCGTGATCTCGCGCCCGTCGAATGTCGGCACCTTCGCGCCGGCTGGCGCGTATTTGGCAAGCGGATGCACGAGCTTCAGGGTACCGTCGGCGGCCATGCTTGCGAGCACATGACCCGTCATGACCTTGGCGATCGAGCCCATGCGCAGAATGGATCGGCCATCGGGCTCCACTTTGCTGCCGGGGCGCGTCTCTCCGAAGCCGAGCACGACGGATTCGTCCCCCCGCACGACCGCCAGCACGAGACCCGGGGCGCCGGAGCTGAGCCACGTCACCGCGCCGCTCATGGAGGCCGCGTCTTTGAGAACGATATCGTTGGCGCGTGCGGTCGCCGGGGCGCCGGCAATAACGATCGCAAGACTCGCGGCCAAGCTGTTCGCTCTCGGGGTCATGGCACTCTCGATAAGGGAAGTTTGTCGCCGCCTGCTTGCCACGGACGAACACCTATGGCCAGAGCAAAATGCGGACCCCACCGGGGGCAGGCGCCACGCTTGCGAGTGAATGGCGGCTACCCGCCGAAGGGGAGCAACATGTCTCACCCGCTCCAGTCGTCCCGGCCGGAGCGTCGCTGCGCGGGGACGACGGCTCCGAGTTTCACGGTGTCAGCCCGCCGCCAACTCTTGCCGAATCGGATCCGCTGCACCCTGCGCGCCGCTTTCGCCCGGTACATGCATTTAGTGAACGTCACTTCGTGACTTGGCCGCGAATCTCGCCCGGCCTGTTCGCCTCGGTGTGGATGTTGAAATACCATTTTCCGGCCAGGAGATCGGCAGCCTGCGCGTCAGTCAGTGCCGGCATGTGATATTCCTGGCGTTCCGCACAAGCACCAACCCGCAAGGATGTCCATGATCGTCATTCGTGCGGCCAAGGTGGGAACGGTGGCGGCGATCGCGCTGTTCGCCAGCCTCGTCGCCTTCGGCAACCTAACCGACTACAACACTAATTTCGTGTTCGTCGAGCACGTCATGTCCATGGACACGATCTTCCCGTTCTCGACTATCAAGTACCGAGCGATCATCATTCCTGCGCTTTGGCACACGGCCTATGCGCTCATCATCGCGACGCAGGCGGCGACGGCGCTCCTGTGTTGGATCGGCGCGGCGGCGCTCGCGCGCAGGCTGCGCGCCGATGCCGCCTCCTTCAATCGGGCCAAGAGCTTCGCCGTTGTCGGCCTCACCCTCGGATTTCTGCTGTGGCAGGTCGGATTCATGTCGATCGGAGGCGAATGGTTCGGCATGTGGCAGTCGCAGCAGTGGAACGGGGTGCCGAGTGCGTTCCGATTCGTCATCACCATCCTCGCCGTGCTCATTTTCGTGGCGATGCCGGATCAAGACTTCGATCAGTGACACGACCAGGTGAGGCTTCTTCGCGGTGTGACTATCCTCAATCTCCGTAGCGATCATTACGGCCGCGCCCATCACGTCAGCGGCACTTCTCGCCTCGGCCTCGGGGCACAGGTCACGTGCATTGGCCGGCCTGCATCGGTGGACATGGAACCGTGCCGTACGAACAAAACACGCAACAATCACCCTGCTTCGGCCTCAGGCGAGCGCTACAAGCCCGGCAATCATAGAAATAGACGCAAGAATCTGTTGGCATTTCTTCCGTCGAGCGGTGGCCGCAAACTGGACAGGCAATCGTCGACTCGGGGATCACGGGGCAGGGTTCTCCTGGCCGGCGCAGTGTACCGCCGTTCTCTCCATTCGGCTGTGCGCGGCCCATTCAAACCGATGCACTAACCGAGCCAGCCTCACACGTCCACCTTCAGCGCCGCGATGAACGCCTCCTGCGGGATTTCCACTTTGCCGAACTGGCGCATGCGCTTCTTGCCTTCCTTCTGCTTCTCCAGAAGCTTGCGCTTGCGCGTCACGTCGCCGCCGTAACATTTGGCAGTCACGTCCTTGCGCAACGCACGCACCGTCTCGCGCGCGATGATCTTGCCGCCGATCGCGGCCTGGATCGGCACCTGGAACATGTGCGGCGGAATGAGCTCCTTGAGCTTTTCTACCATGGCGCGGCCACGGTTCTCCGCCCGCGTGCGATGGACCAGCATGGCGAGCGCGTCGACCGGCTCGCCGTTGACAAGAATCTGCATCTTGACGAGATCCGCCGGCCGGAAGTCGGTGAGGTGATAGTCGAAGGATGCGTAGCCTTTCGACACGGATTTCAGGCGGTCGTAGAAGTCGAACACCACCTCGTTCAGCGGCAGGTCGTATTTCACCATCGCGCGGTTGCCGACGTAGGTCAGCTCGATCTGCGCGCCACGGCGGTCCTGGCAGAGCTTGAGCACGCTGCCGAGATATTCGTCCGGAGTCATGATGGTGGCCCGGATCCACGGCTCCTCCATCTCCTTGACGCGCACCGGATCCGGCATATCGACTGGATTGTGGATCTCGAGCTTGCTCCCGTTGGTCAGCGTGATCTTGTAGATCACCGAGGGGGCGGTCGCGATCAGCTCGAGGTTGAACTCGCGCGCGAGCCGCTCCTGGATGACCTCGAGGTGCAGCAGGCCCAGGAATCCGCAGCGGAAGCCGAATCCGAGCGCAGCCGACGTCTCCATCTCGTAGGTGAAGCTCGCGTCATTGAGCCGCAGCTTGCCCATGGCGGCGCGCAAATCCTCAAACTGCGCAGCATCGACCGGGAACAGGCCGCAGAAGACGACGGGAATGGCCGGCCGGAAGCCCGGCAGCGCCGTGGTCACCGGCTTGCGGTCATCGGTGATGGTGTCGCCGACACGGGTATCGGCGACCTGCTTGATCGAGGCTGTGAGAAAGCCGATCTCGCCCGGGCCGAGCTCGTCGACGTCGACCATCTTCGGTGTGAACACGCCGACGCGGTCGACCTCGTAGGCAGCGCCGCTTCCCATCATGCGGATGCGCTGGCCGCGCCGGAGCACGCCGTCGACCATGCGCAGAAGCACGACGACGCCGAGATAACTGTCGTACCAGCTGTCGACCAAGAGCGCCTTGAGCGGCGCCTCACTGTCACCTTTGGGCGGCGGCAGGCGCGTAACGATGCCCTCGAGCACCTCGCCAACATTGAGGCCGGTCTTTGCCGAGATCAGGATTGCGTTGGAGGCATCGAGCCCGATCACGTCCTCGATCTGCTGCTTCACCTTTTCGGGTTCGGCCGCGGGCAGGTCGACTTTATTGAGGATGGGCACGACCTCGTGGTTGTTGTCGATCGCCTGATAGACGTTGGCGAGCGTCTGCGCCTCGACGCCCTGCGAAGCGTCCACCACCAGGAGCGAGCCTTCGCAGGCGGCAAGCGAGCGGTTGACCTCGTAGGCGAAATCGACGTGGCCGGGCGTGTCGATCAGGTTGAGCACGTAGTCCTTGCCGTCGCGCGCCCGATAATTGAGCCGCACGGTCTGCGCCTTGATCGTGATGCCCCGCTCGCGCTCGATGTCCATGGAGTCGAGCACCTGCTCCACCATTTCGCGCTCGGCGAGCCCGCCGGTTGATTGGATGAGCCGATCGGCCAGCGTCGACTTGCCGTGGTCGATATGCGCGATGATCGCGAAGTTACGGATGTTCTCGATGGCCGCATTCATGGCGCGCGGATTAGCACCCGCCTCCGCGAGCGGCAAGGACCGGAGGCTTTCTGGGACGACCCAGGTCGCGCGCTCGGTTCACTCCGCCGCAACCCGCTGCTCCGCCAGGAACGGCTCGAGCGCGACGCGTTCCCCCTCGCGCGCCACGATTGCGTGGCCGGGGGGCACCGGCTTCCAATGGGCGCGGTCGGTGTCGAGCGGCTCCGACACGATCACCGCGTTGTCGCCCGACTCGCGATAATAGAGCGAGTTGGCTTGATCATTGGCGGCGTAGCGGAAAGCATAGAGATCGCGCCCGTTGGCGAGCGCTGCCGTAAAGCGCAGCGGCTCATGATAGCCCTTGCTGCTGACCATCTCGGTCAGGGTGGCGAGCACGCGCGCGGTGGCGCCGAGGGGATCCTTGTCGCCGCCGGCCCCGAGGATGGCGAGAAAGACCGCTTCCGAATCGGTCGTGCCGATGCGCGAGCCGTAGAGCTCGTCGGGAATGAGCGCTTCGACCCTGCGCCGCAAGCGCGCCCAGTTGCCGATGATCCCGTTATGCATGAACAGCCAGCGGCCGCAGGCGAAGGGATGGCAGTTCGCCCGCGTGATCGCCGTGCCGGTCGCCGCGCGCACATGCGCGAAATAGAGGTGCGACTGAATGTGGCGGCAGAGATAGCGTAAATTCTCGTCCGACCAGGCCGGCCGGACCTCGCGATAAAGCCCGGGCTCGGGGTGTTCCCCGTACCATCCCATGCCGAAACCGTCGCCGTTGGTGGCCGCGGTCGATTCCAAGGCGCGCTGACTCTGTACGACCAGCGAATGGGCAGGCGCCGTGACGTATTGTTCCAAAGGTATCGTTTCGCCGCGATATGCGATCCAGCGGCACATGAGATTCTGCCCTCGGCTGCTCCGAAGCAAGATCTAGCATCGCCGCCAGATGCGGCAAAGCAATGGCGGACTTGATATGGACCTCGGTTGCACGTCGTGCCATAGGCTGCCGCCCGAATAGGGGCCAAACCGGATGCTTGCATTGACGGCCATAACGGAGGGCAAGCGCCGCGGCCTTGCGTTTAATCTATGGGTGGCGCCTCGCCGGCAGCTGTGTCGCCGGTCGGTCTCGCGTGCTAGAAAGATGGGGGCGATGGCCGGTCCAAGACTGGCAGCGTCCGCGATCGCCCACCGGGCTGACCGGATCGTAGATGATGAAGCCCCTCCGGGGTCTCCAGCGCGGCCGCATTGGAGCGCATCCGATCCTCGAAAACGAGGCGCTCACGCGGAAACAATGTCCGATTGACCCAACCTCAAGAACCTCTCGGATCGGTCCCTTTCCCAGATGACCATCTTCAAGATATGGGCGAGGCAAGTCGCCGAGGACCTCAATGTCGTTCTTCACAAGATCGCGCGCAGACTGATCAGGAAGATGGTCGAAATCGTCGTCACCGACTTGGATCTCGTCCGATATTTCAATGACCCAGCCGGCGCGGCAGCGTTCGAGAAAGAACACTTGATGGATGTCCCGATCTTTCGGGACCGACAACAACTATTCAAGCACGCCCTGGGCGAGATCAGCAGCGATGAGGGACTATTTCTGGAATTTGGCGTCTACAAGGGAAACTCGATCAATCGGCTGGCGCAGATCAAACCCAACGTGACCTTCTACGGTTTCGACTCGTTCGTCGGTCTGCCCGAGCACTGGAGACCCGGATCGAGAAAGCGCGCCTTCAGCAGAGACGGCGAGTTGCCCCCCGTGCGTGCGAATGTCAAGCTCATCCGTGGATTCTTCGCTGATACATTGCCCACATTCGTCGCTGCGCATGCGAGCAAGACCATCAGCTTCATGCACGTCGATTGCGATCTCTATAGCTCTACCAAGACGATATTTGCCGAGACCAGGGCGCTGCTGGCGCCCGGCACGATCATTGTGTTCGACGAATATTTCAACGCTCCAGAATGGCGCGAGGAAGAGTACAAGGCGTTCATGGAGTTCATTACCGAGAGCAAGACCAGCTTCGAATATATCGGCTACATCCGGACCGGCTCGCAGGTCGCGGTGAAGCTGTTGTGAGGCGAAGCGGTCCGACCAAACTCGTCGAGGGCCTGCTTGACGCGCTCACCGACCCGGCGCGGCGCGAGCGCACGGCGGTCGCCGTTCTCCTCGGCTATGTCGCGCTCTGGACCCTCTACGGCACCCTCGCCAAAGCCAGCCAGGACATCAACTCCGACATGTCCGAGCAGTACGTCCTCTCCCGCGAGCTGGCATGGGGCTACCCGAAGCATCCTCCGTTCGCCATGGTGGTCGTGCGGGCGTGGTTCGCCGTCTTTCCGACCGCCGCTTTCTCGATGGGGAGAAACGCGTCGTCGCGCTCGCCCTGCTCACGCTGGTGCCGTTCTTCAATTTCCACGCGTTGAAATTCAACCAGAACAGCGTGCTGATGCCGCTCTGGGCGGCGACCACGCTGTGGTTCCTGCGCTCGTTCGAGACCCGGCGAGTGCTCGATGCGGCGCTCGCTGGCCTCGGTGCCGCGGCATGCATGTACGGCAAATACTGGTCGATCTTCCTCCTGCTCGGGCTCGGCATCGCCGCGCTCCTCGACCGCAGGCGCGCGGCCTATTTCCGCTCAGGCGCGCCCTGGGTGACGATCGCGGCTGGGGCGCTCGCGCTCGCGCCGCACGCGGCCTGGCTCGTCGCCAACGATTTTGTGCCTTTCTCCTACGCGGTCGCCGGTCACGGATCGACGTCCCTGGTCTCGGCCCTGCGCGGCGCCCTCGGCTACCTTGCCGGCGGCGTCGCCTATGTCGCGGTTCCGCTCGTCCTCGTTTTCGTTGCAGCACGCCCAAGCCGACCGGTCCTCCAAGATATGGCATGGCCGCCACCGCCCGAACGGCGGCTCGCGGCGCTCGCGTTCTGGGCGACGCTGCTGCTGCCACCAGTCATCGCAATTCTCACCTGGATCCGGTTGAACTCGCTTTGGACCATGTCGGCATGGACCCTCCTCCCGGTCATGCTGCTGTCCTCACCGCTCGTTGCCATCGGCCGTCGCGATGCAGTGCGCGTGCTCGCGCTCGCGGTTCTGCTGCCATTCGTGATGGTCGCCCTCGCTCCGGCGATTGCCTTCGGCATTCATCGCGCAGGGCCGGCACCGGACGCGGCCCTTTCCTCGGTGCTGGTCGAACCGATCGAGCAGCTGTGGCGCAAGACCACCGACCGGCCGCTCAAGGTGTTCGCCGGCTACGACGACTTTACCGACGGCGTCGCATTCTACATGCGCAGCCATCCGCTCGCGGCGCACGTGCTCGACGGCCCGATCTCGCCCGCGATGGGGCAGCGCATCGGCCGTGACGGCATCGCATTGCTCTGCCCGGCGAGCCCGCGGGATCCTTCGAGCGCGGCCAACTGCATGAACGCCGCAACCTCGCTTATGGCACGCTTCCCTCTGGGCAAGCAGCAGGAGATCGAGGTCTCGCGGCGTTATCTCGGCTTCGACGGAGCGCCCGCGCGCTACTTGCTCTTCGCCATTCCGCCGCGCCAGCCGTAGCAGCGCTCGCCGCGTCGCCTGTCACCCGGGCGGAGCCACCGCCGCCCTGATCACTGCCATCGCGTTTTGCAGCGGCGATTGCTGGCTTGCCACGGAGCGCTCGAATTCGGCGCAGCGGCGCTCGAAGCGCTCGAGCTGATCGCGCTTTTGGTCATCGCCAAGAAAGGAATAATCCAACGAATTGCGGGCGATCGCTTTGAGCTGCGGATAGCCGAGTCCGTAATCGCGTGCCGCGCGAAAGTATTCATTGGTCAGATCGATGCGAGAAACGCCCGCGTCGTCGGATGACAGCACCACCGGCACGCCTGCGGCCAGATAGACGGGGAACGGATGATCCTTGCCGCGCACCCCGAGGATGAGATCGTTGCTGGTCAGGTTGATCTCGACCACGGTTGGCCGCGCGCGCATTTGCGCGAGCAGTCCCTGCGCGTCGCGCTCGAAGGCGAGCGTGACGCCGTGGCCGATGCGCCGGGCGCCGGCGATCTCGATGGCTTGGCGGATGTGGAACGTGAGATCGGGGGGCGGAACGAGGCCGAGCCATAGCTCGCCCGCGTGCAGCGCCACCGGCACGTCCGTGGCCAGAAACCGGACGATCTCCATCTGGCGCGTGTAGTCGCGGCGCGCCACCAGATAGTCTTCCGGCCCAACGAGATTGAGCCCAACGAGCCGCGGTTCCGCGCGGATCAGCGCCGCCGCGGTCGCGGTCTGCGCGAACACGTCGTCGGGCGGGTTGTCGCGGTAGATCTGGACGATATAGCGGAACGTGACGCCGCAGCCCGCTTGCGTGTTGTCAGCCTCGCATCCCATTGCGGCGCTGATCTTGCCGAACGCGGCCGCCAAGTCGCTGCGTTTGCCCGCCACGCATTCGGCAAGCCCGCTCGCTTCGAGCGCCGCGAGCTTTGCCGCATCCCCGCTCGCCCCGGCCACGGCCCTGCCGAATTTATCGCGATCGTTCGGGCACCACGACGAGACCATGAACTCGACGTATTGCACGTTTTCGCCGTCGTAGAGCTTGAGCTGATCGACCGTCATGTCGACGAGACGCGAGCCGGACACCGCTCCGAACCGGTCGAACACCGCGAAGAATTCGTCGTGCCCCGTCGGCACGGCGGGCGTCGGCAGGAAGTCGCGCATCGAGAACGCGTTGACGAGCCGATCGTAAAGTTTTTGCTCGCGCATCGCGTCGGAGAGCGGCCGTGCTCCGGCGCGGTCGCACTGCGGCTTCGCCAGCACGACGTTCTCGAGGTCCACGCAAAGCCCTTCCTGCGCGGCCCAAGCGATGAAGCGCTCCGCGTAGACGGCGCCGGAGAGATGCGTGTGCAGGTCGCCGCCTTTCGGCATGCGACGAAAGAACGCGCGCAAGGTGGTGTGAGTCTCGCTCGCCTTCTCGAATTGCGCCGCGGTGACGACCGCGTCGAATTCGCCGGCGAGGATGGTAACGCGGAACAGGAGGATGAAGGCCGCCAGGAAAATGACGGCAAGGACGATTCGGCCTCGCAAGATTTTTGCCCCGGCTGCGCTTTCTACAACGCGAGGCTAGCGGTTGGGGATGCAGGACTCAATCGCAGGGACGAGTGTCGGGCTGCTCGCGGCTGTACCAACGCTCAGTACCGGTAATGATCGGGTTTATACGGCCCCTCGACCGGCACGCCGATATACTGGGCTTGCCTGTCGGACATTTTCGTCAGCTTGGCGCCGACCTTGGCGAGGTGCAGGCGCGCGACCTTCTCGTCGAGGTGCTTCGGCAGCGTGTAAACTTTCTTCTCGTACTTCTTCGGATTAGTCCACAGCTCGATCTGCGCCAGCGTCTGGTTGGTGAACGAGGACGACATCACGAAGCTCGGATGGCCCATGGCGTTGCCGAGGTTCACCAAGCGTCCCTCGGATAAGAGGATGATGCGCTTGCCGTTGGGGAATTCGATCTCGTCGACCTGCGGCTTGACGTTGTGCCATTTGAAATTGCGCAGCGCCGAGACTTGGATCTCGCTGTCGAAATGCCCGATATTGGCGACGATCGCCCGGTCCTTCATCTTGCGCATGTGCTCGAGCGTGATGACGTCGAGGTTGCCGGTCGCGGTGACGAAAATGTCCGCGCGCGGCGCTGCATCATCCATGGTCGTGACCTCGTAACCTTCCATTGCCGCCTGCAGCGCGCAGATCGGATCAATCTCGGAGACGAGCACGCGGCAGCCGGCCTGCCGCAGCGAAGCGGCCGAACCCTTGCCCACGTCACCGAAGCCAGCGACCATAGCCACCTTGCCCGCCATCATCACGTCGGTGCCGCGGCGAATCCCGTCGACGAGCGATTCGCGACAGCCGTAAAGGTTGTCGAACTTGGATTTGGTCACGCTGTCGTTGACGTTGATGGCCGGCCACAGCAACGTGCCCTTCTTCTGCATCTCGTAGAGCCGGTGAACGCCGGTCGTGGTTTCCTCGGTCACGCCGCGGATCGCGTCGGCATTGCGCTTGTACCAGCCGGGCTTATCCTTCAACCGCTGCTTGATGGCGGCGAACAGGATTTCTTCTTCCTGGTTGATTGGCTTGCTGATCAGGTTCGTTTCGCCGCGCTCGGCGCGCAGGCCGAGGTGAATCAAAAGCGTGGCATCGCCGCCGTCGTCGAGAACCATGTTGGGCGTGCCGCCGTCGCTCCATTCGAAGATGCGGTGCTGATAGTCCCAATACTCCTCGAGTGTCTCGCCTTTGACCGCGAAGACCGGCGTGCCGCCCGCTGCCACGGCCGCCGCGGCGTGGTCCTGGGTCGAATAGATGTTGCACGACGCCCAGCGGACGTCCGCGCCCAGCGCTTTGAGCGTCTCGATCAGGACCGCGGTCTGGATCGTCATGTGCAGCGAGCCGCAGATGCGCGCGCCGCGCAGCGGCTGCTCGGGCCCGTATTCCTCCCGGATCGCCATCAGGCCGGGCATCTCGGTC
>Ga0209240_1001030_pt1 | contig 11128 bp, 8 predicted proteins | sample GraSoi_2013_80cm_FD_185828 | JGI IMG/M metagenome (GOLD analysis project Ga0209240, IMG submission 185828) | Grasslands soil microbial communities from the Angelo Coastal Reserve, California, USA - Sample 9_17_2013_80cm (SPAdes) (version 2) | ecosystem: Environmental > Terrestrial > Soil >... | reverse complement strand
CCGCTCGACCCTGGAGAAGCTGCATGACCTGCCGATCGTCGGTGACGTGCGCGGCGACGGCTACTTCTACGGCATCGAGATGGTCAAGGACAAGGCCACCCGCGAGACGTTCGACGACGACGAGTCAGAACGGCTGCTCCGCGGCTTCCTTTCGCACGCGCTCTTTGACGCCGGACTGATCTGCCGTGCCGACGACCGCGGCGATCCGGTGATCCAGCTCTCGCCGCCGCTGACCTGTACCCAGGAGCACTTCGACGAGATCGAGCAAATCTTGCGCACCGTGCTGACGGAGGCTTGGTCGCACATCTGATCTCGCCGCACCTGGACCCGTTCGGGCTTGCTTCGGGCCCTGAGCCTGCACCCGATTGCCCGGGTTGCCGGACTCATCGCGAAGAGTTGCCATCTCGTTACCTGCCTGTTGAGGTCGCAGGACCTCTCCGCGGCGTCTGTATTAGTGAGGGCACGCTACGGCGCGCGCAGAATGCCGCAGCGGGCCCTGACGGGGTCGGTTTGCTGGCGGGAGGCACCTATGTCAAGCAGGAGCACATCGAGCGCGGCGAGCACCGACAACAGCGAGAGGTGGGCAGCGCTCGATAAGCAGAACGAGCGGCTCGTTGACGCCTCGCATCCGCTGCTGGCCGAACTCCGCCGCGACCTGACATCGACCGGAGCCTGCCGGCCGCCAGCTAGGGCGCATTCCGCCAGCGGCCGGACACCGAACGAACGTCAGCCAAGAGCCGCGGTGATCGCCTGGCGCACCCAGGCGACGGCCTCGCCCACGGCGACCCGCTCCTTCTCGCCATTCGCCCGCTTGGTGATCTCCACGATCCCGTCCGCCAGATCACGAGACCCGACGCTGATCCGGTACGGGATGCCGGTCAGTTCCGCGTCGGTGTACTTGACGCCAGGGCGCACGTCCCGGTCGTCGATCACCGCGTCGACCCCGGCGTCGAGCAGACTGGAGTACAGCACCTCCGCCGCAGCCCGTGCCTCCGGGTCCCGCACGCTGAGCAGGAGAACGGTCACCTCGGCCGGCGCGACCTGGACCGGCCAGGCCAGGCCGGCGTCGTCGTGATGCACCTCGGCGATGACCGCCATCGCGCGCTCGATCCCGATGCCATAGCTGCCCATGATCGGAATGACCGTGCTGCCATCCTGCGTGCTGACCGTGACACCCAGCGAGGTGGTGTACTTGCGGCCCAGCTTGAAGATGTGGCCGACTTCGATCGCCCGGACAAACTCCAGGGCCGTCCCGCACCGCGGGCAGGGCTCGCCCTCAGTGACCTCCCGCAGGTCCGCCCACCGGGTGACAGTGATGTCGCGGTCGACATCCACTCCGGAAAGGTGCACGTCGTCGATATTGGCCCCGGTGCTCAACCCGCGGCGGCCGCGCAAGGCGAGGTCCGCGATGACCGGCAAGTCGGTCACGGCCACCGCGCCGAGGCTGCCGGGTAGCGCGCCGAGTGCCGCCTTGATCTCCTCCGGCTGAGCCGGGCGGATCGTGACCGCACCCGTGGCGTCGATCAGCTTCTGCTCCGACAGCGGATGATCGCCCCGCAGCAGAACCAGCGTCAGCTTGTCGTCGATAATCTGGACCAGCGTCTTGATCTGCCGGTCTGCTGCCAGCCCGTAGTCGGTGGCCAGATCCTCTATCGTCCGCACGCCAGGAGTATCAAGGCGGGCTGGCGCCGACGGAAGTTCGCTGGCAGGCGGATCCTCGATCGGCGGCAGTGCGGAGGTCGCCTTCTGCAGGTTCGCCGCGTACCCGCAGTTCGGACACGTCGCGACGAGGTCCTCCCCGGCCGGCGACGGGCACATGAACTCGATCGAGTCGCTGCCGCCCATGTTGCCGCTCGATGCCTCCACGGCGATGGCCGGGATCCCGAGCCTGGCGAAGATCCGCTCGTAAGCGCCCCGATGTACCTCGAACGAGGCATCGAGCCCGGCCTCGTCTACATCGAAGCTGTAGGAGTCCTTCATGGTGAACTCACGGACCCGCAACAGGCCGCTCTTCGGCCGCGGCTCATCCCTGAACTTGGTCTGGAACTGGTACCAGAACTGCGGGAGCTCACGGTAGGAGGCCAGCTCGAGCGCGAGGTAGGCGAAGATTTCCTCGTGCGTCATGCCGAGCACGAGCTCGGTACCCCTCCGATCGCGAAGCCGGAACATCTCCTCGCCCATAACATCCAGCCGGCCGGTCTTCTCCCAGAGCTGAGCCGGCTGCATGGACGGCAGCAGGAACTCCTGTCCGCCGATCCTGTTCATTTCCTCCCTGATGATCTGCATGACCTTCGCGCGCACCCGCACGCCGAGCGGCAGCAGGCTGTAGTGCCCTGCCATTAGCTGGCGGATGAAGCCGGCCCGCAGCAGCAGCCGGTGGCTCGCAGCGTCCGCGTCGGCGGGATCGTCACGCAGAGTAGGGATGTGCAGCTGTGACCAGCGCATGTCGTTGCCTTGCCTAGGAGTGCAGATCAGTGCGGCAGTTCCGGATGCCAGCGTAGTCGTGCCGGGCGTCAGCCTGAGCGGCGTCGAAACCGCACGGGTATTGTAGGCCGTTCGAATGCGACCGGGAGCAGGCAGGAGCATGGCCGTGATCGCACCCGATCCGGTTCCCGCCGTCAGCCGCCGCCGCGAATTGGGCCTTTCGAGCGCGCGATCGCTGCTGCTCACCGTGCTCGGCGAGTTCGTGCTGTCGGCGGGAGAGCCGGTATGGACCGGCACCCTCGTGGCCGCGCTCGGCCTGCTCGGCGTCGCTGAGAAGGCCGCCAGGCAGGCGCTGGCCCGCACCGCGGCCGAAGGGTGGATCACCTCAAGCAGGCACGGCCGCTTGGCCCGGTGGCGGCTGACCGACGCCGGCCGGCGCCTGCTCACCGACGGCGCCCAGCGGATCTACTCCTTCGGCACCGGCGGCCAGGAGTGGGACGGGCGCTGGCTGATCGTGCTGGTGAACGCGCCGGACCTGAGCGCCCAGACCAGGCACCGGGTCAGGACCAGGCTGGCCTGGGCCGGCTTCGGCGCCCTGCCGGGCGGAGTTTGGGTGAGCCCGGATCCGCGCCGCGAGCCAGAAGCCGGCCGGATCCTGGATGAACTCGGGCTGACGGACGCCGGTGTGTCGTTCATCGCCAGCTTCGGCGGCATCGGCGCCCAGGAGGACATCGTCTCCCAGGCCTGGGACCTGCGGGAGGTGGAGCGGCGCTACGAGGAGTTCATCAGAGCGTTCGAGCCGCTCGACCCGGCCGGTGACGAGCAGAAACTGATCGCGCAGACGATGCTCGTGCACGAATGGCGCCGGTTCCCTTTCCTAGACCCCCGGCTGCCGCGTGACCTGCTGCCTGAAGGCTGGGCTGGCGCCGAGGCCGCGGCCCTCTTCGGGTCCAGGCATGCCGACTGGCACGCAGGGGCCGCCCGGGGCTGGGCGCGGCTTGCGGTAAGGCGTTGATGATCAAGCGGTGTTGGTGCAAAGAGCCGCAACACCCGCTTGATCATCGGTCATTCAGGTGGGCGGTGTCGTTGAAGCTCCGCACGAACCAGCGATCGGCGGTGACGATGAGCCTGGAGATTGATGCGTTATCCGCTGTGTTGAACGCGAACGGCCTGGAGCCGCTGGCCAGCGCCAGCGCCTGGCCGATCACTCCGCCGTGCGTGAACGCGGCCACCCGCTGGCTCGGGTGCGCGGCCGCCAGGCGGCCGATCGCTGCCCTGACCCGGCCGTCGAAAGAGACCAGGGACTCAGCGCCGGGAATCACGTCCCAGCGTTCCTCGGCGAACATTCGCTGCGCGATCGGGTGAAACTCCGCGACCATCTTGCGGTACAGCCCGCCCTCCCACTCGCCCAGATGGACCTCGCGCAGGTCGGGCTCGACCACCGGCGCGAGCCCGAGCCGCTCGGCCAGCGGCGCAGCGGTCTGCGCCGTGCGGCACAGCGTGGTGACGTAGATGGCATCGATGCCCGCTCCGGCTAGCCGGTCAGCCACCTTGCCAGCCTGGTCGCGCCCCAGCGCTGACAGCGGCGGATCAGCGGAAAGGGCCTGCCCTCGACATAGGCCTCGGACTGGCCGTGCCTGATCAGCAACAGATCCATCGCGCCATCGGGCACTGGGAACGGCCGCTGCCGGTACGCGCGGTCTTCCTGGGGTGTGGTCACAAGCACCGAAGCGTAACGTAAACGATTGTCTACACAGATTGTCTACACAAACCTATGTCTTGCCGAAGTTGCTGTAGCACGTCAGGATGGAACCGTGGCCACCGTGCAGACTTTCGCCGCCGATCCCGGTTCGTACCGGCACTGGCGGCTCGACATCGACGGCGCGATCGCGACCCTGACCTTGAACGTTGATCCAGGCGCCGGCCTGGCACCCGGCTACGAGCTCAAGAAGAACAGCTACGACCTGGGCGTGTATATCGAGTTGAGTGACGCCGTCCAGCGACTCCGCTTCAGCTATCCGCAGGTACGGGCCGTGATCATGACCAGCGCGCTGGAGCGGATGTTCTGCGCTGGCGCCAACATCGGCATGCTCGCGCAGGCTGAGCACGCTTTTAAGGTCAACTTCTGTAAATTTTGCAACGAAACGCTCGGGGCCATCGAGGACGCCAGCGATTCTGGTCAGGTCTACATCGCGGCCCTGAACGGGACGGCGGCAGGCGGCGGCTACGAACTCGCCCTGGCCTGCGAGAAGATCCTGCTCGTCGATGACGGCTCGTCGACCGTCGCGCTGCCTGAGGTGCCGCTGCTCGGCGTGCTGCCCGGTACCGGCGGGCTGACCAGGCTCACCGACAAGCGCGGCGTCCGGCGGGACCTGGCCGACGTCTTCGCTACCACGGCCGAGGGGATCAGGGGGCAGCGCGCGGTTGACTGGCGGCTGGTCGACCAGATCGCCAGGCCCACGGATTTCCAGGCAGCTGCCCGCCGCCTGGCTGAGGATGCGATCGCAGTCGCCGGGGCGCGGCCGGCCACCGGAACGACCGGCCCGGCGGGGGTAGAGCTGACCCCGGTGTCCTGTTATGCCAGCAGCGACAGCTTGCGGTACGAGCATGTGCGCGCCGAATTTGACCGGCGCGCCGGTACGGCCACGCTGACCGTCTCTGGTCCGGCGGCTCCGCCCTCGAGCATGGCCGAGCTGCGCGACGCCGGTGCTGCAGCCTGGCCGCTGGCCGCCGCGCGCGAGCTCGACGACGCGATCAGCAGGCTCCGGTTCGGCGAGCCGGAGCTCGGCACCTGGCTGCTGAAGACGACCGGCGACCCGGCGGCCGTCCTGGCCACCGACGAGCTGATGGCCAGCGCCGACCACTGGCTCGCAGCGGAGATCACGGGGCTGTGGAAGCGGACGCTGCGCCGGCTCGACGCGACCAGCCGGTCCCTGATCGCGTTGATCGAACCCGGCAGCTGCTTCGCCGGCACCCTGCTCGAGCTGGCGCTTGCCGCCGACCGCCAGTACATGCTGGACGGCGTGTTTACCAGCGATCCCGATGGGCGGCAGCCAGCCGTGCTGGTCGTCGGGGCGACGAACGCGGGGCCGCTGTCCGCGGCCAGCGGCCAGACCAGGCTGGCGGTCCGGTTCGGCCAGGGCCCAAGGCTAGAGGCCGCGCTCGCGGCCAGCGGCAAGGAGCTCACCGCGGTACAGGCCGCCGAGCTTGGCCTCGTCACGGCTACGCCAGACGACCTGGACTGGGACGACGAAATCCGCCTCGTTGTCTCAGAACGGGCCGGGTTCTCCCCCGACGCGCTGTCCGGGTTGGAGGCCAGCCTGCGGTTCGCCGGGCCAGAGTCCACGGCGACCAAGATCTTCGGCCGGCTCTCGGCCTGGCAGAACTGGATCTTCCTGCGGCCAAACGCGTCGGGCCCGCAGGGAGCGCTGCGCAGGTACGGGACGGGACAGCGGGCCGACTTTGACCGGAAGCGAGTCTGACCATGACCGAGAGCGACTTCGTTGGCGCAGCACCGCAGCCGGACGGGCCGGTGAGCGTGATCGACTACTCCGAGCGGATCCCGAATAACGTCGACCTCGCGACCGATCGCAAACTGCAGCGCGCGCTCGAATCCTGGCAGCCGAGATTCCTCGACTGGTGGGCCGCGCTCGGGCCCTCGCTGCCGACGAGAGATGTCTACCTGCGCACGGCGGTCGCGATCGGCCGGGATGGCTGGGCCAGCTGGGCGCGGGTGCCGATGGAGCAGTACAGGTGGGGCATTTTTCTGTCCGAGCGCGGCGGCGAACCGCGGCAGATCGGATTCGGCCAGCACAAGGGCGAGCCCGCCTGGCAGCAGGTTCCCGGCGAGTACCGCAGCGAGCTGCGGCGGCTGATCGTCGTCCAGGGCGACACCGAGCCCGCCTCGGTGGAGCAGCAGCGACACCTCGGCGCGACGGCGCCCAGTCTGTATGACCTGCGGAACCTGTTCCAAGTCAACGTCGAGGAGGGCAGGCATTTGTGGGCGATGGTCTACCTGCTGCACGCCTACTTCGGCCGGGACGGGCGCGAGGAGGCTGAGCAGCTGCTCAGGCGGCACTCCGGGCACCCGGACAGCCCCCGGATCCTCGGCGCCTTCAACGAGGAGACCACCGACTGGCTGTCGTTCTTCATGTTCACCTACTTCACCGACCGGGACGGCAAGTACCAGCTCGGCACGCTGAAGGAGTCAGGCTTCGACCCGCTGTCGCGCACTTGCGAGTTCATGCTCCGCGAGGAGGCGCATCACATGTTCGTGGGCACCACGGGCGTCCAGCGCGTCGTGCAGCGGACGGCGGCGGTGATGGCCGAGCATGACGGCGACGATGACGTCTGGGCCTGCGGCGCGGTCCCGCTGTCGGTGATCCAGAAATACCTCAACCTGCAGTACTCGCTCTCTCTCGACCTGTTCGGCTCGGAGACGTCCTCGAACGCCGCGGCGTACTTCACTGCCGGACTGAAGGGCCGGTGGATGGAGAGCAGGCGGCACGACGACCACGTACTGACCGATGCGACGGCGCAGGTTCCGCTGATGTCAGAAGGTGCGGTCTCGTCTAGGACGGTACCCGCGCTCACCGCGCTCAACCTGGACCTGCGCGACGAGTACGTGGCCGACTGCGAGCGCGGCCTGCGGAAATGGAACGCCGAGCTGGCCAAGGCCGACGTTGAGCAGCGGCTCGTGCTGCCGCACCCCGGGTTCAACCGCGCCGTGGGCGCGTTCGCCGGGCACTGGATCGGCCCGTCGGGTGAGGTGCTGACCGAAGCCGGCTGGCGGGCATCGGCGGACAGCTGGCTGCCGACCTCCGACGACCGCGCACGGGTAGCCGAGCTCATGGTGCCGCACTACGAGCCTGGCGACTTCGCCTCCTGGCTGGCGCCGCCGCCGGTCGGCATCAACGACCTGCCGGTCGAGTACGACTACGTACGGTTCTGAGCCTGGGTGCGTGCCCCTATGCCAGCTTTACCCAAGTCGTGCCTCCACGGCAGAACCACAGGTTCGTGTTGTGGTCGACGAACAGGTCGCCCTTCAAGCCAGATGTCGGATGCGAGCCGGCGTGCGGGGGGAGCTGAATGGCTGCCACCGCGCCGGAGAACACGCCGCCGCGCTTCCCCTTGCCGCTCACTCCGACGCCTGACACGCTGCTTCCAGCCACGCCGGTGTTCGAATTGCTGGCGCCGGTGACGCCCTTGCCTGACGTGCTCGACCCCGCAACGCCGCTGCCCTTGTCGCTGGCGGCGTGAATGGCGTCCGCGCCGTTAGAGCCAGACGCGGCCAGGGCTAGCCCGGTTGTGCCCTGCGGGCCTTTTGCGGCCGAGGTGATGATTCCGGTGCCGCCGGAGTTCCCGTTGACCTTCAGCGCGATGCCCTGCAGTGATCCGGGCCCGTCCACGATCATCGAGGTCGATGTTCCGCTGAGGCCTGTGCCATCGATATGGAAAAGCGGGACCAGCGTGTTGCCGGAGGTCGTGACATGGAGCTGAGTTGGGTTGTTCGCGTCGTTGTTGTTGCCGAGAACGAAGCCGCCGCCGGTCGCCGCCTCGGCCCGGCGCTGGTCGAGCAGGGTCAGCCCTGCCACCGAGGCGGCGGCGACCACACCACCGCGGCGCAGCATGTTGCGCCGCGTGCTCCGAGTCTGGGCGCTCTGGCGCAGCAATCCCGACGTGCTGCCCTTTGCGGCACCCGACTCACCCTCATTTAGCCTGTCATTCATCGCTCGCCCTCTTTCCTCCCCTGATGAACATGCCTGCGCCGATGGGCAGCCTATCGGTCGAATAGCCCCGATGTCACCAGGCTGGAAGCTGGTATTCGACGAGGCCGGCGGCCTCGTCGTGGATGCGCAGCGTGTCAGGTCGCGGCGGGCATCGGTAGGTGCCGGGAAAGCGGCGCAGCAGCTCGAAGTGCGTGTCCTTCACGACCGGCCAGACCTGCGCGTGGATGTCGCCGCTCCACCGTTCCGCGTCGAAGCTCCTGATTGGCTGCAGGCCCAGGGCCTCCCCGTTCTCGGCGACCCCGATGACCGGCCGAGGCTGGCCAATGATGGCCGCGTGGCTGAGAAGCAATACCCGGGAGTCGAGGTCAGCGGTGGGGTAACCGTGCGTGGCGAGGCCTGCCGCGAGGCCTGCCAGCGTCTGCTGCGGCCGCTCAGCCAGGGCGTCGTAGCCGACCGCGATCAGCCGGTCTTCCGGCAGGTACAGCATCTGATCGCACAGGGTCGTCCAGAGCCGCGCCGAGTCCGCCCAGGTATCGCCGCCCCACGGGAATTGATGCAGGCTGAGGATGGTGCCCGCGTAGTGCCTGAGCATCAGCACGAAGAGTGCGTCTGGCAGGTCGGCCGCTAGCCGCGCTCCCACCTCTAGGTTCCACGGAGTGTGGTCGAGATACCAGTCGCACTCGTGCTCTCGCGCCTTTCGCTCGGCAAACGTGCGGGCATGATCCCGGAGTTCGGCCAGGTAGGCCTCGTGATGAAAGCCCGGGATGCGCTGGATGACGCTGGGAGCGATGGAGTAGGCGACGTAGAACCCGCCGTACTCGGCCAGGTTCTCCACGCCTGGCGGCGAGCCAAGGTAGTTGCCGATCAGCGTCGTGCCTGAGCGCGGAACCCCTAGGACGAACAGCGCGCGGCCCCCCCGCGGGCCGTTCGGAGCTGACGTCATTGCACCCGGCCTCAGCTGCTGGGCTGTGTGGGCGTGAGGCGGTCAAGTGTCTCGGCAGCCAGACGCTGGACCCAGAGCCTGATCCGCAGCGCAGCCGGCTCGCGAATCAGCGGGTAGGCGTCATCGAGCGCGACTTCAAGCAACTCGCCGGTCAGTGTTTCCCTGACCGCGACTGGGAGCTGGTCGCCGGGAAGGGTCGACGCCAGCGCCACGAACTCGAGGTTGGTGGCGGCCGCCTCGCCGCCAGGTACCTCACGGCCGGTGGTACGGATGGCCAGGCGAACGACAGCTGTTCCTGCAATGCCCATGTCTGCCGGGCGGTACGCGGATTCGCCGGCCCGGACGGTCGGGCTCGCTGTGATCGCGATCCGGATGCCGCGCGGCGGCGAGACGAATGCCTCACGCAACTCGATCGACAGCATCTGCAGCAGCCCGCTGGCGGCTTCGTCCAGCGCCGCCGGTGACGGCGCCGCAGCCGAGTCGCTGACCTCTTCGCTGCCGGCCCGAGCCTGGGCAATGTGGCGCACCTTGTCGACGGCAAGGGCGCCCGGCAGGGGCCTGGCCACCAAATTCGACGCCAGATCCAGCACCGACATCGCGGCGACGCTAACAAAGTCCACCAGCGCCTGAGGCTCGCTGGCCTGCGTGGCCTCATGGAGAGCCTGGTAGTAGCCGGGCCACTGGTCCGCGAACACAACCAGGGGCACACCGGCAGAGCGCATCAGGAAGATCGAGGCGATCGTGCGTGCGAGGCGGCCGTTGCCGTCCGCGAACGGATGGATGGCGGTCAGCGCGTAGTGCGCGTATGCGGCCTGGATGGCCGGATGCAGCGCCGCGAATTGCGTCGAGCTCAGTTCGGCGCTCAGCCGGGTCATCTCCGCGGCGACCATGGATGCGGGCGTGAAGACCGCCAGTCCCCCGCTCGGAAGCAGCAGGTAATTCGAGACCGGCTTGTACTGCCGCCTGGGCAGGTCAACCTCGACGCTGTCGCCGTGCTCCGTGGTCACGGTGTAGGTGGCCTGGGACTCGGTGATGACATCCTGCAGGACCGCGATCAGGTGGGAGTCGACAGCGCGTCCGTTGGCTGCGGCCTCGCTGGCGAGGACGAGCGCCCTTCGGTGACATTCAGCCACGACCTCGACCGGGTCGGCGGGCTCGTCACCGTCAGTGCCGCTGATCGAGATGCCAAGCACCATGGTGGTCAGCTCAGGATTGGCGGGGAACAGCCCGTCAAGAGCGGCGGAGTCGAGCGCCGCGGCCCGCAGCAGCCTGTCCACGGCGTCTGCCCACGCGCTCTCGCCGGCGGTGCCGCGCCGGCGCGCCAGGATGTGCGCGAACCTACTCCACCGCGGCGTGTCCACTCGCAGGCCGCTCCAGGCTTCCGCGCTTTGGAATGGCCGGTAGCTCGCCTCGAGCTCAGCGAGTTCGTTCGCTGTCCTCGGCACGCTCGCGAAGGGCATGTGCACAGCATAGGCAGGTATTGATCATGAATATGGCCATTAGTGGCCCAGGAGGTAACGATCGCCTGCTGCGCTACTCAACGCACAGGCCACCACGACCGGCAAGCTGCTTGCTGAGTTGTTCCGGTGCGTGCACAACGCCGGCCGATCACCGATGGCGCTGGGCTGGTTCACCCACCTCGCCGTCGTGGTTGCGGTTGGCAACGTCGAACATATGGCGCGGGTTTGCGATGGCGTACCCAGTCAGGCGGGCGGGGCGGTCGCAGCGTCGAGCGGTGGCGTGAGGTTCCAGGCAGTGTTGGTGGACCAGCGCGCGGCATTTTCGTGTTCCGCGATCTGTGTGAGGGCGGTGAGGTTGTCGGTCATCGCCGGCATGTCGGCGTGCTGCGGCATGATTCGCTTGTAGAGGGCGAGGAACGGTCGCATCGGCGGGACCGTCACCTCGTAGGAGTGGGTGACGATGGTCCCTGTGGCCTCGGGGGTGAACCGGTACGTCCAGGTTGTCGAGTCATGACGGCTGAGATCGACCGGCTCGGGGATTGTCCGGTAGGCGAACGAGCAGATCGGGGTCT
>Ga0209240_1001028_pt1 | contig 11135 bp, 10 predicted proteins | sample GraSoi_2013_80cm_FD_185828 | JGI IMG/M metagenome (GOLD analysis project Ga0209240, IMG submission 185828) | Grasslands soil microbial communities from the Angelo Coastal Reserve, California, USA - Sample 9_17_2013_80cm (SPAdes) (version 2) | ecosystem: Environmental > Terrestrial > Soil >... | reverse complement strand
CGCGCGAGTTTCGATTAAAGATTAGGGGGAGATCTCTCCAGTCGGGTGCTGATTGTTTTGGAGGAATTACAGGGCAGGGCGAACCAAGAAAAGTTTCAAACTCTCGAACGCCTCAGGCGCATCATGCCACGCTTATGACAAGAGGTCAACGTTCTTTTGAAAATCGTCGAAAGATTTCCGGCGAGGCCGCCGGCAGTGGTGAAATTACGCCGTGACCTTCTGTTGTTTGGCGCGCCGATCTTCCAGAACTTCAATGGCTTCCTTGACGCGAGTGTAAATTCCGTCCGCGTCCAGGCCGTACTTGGCCAGCAGAAGTTTGGCGTCACCGTGCGTGACAATCCGATCCGGAACACCCATCCGCACGACGCGTACTTTATCCTGCAGACCATTTTCTTCCAGCAGTTCGATGATGGCTGAGCCGAAACCGCCGGCCAGATACGCTTCTTCGACCGTCACAATCAGACGCTTCGTGCGGGCCAGCGCAAGCAACAGGGCGCTGTCTAGCGGCTTCACAAAACGCGCGTTGATGACTGTGGTTTCAATTCCATCCTTCGCCAGGTTCTCGGCAGCTTGCAAAGACGGATAAACCATCGAGCCATAGGCGGCGATCGCAATCTCGCCGCCATCGCGCAGCAACTCGGCTTTGCCAATTTCCAGCAGCTCCGGCGCGCGATCGATTGGCACTCCGATGCCATTGCCGCGCGGATAACGCATCGCCGCCGGCCCAACGTGCTCGGTCATCGTGAGCATCATGTCGCGCATTTCGCCTTCGTCCTTAGGCGCCATCAAAATCAGGTTGGGAACGCCGCGCAGATAAGCGATGTCCAAAAGGCCGTGATGCGTCGGGCCGTCGCCCCCGGCAATGCCGCCCCGATCGAGGCAGAATTTGACGTTCAGGTTTTGAATGCAGACATCGTGGACCAGCTGATCGAAGGCGCGTTGCAGGAACGTCGAGTAAATTGCGCACACCGGCTTCAAACCCTCGATCGACAATCCGGCGGCAAACGTCACACAGTGCTGTTCTGCGATACCGACATCGAAAGAGCGATCGGGGAACTTCTCCAAAGGGAAGCAAACGCCCGTCCCGTCAGGCATGGCCGCCGTCAGCGCGACAATCTTCTCGTCCTTTTCCATCAACTGGCACAGCGTCTCGCCAAAAACCTGCGTGTAGGTCGGCGCTTTCGCCGGCGACTTGATCGGCTTGCCGGTTTTCAATTCAAACGGTCCGGTAGCGTGCCATTTGTAATAATCTTTTTCCGCTGCCGGGTGGCCCTTGCCTTTGGTCGTCAACGCGTGAACGATCACCGGGCCGTCTTTGATCTGCTGAGCTTCGCGCAACGCCGCGACCAGCGCGCGCGTATTGTGACCGTCAACATAGCCGATGTATTTGAATCCGAGTTCATTCACCAATGCGCCGGGCAAGACCGCGGCGGCGATCGCGTCCTTAACGGTCTTGGCCGCGTGATGCAATCGTTCGCCGACTGAAGGGATCTTGAGTAACTTTTCTTCCACTTCATCTTTGAAGCGATGATAGCCGTGCGCTTCGCGAATCCGATTTAGATATCCGGTGAGCGCGCCGACCGCGGGCGCGATCGACATTTCGTTGTCGTTGAGCAGAACGATCAGGCGCGTCTTCAAATGTCCGGCCTGGTTAATCGCTTCCATCGCCATGCCGCCCGCAAGTGACGCATCGCCGATCAGAGCGACGACGTTATAATCCTCACCTTTGCGATCGCGCGCGATCGCCATCCCCAGCGCAGCCGAGAGGGAAGTCGAAGCATGGCCGGCGCCGAACGTGTCGTATTCAGATTCATCGCGCCGCAAAAAGCCGCTGATGCCGCCGTACTGTTTCACGGTCGGAAGTTGTTCGCGCCGCCCCGTCAGAATTTTGTGCGCATAGGCCTGATGGCCGACGTCCCAAACCAGACGGTCGCGCGGCGTATCAAAGGCGTAGTGCAAAGCTACCGCCAGCTCGACCGCGCCGAGCGAAGCGCCGGTATGACCGCCAACGCGGGACATGGTCTCCAGAATGAATGTGCGGACTTCCTCGGCGACGGCCGGCAACTGATCGAGTTGCAAACGGCGCAGGTCAGCGGGCGAATTGATTTGTTCCAGCAGTTTCATCGAGGACGCATTGTAGCGCGAAGAGACCGGTTTCCGCATCTCGAGAATTCTTCACCAAATCGAGCGCATATCGTAAGGGGTTTGCCGATCAATGTTGGCTTTGTCATGCAAAGCCCTTTATAGCGTAATCGGACGGGTTCCGTCAATCGAATTCGACAGTTTGGAAAGCGTTCAGACCTCATGGCAGGGCAGAGCGTCCAAAGAGTTGAGCGGGCATTTTTATTGGCCAATGCAGGGCTCGCGGGTTTCCAGCTTAATTCAACTTAATTCAAGAGGAGTAATAACAAAATGGTCAAGACCACGAGAGCGATGATCGCCAGCCTCATCTTTGGACTGGCTTTCGGCGCGGTTGCATTTGCTCAGCAGACCTCGCCGCAGACTCAAAACCCGACCCCCGGAGTTCCGCGACCCGAGGGATTCGGTCAAATGGGCGAACGCCGCGCGCTGCGCGAGCTCAATCTGACGGATGCGCAGAAGCAGCAAGCACGCACGATCATTCAGAGTAGTTTCGCTAACCCGAACACGAAAGCGACACGCGAAGAGTTGGCAAAGCTTCGCAGCCAGCGGCGCGCAGGTGGCACGCTGACTCCGGAACAGATTGCGAGAGCGAAGGAACTTCGCAAGCAATTTAGAGAATCGAGGCAGGGCGTGCGCAATCAGTTAGCCGCCATACTTACGCCGGAACAAAAGGCCAAGCTCGAAGAAATGATTAAGACTCGCAGGGCCAATCACGAAAAGTTAGGACCTCGCCGGCAGATGCCTAACCAACCGCTCTAACGCCTGATCAAAGACGAAAGTATACGGCGCCGCCGAGTATCAATTCTGGTGACGCCGTTTCACTTTGCTCATTCACGCGCCGCTGAGGTCGTCGACGAACGATTGAAGGCGGCGTTGCAATTCATCGCGGGCGTGACGAAAGGCTTCGAGTTGCATCGCTTCAGAACCAGAGACAACCGGATCGTCGATGCTCCAGTGAACCCGCGTGACGTTTCCGGGAAAAACTGGACAGCGCTGGTTGGCGTGATCGCAGACCGTAATCACAAAATCGAAGGGTGTGTCGAGAAACTCGACCAGGGATTTGGATCGATGAGGTGAGATGTCGATTCCGAGCTCGTTCATCACTGCAATCGCAGCGGGGCGAACATAGCTCGGCAACAATCCGGCGCTGAAGACAGCGAACCGATCGCCGGCCATGTGGCGCAACAACCCCTCGGCCATTTGGCTGCGCGCCACGTTGCCGGTGCAGAGAATTAGCACGCGTTTCTTTTCAGCCATTGGAGCTCCTGAGCGGCGACTTGGGCATTAACCAACGAAGTGCAAATGTTGCTGCTGCCGCGCCCAACAGTTGTACCAGAATAAAAGCGGGGACATCGACCGGTCGAATGCCCGCGAAGGTGTCGGTAAGCTCTCGCGCCAGAGTCACCGCTGGATTCGCGAAGGACGTGGACGCGGTGAACCAGTAGGCGGCAGTAATGTATGCTCCCACGGCAAAGGCAACGAATCGTGGTTGCAATTTGGCGCACAACCCAATCACCAACAGCAAACCAAGAGTAGCAACGAACTCGCTTAGTAACTGTGCGCCACCAGTGCGCGCATGGTGAGAGACGAAGAACGGCGGATCACCAAACATCAGATTCGCCGCGGCCACACCCGCGAGCGCGCCGCTGATCTGTGCGACGACGTAAGCCGCTGTTTCTCTCCACGGCAACTCTCGCTGCGCGGCGAAAGAGATGGTTACAGCGGGATTGAAATGTGCTCCCGAGATCGGGCTGAAGGTTAGAATCAACGCCGCCAGCGCCGTGCCGGTCGCAATGCTGTTTGCCAGCAGGGCGATGGCAACGTTGCCGGCGGCTAACCGCTCGCCCATTATTCCTGAGCCCACGACCGTAGCGAGCAGGAACGCAGTTCCGATCGCTTCGGCCACGACCCGGCGACTCAGATTCCCAGTCATACGCAGCAGGTTTGCGGTTCTGAACTTTGAGCAGTCGTCCCGGTACAGCACGAAGTTGACTCCGCCAGATTATCTTCCAGCACGACGAAGACTTCCCATTCGTTGCCGTCCGGGTCGCGTGCCCAGGTTTTATCTTGCGTTGCATAGCAACAGTTAGTTTGCATCTCGTCGCGGGTCAAAAGACCGGCGCTGTTCCACTTCTGTCGCGTCGCCAGAACGTCTGCGGTCGATCGCACCTGAATTCCCAAATGCGACAGCGCGCCGCGGTTTGCAAACGAATCTTGATTCAGGGTGAAGTTAAGCGGCGGGTTCTGCACGTCAAATTTCGCATAGCCGGTGCGCACTTTGCTCGGCTCAATGCCGAACAGTTTGCGGTAGAACTGAATGCTTTGCTCAACGCTCTTTACGTTAAGGGCCAAATGAGCTTTCAGCGCCGACACTTCCGGCGCCGTTACGGTCGTGTTGTTCTTGCTTTCCACAGGAAACCTCCTTAGAATCATATTCGCCTGAGCGAATGCGACCAGATGATAGGTGAGTCAAACATATCTGTCAAGCCAAATATGATAAGGGAGCTGGCCATCGAGCCAATGTGGCCCGTCGATTGGGCGGAAGTCAGGGCAATCTATCTCGAAGGCATCGCTACGGGCCAGGCGACTTTCGAAACCGACGCGCCTTCCTGGGAAGACTGGGACGCCGCGCACCTCGGGTTCGGGCGGCTGGTCGCGCGGGTTGGCGGGACAATCTCTGGCTGGGCGGCCCTCAGTCCGGTTTCCCGGCGACAGGTGTACGCCGGCGTGGCTGAAGTGAGCGTCTATGTCGCGGCAAACCATCGCAACGCCGGAGTAGGACGCGCGTTGGTCGAAGCGCTGATTGGGGAATCCGAAGGGAATGGTATTTGGATGTTGCAGGCCGCGGTGTTTCCGGAAAACGTAGCTACGATCGCTTTGCATTTGCGGTGCGGCTTTCGCCAGGCCGGCCGCCGCGAACGCATCGGAAAACTAAACGGCGAGTGGCGGGATACAATCTTGCTCGAGCGGCGCAGCGCGCTGATTGGAAGCTAATTGAAATGACAAAAAGGAATTATCACATCGAAAATCTCTTCAAAGCTCTCGCGGATCGCACGCGTCTGCGGCTGATTAGCTTGATCGGAGATTCAGAAGTTTGTGTCTGCTTCTTCGTAGCGATTTTGAAGACCAGTCAGCCGAAGATTTCCCGGCATCTGGCTTACCTGCGCCGGGCGGGCATCGTCAAAGCGCGGCGCGAAGGCAAGTGGATGCACTATCGTCTGACCGAACCACCAGACGAACATGCAGCGCGCATCTTTCACGAAGTGCGCGCGTCGCTGGCTGAGCATCCCGAATTTCAGCGTGACCGCGCAAACCTGACGAAGGTTTGCTGCGCGATTCAGCTGCCCGTGCAACTGCGACGCGCGCCAAAACCTTTGGGACTCGCGGCGTAGTAGCGCAAATTGTTAATTTGCGTCATTGGCTTCGGCGAAAGGCACCGCAAGTTAACAACTTGCGCTACGACTGCCTTGAACAATCGAGTCTCGCAGCTTAGAATAACTTCTCGAGATCGCCGCGGAGATGTGGCCGAGTGGCTGAAGGCGGCGGTTTGCTAAACCGTTAAGGGTCTTAAAAGCCCTTCACAGGTTCGAATCCTGTCATCTCCGCCAGAATTCAAGGCAAAAGTAAAAAGGTAAAAGGCAAAAAACGCCTGCCGCCTGATTACTTTTGCCTTTTTACCTTTTGCCTTTTTACTTATGTCTGTTCGCGTTCGCTTCGCACCATCTCCGACCGGCTATCTGCACATCGGCGCGGCGCGCTCGGCGCTGTTCAATTGGCTGTACGCGCGCAAGGTCGGAGGCAAATTTCTGCTGCGCATCGAAGACACGGATCTGCAGCGCTCGACCGACGAATCGACGCGCTCGATCATCGACGGACTGGAATGGCTCGGCCTTGACTTCGACGAACAGATCGTCTTTCAGTCCGACAACGCCGAGAAGCATCGGGTCGCCGCGCGGCAGCTGGTTGAAGAAGGCAAAGCCTATCGCGACTTCACGCCGAAAGAAGCGCGCGACGACAAGTCCGTCAAGCAGGGCATAGTCGATCGCGCCCGCGCGCATGCCGCGACCGGCATAGATCATCGCAGCAATCCTTTTCGCGATTTAGCGAAGGAAGAATCCGAGGCCCGGGCCGCCGCGGGCGAACCGTTCGCGATTCGTTTGAAGGTAGCGCGCGAAGGCGCCTCGCGATTTACCGACATCGTCTACGGCGAGCAGGAGCGCTCGTTTGCTGAGATTGAGGATCTGGTGCTGCTGCGTTCCGACGGGCACCCGCTCTACAATCTTTCGGTCGTGCTTGACGACCTCGAGATGGGCATTACGCACGTCATTCGCGGTCAGGATCACCTAACGAACACGCATAAACAGATTCTGCTTTACCAGGCTTTCAGCAAAGAGGTGCCGCAGTTTGCGCACTTGCCGCTGATTCTCGCGCCGAACAAGGCGAAGCTTTCCAAGCGCAAGCACGGCGAAGTCGTCTCGCTGACGACTTACCGCGATCGCGGTTTTGTGCCCGCGGCGTTTCGCAACTTTCTGGCGCTGCTCGGCTGGTCGCCGCCGGAAGGTCGAGAACTCCTCTCCCGCGATGAATTGATCGAAGAATTTTCATTCGAAGGCATCGGCCGGGCTAACTCGATCTTTAACTTTCACGAAAACGATCCGCGCCACTGGACCGATGACAAGGCGCTGTGGATGAACGCCGAGTACATTCGCACGATGCCGCCCGCAGAATTGCTGCCGATGGTAAAGGCTGAATTGCGAGCTGAGAAACTCTGGCGCGAAGAATACGACGAGGACGAACGCGAATGGTTCGCGAAGACTATTGAACTGATTCGCCAGCGCTTTTTTACTTTGAAGGATTTTTCGTCGCACGGGCGCGCTTACTTTTCGGAAGATTTCGATTTCGAACAAGCGGCAGTGAGCAAGAATATTTTGAAAGAGCCACGGCTGCGAGAGCTCTTGCCGGCGTTGGCTGATCGCCTGGAAGGCGCCGAGCCGTTTGCGGCCGCGAAGGCCGAAAGTACCCTGCGCGCATTCGCCGAAGAGACGGCGGTTAAGGCTGGACTTTTCATTAATGCTGCGCGCACCATGTTAACCGGCCAGGCCGTGGGACCGTCAATGTTTGAAGTCTTTGAGATAATTGGCCGCGAGCGCTCGGTGATGCGTCTGCGGAGCCAGCGTCCGTGGAATGAATTCGGAGACTAAAATTAGCCACAGAGGAAAGAGAGACACGGAGAAAGAATTCAGAGACAAAAACGAAAAGAGCGATCGAAGAAATTGCCAGTCCGCTTCTTTCTTATTAATCTCTGCGTCTCGGTGACTCTGTGGCAAAGTTTGAGGAGCTAATCATGTTGAAAAGATTTCTCGTCATTGCTTTGGTTGTGTTCGCGAGCGCGATGTTAGCGTCTGCCCAGAATGCGAATTCCTCGACCACCACGACGCGCACGCGCACGGTTGAGCCGAAGCCTTCACCGACGCCGAAGGCGACGGCAAAATCGACCGGCACTGGGACGGCGTCGCAACGGCCCAAGGCCAGTTCAACCCCGGTGGCGCCGTCAACCGGAGTGCTCGCCGCTTTCGATAAGATAATTGAAGGCATCAGGCGCTCGAATGTTGACACGTATACGAGTGGTTACTGGAATTCTCCAAACCTCGTTCTTTTTAACTACAACGGCACGGTCACCAAGGGGTGGGATCAGTTGCGAAAGAATCGCGAGAGCTCCTTCCCGGAAACGAAGGATGTAAAGCTCGACATTCGTGACAAGCACGTGCAGATGCTCGGACGAGATGGCGCGGTCGTGATGTGTCTGTGGACTCAGTCGCAAACTTTCAATGGCCAGCCGGACACTGCTTCAGGCCGCATGACGCTGGTCTTTAAGCGAGTCGGCGCCGAATGGAAAGCCGTACATCTGCATACGTCTCCGGACAAGCCTGATGCTTCGCGCGTACCGGCGTCTGAGCAGTCGTCGCCGCCCAATCCATAAGCCACAGATAAACGCGGATTCACACGGATAGAGACTCGTTCGGAGTTTTTCTATCCGTGTTTATCTGTGTGCATCTGTGGTTTCTTCAAGGCGTAGGTGATATGCGAGATCGCAATGCCGCCGAGAACTGATAGAAACGGAAAGAACTCGACGACGTAGCGCGGTTCGGGGTTTTCAAGAGTCGCAAAGAATGCCAATCGCAGAAAAATAATCAGCAAAGCCAGCAACAGCCACCGGTGCGCCGCAAATTTTCGCGAGCGCCACAACAGCCAGCCTCCCAACGCGCCCAGCAAAGTGTAAACACCAGTCAGCCCCGCAAACAGCGGCAGCCAGATGTGCTGGTAATGCGCGTAGTCCAAATCTTCAAAAGGCAGGAGTTCACCTTCGAACGGCCAGTACTGCGAATGCGTGTCGAACCACATGGTCTCGGCCCGGGCCACCGGCAACCAAACGTAATAGCGGAACGGATGACGCGCGATGCGCTCGCGGGCAATCTGGGCAAAGGCCGCGTCAATCTCCGGCGTCATCGCGACCGGCCCGTGCGGCTCGGGCTCGGACTGGGCGGATTCATTTGGATTATCAGTTTCGTCCGCTTGATCGCTACTGTTGCTGTTCTGATCATTTTCATCGCCACTGTCTTCGACATTACCGTTCGCGTTCGCGTTTGTATTCTTCGGCGTTGAATTCGGCGTCCTGGTCGATCGCGCTGAGTTCGGTAACGTTTCGGTCGGCGAAGCTTGCGGACTCGGAGTTGGTTGCGGCGATTGCGGAGCGCTGTTCGGGAGTTGCGAGCCGCCCGGATGATTGTATTTTTCGAGCAGCGCCTCGACCCGATTCTTTTCGTCAGTGGAATCGAAAGCGTGCGGTGGCACGTCATCCATGTCGATTGGATCGGTGTCGAGTGACCAAAGAAAAGGCGCGACGTAACGCTCGTCATCGAGCCAGGTCCGCAGCCACAAATAGTAACCGCGCGGCACGAACTCATCGGGCATCTCGCCGTGCGCCGGCGCCAGCGGTTGGAAACGGTGAAAGACGCGCGCGTTGCGAATCGTCCAGGGCGTGAGGACAAGTATGAATGCAAACGAAAAAACCGAGGCCGCCGCAAATGGTCGCAAGAGCGCCGGCCAGGAGAAAAGGCGGCGCCTATCGTCACCGGCGTTCAGAGTACCGATTTTAGTCGGGTCCTTTCCGCGAGCGAGAAGCCCAACTAAAGTTGGTACTCTCAGCGCCGTTAGCACCAGCGTCAATCCAATTGCCGCGACGAACAATCCGCTGTCCGGACGAATCAAGACCGCCGCTCCGCCGAGTAGTCCCGCGACCAGCCACCACTTCAGCGCCGGCTTCAAGCTCGCCTGATGCTTCTGTGCTTCCTCGGTGCCCTCCGCGGTACACGTCTTTCGAAACCCGAGCGTCGCGGCGATGCACATCGCGGCCGCGAGGAACATCGTGGGAACTTCCGTTAAGACAGTCGCGGAATAGATCGTCGTGAACGGACATACGGCCGCGAGTGCGAGCGCAGCGATTGCCGCCGCGCGTCTTCGGTCTTTATTGGGCTCCCAATAAAAAGCGAGTAACGCAATCAGCCCGCAGGTGGCGGTGTCGATTAAAGCCTGAACGATGCGCACTGCGCCGTTGTTGCCGTGACCGAAAACTTTGTAGATCGCGGCGAGAAAAAACGGATAACCGGGAAGCCGGATCAACGTCGGTGCGTATGGGGCTGCTTCGGAATCTGAGAATGAATGTTGCTCGAGAAGATTGCGCGCAATCCGAGCGTAAGTCTTCGAATCATCCGGCGCGTCGTTGGCCCAGTGGTGCGCGACTGTTATGCGGAAGGCGCCGGCGACAATGAGTAATCCAAGAAAGACAATCCATTTTCCATCTCTCATTTCCCATTTCTCATTTTTCATTTCGAATAGCTTCATCGCGTGCCTTAGAAATGGCAGATGAAAAATGTCAAATGGAAAATGGAAAATGTTACGGTTGCGCTTCGACGGTCGCTTTCCGTTCCAGCTTGCCCCAGCCGACCACGGCGCCGCGAACTGCGGTCGCGACTGACTTGACCATTACGTAGTACATCACCTGGCGATAGCAGAAGCGCTGGAGGAATAGCCACCACAGCAGGCGCCAGCGTTCCTTCCGTTCGAGCACAAAGGCGAAGCCCGCGGCGCACCAGTCCACGGCCAGAAACAGCGCGTAATAAAAGAGCACTTGCTGAAGATTTGTGAATCGATAACCAGTGGGTTGCTGGGCCCAGTCGAGCGCATTCGAGATCAGCGTATAGACCAGCATCAAATCCATGATCGGCGAGATCAGCGGAAACAGAATCTGGAAGATCCAAACGTTGGGCATGGCCACGAACCCCAGCGCGCCGTAACGCGGGCGAAAGAGCGCGTCGCGATGTTTCCAGAGACACTGCAAAGTCCCATAGCCCCAGCGAAACCTTTGGCGCGCGAGCATCTTCAAAGTAGCGGGCGCTTCGGTCCAGGCGATCGCCCCCTCTTCGTAGCCGATCTTGTATCCAAGTTTGCGGATCTTCAGCGTGAGGTCCTGATCTTCGGCCAGAGTGTCTGAGCTAAATCCACCGCAGCGTTCGATCAGCTCGCGCCGCCACGCGCCGACGGCTCCCGGCACCACCGTGATGCAGTTGAGACTGGCAAACGCGCGGCGATCCATGTTCTGCGACGTGATGTATTCCAGCGCCTGCCAACGGGTCACGATGTTGATCCGATTGCCGACCTTCGCATTGCCGGCGACCGCGCCGATTTGCGGATCGGCGAAACGGCGCGCCAGCGCGCGAATTGTTTCGCCGGGAAACTGTGTGTCCGCGTCGAGCGCGACGATCACGTCGCCTTTGGCGAAGCGCAAACCAAAATTCAGCGCCGAGGCCTTGCCGGCGTTCGGTTCAGTGAAGAGACGAACCAGCGGCTGGTCGCCAAAGTGTTCGCGCACAACTTCACTGGTGCGATCCTGCGAGCCATCGTCCACTACGATGATCTCAAAGTTTTCATAGTTC
>Ga0209240_1001024_pt1 | contig 11159 bp, 10 predicted proteins | sample GraSoi_2013_80cm_FD_185828 | JGI IMG/M metagenome (GOLD analysis project Ga0209240, IMG submission 185828) | Grasslands soil microbial communities from the Angelo Coastal Reserve, California, USA - Sample 9_17_2013_80cm (SPAdes) (version 2) | ecosystem: Environmental > Terrestrial > Soil >... | reverse complement strand
AGGCCGAGGCAATTCCAGCGCTGATGGCCGGGCATGACCTGGTGGGGCAATCAGCCACCGGATCGGGTAAGGCGCTCGCCTATGGCATCCCCCTGGTCGAAAGGGTAGCGAGGAATGCACGTGTTGTCCAGGTGCTGGTACTCGTGCCAACGCGCGAGCTGGCCATCCAGGTACACGCTGTGCTGGGCGCACTGGCTGCCAGCCGGCGGCTTTCGATGGCGCTGCTGGCAGGAGGACGGCCCTATAGCAGTCAAATGGGAGCGCTGCGCTATGGTGCGCAGATTGTCGTCGGCACACCAGGACGGGTGAAGGATCATCTCGATCGAGGCACTCTGGTGCTGGACGAGGCAGACCAGATGCTGGATAGCGGTTTCGCACCAGTCGTTGAAGAGATCCTGGCAACCACGCCGAACACGCGACAAACGGCGCTCTTTTCCGCGACCAAGCCGGACTGGGTTGCGACGCTCCAGCAAAAATTCCTCAACAATCCGGTCACCGTTACCATAACTCCGGCCATGGGTGCGCAACGCACCATCGAACAGATTGCCTACCAGGTCCCGCAGGAGCAGAAAATGGCAGCGCTCTGTACGCTCTTGCATGCCACGGAGGGAGAAAGCAGCCTCGTCTTTGGCAGGACGAAGCACGGGGTCGAAAAGTTAGGGAAACAGCTCAGCAAGCTCGGGTTTACGGTGGGGACATTGCACGGCAATAAGAGCCAGCGCGCGCGTGAGGCGGCGCTGAGCGCATTCCTGTCCTGGCTACTTCACCCATCCGTACGGGAAATGGATGATTTAATCGCTTCGCTTCTTCTCTGCTTTGACAATCGTATCCAAAATGGAGCGAGGATTTTCCCTCCTATGGCAGTCCTCGCCATTTTAGCTGCGAAGCAATCTCATCATGAAACATATTCAGTCATATTTCTTCCATTGATCTGGGAAAACCGGCAAGGAAGTACCGCTTGCTGGCAGGCTAAGTTATACCATGGGCTGAAAGCATCTGCTAAGGCACTCACTGCACATCTCAGGCACGCACTTCTGCGAATGAGTGGAGGATCTCAGGCACTTCTGCAGTAATCATGGTGTAATCCACCCAGGACCGGGGAGGAGATAACCTTGCCACCTGCGTGACCTGGTGGAACAGGTCCAACATGCGGTTCGGGAATCTGTTGTTTGATCCCTTGATGTGGTCTGGCTCGATTGAAGTACTGGACATAGGCGTTGAGGACACGGTGGAGCTGCTTCTCATGCAGGATGAGCAGATGATCGAGGCATTCACGTCGTACACTCCCCAGGAAGCGTTCACAGATGGCATTGGCTCGCGGGGCGTGATAAGGCGTTTTGAGAATCTCGATTCTACTCGTTCCCGCAACACGGGCGAAGTTCACCCCAAACTTGCGATCGTTCTCCCGAAGAAGGTATTTGAGTCCCCTTTTATGAAGATAAGCAGGTGAATGCTTTCGATTCTACACTCGCTCTGACTCATCCGCAAGGAGGGAATAGATGTGAAGATATTCTTAAGGGTCCTATTTGGCGAACGGATAGCGCAAGTAGCCAGCACAGAGCACGATTCGAGAAGTTTTTGCTGTTCACGCATGCTATGCTGAGGGAGCAGAGGTCGCCGGTTGACGCTTGCCTGCTGCTCGTGTGGCGCGCTGTGCGCTTTCGGTGACCGTACAGCATGCTGGTCCCATGCGTGGTACAGACGCCTCTGTGCGGTGTCTGTGCCTGGAAAAGAAGCACGTTTTCGCCTCAGGAGTGGCAACCGGTTGCCTCTTTGAGGCGAACGAGTCACAACCAGTCAGCGAACACGTTCCATGAGAGGAGGAAAGAAACATGTTGCTAGAAAACAAGGTGCCTGTCATCTACGGTGCGGGTGGTCCGATCGGCGGTGCCGTGGCTCGTGCCTTTGCCCGCGAGGGGGCCAGGGTATTCCTCGCCGGTCGCACGCTGGCCAAGCTCGACACGGTTGCCAACGAGATCCGCTCCACTGGCGGCTCTGCTTCCACCATCGTCGTGGATGCCACGGACGAGCAGGCGGTGGACTCCTGCGTCGATGCGGTGGTTGAGCAGGCTGGCTCCCTCGATATCTCGTTCAACCTTATCTCCTACGGAGATGTCCAGCAGCCGCTGACGATGCTCTCGGTGGAGGATTTCCTCCAGCCGATCACGACCGCGATGCGCACCCACTTCTTGACGACCAGGGCCGCCGCCCGGCACATGATCAGGTGCGGGTCGGGAGTGATCCTGGCCTTCGGCGGATCGGGTCCCCACACGCTCCCCAGGCTGGGGGGCTTCAAAATCGCGCTCGACGCCCTGGAGGGACTTCGCCGACAGTGGGCGTGCGAACTGGGCCAGCACGGCATCCGTGTCGTCACCATCAAAACGGGAGGTGTCCCCGAGTCCATCGATGAGAGCGTCGCCATGCGCGACGAGATCACTGCTTCGATTGTGCAGGCGACCCTGCTGAAGCGAGCGGCTCAGCTCTCCGACGTCGGCAACGTGGCAGCCTTCGTGGCTTCTGATCAAGCTCGCACCATGACTGCCTCCACCGTCAACATCTCCTGCGGCGCGCTCATGGACTACTGAGCCACAAGAGGGACGATCCACAGCAAGGTCGTGGCGCGAGGGAGCCGAATATGATCCAACTCCCTTGCGCCACGATCTCGATAGGGATGTACCTCGACTCAGGGATGACGGTCGGCGACAAGATTGAGGATGATGTTGTGTTCAAGGAGCGCCTTGAGCCCTGAGAGGACAAAGGTAAATCCTTCAGTTGAAGAGATTGCCTGTTTGACTTTTTCATCCCCATTTCCGCTGAAGCCGGTATTTGTGATGCTGACGAAGGTCGCGTTATCATCCCGCGCAGTAAAAATCCACTCCACCGTCGTGGGCGTGCCGTATCCAAGCCACTCAACGAGAATGCGCTTGTGTTCTTCAATGGCTAAGACACTCACCTGGGTGGAGGCATCATACATCTCCCACTCCCATTGGACTTGTTTGTCCGGTTCCAACCTTCCACTACCCCTGGTAAACCAGAATTTGGAGGTTATTGCAGGATTGATAAACGCCTCAAAGACCTCTGCTACTGGTCTGCGAATCAGCATTGCCGTTTTTGCAACTGGCATCTGCGTGAGTTGGAGGTTTTCCATTGATCTGTTCCTTTCAAATGATGAGCTGCTTCTGACTTCTCGATCTTGCTAGACACTATCGTCTTCAACGAAATGCTTTAACCGCTGCAAACGCTCGTCCCACTGCTTGCCAATCGTCTCAATCCACGCGCTGGCGGTCTGGAGTGATGTTGGATCGAACAGATAGCGTTTCTCGCGTCCTCTCGTCTGTGCCTGCACCAGCCCTGCGTGGGCCAGCAGATCAAGATGCTTCACGATCCCCTGCCTGCTGATCGGAAATTCGCGCGCCAGCTGAGTCGCCGTTTTGGGGCTGCTCTGGGCAAGTCGGGTCAACAACCGCCTCCGGGTTGCATCCGCCAGGGCAGTAAAGACACGGTCTTCGATCTCAATCATGGCTCCCTCGATGTCAAGTAGGCGATGAGTTCACCCAGTTCTTTTTCCCACCCCTGTACGTTGTCCTGGAAACGGATCGCTCGCACCTCGTCTGGCAGCGCCTCGAACCCCTGCTCTGTCACAGTGATGCGGGTCCCCTCAGGAACCGTTTCCAACGCAAAGATCACCAGGGTCTGCGCCGGATGGGGCGGCGCGATTTGCCAGCGGAACCCAAAGCGATCCATCGGCTCGACGAGAGCGAACAGCCAACCGTTCAAAGCGAATAGGTTCAAACCACTGCGCGATTTGCTCCGGCGTGGTAATCGCCCGCCATACCCGCTCACGATCTGCTGCGACGACGATGCTCCGTGTAATCGCGACTGCTTCCATAAATAGCTCCTTTCTAGTGCAACCAATTAGTTGCACTATCGTACCACAGATTCTCTCACTGTGCAACCATTCAGTTGTAGAATGGCACGTTGGTGGCAATGGTGGGAGGTGAGGAGCGGGAGTGGCTCACCATGCTGAGCAATCATGGGAGTGCTGGAGAGGCTCGACAACTGGTAAATGCCCTGAAGGGTGGGAAATTGACCTGAAGGATGCGGATCGCCCTACCCTCACCTGGTGAATCCGCGCCCCATCTCGTATACTTCTCTGAGAAGCGATCAATTCGGTGGCTCTCGTGATCGGCTTGCGCCGCGCCCCAAATGATATGCGTGCGCACTATGAGGTTCTCCCGTGGCAGCACCAGGGGGCGCATGAGAGCCGGCGGCAAGCTAGACATGCCTCTGGCAGACATAGATCATCGAGTAAGAGGTGGCGGTCAGAGGTTCTTGTTGCCAACTCCCATAACACGAGCGGATCTGAAACCCATTGTAATAGAGCAGGGCTTCCATCTCCTGCGGAAAGACGTAGCGCAGAGCCGTACGGAGCGTCTGCTCCTTGCATTGACCTCCTGCATAGAGGAACGTGAGATGGCGGGTGTAGTGCTGGATTTGGGTCAGAGGGTCGTAGTATTGCTCTTCGCTGGTCAAGAGGTGCCCCCCATCAGGCAGCGCATACTTCGGCGGATCGGGATGGAGGATGTGCAAGAGATTTCGTGGATTGGGATTGCGTGTTTCAAAGAGAAAACATCCCTGCGGCTGCAAATGCTCGCGGACGCGAGCCAACATCGCTTCCTGGTCCTCTCGCGAGAGAAAGAATTGAAAGACATTTTCCAGCATGTAAATGAGAGGAAACTGCTTCCCAAGATGGAAGGTGCGGGCATCGGCCACCACCCATTCAATCGAGAGGTCCTGCTTCGTCGCCTTCTGGCGCGCCCATTTGATCATCTCTGGCGTGATATCCACCCCCGTGACTTGGTAGCCAAGTTGCGCCATGCGAAGAGCCATGCGTCCAGTTCCACATGCCAAATCCAGCAGTGGTCCACCAAGCGACCGCGCCCACTTCTCGGTCAAGGGATAATCGTCATAATAGCCCTCGTCTACCAGATCATAGGTCTGCGGATCTCGAAATTCTTCAAAAGGATCATAATCAATCATCACTGTCCCTTTCGTGCGCTTCTGGTTCGTCACCGAATTGACCGCTTCTCAGAGAAGTATACGAGATGGGGCGCGGATTAGACTGCCAAAAAACACAGGTGAGGGTAGGGCGATCCGCATCCTTCAGGTCAATTTCCCCCTTTCAGGGCATTTACCATCTCGCAGGGGCGCGATCGGGAGCGCGCTGGGAAATGGAACACCCCTCTTCTCGATCTCCCTTTGCTCACACGCGAAGGGGAGGGGCCAGGACCTTTCCAAAAGAGGATAGAGGCCCTGGCCTCCCCTCAGGCTCAGTTGCCTTGTGCCGCCCTGGAAACCTCGTTCCATTGCTCCCAGGTCTGGAGCCGCTGCTCATACGTTGCGCGAGCGATCTCCAACGCGGCGCTGCCCAGGATGAGTCGTTCTTCCGCAGGCTCGCTGATGAAGAAAGAGCCGCACGCTTGAGACATATCTGGAAGAGGCTTGTATGAGTTCCTGGATTGTGGCACGATACTAGTATCTCTCCCATCAGAAATAGGCAAGGGGAGAAGCGCCTTCTGGCGTTTGGTGATGTGAAATCATCATGGCGAAGGGAAACCGATGAAACAGCTTCGTCTTACTCTGCTTGGATTTGGCACCGTCGGCCAGTGGCTGGCGGAGGCGCTGCATATCCGACAAGCATGGGTGCAGCAAGAGTTTGGTGTGGTCGTGACCGTGATCAGTGTTGCTACGGCTCATCACGGCTTGATTTATCGTGAGGATGGGCTGGATATCCCCACCTTACTCGATCTTGTGGCGACACGACAGCCCCTCACCGCTTATCCCAACGTGACGCAGTGGACAGACATCTTGGAGGGATTGCAGGCGACTGGTGGAGACGTCCTGGCCGAGGCAACCGGGGCTACGCTCCGTCATGCAGAACCAGGGTTGAGCTATATTCGCTCGGCGCTGGCGCAAGGCATGCACGTCATCACCTCCAGTAAAGGTCCTGTTGCCCTGGCGGGGCTGGATCTCCTCGCTCTGGCACGAGTCCATGGGGTCCAGTTGCGCATGGAGTCCACGGTCATGTCCGGGACGCCCGTGCTCAGCACCATTCGCGAGGGGATGGCAGGAACCAGGATCCGTGCCATCCGAGGCATCCTCAACGGCACGGTGAACTCCATCCTCAGTACTATGGCGATGGGTCATGACTATGCCGAAGGACTCGCGCAAGCACAGGCGCAGGGCTATGCCGAAGCCGACCCAACCGATGATGTGAAGGGCGATGATACCGTCGCCAAAACCCTCATTCTGGCGGCAGCCGCCTTTGGTCGTGCGCTTACCCCTGAGCAAGTCGTGGGGCGTGGCATCACGATGGTGACCGGAGAGCAAATGCAGCAGGCCTTTGACGAGGGCAAGCGGATCAAGCACGTGGCCTCCTTGCGCCTCCTGTCAGGGGATGGAAAGGAAGTCTCGAGAGCAACAGCAGAGAGCGGAACCGTCCCCACGCTCTTAGAAGCGCGTGTCGAGCCCATAGCCCTTCCGCTCGGTGATCCACTGGCTCGTATTGAAGGGCTGCTCAATGCCATCGTCATCCAAACCGACACGCCTGCCGAGGTGACAGTGATTGGACCAGGAGCGGGACGCTTTCAGGCAGGCCAGGGGATGTTGGCCGACCTGATTGCCATTGCCAAATCACCCTGAGAGAAACCGCCATCGACAGCAAGAGGGGACAGATTGCTACGGAAGCTCGGACGCGCACGCGCGAGCAGCACGAGTGGAGATGCTTGTCCGAATCAGCGAGCCTGCGGAAGAACCATAATGATTCCCGCTTCGCCAAAGAAGCCCGCCTGCCCTCTTTTGAGCGTGAATGGATACGCTTAGAAACAGAGCGTTGCCAGAACATCTTGCCGGACGTGCCGTTCCATCGCTGCCAACAGATTTTTCGATTCTTTCGGAAAGGGGCAAGCCCCTATGTGCCTGTACAATCGGCTCTTGCAGTCGTCTTTCTGTGACAACGCGGCACGATGAGTTGGCAATGAATCCTCGACCTTGCGCTGGAAGGGCAGGAAGCCTTGCCCTCTCGAGCCTGAGCTGAACCATTTGGAACCCATGGTGACCGCTCTTCCTGCTATACTACAAGAGACAAGGACACGCAGAGTGAAGCAAAGCAGAAGGGAGGTCTGATATGAGCATCCAAGCCTTCACGATCAACCTTGCTCAAAGCACCCTTGACGACGTACGCGAACGTTTAGCTCGCACTCGCTGGCCCGATGAGGTAGAAGGAGCAGGCTGGGATTACGGCACGAATGGAGCGTACCTCAAGGAACTGGTAGACTACTGGCAGCACACCTTTGACTGGCGAGCACAGGAGGAGAAGCTCAATGCGTTCCCGCAGTTCCGCACCGAGGTCGCTGGCGTCCCTATCCACTTCGTCCATGAGCGGGCGCGACGCGGCAGCGGGATCCCGCTGATCTTGACCCATGGCTGGCCCAGCACCTTCATCGAGCTCCTGCCGCTCGTGCCGTTGCTCACTGATCCAGCAGCCCATGGCATTGGCGGCCCAGGCTTTGATGTCGTCATTCCATCGCTGCCCGGCTACGGCTGGTCTTCGCGACCCAACCGCCGGGGCGTGACCACCCGCTCCACTGCAGGTCTGTGGCATCGCCTCATGCGCCGGCTGGGATACGAGCGCTACGGAGCTGGGGGCGGGGACTTTGGAGCAGCGATCGCCACCTTCATGGCGCTCTCTGAGCCCAAGCCACTGCTGGGCATCCACTTGAGTAATTTGGAGCTCGCACCTTTCACTGGCCCCGGGTCGCGACCGCTCTCAGAAGCCGAGCGCACGTACCTGACGCAGTATCACCACTGGTCCGAGGTGGACGGCGGCTACAAAGCGATTCAATCCACCAAGCCTCAGACGCTCTCCTACGGGCTGAACGACTCGCCGGTTGGGTTGGCTGCCTGGATCGTGGAGAAGTTCCGCGCGTGGAGTGACTGCGATGGCGACGTGGAGCGCCGTTTCAGCAAGGATGAGCTGCTCACCCACATCATGATCTACTGGGCAACGCAGACCATGCCGACCTCGATCCGAGATTACTTCGATAACCGCTGGGACAGAGTCACGCTCGGCCCGGAGGATTTCGTCACGGTACCAACGGCAGTCGCTGTCTTCGCTCATCAATTCGTTTCCGATGGTATCCCTCCTCGCGAGTGGGCCGAACGTCTCTACAACGTTTGTCAGTGGACACCCATGCCCCGCGGGGCCCACTTCGCTCCCAGCGAAGAGCCGGAACTCCTCGCACGCGATATCGCGACCTTCTTTGCAACATGGCTCTAGTCCTCGCGCAAGGACCGAGACAGGTAGCAAACTGCGCGAGCAGAACAATCAGCCTCTGTATTATGCTGAGCTTCCCTCTTCACGCCAGGTTGAGGGACGCCCGACCTCCTCCTTTTTGAGGCAAAGTGGCACGTGTAGTGGCTACTTAGTTCATCTGTTCGTAAAACAGGCCTTTTGAGAGCGGCACTGATACCACTACTTCATACCTCTCGCGCTCTTCCTCGACAGTAGATCGAGGTGAGCGAGTAGTATCACAAGGGATACACAACCTCCTTGCTCGTCTACGAACAACCCATCTGTATGGGAGAAAGAGGTTCTGTGGCAGCTGTTCTCTCAGGATGAAACGACTGCTAGATACCAACCTTTTCGTAAAATTGTATGGTGCAAACCAGTCCTTGACAGGAATTTTGACAGGAACACCGAAAAACTTCAGCGTACAATCACGGACGTCTGTAAACAAGACCCCGCTCTAGGAGCCACTGGGAGGACGGCCACGAACAGCCCTGGACAGTCGAGGTCGTATCCCCCCTTCGGCCCCCAATGTAGTAGTCCATATAATTGTACTCTCTCCTCTTCAGGACCTTACGATGGAAATAAGTACTTGTAAAATCCTTTCCAATTGAAGATAATCTCAGACGAACCTACACAAAACAGGCTTAGATGTAGGTTCAGGAGGGCAGTAATGCCGTGGGCGTCAGTGATAACGGGTGTATGCATTGGCCTCGTAGTCCTTTTTTTAAAAAGACGTTGGCAGCAAGCGAGCAGAAACAGCAGGAGCGAGCCGCCTGGCGGGCTCAAGCCTCCCAGTTAGATGCCCGTCAACTCGTCTTCATTGACGAATGTGGCTCCAATATTGCTCTGACCCCACGCTACGGCTGGGCACTCAAAGGGCAGCGAGCCACAGGCTCGGTCCCGCGCAATCGAGGCAAGAACACGACCTTGATTGCCTCCTTGTGCTGGGACGGGATGGGGGAGTCCATGATTCTTGAGGGAGCCGCCAATGCGGCAGCCTTTGAGCAGTATGTTGAGTCCATGCTTGCCCCGCATCGCATCTCGCAGGGCAGATCGTTGTCATGGACAACTTGAGCTGCCATAAGAGCGAGAAGGTGAGGCTTGCCATTGAAGCGAGAGGATGTCGTGTGCTGTTCGCGGCCTCGCTATTCGCCTGACTTCTCCCCCATCGAGGAAACCTTCTCGAAGCTCAAAACGGATCTCCCGTCGAGTGGGTGCTCGCACACGCGAAGCACTTGAGGAAGCCATCTGCCAGACCTTGCTCACCATCACGGCTCAGGATGCGCGTGGGTGGTTTCGCCACTGCGACTATGTTCCCGTTGGAGAAAGCAGTGATGGCTAACTCAATCCTTTGGCGCACCTCTGTTTAGCACTCTTTCCTTGTCCTGGCTGCAGCAATCCCCCGCTCGCGGGCCTTGGCATCGAAAGCGGCCTTGTAACTCGGGTCCTGGTGTTTGAGGGCGTGATGGGCATAGCTTCGCAAGCGCGGATCGGTCTCGGTCCGCAGGATCTGCTCCAGCGCTGTTCTGGCACGGGTGTCCTGCGGGAGGCGGCGCAGCCCCAATAACGCCTTCAGTCGCACACTCTTATGGGCGGATGAGCGCGCTACCTGCACATGCAGACCAACAGCATCGCCCTGGTAGGTTGGGTCCTGGGAGATAAGCGCGTAGTAGGCATCTACTACCAATTCTGGATCAGCATCGCGGAGGATGCTCTTTAATGCTGCTATAGCCCGCGTATCCTGCGGTCGGTGCAGAGACCAGAGGGCGTGGAGTCGTATACGCCTGTTCGTGTCTGTAAGCGCCACCTCAACGAGCAGGCCAACGAGATCGCCCGTCAGAGGGCATGGCTTGCACTCCTGACAGCTCGCCGAATGGACGGCCATGCGCCGGACAGAGGGAGCGGGATCGTGGAGCGCGACCTGCCGCAGTGGCGCAAAACAAGCGTCGGTGCCGTGATGATCTAGAAAAGCAGCGCATCCTCCTCGTACCCGCACATTCGGGTGGGACAGACCCCAGATCACCGCAGCGATTCCAGTCTCACCTCTCGATGCCAGAGCGGTCTGTGCTGCTCTGGCTGCGTTCCTGTCCCGTGTACCCAATTGCTCCACCAGAGCCTGTAATTCAGGAGTCAGGTCAAGTGCATCGTTCATCGGATCGTCTCCTTGGTGAGATTTGCTCCCTTCTGGAGGGAGTAACAAAGCGCGATCTGGTCACACAGAGCAGCCTGGAGCTGCACGTCTCCGCTTCTGCCTGACCGAGTGCAAACATTTTTTCACGCGCAGCATGGGCTTCTCAGTCGCCCGCTTGTGCTGTCCAGACGCGGATGAGGGCATGCTGATCACTAGCCTAGGCCCGCGCGTCAAAGATCTTCTCTCATAGAGGTGCCAAAACAGGACGAAAAAGTTCCCTTGAGGCCTCCTCTATTTTACCATGTCCTAGAGGGGGCATTGAACAGACCTTCTCGTGCGTGCAAGCGCACATCTGACGCCAGCCGGGTGCTCGGACATGCGAAGCACCCCTGCCCGCCTCACGCGTCTGGCTTTGCTCTCCTTCCACCATGCAGGATGCGCAGGCAAAGTTTTTGCTCTGGGAGTGATCCCTCTCTTGAAGGAGGAGTTCTGGCTCAATCTTTCTGGCTATCGCTGTAGGGAATTTGCTATGACTAGAGCCACTCTTTCTAGTTCCCTGGCTCACCTGGTTCTATTTCTTATCACCAAACGGGTCCGAGAACCTTTATCTGGCAGAAAAGCGCCAGGTTAGTTATGGGCTCTTACTCAGGTTTGGTGATTACCTCATCTACAAGGAAA
>Ga0209240_1001023_pt1 | contig 11167 bp, 12 predicted proteins | sample GraSoi_2013_80cm_FD_185828 | JGI IMG/M metagenome (GOLD analysis project Ga0209240, IMG submission 185828) | Grasslands soil microbial communities from the Angelo Coastal Reserve, California, USA - Sample 9_17_2013_80cm (SPAdes) (version 2) | ecosystem: Environmental > Terrestrial > Soil >... | reverse complement strand
CGCCAAAGCCCTTGAAATAAGCCGGGTCGCGCTCAAACGAAGAATGCTGGTGGCGGAGGGAGTCGGCGGTAAACCGGCCGAGGTCCGGAGCTATTTAAAGCCACTGGCCATCGCTCATTTCGTGGTTGCCGGACTGGGTTATTGCATTTCTTTTCTGCCGATTTTGCATATCGTTCTCGGGATCTGCTTTGTCCTGAATGCCTTCGGGAGCCAAGCTAGCGGTAATCCGCCGGCGTTTTTCGGGTGGATGTTTATCATTGCGGGTACGTTTGGGATTTTATTTGGGCTGCTTTTGTCAACGTGCATTCTAGTTGCCGGCTTGCTGCTGCGCCGCCGTAAGCATTACTGGGTCTGTTTTGCTCTCGCTTGTGCCGAATGCGTGATAACACCGTTCGGGACAATTCTCGGAGTTTTGACTATCGTCGCTCTCACCAACGACTCGGTGAAAGCCGAGTTTCCCGGTGTGAGGATGGCAAACTAGAATGCTCGGCTGCTCCGATCGCTTCGGGAGTTCTTGGAAACGAGTGGGTATGCCGCTAGATGACTTACGGTAAGGTCTGTACGTTCCGGCGCCGGATGCGGGCTGCGAGTGTGCGCATGACGATCAGCGCGAAGAACGGGGTTTCCTGAACTAAATAGAGGAACTGTCTCTCATCGATCTTGATCAGCACGCAATCGGTCTTGGCTATAGCGGTGGCGCTGCGAGGAGAGCGATCGATTAGGGCCAGTTCTCCGAAGAAGCTGTCTTCGCCGACTGTCTCGACTACGTGGCCGCGAATCACAATATCGACTTCGCCTTTCTTCACGACATACATAAAATCCCGTGCCTGGCCTTCCTCAAAAATGATCTGACCAGGTGTAAAGGGAATCGGAGTGGCATCCTTCTCGAAGATGTTTGGTAATTTCATTGCTTGTCGTTTGGACGGACTGCCGGTTAGGGGGCCCGCTTGCCGGCGATGCCTGCCGTATGGCGTTCGAACCCGCACACAAGCTCCTGAAACGGCTTCCGAAGCGATTTTTATCTCTAGTTCTTCTTCTGAAGTAAAGCCGGAAACACGCGGTGTGGAACGAGCGGGAACGAGCGAGAGCGCCGTGAGCGAGCGTGAACGGGAAGGACTCACACCAGATAGGGGCGTTGTTCTCGCTCGTTCTCGGCGTTTCCGCTCGCTCGCGCTCGTTTCTTTGTTGATGTGACCTATGTGGCTGGCGTAGTGGCATTTGCACGGCTCCCCTCCAGACTGCGCTGACCGGTAGGGATGAGCTCTCGACTACGCCAAGCGACTCGACTGAGCTCGCCGAAGTCCTACGTCGCAGCCGGCTCCGCTCATCAGCATCCCTACCCGCTACTCCATCACTCCCGCCCGCAACGCTTCGCGTAGCGATGCGGGCGGGCCAACACGCCGCGCGGCCGGATTCGAGGACAGCTTGCCGCGCCGTAGGCTTGGCGAAGGCGGGAGGACGAGAACGAAGCGCCTGGTGAGCACCTTCAACCCGCTACGCGGGTGCAATTCCGGGAATGCGCTTCTAATTGGGTTGACACGCCTTTTCTGCAAGCAACAACGTTCGAGCACGAGCACGAGCACGAACGCCGAGCGCCGAACGCGAAGCGCCTGGTGAGGAGCTCGTCCCCACCCTTAGCTCCGGGCCAGCGGTGTCGCTTGGGCGATGTCGGGCAGAGGTTCGGAACGAGGTCGTTGAAACTTATTCTTACACTCGACCTCGAGCCATTTGCGGACGCCCGTTAACATGAACCGTAAGGAGCCAGGGCCCGGGACAAAGCCCGGCAGAAACAGCCGGGAATCCAGATTGTGTAAACCGTAGCTTCCGGTCGCGACCCGGCGTTTAGCGATGGCGGCCAAGCGAGCGTTATAACATCGCATAAACTTGCCAAAGAATCGTCCGATCGGTCCTGCGTATGGCATTGCCGAATAGCGATGAGGATGGTTGCTGTACGCTTGTCCGACAGGTCCGAGGAAGTAAGCGCCGATGTCCAGGTAGAACGCGACCGTCATGAGCTCGGCATCCCCGAGATAATAGTATTTATCCTTATAGATGCTTTCGAACCAAGTGTGGAATTGCTCTTGATACAATTCGTTATACCGGGCGCGTGCTTCCGAAATGTCTTTGCCGGCGAAGCGATCACCGAGAATTTCGAAAGTGGAGTAACAGGTGTAAGAAATGAAATCGAATCCTTGGCTGTAGAGCGGATCCAGAAAACCGGCCGCATCACCGACCAAAGCCCAACCGTCACCCATCGATTGGGCGGAATAGTAGGCCAGGTTCGATAGAGCGTGCACATCTCTCTCGATACACTCGGCATCGCACAGCGCCTTCTTGCCCAGGGGATGGGTCATCAGATGGCTTTTGAGTCTTTCACCCAGGTTCGGTCCAGGCGGTAACTCGAAGAGGCGCTGATCGTAGACCAATCCGACACTGCAGTCTCCGCCTTTCAACGGAATGAGCCAACCCCACCAGCCGTAACCCATTAGATGATTTGTTGCCCATTGGCGCATTGCCCAGCAAGGTTCGGCAAAACCGGGGGCAGTCTCCCATATTTCCGGGCCATCCAGGTCGGTCGTTTTGCGAAACCGGGCCCAAATGGCGTTGATAGGATGGCTCTCTAAGGGTCGAAAAAGCTTTAGTTTCCTCGGAACAACTGCGTTTCGACCGCTTGCGTCAATCACCCAGCGAGCGGATACGGTATGCGGCTCGTCGTTGATGCGGACGTTGATTCGGTTGTTGCCTTCACCACCTAGCTCTAAGTCCATGACCTTGGCGGGTCGCCAAAGTTCACACCCGACACGTAAGGCCTTCTTCAGGACTGCTTCATCCAGGGTTGACCGATCGAGCTGAAACGCCGGTAGGCGGGTTTGATGTTTCGGTCCGATCTCGGTGCAGCGAGTATAAGAGTCGTGGCTATGACGGTAGAACCACATTCGGAGGCCGGACTTTGTGATCTGTTCTTGGCCGAGATGATTCGAGAGGTTCAAGACGCGAGTCAGGAAGCAAGCACCCACTTCGCTCGTAGATTCGCCGACCTTCCGATCAAACTGCTCGGTTTTTTCGATGATAAGGACCCGCAACGCCGGGTTCTGCCGTTTCAATAGAAAAGCGGTAGATGCCCCAGCGATTGCTCCCCCAATTACCACAAGGTCGTAGGCCGACTGCATGCGCTACTCAAGATCCGGTTTTGCGCCGGGTTATTCAAGACTTATCCGCCGTCGTCCGGCTGACGCCGGCACTGTGGCGCGACAGGTTCCGCCTTCTCCAAGCGACTCGACTGAGCTCGCCGAATGTCCTGCGGCGCGACGGGTCCGCCTTTGTTTAGGCGACGCGGCTTGCCACCAAGTGCGGTTGTCCCGGAGGGACTAATGATCGTAGCGACTCGACTGAGCTCGCCGAAGTCCAGGCAATTTATTGCCTGGAACCCGTTCAATCGAGAATCCGTCCCGTCGTAGGGACGGTCTGATCCTTATCCCGGGTTGATTAGTCGCCCTGATCGTAGCACGCCTATCGGACCCAATCACACCGTGCCCTACGGGACGGTTCCCGTTTTCGCATGGATACCAGGCAATGAATTGCCTGGACTTCGGCGAGCTCAGTCGAGTCCCTACGATCATTTAGTCCCTCCGGGACAAAGTCTGACAAGTCCATATAGGACAAAGTTCGACGGGGTCTGCTGGGACGCAAACACACTCAACCAAACAAATCACTTGCATTTCGCACTGTTGAGATATCGTTTGGGCGTCGTGATACCACGCCACGCCATTCAATCGGCTGATCAGCATCGATCTCATTCACCGATGCGACTCTGGGCGTGTGTATCGGTAGCCCGTTGTTGGTCTAAGCGCTAAAGCGCGATACCACGACGCCCCCCAAGCCAGTTTCAGGGTTAGTCACCCTCTTCCGGCACAAGCAAAGGCAAAATGTATCACTATGAGTTACCTTCTCGCCATTTCGGGTCATCCTAACAAATTCTCGAGGCCTGGCTTTTTGCTGCAGGCGTTGGCGCAGCATTTGCACCCTTACCAGGCCGAACTCAAAGCCGCTTACGCCATTGATTTGAAGGCGGACTCAGCCGGCGCGCAAGTCCGCCTCCATAGTCTGGTGGAGCTTATCCGCAACGCGCGCGCGATAGTATTACTTGCCCCGATACCAAAGGATGACTGGAGCGGTTGCTTAAAGGCGCTATTAAACCGGCTTCCCGACCGCGTTTTTCAATATAAACCGGCGTTAGTAGTGGGGTCCGGAGGTTTTATCGGTGAGATGCACGACTTGGAAAGCTCGCTCGCCGCGGATCTCGAACGGCTGGCCGCCCATGAACCTCTGTCGTCGGTGCATATCGGCATCAAGAACTGGCTTTTTGTGGGAGACCGGCCACCTTCGCTAACGGCCGGCACGGAAACGCGATTGGCAAACGCTATCCGCCGAATCTGTGCGGAGACCGCTGAAAGGACGCGTTTTTCGGAAGCAGCGTGATTAAGCGTGCTGGGCGATGGGCGCCGTATTTTCGCGAGTAATCAGTAATCAGTAATCAGTAATCAGTAAGGAGCTAGGAGCTAGCCTAGGAGCTAGAATCTAGGAGTCAGGAGGTCAGGGGTCAGTTACAGCGTTGGGACAATAGTTAATCGGGCTAGCGTTTGGTAGGGCGAAGACCCGACTTCGCAAAGCCTACGTCGCGGCCTGCGTCCAAAGGTATGACAGGACGCAGAGCAGGGCCGCGCCAAAGCGAAGCGGCGGCGGGTCTAGGCGCGCCCTGGATCGGTTTTTCCCCAAGATTTTGCCGCGCCGGATTTGAGCCGCGCCGTGGACGACCCACCTCGCTGCGTTTCGAAGCTACCAAGACCGACCACACGCTGGGCGATGCAACGGGGCGTTTACGGTGTTTCCAGTCTTGTGCCTTTCACCTGATCGTTGTCGCTGTCCAGCACCTTCCGGTCTGCATCCATAAAGTCCACCTTGCAGTCGCGGGTTGTAAACTCGTTCCCTGACTCGGACAAGATCAAGGTGCCATGGACTTGCATGTATCCGTTCACTTCGCCGTCCTTCAATAGCACCGCGTAAAACGTCAGTTTGAACTCTCTGTCGCCCGTTTGGGCCCAGCGGCCGTATCCGGGACCACGCTCATCCGAACCAAGGCCTTGCGGAAACTTGGTGTTACCGGCCGTACTAACGCTGCCGTCCCCGCCAAAGCTCGCAATGCTCAGTAGAGGCTGTGGTGGGCCGCCCCCCGCGGATATCTTCACTTCCCACACCCCCACCAACGTCTTTTTCTCAGCCGGCTGAGCGACCAGCATAAGCGGAATAGTCACACACAAGAAAGCCAGCCCGATTAATCGATTTTTCCTGGTCATACTCACATGCTGCAAAAGTGTCGCATTCAGGACCACTGTTGTTTGGTTTTCAACTCGCTCTTTGATCATCCGCCAGCTTAAACTCTAGCTCTGTTTCCCATTTCGCTGGATCCGGCTCCTTCGTTGGGTCGGTGAGGTAGTTCTCGACACGTGCCCGCCAGGCCTCGCTTTTGGGACCTGCAGGCCGCTTGTCCCAGACAATGCCTTTCTTCTCTGCCCAAGCCAACAAATCAGCGGTCGCCTGCATGAGACCCTCGTAAGGTCCGGTGTAGATGAGAGTGGCATAGAGTCCTGCGGGAAGAATGTCTGCAATGATGCGGTTATCGCCTGTCGCAGCCCCTGCAACCGGAACGGCTACGTCAATCTCCAACTTCGCCGCCATATCAATGACGCGATAGCGCCACAAAGGCGCGCCGATGGGCTTTAAGCCTTTGCTCGCCAACCAGCCATACACTTCACCCCAGAGTGGCAGCAGTTCTTTTCCCAATTCTTGCATTGTAACCTCCGCTCGGATCCCCATGTAGGGCTGCGCATTTCGATGTTCGATCTTTGGTTTGGTGATCATCTGTGTGCGTTCTCCTGTGATAAGCTTTTCTGTAGGCTGAATCAGGCGTTCCTCCTCTAGTTCTCAACCGGCATCCAGACTTCAATCGGTCCAGTGCCGGTGATTGGATCGAATTGCTTTCCATACCGTTCAAAGTTCGGCGCGTCCGCGATTAGCTTACCTGAATCCGGCAACCACTTGTTCCAAATCGTGTAGTGGGTGCGACGGAGCATCGAGACGTGTTGGCCATGTTGAAAAACAGCGTATCGCTGGCGCCCGATACGAATGGTCTCAAATCCATCGGGCAGAGCGGCGAAGTGAGATACCTTCACGCCGGCGATATATTCGAAGCTACACGAACCATCAAAATTGTGAGAAACCCCGTACGTTTCGGGACCGATCTGCCCGGCTAGATTGCCGATGTATGGTTCGAACCGCTGCCATTGGCGCGGAATTCCTTCGCTTGTTTCAAAAGTATACCGGGAGCTGAGGCCGGCTATAAGTAGGCGATCATTCTCCTCGAATCGTGGTGGGTCGAGTTGGATCAACATTGATCTATCCATGCGAATCGGTTCCACAAGCTGGATATGGCTAAGGCTGCCTGCGGAACGAAAGTCTTCAGGTGTGACCTGGAATTGTTCTCGAAACGCTCGCGTAAACGCCTCATGTGAGCCATAGCCAGCTTCGAGGGCAACATTAAGAATGTCAGGCTCGCCAGCCGCCAGGGATCGGGCTGCTTCCGTGAGGCGGCGGCCACGAACATATCGCATGAGGGATTGTCCTGTCACTGCGCCGAACGCTCGCGCTAGGTGGTGGTCGGTTACGTCAACCGATTTGGCGATTGATTCGAGGGAGATCTCTCCTCCAAGACGGTTCTCGATAAACCAGAGAGCCCTTTCAACCGGGCTAGATGCTCCTTCATTTTTCACGCGTCGAGGCTAACAGGAAGCGTATTAGTTCGCTTGATCAGGATTGATTAATCGACAAAAAACAGCCAAAAATAATTTCAAAGGGGCCCGGCGAAATCGTTCGCGCTTAAGGCCGAACCCTCCAGTCTACTTTGCCCCTGGTGACACGAATGTTTTGCAGTACCGGCCGAACGTACACTCCAGGCAGACGCCAAGCAGTTCCCGGCCAATCACATCCGCGAACTTACCCCGGGTGCCTTGGTCGGCACGTACCTAACGAGCCGGCCAAACCACCCAATCCTCTGGGAATCTTCGGAGTCCAGTTGGTAAGACGCTTACGATGCAACGTGCACGCATGGCTCAAATCCGGCGCGATTACGACATGGGTGGTAGCGACCGCAAATCCGCGCCGAGACCCGCCGCCGCTTCGCTTTGGCGCGGCCCTGCTCTGCGTCCTGTCATACCTTCGGACGCAGGCCGAGATGTAGGCTTTGCGAAGTCGGGTCTTCGCCCTACCGCACGCTGTGTCCGAAAATACGCGCATCGGCCAACTCACCCCTGATCTCCTGACTCCTGGCTCCTTACTGATTACTGCCCTACTGATTACTGCCCTACTGATTACTGACTACTTACAACCCGCGCGCTGAGTGTGTTCAGCCTCACTATCAGCCGCCACCCGACGGACTGATATTTACCGATTGCTCCAGAAAATCAGGGGACACCTCGATCCGGTAGAGCTTCCACCCAAAACCTTCCAGACGGGCAAACAAAGTGATGTGATCGGTTCCAATGCGAAAACTCGTCGGGCCGGTAAATGAAAAGTGTCTGAGCTTTGACCAATCGAGATCGGACGGGCTCGGAATCTTGATAAAGGAGTGACTGTTATTTTGGACCTGGTTATTCTTTTTGATAAAGCCAGCGATGGCATCGGGAGTGCAATACATGTCCACGGCTCGATTAAGAAACGCAGGTCCAACGAAAGCGGTAAGGGCGGCAAACGGGCTCTGATTCGAGTCCGAGCTTTCTTTTGATTGTGCCGTAATAATGTCCGCAAGTTGTTCCTTCAGTGAGTCTCGCAGCGCGGTAAAATCGACTAAGTTACCCAATTTATCAGAATCGCCGGACAGAAACGCGCTTTTCAGCGAAGAGACGTAGAAGAAGGGCGACGCGATGTAACCAGCCAAAGCCAAGACCAGCAGAACGCCGATAATGATGAAAACTTTTTTCATGATGGGCGTTCGAAACCGTGGACGATAGCATCGATCACTTGGTCCAATAGAGCGGTGACTTTGTGCAAGTCGTCAAGCTCCGGCGCTCCGCGGCGGGAGAGCTTATCATGAACGGAATGGGCCAGGAACGATGCCACCAGGATTTTCGAGCTCAACAGATCATGAAAAAATTTCCGCATCCGGTTCGCTTCTTCCTCGCGTCCGACAATGCGGCCGTGAATGTAGCCTTCAAACGTCGGGTCATGGGCAGGCGAGTCTAGCAATAGCAACAACAGACCATTTTCGTGTTTGATGGCGCGGGCCGGCAATATTTCATCGTTCGCACCTCGTTTGATGGCGCAGAGTAACGATCCGGCACGGTTATCCCCGTCAGTTTTTCCTTTGCTTAAATCGACTGGGGTCTCATCAACTCGTATCAAACCGCTTATCTTCACCTGCGCTAATTCTTCCGGGTCGAGACCCGTTTTTTCGCAAAACGAAGGGTTCCAGAAGGCAAATGCATCCGCCGTAAGGTCGCCCACAGCCGAGGGCAACTTGAAACGTTCAAGATCAGAACAGAGATTTCCTAAGTCAGCAATAATAAGTGCGTTTCTCCTTGCCAGCGTTTCGGTTACGGGTGCGTCATGCTAATACTGTGGTTTCGCCTCGGCAAAAGGTTTGTTCAGAAGAAGCGCCTGGGAAGCCGCTTTTGATCAGGAAAATTAGTAGTAGCACCCTTGGTCTGGCTAAGGAAGGGTGATGCCACGGAGTGGTCTTAATTCAATGGAATCCAGTAGCCGATTTGGTTTGTCGTGCGCTTTGGCGCTGCCGTTCAATGATGACGGATCGATCGATTATCGTTTGTTAGCAGCGCATGCTCGGTCCACTTTGGACGCGGGATGTTCGAGTGTTACCGTTTTCGGTACCACCGGCGAAGGCGCTTCTGTGAGCATGGGTGAGCGCAGCAAAATGTTGGGTGCTCTCTTGTCCGCCGGGATTGATCCCCGCGCTCAAATCGTGGGGGGAATCGCATCCGCTTCAATCGGAGATGCGTTCGAGCAAATACGGATTTTAAGCGATAGCGGGTGCGGCCGGATCCTGTTAGCGCCGCCGTTCTATTTTAAAGGTGTCCGAGATGAAGGGTTGTACCAGTGGTTTTCGCGGGTCCTGGAAAAAACTGCTCATAGTTCCCTTCGCGTGATCCTTTATCATATTCCGTCGGTCACCCAGGCGCCGCTTTCGGTGGACCTAATTAGGCGATTGAAAGCGACGTTTCCGGGGGTCATCATCGGCGTCAAAGACTCGGGCGGTAATTGGCCGTTTACCGAATCGCTACTACGCGCGCATTCCGATCTTGCGATCTTGATCGGGGATGAGCGTCATCTGGCGGCTGGGGTTCGACTTGGCGCCAAGGGAGCGATATCCGGGCTCGCTAACCTATGTGCGCCGGTTCTATTACCGCTCATTGAGCACGGAAAAGATGACTCCCGAGTGAGCGATCTGGTCGAAGCGATCCTGAAGTATCCGGTTACTCCCGCCGTTAAAGCGCTTTTGTCTTATCGTGCAAAGGAGAGTCGTTGGTTAACCGTGCGTCCGCCGTTGGTTGCGCTTTCGCCGGCGGAGATGCGAGATCTGGGCGCCGCTTACGACGCGTTGTTTGCCGGTTGACTACACGCGGCGAACGGAAACGCAAACCAGATCAGGCCTTGCGCTTGACATCGCCGAGTTGATCCCTAAAACGTCGACAGGGTAGTCGGGTTGACGGTGATCAGTTAGCGGTTATGCGTTAGTCGTTGTCGTCGTTGATTCACGGGTTTCTGGAAATATTGCCTGTGGTCGCACCGAGATGTGCAACCCCGAACGGCTAACGGCAAACCGTTAACCCACGAATGCCAATCGGTGGCTAACTTTTGCGGAGGCATTCAGTGATTACGATGATAGGTTCAATCGTTAGACAAACCAGGAGGATCTCTTGCCCTTATCTAGCGAGCGCTTTTGCCATTGCCGTCGTGATCGCTTTTATCTGGCTTTCGCCGGCGGCGGCCGCTGGCACTAACTCCGCTAATGTGACGGCGTCACCTTCCGCTCAATACGCTGATTCTGGTAATTCCTCTGGTTCCTATAATTATGGGGGCATGGTGGTGGCAGGTATCATCGCGCTGCTCACCGCCGTTGTCGGAGCAGCGGTTTGGCGGGCGCATGAGGTCGCGGTGCAGAAGAATGCGGCGGTTCAAGGAGAGAACCAAGCCGTGGCCGCCCGGAGAGGCGCCGAAGATATCATTGACCACCTACTCGAACAGCTCAGGGAAAAGCTGGAGCCGATTGATCATCTCGACATTGTTGAGGACGCCCAGAGAAGGGTCGAGGCGTACTATGACAAATTCGGTTTCAGCCAGCAAGATCCCGAGGGGCTGAGCAGATGGTCCGCGCTTCTGCAAGATCAGGGTGATCGGCTAATGGTGCAGGGTGATATGGACGGTGCATTAGCCAAGTTCACCCGTTCGCTAGAGATCAGCCGAAAGTTGGTCAAGGAAGATCCAGAGAACAGTGCGTGGCAAGCCGCTCTCTCAGTCCGTTACGAAAAGGTGGGAGACCTGTTATTAGCGCAAGGCGATCTGAACCGGGCCAGGACTCAGTTTAGGCGTCTGCTCGAAGTTCAACAGGCTCTGGCTACGAAGCATCCGACCGATGTTGCCTGGCAACGGAGTCTGTTGGTTATTCATGAAAAGATTGGCGAGGTGTTAGAAGCTCAAGGCGATTTGCGAGGAGCCAGAGCTACGTACGCAAGTTCGTTGCAGATCATGTTAAGACTGGTCAGCAAGGATCCGTCAAATCGAGCTCGCCTCCGCGAGTTGTCGGTCATCCACAGCCGGCTCGGTAGTGTATTGAAGGCGCAAGGAGATGTCGCCGGCGCAACTCGGAATTTCAAAGCGAGCGTGGAAATCTTGAGTGCGTTGATTCGGGATTATGGGAAGAATCCGACCTTGGAGTGGGATCTCGATTGGGCGAAGGGACAGCTGCGAGAAGGGGGGTAGGGGTGGGGTTGGCAGTTGGTGGTTAGGCGTTGGGGGTCAGCGGTAGGGATGAGTCATGGGCTCTGCGATCGAATGGGACCCATGGGGCTTATGGGACTAATGTGTTGGTCAGGGGCGG
>Ga0209240_1001021_pt1 | contig 11175 bp, 8 predicted proteins | sample GraSoi_2013_80cm_FD_185828 | JGI IMG/M metagenome (GOLD analysis project Ga0209240, IMG submission 185828) | Grasslands soil microbial communities from the Angelo Coastal Reserve, California, USA - Sample 9_17_2013_80cm (SPAdes) (version 2) | ecosystem: Environmental > Terrestrial > Soil >... | reverse complement strand
CAGTTCCTAAAATGATGTGTTCCCTCGGAGTTATTCACTACATGAGAAAGTGTGTTACCGCCGCCTCGGCGCTGTTGCTGCTGATTTCTCTTTCCTCAGCCCGCGCAGCCGATTCGCCGCTCACCCCAGAGATTCAGCAACATCTGAAGTCAAAAGTCGTAACACTAATTGCCGAAATGTTCTTGAAGCCTGAGGGTTTGGAAAAAGCAAAACAAGCGGGACTCGCTTACGCTACTGAGTGTCGGCGTGAACCCGGGTGTATCCAATACCAGATACATGAGGATGTCACCGATCCCGGTCACTTGTTTTTCTATGAACAGTACGCGGATGCCCAGGCCTTTAGCGATCATGTGAATTCGAAACACGTGAAGGACTGGGGTGATATGCTGACGCCTTACTTCACTAAGCCACTGGTCGTTCATTTTCTAAACAAAATCGAGCACGTCGATTAGTCGGTGTTCATATCTTGGCGCTATGGCTCGCTCTGAATCTTGCTTTATCGGTATTGACGTCGGCACCGGCAGCGCCCGCGCCGGAGTGTTCGACGCCACCGGCCATATGTTGGGCTCCGGCTCCACGCCTATTCAAATCTGGAAACCTCAGCCTGATTTCGTTCAACAATCCTCAGATGATATTTGGCGGGCGTGTTGCCACGCGACTCGGGTCGCTGTACGACAGGCGGGAGTTAAACCCGAGTTAGTCGCCGGTCTCGGTTTCGATGCTGCCTGTTCCCTGGTGGTGCTAGGCGCGAATGGTCAACCGGTTTCGGTCAGTCCGACGGGCGAACCCGAGCAAAACGTGATCGTGTGGATGGATCATCGAGCGATTGAACAGGCGGACCGGATTAATGCCGCTACGTATGAACCACTTCGCTATGTAGGCGGTACGATTTCGCCGGAGATGGAAACTCCGAAAGTACTCTGGATCAAAGAGAACTTATCGGAAACCTGGCGGGAGGCGGCTCATTTTTTCGACTTGCCCGATTTCCTAACTTTTAAGGCCACGAACGACTTCGGGCGCTCTCTTTGTTCGTTAGTTTGTAAATGGACTTACCTCTCTCACAAAGCCAAAAGAGATGCGCTCCAAGGTTGGAGCGATTACTATTGGTCGAGTATCGGTCTGGGGGATGTCGTTAAAGAAGGTTATCGTCGAGTCGGTACCTGTGTCCGTGCGCTCGGACAACCGGTTGGCCAAGGTCTCTCGACGAAAGCGGCATTAGAACTGGGTCTACGGCCTGGCACTCCGGTCAGCACGTCGATTATCGACGCTCACGCTGGGGGCTTGAGCGTACTCGGCATGGACCTGGGAGAGGAGGTTAGTTCGGAGACACTCGAGACTCGCCTCGTCATGGTCGCCGGCACCTCTTCCGGCCACTTAGCCGTTTCGAAAGAACCAAAATACATCCCAGGATGCTGGGGACCGTACTATTCTGCGTTGGTACCCGATTTTTGGTTAACCGAGGCCGGCCAGTCAGCCGTTGGGGCTTTGCTTGACCACATCATTTACACTCACGCCGCTTATCGTCCTGCGCAGCAAGAAGCCGACGCCGACGGGTTGTCCATCTTCGATTTCCTCAATCGTCGGCTCGATCAGATGAGCAATGCCCGTCGGTTGGAATTCCCCGCGCAACTCACCACCCACTTGCACGTTTACCCCGATTTTCACGGAAATCGTTCACCGCGCGCAAACCCATCGTTGCGAGGCATGATCTGTGGATTGCGTCTGTCGGCTAACATCGACGACTTAGCGGCGCTATACCTGGCTATAATCCAATCAATCGCTTATCAGGTTCGGCATATCATCGAGGAAATGAATGCACAAGGATATCGCATTCAGACTTTGATCGCTTGCGGAGGAGGACTCAAAAATAATGTGTTTCTCCGAGAACACGCCGATATCACCGGGTGTAACCTCGTGATACCGCGCGAACCTGAGGCAATGCTGCTCGGCTCAGCTCTACTTGGAGCGGTCGCTGCTGGGGCTTATCCCAGCATTATGTCGGCGATGCGGGCCATGGCCGCCCCAGGTCGGCAAATCAGCCCGGCTAAGCGTGTCGTCCAGCTCTACCATGACGACAAATATCGCGTATACCATCGGATGTACTCGGACCAGTTGGCTTACCGAGAGCTCATGCCCGATGGCCAGACCACCGCTAGCCGACTAACGAACGATGAAAGAAAGCGCGTTCTAAGCGCTGATTTAACGAATCCGATCTATCAGAGTCAATCCAGCGAAGTCATTTAATAAAGCGCTCAAATGAGCGCATATATGCTCGTTTGACAGAGCAAAATATTTTGCTTTAATTTACTTTATCCCTCCACCGATGAGTCTCCCTCCAAACCCTAACGACTATCTTGAAAGCGCCCGTCAGGTGATCGCTAACGAAGCCGCTGCCGTTTTAAGCGCGCGCGAGTCCGTCGACCAGAACTTCGCCGATGTAGTACAGACGTTGCTCACCTGTTCCGGCAAAGTCCTAATGACCGGGAGTGGGACCTCCGGAATGATCGCTAAGCGGGCGGCGCACCTCTTTTCTGTTGGCGGAACCCCCTCACTCTACCTATCACCAGACAACGGGCTACACGGCGGGCTTGGCGTTTTGCGAAAAAACGATCTAGTAATGGCGATCTCGAAGGGAGGAGCATCCGAAGAGCTAAATCAGTTTTGTAGTAGAGCTCGCGCGCTGGCCGGCGCACTAATTGTTATCACCTCTGCCCCAGACTCGGAGCTCTCCAGGATAGCCGATCATGTTCTGGAACTACGCCTGCCGGTCGATTCCGATCTCGGTAGTGTTGTTGCTACCGGTAGTTCCTTAGCGGCCGCCGCCTTGCTCGATGCACTCGTAGAAGTGACGCGGGCTGCTCGAGGATATTCCTGGGATAATTTCTTTTTCACGCATCCCGCCGGAGCCGTGGGCAAGAATGCCGAAGAGGCTCTCCAGCGTCTGAGTCAGGAGGAGGCCTAGCTAATGAACAAACCAGACGTTCGCCGATTTAAACTAGGTGAGGAGGTTGGGATCCTTTCGGTCTGGCTAGTAGTTTTATTGGCTATGTGCCTGCTTTCCGACCGCTTTCGGACGTACGGCAACCTGCAGATACTTCTGCTCAACGGCTCGGTAATTGCCTTTCTCGCTCTAGGTCAAGCGTTTGTCCTTCTGACCGGCGGGATCGACTTATCCACCGGTTCCACGGTCGGGATGACTGGCGTCCTTTGCACTGTCATGATGCAGGCCGGATTGCCTTGGCCGGTTGCATCTTTGATCGCGCTATCGTCAGGCGTCTTACTGGGACTGTTTAACGGAGCTATTATTCACTATCTTAAAATTCCGGCTTTCATTGTCACCTTCTCCACTTATGGAGTCGCCACCTCCGTGCCAATGATCATTGCCGAGGCCCAAAGCATCACTGTCGCCGACGAGCGGTTCTCTGTGATTGGTAATGGCAACTTCCTCACTATTCCGATGCCGGTGGTCCTGGTGATCACCGCGGCGATGGTTGGCTATTTCGTTCTACGGCGAACTCGTTTGGGAATCCATATTTATGCCGTGGGAGGTAATGCGGAAGCCGCTGGGCTGGCGGGTGTCAACGTGGCGCTTACCACGATTTCCGTCTATGCCATCAGCGGTTTCTGCGCGGGGATGGGTGGCCTCATCACGGCTTCTCGTCTGATGGTTGGCTACCCTTCGGCCGGAACCGGAAATGAGCTGTTCTTCTCCATTGCCGCAGCCGTTGTCGGTGGAGTCAGCTTATTTGGCGGTGTTGGCTCGGTACTCGGCGCCATGTTAGGTGCCCTGCTCATAGCCACCGTATCCAATGGGATGACCTTGTTGAGCGTACCCAGTTTCTGGCAGCCGTTGGTTATCGGACTCATCATCCTCCTTGGCGTTATCGTCGACACCTACCGCCGACGTTTTAGTGAAGTCCGTCAGGCAGTTCGGGTCTTGCGATCGAGAGCAGGAGGAAAGGCGGATCAGAACCAGGAGCACGCAACCGGGTCGGCTGCAGAACACGCCAATCCGGAGCCCGGTATTTCAAATTTCTAGTCTCGGCTCTGAGTCATGACCAGAAACAGATTCCGAGAGAGGGAAGGATGAGGGAGTCTTGTTAGTAAGAGCCATGAAGGTTCCTCCTCTGAAGGGGACAGGGCAGAGCAAGGTCGATGTTAATTAGAGCTTAACTGATGAAGAAAATATGAAAATGTTACGATGGATATATCCAATCCTAGCGGCCTTTCCGCTAGCTTTCCCCTTGCTGGCGGCAGATACCCCGTTGAAGCCGAAGTCGTGCGAATCTACTCAGGCCTTGATCGGCGTAGCGTTACCGAACACGACCAATCCCTACTATGTGGCCATGCGGCAGGGTTTCATCGATGGCGCGAAAGAACTGGGTCTTCAGGTAAATATTCAGATCGCCAACGATGACAACGAGGCCCAGCTGGCCCAAGTCCAGGGTTTCATCCAACAGCAAGTCTGTGCAGTGGTATTGAATGCGGTAAAGTCCGGGCCAGGGGCCGCCGAGGCAGCGGCCGCCTACAATGCGGGGATCCCAGTCTTTACTGTGAACGTCATTGTTTCAGACAAGGACTTGGCAGCGCAACATGTCGAGATCGTTGACTATGTTGGAGCTGATAACTTTGCTGGAGGGAAACAGATCGGTGAGCAAGTTCTTAAGGACTACGGACCGGACGCGAAGTTAGTAATTGGAATCGTAACGGAGCCTAATGAAATTCCGACCGTCGAACGAACCAAAGGATTTAAGTCAGTTTTCGCCGGGAATCCGAACGTAAAATTTGTACAGGAAGTTAATGGTTTGGTGAAACCAGACGTGAGTCTGCAGAAGACGACGGAGATGCTGCAGGCTCATCCGGACATCAATCTGATTTGGGCCGACACCGGGCCGGCTGCTCAAGGGGCTCTCAGAGCCGTTAAGAGTCTTAACGCGCAGGCGAAGGTGTACGGCTTTGCTATCGCTGACTATCCAGTTGAGCCGCTGTATCCCGCCGCCGCCGCTCAGGAACCCTACCAGTACGCAAAAATTACTCTCCAACAAATCCGGGACTATCTGGATGGTAAGAACGTCCCCAAGAAGGTTCTTCGACCTCTTAAAATTATTACTACCGGGAAGCCTGCCCCCGGTGAAGTCGGCTAATACGGCGAAAGCAAGACCTACCCTACACCGTTTGTGGTCGTGGAAGACAAGCTAGAAGCAATTGGGGTAAGCAAAGTCTTTGGAGACTTTACGGCTCTGGATGGGGTTTCCCTGGCCATAACCCCAGGGGAAATCCATGGGCTGATCGGTCACAATGGCGCTGGCAAGAGTACGTTGCTGCGGGTGTTTGCCGGCGCCGTGCGGCCGGAAAGGGGACATCTGCGAATCTCCGGACGGAACGTTGCGTTCGATGGCCCCGCGGATGCCATCAAGGTGGGTATCTCGACCGTGTATCAGGAATTGTCATTGCTACCCAATCTGACAGTCACTGAGAATGCATTCCTGGGCGCTGAGCAAACTACGGCCGGAGCGCTTAGGCGACGGGCGATGGAAAGGGAGACTCGAGAACTGCTCGAGAGATTTCAGCTCGATATCGATCCGCTCTCCAAACTCGGAGACCTGAGCATTGCGTTACGTCAACTGGTGGAAATCGCGGTCGCCGTGCATCGCAATGTGCGGTTTCTGCTTTTGGACGAGCCGACGGCGTCACTTGAAATAGCGCAGATCCAGCGGCTATTGGAGTGGCTGCCAAATCTAGCCCGGCGAGAACAGGTAGGGATCTTACTCATCGGTCACAAGCTCAATGAGATGCTGGCAGTCTCGGATCGGGTAACTGCGCTAATTGATGGCCGGGTCGCTCTGAGCAAAGCTGTCAATGCGGTTACCCGCGACGATCTCATCGCGGCGATCACCGGAAAAAAAACAGCTCAGGAAGAGTTGAGAGGAGTTGGACCGGTCCAGGCGACCGTCACCGCGAAACGACAAAAACCCGCGCTGGTTGTACGCAACCTTCAAACCGTCTATCTGCCGCGGGTCGATTTAACTGCCAGAGCCGGGCGGGTGTTAGGTGTATATGGTTTGGTCGGTTCCGGGCGATCAAGGTTTCTCAGATCACTGATCGGCCTTGAGCCGGTAGTCGCAGGCTCCATCTCAGTTTTTGATCGGCCCTACCGGCCCAAGGATCCAAGACACGCCGCTCAACACGGAGTCATTCTGGTGACCGAGGACCGAAAAAGGGATGGCTTCATCCCTCAGCTCGATGCGCGATTAAACGTAGCTCTGCCAGTGCTCAAAGATTTTGTGAAGTTTGAGTGGTTGAGACGCGGCCTGATGCGGCGGGATACGTCGCGAGCGCTTCAGGACGTTGCGGTACGAGGGAATATCGATGGCCCTATGGTCAGACTATCGGGCGGAAATCAGCAAAAGGTTCTCTTTGCGCGGGCTATCCGCCAGCAACCGAAGCTGCTTCTGCTTGATGAGCCTACCAAGGGAGTGGACATCGGCGCCAAAGGGGAGATTCATCGGATCATTCGTCGCTTGGCCGAAGGGAACGACGAAGTAGTGATTATAGTCGTATCGAGTGAGGAAGAGGAGATCCTCGCTGTGGCCGATGATGTTGTCGTATTCCGCGCGGGAACCTGTGACGGAACGATCTATGATCCCGCGATACTTGGGGTCCGAGACGGGTCTTTGCGATCCCTCGCCTGGCACCAAGAGGAAATGGGCAAGCCACACTGAACTCTCCTTTACGATCTTGATGGAGTGACGTCGAACCAACGAGGCAAAGATGCGATGAGCGAGATACCACTACTCGAATTGCGCGGAATTGAAAAATCCTTCCCGGGGGTATCGGCGCTTAGGCACGTGGCCTTCTCGGTCCGTCGCGGGTCGGTTCATGTGATCTGTGGGGAAAATGGAGCGGGGAAATCCACCCTGGTCAAAATCATCAACGGTATTCATCAGCCCGATAAGGGAGAGATTCTGCTTAATGGGGAACGTGTGGAAATCCCACACCCCATAAAAGCCCGGCAATACAAAATATCGATGATCGCTCAGGAACTGAACTACATCCCAGAGATGAGGGTGGAGGAGTTTCTTTTCTTGGGGGGTGAACCACTCAATAAGATTGGCGGAATTGATTGGAGAAAAATACGTAAGAGCACCCTCGATCTCTTGCGGCAAGAAGGATTGTCCTACGCGCCTGACGCCAAACTCAAAGATCTATCCGTCTCGGATATCCAGATGATCGAGATTCTCAAGGCGGTTTCCACGCATGAATCACACATCATCATCATGGATGAACCGACATCTGCCATAACGGAAAAAGAAGTCGTTCTTCTGTTTAATAAAATCGCCCAGCTTAAAGCTAAAGGCGCCGGTATCATTTACATCTCTCATCGGCTCGATGAAATTTTCCGCATCGCCGACGACATAACGGTGTTGAGGGACGGCGCCTTGGTGGAGACTCGCCCCGCGAAAGACTTTGATGTCGATACGGTCATCCGGTTAATGGTGGGCCGAGCTCTGGACCATGTCTTCCCGCCCAAGATTGAGCGTGAAATCGGCGAAACGGTACTCGACGTCGAAGGGTTGTCTGATGATTCGAAGTTCGAGGACATCAAATTCCGATTGCGGGCAGGTGAAATAGTCGGGTTCTCCGGTCTTATGGGCGCAGGGAGAACCGAAGTGGTCCGAGCTCTGTTTGGCCTGGATCCGTTTTCGTCAGGGGTAGTCCGGGTCCATGGCAAGAACGTGAAAATCAGGAATGTCCAAGACAGTATTTCACTGGGCATGGCAATGTTATCGGAGGACAGAAAACGCTACGGGGTAATACCTATCCGCAGTATCAGAGAGAATGTTGGGCTTTCGTCCCTCAAGCGAGTTATTTACACCGGCTATCTCCATAAGAAACTTGAGAAAAAGTTGATCGCCGGGGTTTGCGATCGCATGCGAGTGAAGAGTCCTAGTCTGGAAACCGCCGTTGATGCATTAAGCGGTGGCAACCAGCAGAAAGTCGTTTTTGCCAAGTGGCTGCTCCGAGACCCCGATATTCTGATACTCGATGAGCCGACTAGGGGAATCGATGTCGGAGCCAAATACGAAATTTACAAAATCATGCTGGAATTAGCCGGTGCCGGCAAAGCGATTCTGATGATTTCTTCGGAGCTTCCTGAGCTCATCGGTGTCTGCGACCGCATCTACGTGATGTCGAAGGGACGCATCACCGGCGAGTTGAGTGCCCCTGAATTCGATCAAGAAAGAATAATGAAATACGCCACCACGGTTGCATAGTCAGTAATATCTGTGGTCTGAACAGCCCTTTGCTTTTACGACCGGCTCTTCAGTTAACCGGTACTGAAAGTTGCTGATAAACGATGAATGAGACAGTAAAAACGGTAGCGGTTAAGCGACGCTCTAGCCTGGGGGTCCATTGGTCCGAGCTAACCAGCAAGTATAGTATTTACCTGGTCTTAATTGGAATGATCGTAGTTAGTTCGTTCCTGAGTCCGGTCTTTCTTTCGGAAACGAATTTTTCGAATATTTCCCGGCAAATATCTATCACGACGATCCTGGCTTTCGGACAGACCCTGCTGATCATCTGTGGCATGATCGACTTAGCCCAGGGGTCGGTCATGGCGTTGGCTGGTCTGTTGGCGGTTATCTTCTTCAAAATGACCGGCCAGCTAGTGCCGTCGCTTTTCGTGGGGGTGCTGGTCGGCGTGCTGTGCAACTTGGCTAGCGGTGTAATTGTAACCAACTTCAATACGCCACCTTTTATCGCTACCTTGGCGATGCAAACCGCTGCACGCGGAGCGGCTCTTCTTTTGACCAGCGGACAGAACGTTTACCAACTGAAGGACTTTGTCCTTTGGGGACAAGGGATATTGCTGGGAATACCGACTCCGGTTATTTTCTTAATCGGGGTCGCAATCTTTAGTTGGTACCTGCTAAATCATTGGCGGTTGGGTCGCTATATCTACGCGATCGGCGGAAACCAAGAAGCGGCGCGCGCCTCCGGGATCAAAATTAAGCGGACCAAGCTAATGGCTTTCGGCATCAATGGCGTCTTCGTCGGTCTGGCTGGTGTCTTGTATATGTCCCGGGTTAACGCCGGACTACCCAATGCTGGTGTGGGATTCGAGTTTGATGCAATGACCGCAGCGATCATCGGAGGAACCAGCTTCTCGGGAGGGGTTGGAACAGCGATCGGCACCCTGGCCGGGGCGTTTATCATGGGTTTTTTGAGCAACATAATGAACCTGCTGGGAGTCCAGTCATACCTCCAACAGGTTATTAAGGGAGCTATCATCGTAATGGCCGTGGCCTACGACATCGCTTCAAAGTCCAAACGGACCAAAACCATACTCGGCAATATCCAGGAGAAAACGTCAGGATGATAATAACCCCCTAGTCATATTACAACTGACTAACAACAAGAAAGAAATATGAAACTCAGTGTGAAGAATTGCCTCGTCGCCGCCGCTGCCATAATTACAGCGACAGTCGGAGCGGCCGACCCGAGCGATGCGCAAGGCGCATCCAAGTATCGCATCGCCTACATCGCCCGCGCCCAAGGTGACTCGTTCGCCGCCTGGTTGGCGAATGAAATGGTGGCGCAAGCGAAGCAATATCCGGACATTTCCGCGACCGTCTTTGACGGACAAAGCCGAAACGATTTGATCGAGGCCCATATCGAGAACGCGGTCCAGAACAAATTCGATCTGGTCATCATCCAACCGTACGACCCACCCATCCAGCTCGACCCGGTGAAACAAGCCATGGCCAAGGGGATGAAGGTCATTGCAACTAATCCGAAGTTTACTGATGAGTCCATTCCCTCCGTCGATGCGAACCCCTATCAGCAGGGAGCCGAGAACGCCAAACTGGCCGTTAATCAGATTCCAAAGAAGGCACAGGTAGTGGTGCTGCTTGGTCCGGCGGGGAACCCTCATTCCATGGGGCGCCGGGAAGCCTGGCAGAAGGAATTTTTTGACAAACGTCCAGACGTCAAAATTCTCGATGAGCAGATCGCGAATTGGAACAAGGACGAGGGGATGCGGTTGACGGAAGACTGGATTCAATCACACCCCAAGATCGATGCGGTCATCTCTATGAATGACAACATGGCTGCCGGTGCAATTGAGGCGATCAAGGGATCCGGCGCAAAGAGTTATCCGCTAGTTTATGGGGTGGATGGAACGGCGGAGGCCTGCCTTTTGATCAAAGACGGAAAGATGACCTCCACCACCTTACAGAACGCTCACGAACTCGCCGTAAAATCGATGAAGATGGCTCACGACATGCTAACCGGCAACGCGACGAACCTTCACGACACCATTCAGGCCGAGCTGATTACTAAGGACAACGTCGACAAGTACATCGAGCTTCATAAGCAGCTGGGGGATATCAAGTAGTTCCATTCCTCTTTCGTGGTCCGTATCGACGCGAGGTGCGGACCAGTGAGGATGCTTAGCAGTATTCAATGAGACGTAGATTATGAAAGCAGTCGTTTTAGAAGAAATCGATCATATCAAGATCCGTGACATCCCGGTTAACGAGAAAGTTGATCCTCATGAGGTAAAAATAAGGATTGCCAACGTCGGGATATGTGGCAGCGACGTTCACTATTACAAGCACGGAAGAATCGGTGACTTCGTGGTCCGGGCTCCCATGATACTGGGACATGAAGCAAGCGGCACCGTGATCGAGGTCGGAAGCGAAGTCCGCCACCTGAAAGTAGGTGATCGCGTGTGCATGGAACCGGGCATCCCTAACCATCTCAGTCGCGAGTCCATGCAGGGAATGTACAATCTTGACCCTACCGTGACATTCTGGGCGACTCCGCCGGTGCATGGCGTTCTTCGGGAATCCGTCGTCCATCCTGGTAATCTTACGTTCAAGCTGCCGGACAACGTCAGCTTCGAAGAAGCCGTGCTGGTCGAACCTCTGACTCTCGGCGTACATGTTGCCAGAAAAGTTGGAATTGCTTCCGGCGATAACGCCATTGTAACCGGGGCTGGCCCCATTGGCGTCATCATCGCCTTGGCCGCCTTAGCTTCTGGTTGCAGCCAGGTTATCATCACCGATGTAAAGCAGGAGAAATTGGATATTGTGGCAAAACATTACGGCGATCGCATCATTCCGTTCAATGTTGCCAAGGGTGAACTCCTGCCCTTTGTACACGAGAAAT
>Ga0209240_1001020_pt1 | contig 11179 bp, 9 predicted proteins | sample GraSoi_2013_80cm_FD_185828 | JGI IMG/M metagenome (GOLD analysis project Ga0209240, IMG submission 185828) | Grasslands soil microbial communities from the Angelo Coastal Reserve, California, USA - Sample 9_17_2013_80cm (SPAdes) (version 2) | ecosystem: Environmental > Terrestrial > Soil >... | reverse complement strand
GAGACGCTGGTTGCGGCGGCTCGGAAGCTGGAGGAGGAGGGGATGGGGCTGGTTTTTGTGGGAGATGGCGCGCAACGTGGGCCGATCGAAGCGGCGGCGGCCGGGTGCAAGAGTGTGAGGTTTCTGCCATTTTTCCCGACGAGCAAAATTGCATCGGTGCTGGCGGCAGCGGATGCGCACATCGTAACGATCAAGCGCGGGTTGGAGGGAGTGATCGTGCCGAGCAAGACGTACGGAATTCTAGCGGCGGGCAAACCGATTGTGGCTGTGGCGCCGCGCGATACGGATGTTGCCGCCATTGGGGAGAAGCGCGGGTTCGCAATATGGGCCGATCCGGAAAATGCTGCGCAGGTGGCTGACGCGGTTCGCCAAATTTCTGCGAGCCCAGAGACGCTGCGGCGGATGGGCGAGGCGGCGCGAGCTGCCGCGAATGACTATGATAGAGTGGGCGAATTGCGCAAGTTTGTGCGGATTATCGAGGAGGCGCGTCTAGCGTGAAAGCGGCGGAGAGTTTTTGGAGTGGGAAACTCGTATTGGTCACAGGAGGCGCCTCGTTTATTGGGTCGACGCTGACGGATCAGCTTCTGGCGCGTGGGGCGAGAGTGCGCATCGTCGACGACCTCTCGAGCGGGCACTTGGACAACATTCGCGGGCATCTTGGCGGCGCGGTGGATTTCCTGCATGCGGACTTACGCGAGCCGGGCGTGACGCGGGCGGCGATGCACGGGGTGGATACGGTGTTTCATCTTGCAGCGGACCACGGCGGTCGAGGATATGTGGACTTGCATCAGGCAGGTCCGGCGTCTAATTTTTTTCTGGACGGACTGGTGTTCGCGGAAGCGTTGCGGGCGAAAGTGAAAAAAGTGGTGTTCGCTTCGTCGGGGTGCGTGTATCCGAATTTTTTGCAGTCGGACATTCATAAAGAGATTTATCTGACCGAGGATCTCACCAACGGGCCGAATGACGCGGACAACACCTACGGTTGGGCCAAGCTGATGGGTGAGGTCACGCTGAAGGCGTACGCGAAAGAGCACGGCATGGGAGCAGCTTCGTGCCGCTACTTTACGGTGTACGGGCCGCGCGGCGTGGAAAATCATGCAGTGATCGCGATGATCGCGCGGGCGTTCCTGGGGCAGAACCCGTTTGAGATTTGGGGCGACGGCTCGCAAATACGAAACTGGACGTACATCGACGACATTGTCGAGGGCACGATACTGGCAGGAGAGAAAATCAACGACGGCACAGCCATCAATCTGGGGACGATGGAGCGCATCACGGTGCTCGACTGCGCGAAGATGGTTTGCGACTTCACCAAGCACAGAGCGGACATCAAGAAGCGGCCGGACATGCCGATTGGGCCGCTGAACCGGGTGGCGGACAACGCGCTGGCTAAACGACTGCTCGGCTGGGAGCCGAATGTGCCATTTCGCGAGGGGCTGAAGCGCACGATCGACTGGTATTTCGCCACCAAGGACCGCAAAGAGGTGGAGCGGATCTTCCAGCGAATGCTCACCGAGCGGTGAAGCGGATTTTTCTGGCAGAGCCGCGAGTTCCGCAGTATTGTGTTTATGCTGCGTGGGGCAGTTAGTGGTCTTTCTTGGGAGCCGGCCCCCAACCGGCAATTTGCTGTGAACACCGTTTGTGCCGTTGTCCCAGCGCTGGTGAATCACACCCATTCCTAACGAGGTTGTATGTCAGCGGGTCTGCTGGCGTTTGTCATTGCGCTACTCGCGTCCATGATGCTCACCGTACCGGTGCGGGCGCTGGCTTTGCGCGTCGGGATGGTGGACCTGCCGGGTCCCCGCAAGGTGCACGTGCAGCCGATACCGCTGCTGGGCGGGCTGGCGATGTACGGCGGGGTGATGCTGGCGATTATTTTTGCGTTTGATGGCGCGGCGCGAGAGCAAAGCGTGGGAATCGTAACAGGCGCGACGCTGGTGGCGGCGGTTGGCTTCCTGGATGATCGCGGCTGGCTGCATCACCAGATCAAGCTTTTCGTGGGTATGCCGCTGGCGGCGTGCATTCTTCTTGCGAGCGGAATTCATGCGCAGGCGTTTGAACTGTTTGTTCCCGGGCGCGCGGGGTACGCGCTGGACGCGGCGCTGACAATTTTCTGGGTGGTGGCGATCACCGCGTCGTTCAGCATACTGGACCACATGGACGGGCTGTGCGCGGGAGTTGCGGCGACAGCTTCGTTCTTTTTTGCGTTGCTCGCGTTTTTGAATGGGCAAGTTGTAGTGTCGACCCTGGCTGCCGCCGTTTTTGGCGCCGCTACGGGCTTTCTGCGCTGGAACTTCAAGCCCGCCAAGATTTTCATGGGTGACGGCGGGGCGATGTTCCTGGGTTTCCTGATGGCGACGCTGGGGTTGAAACTACGCTTGAGCACGGGGAACCATGCATCAGCGCTTCTGGCTCCGCTGCTGATTCTCGGCGTGACTATTTTCGATACGACACTGGTTACCATCTCGCGGTCGCGACGCGGACTACTGCCGTTCGCGACACCCGGAAAAGATCATGCCGCGCACCGGTTGGCGAATCTGGGATTGGGGCAGCGCGGCGCGGTACTGGCGCTGTACGTGCTTGGCGCCACGGGCGGCGCGTTGGCAGTTTTAGTGAGCTATATTTCGGCGGGCGCGGCGCTTGTGGTCGCCGTTGTGGTGATTGCGGCGATGCTATTTGCCGTCGCGATGCTGGAGAAAGCACCTTACGAGCGGCAGGCGGCAAAGCCCTGAACGGCGCGATTCGCGCACCAGCCAAATCGGGCTTCTTCTCTACGGTTTCGACGCCATCGAGGTTTGCCGCGGTAGTCGGATTCGCTATACTTACCTCGGTCGTCCACTCACCCACCCACTCTTTCAGCGCTTAACAGGGTCGGGAAAGCGGTTTCCTCCGGGGAACGGCGAAAGCTTTTTTGTCAGGAGTAAGGCGGAATTGTTGCAAACGAATCAGGGGCAAAACCGGCGCGAACGAAATAGCGAAGAAGTAATCGTTGTAGGAGGTTCCGCGGCTGGACTTTATGCCGCCGCCAAAGTGGCGCAGGGCGGCAAGCGTGTGCGAGTGCTGGAGTCCATGCGCAGCCTGGAGCCGGTGCCGCGGACGCTGATTGTGACGGATCATTTTCGCAATCAGCTGGGAGCTTCCGCGAACGAGAGCGTTCTGAACGAGATTCGGCGTTTCGAGCTCTTCACGGATGGCCGCTCCGCGCAGGTGGCGCTAACCAAGCCGGACCTTATCATCGAACGCGCGAAATTGATTCCGGCCCTGGCGAGGGAGGCGCGGCAGTCTGGCGCGGAAATGTCTTTCGATACTCGCTTCCTCGGATTGTCTCCTAACGCAAATGGTATTCAAGTGCAGGTTGATTCCAGCGGGCGGCAGGAAGAGTTGCACGCCAAGAGCGTGGTGGGGGCGGACGGCGCCGCGAGCCGCGTGGCGCGAACGGCGGGCTGGGCGCCCATTGAAACAGTGCCACTGGTACAGGCGATCGTGCGCTTGCCGAAAGACTGCCCGGTGGATACGACACGCGTCTGGTTCGTGCCGGACGACACGCCGTATTTCTACTGGCTGATCCCGGAATCACCGGAGCGTGGCGCGCTGGGCGTGATCGGGGAGGACGGCCGCGACACGGCGCGATGCCTGGAGCGATTCCTGGAGAAAAAAGGAATGGAGCCGCTGGAATGGCAGGGCGCGCGAATTCCGGTGTACAAGCGATGGGTGCCGGTAAAGCGGCGGCTGGGAAAAGGGAACGTGTACCTCGTGGGGGATGCCGCGGCGCAAGTCAAAGTGTCCACGGTGGGAGGAATCGTTACTGGCTTTCGAGGAGCGCAGGCCGTGGCGGAGTCCATTTTGCAGAGCGGCCGCGGCAGGGAACTGCTGGCCCTGCGCCGGGAACTAAGCACGCACTGGTTGCTGCGACGAACGATGCATCATTTTCAGCAGAAAGATTACTCGGCGCTTGGTCGATCTGCTAAATGCGGCTACGCGGGAAACACTCAGCGAAATCACGCGCGACGAGTCGACGCGCCTATTGTGGAACGTGCTGCGACGCCAACCTCAGCTCGTTTTGCTGGGGCTGCGTGGGCTGCTGTTGGGCTGGAGCAGCGAACGACGCTAAGCTGCTGTACACAGGAACGTGTGTGACGATAGAAGAATCTCAGCCCGGAGGAATACCTTGCGTCTCTCTGTAGTCGGATGTGGTTACGTCGGCCTGGTGACCGGCGCATGTCTCGCCGAAGCGGGGCATGATGTCGTTTGCACGGACATTGATGAGAAGCGGATCGCGCAGCTTCAGGCGGGAGGCGTGCCGATCTACGAGCATCACCTGGACAAAATCCTCGAATCGGCGCGAAGTGCCGGCAAAATTTCGTACACCTCGAACGCCGGTGAAGCCATACGCAGCGGCGAAGCGATCTTCATTTGCGTCGGCACACCGCCCAAGGAAAACGGCGATGCGGATCTTTCCGCAATCGATCACGTCGCGCGTCAGATTGCCACGGAGGCGCGATCTTCAAAGCTGGTGATCGAAAAGAGCACGGTGCCGGCGCGCACGGGATTAGAGTTGCGGCGCGCGCTAACGGCCTACTCGCGCAACAGCGGCTTGACGTTTCGCGTGGCGTCCAACCCAGAGTTCCTTCGTGAAGGGACGGCGGTCTCGGATTTCTTTCATCCTGACCGCATCGTTGTCGGTGTGGAGGATGAAGCCTCGGCGCGCGATATGCGGCAGATTTACCGGCCGATCCTCGAGCGCTCCTTTCGCTGCCCGGTGCACAACGGCACGTGCCCGCCGGGCAGTGCCGTGGACCTGCTGATCACCACGATCAACAGCGCGGAGCTCATCAAGCATGCGTCCAACTCTTTTTTGGCGTTGAAAATCAGTTACGCGAATGTGATTGCTGACCTCTGCGAGAAGATCGGTGCGAACGTCGAGGAAGTGACGCACGCGATGGGACTGGACCCGCGCATCGGCACGCAATTTCTACGCGCAGGGCTGGGCTTCGGCGGTTTTTGCTTCCCAAAGGATTTGCAGGCGTTTATTCATCTGGCCGGCACGGTGGGAGTGGATTTCGATATTCTGAAGGCAGCCGAGCGCGTCAACAAACAGCGGATCGAACGTTTTTTCGACAAAGTGCGCCAGGCGCTGTGGGTAATCAAAGGCAAGCGGGTCGCGGTGCTCGGACTGGCGTTCAAGGCGAATACCGACGACATCCGATTCTCGCCGGCGTTAGATGTTGTGAAGGAACTGCTCCGGCAAGGAGCGCAGGTGCAGGCCACCGATCCTGAAGCGATTTCGAGAGCTAAAGCGCTTTTTCCCGCGGCCGGTTATCACGAGGATCCGTACGACGCTTTGCGTGAGGCGGAGGCGGCGCTGGTCTGCACGGAATGGGATGTATTTCGGAGCCTCGATTGGGAGCGAGCCGGGAAACTCATGGCGCGGCGGCTGGTGATCGATGGCAGGAACCTGTATTCACCTGCGCGAATGCGCGAGCTCGGCTTCGAATACTATTCGTTCGGGCGCGAATAATTTCTAGAGATCAGTAACGGCTATTGAACGCCGGCGGTTTGCTTGCTCGCGAAATAATCCTTGAAATAGTCCAGCGTGGTGCGCAAGCCGTCTTCCAGACCCACCTTCGGTTCCCAGCTTAGAATGCGCTTGGCTTTGCTGATGTCCGGGCAGCGCTGCTTGGGGTCGTCTTGCGGCAAAGCCTCGAAAATAATCTTGGGCGCGTTTTCAAAATGGGCGCGAATGCGTTCGGCAAATTGAAGGATGGTGATCTCCTGCGGATTGCCAATGTTCACGGGCAAATGTTCGTCGGATAACATCAAGCGATAGATTCCCTCAATCAAGTCGGAAACATAGCAGAAGCTGCGTGTCTGCTTGCCATCGCCGTAGACGGTGAGAGGCTTGCCGGTGAGAGCCTGGTGAACAAAGTTAGGGAGGGCGCGGCCGTCGTTTAAACGCATGCGCGGCCCGTACGTGTTGAAAATGCGCACGATGCGCGTGTCCACACCGTGGTAGCGATGATAGGCCATGGTCATGGCCTCGGCGTAACGCTTGGCCTCGTCATAGACGCCGCGAGGCCCGATCGAGTTCACATGACCCCAGTATGTTTCAGGCTGAGGAGAAACTTCGGGATCGCCATAGCATTCGCTGGTGGAAGCGAGGAAGAATTTGGCGTTTTTGGCGAGCGCGAGGCCGAGTGCGTTGTGCGTGCCCAGCGCTCCGACCTTAAGTGTTTGAATGGGCATTTTCAAATAATCGACGGGGCTGGCCGGGGAAGCGAAGTGCAACACGTAATCAAGCGGACCAGCAACGTCGATGTAATTGGAGACGTCGGCGCGCGCGATGCGAAAGCGAGGGTGCTTTTGGAGATGGGCGATATTCGAGTCCACGCCGGTAACCAGGTTATCGAGTGAAAGAACGTCCCATCCCTCCGCGATTAAACGATCACAGAGATGTGAACCGAGGAAACCCGCTCCGCCGGTAACTACTGCGCGCATGCATCCTCCGGATAAATGCCAGTAAGTAAGTTTATCGTGACGGTCAGCAATTGACCATACCGGTGGTCCGCGATACGATGCGCCCGCTTGCTTATGGACAGCAGCGCAGACGCACCGCGCGCCCGGAAGCGCAACTTCGTATGGGCGATTCTTGTCGCCTTGGCTGTTGGGCTAATCGTCTTTGCCTCGATCATTTTCCTTGGCGTAGGCCGATGGCTAGTAGTGGAAGATCCGCTGGACAAAGCCCAGGCGATTGTGGTCCTAAGCGGACGAATCCCCATGCGGGCCCAGGAAGCGGCGCGATTATACAATGCCGGCTATGCACCGCAAGTTTGGTTGACGCGTGCCAATGAACCTGCCGCCTCACTCCAGGAAATGCATGTCGCTTACATCGGCGAGGACTTCTTCAACTCACGCGTTTTGATGCACGAAGGAGTGCCATCGAATGCAATCCGGGTGCTGGAGCCATCTATAGAGAATACGGCGGACGAACTCAGGGCTATTGCGGCCGAATTGGAGCGGGAGAAGGGCGACACTGTGATCATCGTCACCACGAAGGCGCACACGCGACGGGTGCGTACGCTATGGAAAAAGCTTTCGGGCGTGCGGCAACGAGCCATCGTACGCGCCGCTCCCAGCGACCCGTTTGCGCCTGACCACTGGTGGCGGGCGACGGGTGATGCGCTGGACGTAGTGCGGGAAGTTCTGGGCCTGATGAACGCATGGGCGGGCTTGCCCCTGCAGCCTTCGCGATGAGGCCGAAATCAGAAGAAGAAAAACCTTTTGCGGCGGGGCGAAGCATTTTCGTCGGGGATTTCCGGGACGTAAGGAAGGTCGCGCCCTTCAAAGGCAGCCAACGGATTTTCGAGAAATAAAGCGCGTGCCGTGTCGTCGCCAAATTGCTTGCTCACCGCATCATAAGCGGGCTGCAAACGCAGCGGCCTGCGCTTTGTGTTGTGCGCATCGCTGGCGACGAAATGCACGATGCCACGTCCAATCCAGCCTAGAGAATCTTCCTGTGCGCGCGGACCGAAGGTTCCCGTCAGGGAGCCGGCGGTGACTTGCACAAAGCAACCCAGCCGTGCCCATTTCGCCAGTCGTTCCGGCTGGCGGCGCAGAATGGCGTTGCGTTCGGGGTGAGTGATTATGGGGCGTAGGCCCTTGAGCTGCAAGGCGTGCAAGGTGTCGTCCATGGAGGGCGGGATGGAGATTTCGTTGAATTCGACAAGCAGGTAATCATGTTGGTTGATGCAGAAGCGCGAGCCGTCGGCGTGCAAAGCCTCGAGATTTTCCGGATTTAGATGGAAGTCACATCCGGTGGCCAGCTTCAGCCGGTCGCCGATTTCATTTTGCAGGTGTTCACGCAACTGCTGGACACGCGCATAGTCGAAGGAATATTCGTTGCTGCAATGCGGCGTGGCGACGACGTGTGTGATGCCGTCGGCGATTGCCGATTCGGCCATCGCCAGAGATTCTTCGATGGCCTGGGGGCCGTCGTCGAGGCCTGGCAAAATGTGGCAGTGCACATCGACCATGGGATTCGCGAACTCCTCGTCGTGCTGGCATCGCAGCGCTGCGGTAGCTCAGGCGCTCCGCCGCGTCTGATCGAAAATTTCACCCCGCTGCGTTTTGAATGCCGGGTGCGCCTTCGAGTGCCGGCTGGGACGTTCCGGCGCGTGCTAACTATCTTGCTCCGTTTGGCTATCCAATCGCAACGGCCCTGATATGCGGACGCACATCGGAGCTGCCTTTTGGCGGTCGCCGGGAACCCTGCTATATTTATGCGGCTCTTTGCCTATGGCTGTGCGGCTGGTGTATCCCAATAGTTTAGGAGTACAACGCGACTCATGCCAATTGATCGGAAACCTGAGTTCTTCAAGGGCGCCCAGCTTAAGGTCGCCATTATCGGATGCGGATATGTAGGCTTGCCGCTGGCGCTGCGTTTTGCGGAAGCAGGGCACAAGGTGACCGGATTCGACACCGATCCCAACAAAGTGAATATGTTGAATGCGGGGCGGTCCTATATCGAGCACATCCAGCAGACGAAGATCCAGCAGTTCGTCAACAGCCGGCATTTTGGCGCGACGACGGATTTCGCGCGCTTGAAGGAAGCGGACGCCATCCTCATTTGCGTGCCGACGCCATTGGACGAACGTCGCGAGCCGGACCTGAGCTACGTCGAGCGAACGGCCATTTCGATTCAACCGCACCTGCAGAAGGGGCAGCTCGTGGTGCTGGAATCCACGACGTACCCGGGGACTACGGAAGAGTTGGTGCTGCCGCTTTTGGAAAAGAGCGGTTTGCGCTGCCCCATTGCTGCAGGGCCGGAAAACGAGAATGTTGCGTGCGATTTTTGGCTGGCGTTTTCGCCGGAGCGCGAAGATCCGGGGAATAAGCAGTATGGATTGGCGCAAATCCCAAAAGTCGTGGGTGGGGTGAATCCGCCGAGCGGGCGCGCGGCGGTGTCGCTTTACGCGCAGGTGGTCGCGCGCGTCGTTCCGGTAAGCTCCACTCGTGCGGCGGAAATGGCCAAGCTGCTGGAAAATATTTTTCGCTGTGTGAATATCGCCATGGTGAACGAGCTGAAGATGCTGAGCCTGCGCATGGGCATCGATATTTGGGAAGTGATCGATGCGGCGGCGACGAAGCCGTTCGGGTTCATGCCTTTTTATCCGGGGCCGGGGCTTGGCGGGCATTGCATCCCGGTGGACCCGTATTATCTTTCGTGGAAGGCGCGCGAGTATGACTTTTCGACGCGCTTCATCGAGCTTGCGGGCGAAGTCAATACTGCGATGCCGTATCACGTCGTTGACGCGATTGCCGCGGCGCTGAACAACCACAAGAAGAGCTTGAAGGGCGCGAAGATTTTGATTTTGGGCGTGGCTTACAAAAAAGACGTGGACGACTTGCGCGAGTCTCCCACGCTCAAGATCATGCAGCTGCTGCAACAGCGCGGCGCGCAGATCGATTACAACGATCCGTATTTTCCGCAGCTGCACAAAATGCGGCATTACAATTACGAGGACATGAAATCCGTGCAACTGAATCCGCAAACGATTGGCGGCTACGATGCGGTGGTCGTGGCTACGGATCACTCCAGCTACGATTACTCCGCCATTGTCGACGCCGCAAAGCTGGTGGTGGACACGCGCAACGCCACACGCCGCGTGATGCGTCACCGCGACAGGATCGTGCTCTGCTAGCAATTTGCGAAAAAATGGAGCAGCTAGCGTTGCAGGAGTAACTGCGGGCTCTACTTCATTTTCACCAGGGCCACCCGCGCAGTCGCGAACGGCATTACCGCCTCGAGCAGCACTGGGGTTCGGGAAGGATTGTCTGCCAGATACAGTGTGAAGTGCGCGTCTTTCAGTTCCACACCTGCTTCAAATACGCGAAGATCGATTTTTGACGCGGTAAAGGTGCCCGCGGGCACTTCAACGCTCGCCGCGGCTCCAGCGTAGGACGCGCGGACATCGTAGAGCTTGTGCCCATCGTAGACCGGACCGTGCACTTCTCGAACTTTGCCCCAGTCCACGGTGCGCAAATACTGCATCAGTCCCAGGGGATCGCGCGTGCCGGGCACAACGCGCGTTTGCGTCGCGTTTGTAGCGGCGAGCTCCGTGCCGGTCGTCGTCATACGCTGGATGGATTCCTGTTTTTCTCCCCGCTCGTTTAGATGCATTTCGTATTGCAAACTTGAGAGCGTAGCCACATCGCTGTAGGAATCAAACTGATCGTCAAGCTCGAACATCATGCGCAAGGGATTTTCCGTGCGCGCAAAGGCTTGCAGATGCCAGGCGTTCTTTCCAAAGAAGTTGCGGCGCTCGACAATTTGCAAACGCAGATTCGCGACGTTGCTGAGCTTGGCTACGTCCGCGGAGAATTCGAGGATTTCACCGGGGCGCAAAGGCGTGCCCGCGTCGGCGGGCGGGACGCGATCATTGGGCTGGGTTGTTTTTGGAAGCGCGGGTGGCTCGGAAACTGCCGCCGTGTTGTCCCTCGGTACCAGCGCGGGAGAAGCAACGGAGGGTTGCGCAGCTTTCGACACTCGGCCGAAAGGGCCAAGCCCGTGTGCCCAGTAATACGCTCCGGCGGCGCCGGCCAGCACCGCTACTACCACGATCGTTGAGGAGAGCTTGGTCATGCTATTTGTGTGAACCTAGTCCGAAACTATCCGTTGCCTCGATGCCTTCCGTCGTACAATACGTTTTACGCGTATAGTGAGCGTCGAACCGTTGGCGGCTCGGCGCAGACTCTGAGATTATCAAAAACGCGAGGCGCCCGCCTTTCAAGCGCGCGTCGCTTACCGCGGCGGCCACCTGCCTGCTGCGAACCTGATGGAGGAGGATTGCCGGAATGCGCTTCGTCGTCACGGGCGGCGCCGGTTTTATCGGCTCGAACACGGTGGACGAACTCGTTCGCCGCGGGCACAGCGTGGTAGTGCTGGACGACCTTTCTTCCGGCAAGGAAGAGAACCTTGCGGAAATCCGCAATAAAATCACTTTGATTAAGGGCAGCATTACGGACATCGAAGTGGTTCGTAAAGCCATGCATGAAGCCGAATATGTGCTGCACCTGGCGGCGCGCACTTCGGTGCCCAAATCGGTCAAGGATCCCATCGAAACGAATCGTATCAATATCGACGGCACGCTGAACGTTTTGGTAGCGGCGCGCGACGCGAAAG
>Ga0209240_1001017_pt1 | contig 11204 bp, 7 predicted proteins | sample GraSoi_2013_80cm_FD_185828 | JGI IMG/M metagenome (GOLD analysis project Ga0209240, IMG submission 185828) | Grasslands soil microbial communities from the Angelo Coastal Reserve, California, USA - Sample 9_17_2013_80cm (SPAdes) (version 2) | ecosystem: Environmental > Terrestrial > Soil >... | reverse complement strand
GGCAATTGCACTGGGTGAGGCTGCTATGCGGAAACGGTCTTGGAGCCACGGAGATCGGCTTGAACGAACAAGAGTTGATAGGTCCCTTATTTCGCGAACCCGGCCAGCAAGCAAGAGAGGCAGCAAAACGAAAGAGATCGAATCTACAAATAACAGTCCCTGAAGGGGACGTCGAAGCCCGCGCCGCAGACGGCTGGATCTTCCAAAAAAAAGTAAAAGGGCATAAAGCGCGCCTACAAAAGCCGCTTTCCGTCGACGCACAGCTCGAAAACCGAGTCTGGCTGCTTTTCTATCTTATGGGATATCGGGAGATAGGCGGTGGCAGGGACTTCCGGATTAACTTCACGCGAAAAAACGACCAAGGCGGCGAGAAACAGGTCGACGTATTTGCGAAGGACGACGAAACGGTCGTCATCGTTGAATGCAAAGCATGTGAGAAGCCGAGGAAGCGCAGTCTTCAGAAGGACATTGAGGAATTTGCAAATCTCAAAGGCCACATAGCGCGGGCCGTCAAGGAGCACTACGGTTCAAAGTTTAAGCCAAAAATACTTTGGATCTTTGCAACCCAGAACGTCCAATGGTCGACCCAAGACGTCGCCCGGGCAAAAGGTGAAAACATCCACGTCATCACCGAGAGAGAGCTTCGATACTACTTACAGATTGCAGAGCATCTGCGTGCCGCCGCTCGATATCAATTTCTCGCCGAGTTTTTACGCGACCAAAAAATTCCCGAACTCGCAAATTACAAAGTGCCGGCGATTCGCGGAAAGCTCGGTCCGCACAAATTCTACGGCTTTATCACGAATGCAGAAGAGCTACTGAAGATATCTTTCGTGAATCATCGCTCGCTCGATGACCCGGAGGGTGCGCCTACATATCAACGATTGGTAAGCAGAACACGCATGCGCCAAATCACGGCGTTCCTCAAGGGCGGCGGGTTCTTTCCGACCAACTTACTCATCAATTTCAGTCGCCCGGTTCGATTCGAGCAAATCTCCCGCGATGACACCGGCGATCTAACGTTCGGCCACTTGTATCTCCCGGACCGCTACAAGTCTGCATGGATCGTTGACGGGCAACACCGACTGTACGGATTCGCCCATCTTCCACCAGACAAACGGAGGCAGAATCTACTCGTTTTGGCATTTGAGCAGTTACCCAAGGAAACGGAGGCGGACCTGTTCGTAACAATAAATCACGAACAAAAATCCGTCCCGAAGACGTTGCTAGACGATCTCGAAGGTGAATTGAAGTGGGAATCCGAAATTCCTGCGGAGCGACTCGGCGCTATTGCGGCTCGGCTGATAGGCGTTCTCAATTCTGATATCGGCGAACCGTTGTACCGTCGGTTTGCGCAACAAGGGATCCCAAGCACGGACCGAGCTTCACTGACAATACCGGCCATTAAGGATGGGCTGCGGCGCTCCGGTCTCATCGGAGTAGTCGGACTTAAACGGAAGGAGTTCAAGCCTGGCCCCTTATCGGGAGTGAGCGATAGCGAAACGCTTGACCGAAGTCGCGCGGCACTCAATTTATACTTCTCTCTCGTGAAGGTTAGTAATGAGGCACTGTGGGATGCCGGCCGTTTGGGGTTCGTGTGCACCAATACGGGTGTGCATGCGCATCTGCGCCTCTTTTCCGCGTTAATTCGGTATATGGAATCCAACAGCAAAAATGATCCGAGGCAACTCAACCCGCAAGAGCTGATCAGCGAGATCGAAGAGTATTTCGAACCCGTCCTCAAGGTGTTACGCGAAGCGGACGCCAACAAGGCGGAAAAAGAATTCAAGGTCGAATTCGGGTCAGGCGGTTTCAACGAATATTATTATCGCCTGTGCGCAATCATTCAGAAGCAATTCACCGACTTTTTGCCGGAAGGCTTTGAAACGTGGAACGAAGAGCAGTCCGACGAGAGAATCGATCAAGCCGATAGGCGCCTGAAGAGGATTAATGTGATTGTCCAGAAGGTCATTTTTGATACCTTCAAAAAGCACTATGGTCTTGAGCGTGACGCCTATTTCAACAAGGGTGTAATCGACAAGGCGATTAAGACCAAGGCGTACGAGAAATCACAAGATGATTCAGACGAGGCTCGATTACCGTTGGAAAATTATCTCGATTTCATCCAATACAAGAAGATCGCTGAGAATAAGACTCATTGGCCGTGGTTCGCTCCCATTTTCGATATTCCCGAGCCCGGCGAAAAAGGGTACTCGAAGAATATTCAATGGATGGAGCGGGTCAACGAACTTCGGCGCATCTCAGCACATGCAACCGAAAATCGGCGCTACTCTAAAGATGACTTTACGTACATCGACTTCATCTTTAAGTCGTTGTGGGATAGGGCGGTAGCGAACGGATTCGAATTAGACCTTGATTATGATTGAATCTAACGGACCGTCCGACCGTTCAACCGAAACGCCGCCATTTCTGAAGTGGGCTGGGGGGAAGCGTTGGCTCGTCCATCGCATTCGAAAATTGGTACCCGCGATTGAATCTGTGTCTGGGACTTATTTCGAGCCGTTTCTCGGCAGCGGCGCAATGTTCTTCTCGCTGCGACCGGCGAAGGCTGTGTTAAACGATCTCAACACAGAATTGATAAATGTCTATCGATACATAAAAAAGGAGCCAGATGCGCTCAATCGCCTCCTCCGGCGATACGATCGGCATCATTGCTCGGAGCTTTACTACCGAACGCGAGCGTTGGTCCCGAGGACGCAACTGCGGGCTGCCGCGCGCTTCGTCTATTTGAATCGCACCTGTTGGAATGGGTTGTACCGCGTCAATCGTAACGGGCAATTCAATGTTCCGGTCGGAACGAAAGTGAACGTAGTCCTTCCGACTGACGATTTCGCGAAGATCGGCCGCCTGCTGAAGCACGTTTCGCTTCATTCAACGGATTTCTCTGAGATCGTTGAGCGAGCCGGTCGTGGAGATCTGGTATTCGCGGACCCGCCGTATACGGTAAATCACAATCTCAACGGATTCTTGAAGTACAACGAGCGACTTTTCTCCTGGGAAGACCAGGAGCGTCTCCACGCTGCCGCTTTGGGCGCTATCAAGCGCGGCGCGCAAGTGATCGTAAGCAATGCAGATCATCACTCAATCAGAAAGCTATACAGCGAGAAGCAGTTCGAGCTCCACACGGTTGAACGCCTCAGTAAAATATCGGGCTCGAACGTCGGACGGAAAGTCATAACGGAAGTCGTTATTACATCGAGCAATCTGTGAATGAGCAGGGGAACAGAGCCTGGGTTCGCGTGCTTTGGCTTAGAAAGGGAAGTCTAATGATTAGCATTTCGCAGAAGTGGCGGTGGCTTAGCCGAACAGCATTTCCGGCGGTCCCAGTTATCGGTCCATTGTCGCGCTGCACGCGGCAGCATCATTTCGTCGCTATCAAGGAGTTCCTGATCACCCTCTGTTTCTCGACGTCGACGTTCTGGCTTACCGCGCTCTTGCTCCGCGCGTTCATGCAGAACCGCGAGGCGCAGCCATTGATGCTCCTCTATCAGACCGTAAATTCCGGGCAACTGTTTATCTTCTCCGTTGGATTTCTCGGGCCGATTTTGATAACAGCGGGCGACGACCCGCCGCGGGCCAAAGTGTTTCCGGATAGGACATGGCACTTTCTTGCCTTGATTCTTCTGGCGACTATTGCCGCCGGATTTTATGCGATGCATTTGTTTGGCAGGGCTGCGTCTACGCCGTCGATTGTTGACGATGAATTCCTTTTTCGAGCCTCGATCTTTATTGCGGGCTTTTCGGCTGTTCTAAGATATCTGACGATCGTTTATCGTCGTAGTACCTTGGAATTTAATGTTGAGAAGGAACTGAAGGAGCCGGTTGAAGATTTTGCGAAGAAATTCGCCGATCGTCACGGCGGCGAGGTTGCCCCGTGAGTCAGCCAAGTTTGTTGGATGAGGAGTTTTCGATCACACTGGCCTGTATTCGTATTTCACAGCCACTCGGCCAGTTTTACGTAACCTCAATCCCATCGCAAATCCTGCGCCAGATAACCTTCACCGACGTGCGCCAGATGCATGATCGCGAGATGGATACGTATTTGGGAATCCAACGCGAGGTCAACCCAAAACGAGTGAGAGAAATCGGCGAATATGTCAATACAGTCGATGCGTGCTTCCCTACGGCAGTAATTCTTGCGATCGAAGGTCGGTGCGCTGTATATGACGACGTGAAGCGTACCCTTACGCTGCAAACTGCGCCTGCTAATGCCGAGCCAAACAGCCGAGTTAAGGTGCTAGAGATCGCAAGGGTACTCGATGGGCAGCATCGAATTGAGGGGTTGCAGCATCTCCGTCCCGGTGCGGAATTCGAGGTTAATGTTTCGATCTTTATCGATATGGATATTGAGAGCCAAGCGTATTTGTTTTCCGTTGTTAACCTTGCACAAACGAAGGTCAATAAAAGCTTGGCCTATGATTTATTCGACTATGCGCGGTCCCGCAGCCCACAGAAGACCGCGCACAACATCGCCGTTGCTCTGGATCGGGATTCGAAGAGCCCCTTCTTCCAACGCATAAAACGACTTGGGCTAGCGACAAGGGGGCGATTCACCGAGACACTCACGCAGGCGACTGTCGTCGAGGCTCTTATGCCTTATCTGTCTACCGAACCGGTTAGGGACCGTCAGGCGTTCTTGAAGGGGCATACACCCAAGCCGGTGGATGGCGGTGAACTGCGCAAAGTCATTTTTCGAAATATGTTTCTGAACGAACAGGACCTCGACATCGCCGAGGTACTATTCAACTACTTTTCTGCGGCCCGAGAGCGCTGGCCCGACGCTTGGGTCGCAACAGGCGACGGAGTGATGCTGACCAAAACGAACGGATTCAAAGCTCTGATGCGCCTGTTGCGGCCGGCGTATCTTTATTACACCGCTCCCGGCAAGGTTGTTAAGCAGGGCGATTTTAACGAGCTATTTGCGCGTGCCAAGATGAAGGACAACGAATTTGACACCGAAGCGTTTAAACCAGGCTCAAGTGGTGAGTTAGGGCTTTACCGCCGGCTTTTGTTGGAACTCGGACTCGAAGCTTAACTATCCAACAGCGTCTTACCGGTGTCAGCGACCCTTCAACGGCAATTAAGTGATCGAGCAAGCCGCGTAACTGTGTTTATGCGGCATGCGTCACTTTCAGACTGGAACACCCCTGCTGTCTTTCATCGAAAATCACGCGACTCCGTGCGTATGCGTCCCAGCCAATGCGAATAGTCGCGGACTTTCTCGGCGATGATGTGAATGACGCCCATTTCACTCTGCAGTTCCCCTTGGACGATCATGAGATGCGCCATGAACACGGCTTGCCGCTGGGCGGCCTGGACTGACGGCCAGACGATCAGGTTGCTGATGCCCGTCTCATCTTCGAGGCTCATGAAGACGACGCCCGAAGCCGTCTCCGGGCGCTGTCGATGAGTGACGATGCCGGCTACCCTTACCATGCGCCCGCTCTTAAGGGTTCTCAGTTCAGCCGCTCGGGAGACTCGAAGCCGTTCGAATTTCCGTCTCAGCAGCGCGAGGGGATGGCGTCCGAGGGTCAGGCCGAGACTTCGATAGTCGGCGATGATGTCCTCACCCTCCGTGGGGGACGGCAAGGGCAGGCGATTCTCGGGCGCCGACGCGCCGGCCAAGGCCCCTGGAAGGGATTCGATGCCAATCGCACTCCAATGCGCTTGGCGCCGGTGTCCGGCGATCGAACTCAGTGCACCTGCTTGTGCGAGGAGGGCGAGCGATCGCCGCGGTAGTTTTGCTCGGTGCGCCAGGTCGTCGGCGGTCGCGTACGGTCCGAGCGCTCGCCTCTGCTCTTCGATGACCACGCCTTGCGGTTCCGGTAAGCCGGACACGAGGCGCAAACCCAATCGCACCTCGGGGTTGCCGTCAACGCTGCGCTCAAGCGTGCAGTCCCAATCGCTGACTTGCACGTCGACGGGTCGAAACATGACGCCGTTGCGTCTCGCGTCCCCGACCAACTGGGCTGGCGCATAGAAACCCATGGGCCAAGAGTTCAAGAGACCGCCAACAAACGCGGCGGGATGGTGACAACGCAGCCAAGATGAGGCGTAAGCCAACAGGGCAAAGCTGGCGCTGTGTGCTTCGGGAAACCCATAAGCGCCGAAGCCCAAAATCTGTCGATAGATTTGTTCGGCGAATTGAGGCGTATAACCCCGGGCCAGCATTCCGGCCATGAGTTTCTCTTGGAATTGCTGCAGACCGCCGCGCCGCTGCCACGCGGCCATGGATCGACGCACCTGATCGGCTTCGCCAGGGGTGAATCCGGCTCCCACCATGGCGATCTGCATCACCTGTTCTTGGAAGAGTGGAACGCCGCACGTGCGTTTCAGAACGGCCTCCAGCTCCTTGCTCGGGTAAGTGACTTGTTCGAGGCCTTGGCGACGACGCAGGTAGGGATGCACCATTCCGCCTTGGATGGGACCGGGCCGAATGATCGCGATCTGGATGACCAGGTCGTAATATTCGCGCGGCTTGAGACGCGGCAGCATCGACATCTGCGCTCGCGACTCGACCTGAAACACGCCGACCGATTCGCCCCGGCAGAGCATGTCGTACGTGTGCGGATCTTCCGCCGGGATGTCCTGCATCCGAAACGGCTTGCCGTCAAATTGGCTTTTGAGCGCCAACGCGCGGCGAATCGCCGACAGCATCCCTAGCGCCAGGCAATCGACCTTTAATAGCCCCAGTGTTTCTAGGTCATCCTTGTCCCACTGAATAATGGTTCGATCGGCCATCGCCGCGTTTTCGACCGGCACGAGTGTGGAGAGCGGCGCCTGAGAGATCACAAATCCGCCCACATGCTGCGACAGGTGGCGCGGAAATCCGACGATTTGCCGCACCAAATCCAGCAAGAGTCTCGCCATGCGGGACGTCGGATCGAAGCCCAGATTGGCCAGCTGCCCCGGAATTTCGCCGCCTCCGTCGAACCATTGGAGCGATTTCGCGAGCGCATCGGTGACATCGCCTGGAAACCCCAGCGCCTTCGCGACATCGCGGATCGCCATGCGGCGGCGGTACGTCACTAAGGTTGCGGCTAGGGCGGCGCGGTGGCGGCCGTACTTCTCATAAATTCGCTGGATGACTTCCTCGCGCCGTTGGTGTTCGAAATCCACGTCGATGTCCGGCGGTTCATGTCTTTCTTTGCTGACGAAGCGTTCGAACAGCATCGACACGCGCGCCGGGTCCACTTCGGTGACGTGCAAGGCGTAACAGACCGCGCTATTGGCCGCGGATCCCCGACCCTGACATAGGATCCCCTTGCTACGCGCATACGCGACAATGTCGGCGACCGTCAAAAAGAAATGCTCGTATTTCAGTTCCTGGATCAACAGCAGCTCGCGCTCGATTTGACTCCGCACGGGGTCCGGTATTCCCTCCGGCCAACGCCGCTGAATGCCCTCCTCGGTGAGGGCACGCAGATGCTCGCTCGCCGTCATGCCGGGCGGCACGAGTTCTTCGGGATACTCGTAATGCAGTTGCTTGAGTGAAAACGTGCAACGATCGGCAATCTCCAGTGTGGTTTCCAGAAGATCAGCCGGGTAGAGCTTGCGCAGCGTGCCGAGCGGTCGAAGATGATGTTCGCCATTGGGCAGACCTTTCCGACCGATTTTATCGACGGTGGTTTTTAGGCGAATGGCGGTCAACACGTCGTGCAGTCGCCGACGCTCCCGAACGTGGTAGTACACATCGCCGACCGCGACTATTGGCAGTGCCACGTCCCTGGCAACCTGGTGCACCGAGTCGAGCCGTCGATCGCTGTCCTGAGCCAGATCATGCGTATAGCCGATATAGCGCCCCGCGAGACTGAGCGAAGCAAACCAGAGCGCGTGTTCGGACGCTATGCTCGGACCCGGTATCCACAGTCCGATGGTGTCCCCAATCGTGGCATCGAAATCGACGCGACCCAGGTCGTAGCTGTCGTAGCTGCCCTTGATGGAGCGGCGGCGCGCGCGCGTGATGAGTTCACACAGTTGCGAATAGGCGGTTTGAGTCGGTGCGAGTAGGACCACGCGATCGCCTTCGGCGAACTGGAAATGACTGCCGATCAGCAACTTGATATCCGCTTCGGTGGCCGCTTCGTACGCCCGGACAATGCCGGCGAGCGTGCATTCGTCCGTGATGGCGATGGCCGCATAACCCAAATCCTTGGCGCGGCGCACGAGCTCGCGCGCGTGCGAGGCGCCGCGTTGAAACGTAAAGTTACTGCAACACAGGAGTTCCGCGTAACCCATGGTTGGTGCTCAAGCCCACAGCCCGTGCAGAAACCATTGAGTCGATCCGACCTCGCGATACAGCCACAACCGGGCGCCTTCCTCACTGATGGCGCGATAGTAGTCGCGTGTGGTGTCGACGCCCGACCACCAACCGGACTCGATGCGTTCCGGCCGCCCGAACACTCTCGCAGGGCGGGCGACGGGGGTGGGCTCGAGAAGCCAGAGCGGACGGTCCGGGAAGGGCTCGTCCGATGTGTCACCAGGGGCTTCATGCTGCACGCACCACGCTTGCTCCGGCCGGTGATCGTCCCGCAAGCCGAGCTGTTTGACTGCCTGTTCGCCCAGGCGCGCGCGCAGCTGGTCGAGCAGTGCACTCCAGCCCGCACTTTGCCGCTGCGAATCATCAAAGAAGTCGCCTTGAAGGACGTCGGGCGCCTGAAATTCGTTTACGCAGACGATGACCTCCGTCACCGCTGACTGCCACGCGGTCCGCTCGAGCTTCTCGCGCAGCAGTGCGAACAAGCGCACCGCATCGCGCATGGGAGCGCTCGTGTGCAGCGTGAAGGCGCTGTCGGGCGAATCTCGATGTCGAAGCGTGACCTCGAGGCGCTGAATGGCCACGTCGCGCCCGCGAAGGTAACCCTCGAATTCCTGCATCAGGCGCCGCAGCGGAAACAGCAGCCCCTCCAAGGAGGCAATCGGCTCTGCGAAATCGTAGCGCCGGCGATAGGTGGCCGGGGCGACATGGCGAGCCCGTAAGTCGGGATGTCCTCCGAGGAGACGTTGAAGAAGCCCGGTTGTTTCGGGTCCAAAACGACGCGCGACCGCAGCACTCGGAATCGCGAGCACTTCACCAATGGTGTTGAGCCCCGTTGCGCGCAGCTGCTCGATGACCCGCGCCTCAACTGCTAGGGCATCCAGGGGGAGGGAAGAGGCCAGCGGTATGATTGCCTCGCGCGTCATCGCGGCCGGCACGTGAGGATGACGAGCAAATAGCGCTGCGGCCTCCAGGGTCGGGGCGATGCCGACGGATGCATGGTAAAGTAGGTGAGGCTGGCGCCAATCTCGAGCCAAATGAGCCAGCGCGGGACATCCAGGCACACCACACCGCTGAACTGCAATGCCCAGTCGGCCAGCGCCCGTAGCGCGCGACGCTCGGCAGATTTCGATCGGTCGACGAGCCGCAGTTCCGGCTCCTTGAGCAACGCGGTCGTCGCCGGCATCCCGCCCGCGATGCCGGCATCGCGCGCCGCTTCATTGCTGGCGATGACGAGGCGCCGTGCACCCACCCGGTCCGTGATCGCGATCTTTCCGGTATCGCGTGGCTGACGCAGCTCTACCGGGAAATGGTCAAAGCGTACGGCCATCCACAACATGGCGCCGCCTCACGTGAACGCGGGTGGCAGCGGCAGCGTGACGTTGGAGGCGTGCCCGCCGCGGACCTTGACGATCTCGGCTCGAGTCCCGTCCTCGGCCGGGTAGAGCGCCACGCGCAGCGCCGCAGGCGACTGCCGGCGAATCGTGAATGCCGGTCGAAACATGAAGGCAAAGGCGCTCCCGGTTTCTGCCGCGAGCTGAAGACGACGCAGTGAGCGTTCATCCTCGGTGGGACTCCAGATCAGCGCGGCTCCCGCGTGGCCGCCGCGGAGGATCTGTTCCGCGGACCAGCGCGCATCCCCGTCCTCGCGCGCATCGACCCACACGATGGATCGTAGCGGCAACCCGGCGCGCACCAGTGCCGGCGCATAGGGCGTATGCGGCGGCGACACCAAGGCCACGGGCCGCCCTTCGCGGCAGAGGCTCTGCAGCAAGGGCAGCGCCAGGCTCAGCTCGCCCAGTCCCTCGCAATACGGCGCGATTTCGATCAGCGCCCCGATGGGCCAGCCGGCTCCCGGAAGTCGCTTATCGAGCGGCGGGAAGCCGGTCGCCCGCGTTTTGGGACGCGACGTTTCGCGCCCGCGCCAGATGAGGGCGGAGTGTTGTAGCAGACCGGCGAGGGCGTCGGCCGTGGGGAGGGCATCGGGCTGGGGCATGGCCAAAGGGTAGGGCAAACCTAGGGAGCTGTACAGATATCCAGTACCGACCGGCCTGCTGGCCGCCGGCAAGTGGCTGAAAACACGTCGTTTATTTTTTTTGATGCGGCGCAGCGTCACATCCGGAACCGGCACGCGACGCGCGATGAAGGGTCCGTGTGACTAAAATAGGAGGGATGTGCTTCTCTGCTCGAATTCAACAAGACCTCCATTCGCTGGCGCGCCGCTTCGGCGCCTCTGTTGACTGGCCGATGTTCGAGGATCTCTTCCGCGATCGAGTCGAAGACGACAGCATCAAGATCGCGCGGGCTCTGGATGTGAACATCTTGAAGGCCGATAAGGACGAAGCACGTCGGACGCAGGCCTATATCGAACAATACCGGAGCAAGCAGGCTCCTGCGCTAGAGCAATCGTTGTTCAAGCAGCGGAAACGCCTGGTTGATGCCCAGCGCAGTCTCCAGGTGAAGGACACGAAAAAGGCGCACACGGATGAGCGGGTTGCGACCGATAAGATCAAGGCCTTCACTGATAAATTGAAGGCATTGCGAAGCGAGCAAATTCGATCAGATGACACACAGGATGACACGCGGATTTTTCCAAAATGGTATGCGCCCGTTGTCGTGAATGTTGACGAGCGCCTCCTCGTTCGTCCCCTGCGTTATCAATGTCGGTTGGCAGGTAAACCGGCAAATTACGACGAGCGCTACAAGGGCACGTACAACGCCCGTCGTGATAATCTCAATGGCTTTTGGTCAGATGTGTACGGCAGGCATCACGGGATCATCGTCGTCGATAGTTTTTTCGAGAATGTCCCGCAGCATCTCTATCAAAAGCGCGATCTGAAGCCAGGCGAAGATGAGAAAAATATGGTGCTGCATTTCAATCCGCACCCTTCCGCGCCGATGATTGTGGCTTGCCTGTGGTCGCATT
>Ga0209240_1001014_pt1 | contig 11229 bp, 16 predicted proteins | sample GraSoi_2013_80cm_FD_185828 | JGI IMG/M metagenome (GOLD analysis project Ga0209240, IMG submission 185828) | Grasslands soil microbial communities from the Angelo Coastal Reserve, California, USA - Sample 9_17_2013_80cm (SPAdes) (version 2) | ecosystem: Environmental > Terrestrial > Soil >... | reverse complement strand
CCCTTAAGACAAGGCACCACCCGGAGCTGTGACACTCCCCGGCCCCGCCTTCCGAACCGCACGGGCCTACTCCCGCCCTGCAGGCCTCCCACGGCTGGGCATAAAGAATGATCTGCATGCCGCCAGTAACACCGCTGAGCCGACCCGGACGCCGCGCCGAGTCGGCGTTCCGCGCGAACTCGGCGCCCGCCGGGCCGACTGAGTCGGCCATGCTCCGTGATAGCCGCCGCGGGAACCGACGTCTGGCCGCCGTCGGCCACTCGCTGACAGCCCATTGAATGACGCTTGTTTGCTTTCGGCTGGCCCTGGCTCAGCGGATGGCCGCGGCGACGAGCGTCAGCACGAACCCTGCGATGATGATTGCCACGCGCGCGTAGTGCAGGCGGTCCCAGCGCTGCTGCTGCTCGCGCCAGTCGGCGGGGTGGTCGTCGGCCGTCCAGATGGCAGAGCGGTTGGCGATCGGCACGAGCAGGGCGACCGACATGACGACGCTCACGGCGAGCAGCGCGGCGGCGATGGCGGCACCGGCCGCCGGCGCGCCCCAGGTGGCGGCGGCTAGCCCGGCCGTGAGGATCAGTGACCCGACATACCAGAACGGCATTACGCGTCCGAGGACGCGCGCGCCGCCGGCGCGCCGGCGAGGTGCTGTCCGCGATGGATCTGCTGCCAGCGGACTATATAGCGGCACCGGCTGCCGCATCCAGCAGCCTCAGCGCAGCGCCGGGGCCGCTGGTCCTGTCCCGCCCGGCTAAGAGACTCGTGGGCCTCACCCTCAGCCTGGGCATTATCGCCCCCTGCGCCCTGTTCTTCGCGCTATTCGCGCTGGCCACGACCGCCGGCCCCGGTCCGAGCACCGCCCCGCCTGCCGCGAGCGCCGTCAGCCCTGGCGCGAGCGTTCCGGCGTCGCCCAGCACCGCACCGGCCCCGCCTACCAGGACTGAGCGGTGGGTGACGGGGCTCCGGTCGATGCGCACGGACATGTACAACGCGATGGGATCAGGGGCGTCGACCACGGTGACGGCCGCCTCGCTGCGCTCCGCGGCCAGGAAATTCAGCCGCTGCCCAGCCGAGCTGGCCGCCCTCGGACCACCCCCCGCCCAACTGCGCCACGAATACCGGCAGGCCAGCCAGGCCTGCAGCCACTTCAAGCGAGGTGCCGCCTGCTATGCCGCGGCCGCCAGGGCCTTCAGCTACAGCCCGGCGGCCAACAAACCGGGAAAGAAGTTCCCGAGGCTGCTCAACTGCGGAGACGCGGCTGTCAACAGCGGAGCCACCCTGATCGCGGTGGCGACCGCCGACGCCTCCTTCCTCCAGACGCCGGACTGACCCGGTGCCTCGCACGGGAGCGCAGCCGGCGGGGCTGGCATCAGCACGGCGGCGACCTATATCCGGGCACCGCAACTTCCGGGGCCCTCGCGCCAACGACCAGGAAATCGGAATCTCAAACCCGTGACCAGTGACCCTTCCGCGCAACGCCACCATCACAAGCCGACCGCCGTCCGGTGAAACCGCCGCCATGCGCCTGCACTCGTGACGGGCGTTCACATCCCGTCGCGTCGAACCTCTAGCGGTAAGGCTCGTTCGGAGCGGCGTGGGCACGTCTCTCTCTCGACCCACGCTGGCCATACAGATCATTGGCATATGCGCGGCAGCATCCGAGTCGAGCGTGCCGACGTTCGGTCGTGAGCAGTCATATGGTGCCAAAATGGATCCCTCGCGGGGTGTCATCCGGCTGTCGGCTCAAAGAGCACACCAGCATCTGCGTGCCGTTATCAAAGGTGCCGCGGTACGGGGCTGGGTCGGGCGACGGTGGTGGCGGGCCAGTTACCGCAGTGATTGCGCTGGCGGCGCTGTTCGCTCCGTAGCTGCTGCCCTTATTCCAGTCTCCCGAACCGCCAGGTCCGGCCGGCGGGCCGGGCTCGACGGCGGTCAGAGTTGGTTCAACGGCTTCTGACCGAGGTCTGCGAACTATGCGGATCCGGGGAGCAAGTCGAGGTGCATCACGTGTCTAACGACTAGCGTTGTAGGCGGCAGCCAGATGGTCTTGCAAATCAGCATGTCGGAATTGGTACGCTCCTCCGACCTGTCGAAGAATACCCATCCAGTAGAAGTCTTGCAAGAACCTAATGAACCGAAAGGGAACCAGTCGTTGAAAGGAAAGCATAAGGTGCGCAGTCATGTATCCAGGCCATGCGGTGACAATGCCGAAGACGAGACCTACGGCTAGACCTACGGCGAGGCCGACAGCAAGGCGGGCTGCGGGCCCAATTGGTATTTGTCCAGCGAGCCCGAAGGCAAGACCGCCTACAAGGCCAAATGTGAGTCCCCGCAATATGAAGAGCCGACGATCTGCACGCAACGTGGCTGCGGGCGTCCGTGATGGGGCTGAAATTACCGGGCGTGCGGCCCATCGAAGGAGGCCAAAGGTGAGCGCCACCCAAAACCCAGCCGCAATTCCGGCAGCCGGTCCGAACGCGACCCAAACGCTAGTGCCTACCGCAAGCCCGGCTGCTAGCCAATTCCGAATGCTGCGCAGTAGCTGTTTTGTACGCCCGCGGAGGCTGAAATCGGCGTACGCTGGTGTTCTCTCTGAGGTGCTATCGAGAGCACCAGCTAGGCCGCCCGCTACCCCGGCAGCAAGACCCAACGTCACACCAGCGGCTGGGCCCCCCGTGATTGCCGCAGCAAGACCGAAGGTGATAGCAGCTGCCAGCCCGACCCTAAGCGCACCTGCGCAGCGGACCTGTCGTCGGGACATAGTGGTTCCAAGCTGCCACCATGCAAGATCACGCGTCTTCAGAAGGTAAAGATGGCACGCGAGATATCCCAGCCAATCTTCGGATTTCTCTATGTTCCAACTACGCCGTGGCCGACCCGGGTACTTGCGGTCCGGTGGATAGCTCTTGATAAGGGCCGACACGAGAGATTCCAATAGATGACGCTTAATGTCGCTAGCTTTGGAGAAGGTCGCAGTATCACTCAGTTGACCTGGCTCGCGGTCTGTCGCCAGATATACCTGGCGTATAAGCCACAACATTAGAGGTGTATTAAGTGCTTGAGCTATAGGCGCAGTAGAACCACGGTGCAGACAAGTGAGAACGGGCTGCCATTTTCGGCGTCTGTGCTCTGGGACGAAAGAAGTAAGGTACTTAAACGCATCCTCGGGACCAAGGGATATCGGTTCGATGACTGCAGCCGCCCGAAGAACGTCACCGACAGCCACAGTGGCGGTGTATGCCTCGGTGCGGCACGTGAGGATCAGTTCTAGCTCCCCGTCCGCTAGCGCCTCATTCAGCCGAGTGATCGCACTCGGCCGAACGGCTTCGGGGAGTTCGTCCAGTCCGTCCAGAACAGGCAGGATGCTCCGCTGCCGAACCAACACCGCTGGGGCATCCTTCCCGTAAGCGGCCGCGCGGAGCCCTGGGTAATCTTCCGCGATCCGCTCGGACAGCCAAGAGTCGAGGCTTTGCCGGGCAGGATCGAAAGACGCGAGGGAGAAGAGGACCGGTATTGGAGTCCGTCGATCTGCCAGGCCGGGCCTCAAGAGCTCCAGAACCAATAGAACGGCCAAAGTAGTCTTACCCTCCCTGGATCACCAATGATAACCATGCGTCGGCGATCCAGGCGCACGAACCTTTCAGCGAGCGCGCCTACTCGGGCCGTAGTCCCTGTGAATCCTCCCAAGCCGCCGCCCTGGGGTACGTCGCTCACCGGGCGTTTAGTCGACCGCCACCGCACCGCCACGGGGTGCGGATCATGAAGTTGTCGTGCGCCCGACTCCTGCAACCATTGCTCCCGTACCATGCCGGCAAGGTCCCGGCGTGCTTTGTCAAGCTGAGCCATTGTCGGAACCTCGACCTGCCGCGACGTCCTAAACGACCAAGCGACGACAGCAACGCCGAGCGGAACTATGGCGACAATCGACGCTGCACTTGCAGCTGCATTCAAACCGCCATGCCGATAGACATCCACCAAGATCAGGATGGCAGTGGCAAGCACCACACATGCCAATGCCCATCGCCACCGCTGCCCCATCTGCATGAGTGTAATCATGGCCCATATCGCCTCGCTTTGTTAACAATCACTCCACTTCGCGTGGATGACATGGCGAGGGAACAGCCGGAACGGGGTTCCAGCAGCTAAGGCCGCCCTGTGGTCGGTCCTCCCTTCCGGAGCAGTTGGTCTTCTGAGTGCGCGTGCGCCGGTCAATCACCATGCGCCTAACCTCAGCGCGATCATCTCTTCACAGCATCGCAGCTGCCTGCGCGGCAACGTGTGCTGGCGCATGGCCTTGAGCTTCGTCTCGGTGGCTGCTAGCGACTCCTCCCGGTCCGGTAGCATTCGGCATCCAGCAGCGATTTGATGCCAGAGGGGAGACCGGTTCAGCGCCCATAGTCACATGACACCTCGGCAGAGCGACCTCCGCCATCTATTCTCATCACAAGAGAAGAATGGGACATTCGGGCCGTTACCGCCTCGACGCAATGCCTCCAAGCAACGAGAGTGATGCTCTAGGAGAACAATGTTTGGTCCATTTAACAGCGACCATCCACACTGGCCCAGAACTCTAGGAGCGCGTCGGCGGTCGCCTGCGGCTGCTCGTCGTTCGGGTTGTGGCCTGCATTCATGATTACCTTGAGCCGCGCAGCGAGATCTTCGGCCATTTTAGCCTGGGTTTCTGCACTCCATATATAGTCGTCTTCACCGCAAATTACGATGAGGGGAATGGCCTTAGCTAGGAGTTCGTCAAGGCGGTCTGGCTCGCTAGCCAACGCGCGGCATATCGCTATCAAATTACCCCGCTTAGTCTGCAGTGTGCGATGACGCAACCAAGGGAGCCGATCTGCTGCGACGCCTGACCTGCGCGCCTCTCGGTGCTTTACTTCTGCCATCGCCCTTAGTCCGCCGATCCGGATCAACCAGCTGAGGAAGAAAGGAAGGCATGGATGCAATAGACTTGCTCCATCAGGCCCCGAGTCAAGGAGCGCCAGGCTTTTGACCGACTGAGGTGCAGTTATGGCCATATATCGGGCGACCAGGCCACCGAAGCTATGCCCGACTAGATGCACTGGCTGACTCTCACCTGCTACCGCTACCACTGTTTGCAAATCATTCATGAACGTTTCGATAGAGTACGCCCGCGCTTGCGTGGGGCCATCCGATTCGTACTGGCCGCGTTGGTCGTAGGAAACTACGCAGTAACCCATTGAGACAATCGGTGGAAGCAACGAGATAGCATCTTCTTTTGAGCCGTTGAACCCCGGTACGAAAACTGCCGTGCCTTGGACCGGCGTACTATCCGTTGGGCGCGCCTCAAGGGCGGCCAGTCTCCCCGCGGGCGATTCGATCGTCGTCCGTCGTATTGAACTGGGCGAGGGGGCCGGGTCCGGATTACTCATCACACTTCCGACTGAACGCGCCTATTACTATGCTTGCGGTTATTGAGTGGTTCTATTCTATACTTATTCTTAGACCCGGTCATTCCAGGTTGTCGCCAGCGTTTGACCTGAGGTCTCGGCCAGTACCTCATACAACTCAGGCGCCGCTCGCGGATGCCTTGCGAGAAAGCTCCCGGTCAGCCATCCAGGCGATGATGGCACACACTTGACTGTCCACGACTGGAGCGTTTCCTGGCTCGGAAACGTGGATCCGTCGATTGCCATCGGCGCGGCGAGACCACATGTGCGCGTGGGTCAGTGACTTGCGCTGGGAGCCAAGTGGGGAGCCAATGTGGACCGAAACCAGGCCACGGCGAGCCCCTTCTGGCGTGAGACATAGGGGTTGACCTGGTATTCAGCAGCAGTCAGCCATGTTCCAAACCGCCTTCGCATCGAGGGGTTGCCGCGCAGTGTGAGTTGTCCGCCTCATGGTGCTCGTTCTCGCTTTCAGTCTGGCAGGAAGTCGAGGAGCGCCGCTGCGAGCTGCGCGGGGGCCCCCTCGGCGATGTGGTGGCCGTAGTCGATGGGTGCTCCTTGCACCTGCCTGGCCCAGCGGTGCTAGACGGCGGCTGGGTCGCCGTAGAGCTGTGCCATGTCGTCACGGGTCGCCCATAGCACCAGGACTGGGCAGGACAGCAGGCGCCCGCCGGCCAGGTCGGCGTCATCGTGATCGCGGTCAATGCCGAGCCCGGCGCGGTAGTCCTCGCACATGGCGGCGAATGTGGCCGGATCGTGGATGGCGCGCTGGTAATCCGCCCATGCCAGCTTCCCATCTGCGCCCGCTCGCCATCGCCGTGGTAGCAGGCGTCCGGGTCAGCATTGATGACACGCTCGGCCGCGCATCCGGATTGCCCAGGAAGAACCAGTGCCACCACCGGGTCGCGAAGGTCGCGTCGCAGCGGGCCAGCGCCTCCCGGATCGGCACGCTGTCCAGCACCGCCAGGTGCTGGACGGCCTCGGGATGGTCCATCGCCAGCCGGAACGCGACGTAGCTGCCGCGATCGTGGCGCCGCGACGGCGAACTGGTCATGACCGAGCCTGCGCATCAGCGCCATGCAGTCACCTGCCATGGCGCGCTTGGAATGCGGCGCGTGATCGGCAGCGCCCCTCACGACGCTTAAGGACGTGCGATCGGTATTGGCTTGACAGCTGTACATCCGGGCCGCTGTCGTGCGGCTCAGCAGGAAGTCTAGGCAGAGTCAGACCCTTGCTGACCCGGAGCCATCTCGCTGGACCACCAGCGCCCCGCCACCGGCGTGAGGACGGGCCAGCGAAGGCGGCGGGGTGCGCGGTCGTGGTAGAAAGGGCCAGCGCCTAGTGTGACCGATGCGACGAATCAGTAGCCATCGGCCGTCCGAACGTTGATCTATGCGGAGTCCTGGCGGCCGATGCCGCCCGCCTGGGCGCGTCACCCTCGCGGCGCCGCTCCTGGAAGCGGCCTTCACACGATCTTGCCCCTCAGAGTACCCCTCAGGGCACCTCAGGCTATTGGCTTTGACGACCCTAAACCGCCGGTGACCTGCGGTCCTGCGAGGCGGACCGAACTGCAGACCTTCTATCAACACAGTCCAGGCGCCAAAAGAGGTAACCGGATGCACATACGAAGATTGCTCCTGACCTGCAGAGCCCCCTTACGGAATCGAACCGTAGACCTTCTCCTTACCCATTGCCACGCCACCCCGCCCTGGCTGCACTGCCTGCACCAATGGCATACCGGAATGCTCAGCAAGCACAGAATGCACCCGGTGTGCGAGGCACCCGGTCCAGGACTCGTTCCGCGACCAGCAAGCCGCATCCGGCCCTCACATCACGCTCAGTGATGGCGTTCAGGGCACGCTCAGTGAGCGCCGGACAGTCATGCACGGCCGCGGCCGAGAGCGCGCCGACCAGAAAGCCAGGCGACCATTCAGAACGCGCTCCTACGGCTCTGATTGTGTGTCGCCGTCCGCTCTTGTAGCTTCCTGATTGCAGCGGCGCCCAGGCCTGGTCCGGACTGGCCCCCTACCTTCCCGATCTGGTCATCCGAACCGACCAGGCCACCTTCATCGAGCTCAGCATGGGCCGCGCCGACCTGGCATCCCTGGTGGCAGCCGACCGCGCCCACGTCACCGGCGATCAGGGCAGCGTTGCCCACGCCGCCCGGCTGTTCTCCTCCGCCGGCCGCCATGCCATGCCGGCGGCTGGCTCCGCAGGGGCCGGGTGGCCCAGAAAGAGCAGCATGCCCTGACACCGGGGCCGGGGGCCGCCGAGCAGCGATGCGGTGCCGGCCCTCCACCCTCGGGCCTCAGGCCATGAAGCGGGCGCTGCGACCCCTCGCTGGGCTCGGCAACTAAAGCATGGGCCGCTCCAAGCAGATCGCGTTCCTCGTCGAGGCCGGCCCCCAGCGAGCCGCCTCGCTGCAGCACAGATCGCCGGGCTTGCCCACAGCCCACAATGCCATTGACATCGGCGATCCGCTGCTTGCGCTCGCTTATCACCTGAACCAGCCCGCAGCAAGCTGCCCCTCGGGTTGGCCGCGCGGGGCATATGCGTGCGCTACCAGCGACTCCAGTGCACAACCTCGTCGAAAGGCCGCCGCTTGGCCGGATGATCGGCCGTAGCGGCCGGTCGGCCGGGTAGCCCAGCCCGATCAGGTACACGGCGAAGTAGCCACCGGGGGATCCCAGGACTCGCTGCGCCTGATCTTGGTCGAAGACCGCCGAGTGGCCAGAGCCGATGCCAAGGTCGGCCGCGGCCAGCATCATGTTCGCTGTCGCCTGGCCGAAGTCGTACATCAGCCAGTCGCGGTGCGTCTCGTCCTCAGGCTCCTTGGCGACCAAAGCGATCGTCGCCGCGGACTGGGCGATGTGCCTGCCGCCCCGGTCCCAGACCTTCGCCAGCTCGATCAGATGCTCGCGGTCGGTGACGACCACGAAATTCGATGGCTGCCAGTTTCCCGATGACGGTGCCCGCCGTCCCGCCTCAAGGATGCGCTCAAGGTTCTCGCGTGCGATCAGCTGGTCGGTGTACTGGCGCACATTGCGGCGCGCCCGGATGGTGTCCCACGTCTCCATGTCCCAGTCCTATCGCACGGCCACCTGGCCCACCCGCAGCTTCCGCCCCTTCGGCAGGGTCGCGGTCAGGTGCAGGTCGTCCACCCGGCCCGACAACGTCCGTCGGCCCTTCGGCGCGCCAGCCGCAGCGGCTACGAAGTAGCACCAGCGGGGCCGACCTGACGCGCTCATTCGGTTGCGTGAGGTGTGCGGCGCTGCACCGAGCGCGATAGGTATCGCGAAAGAACGTGAGCGGCCATTGACTGGCGCCTATGACTTCGGCTGTTTCCAGCGGGCCGGTTCAGTGCCAGGTACCTCACGCAAAGGCACCGGGCAATCGGACAGCCGATGCGTACTTGATCGTGTATCGCGTCCTGTCGGATCTGGAGCATGCGCCCTGTGGGCCGGGCTTCGAGATCTGGGGTTGACTACGGGAAGGTGGAATGGGCGAGCAGCATGCCGGTGATGATTGCCAGCAGGATCACTGCGACGAGGATGAAGGCCGCGCGGAGCCGCCGGAGGGCCCGCTGAGTTCGCGACGGACGGCGAGGCTGGTAGTACGGGGCCCCCTGGTAGGCACGCGGCAGGGGGGACTTGGGAAAGGCTCCTGCCGTTGGGGCCTTCGGGGGTGACGCTACAACTCGGCTTGCGGGCCCGGCAGCTGGCTCAGCGTCAGCGCGGTCGCAGGTCGTGATCTCGGCCACAGCTCGGGTGACAACGAAGTCTTCGGGCCGCCAGTGATGATGAGGCCAGGGCCGCAGTTCGGCTATCAGTTCGGGCGGGGGCACGGCCAGTACCGGGCAAGGCGCGTGAGCCAAGCAGTATCGCGTGACGGAGCCATGAACAATCCAACCCAGCCGGCTGCGGCCACCGTGGCCCACCACCAGCAGGTCATCCGGCTGATCGGCCAGCTCCACAAGCAACGGGCCCGGCCGGGCGCGCACCACCATCAGGCGAACCGCCACGTCAGGCGGAATGCCGCCGAATGCCGTATCAAAGGCTTCGTGCAGGCGTTCCTGGGCGGTGTGTTCCCATAGCTTTAGCAGGCGGGGGCAGGGTGCTCGCCTGTACGCGACCTCCCCGCCTGCGGGAGCCCACGCGAGCACCGCCAGCAGGGGCGCGCCGCTTGATCGAGCCTCGGCCACTCCGGCCCGCAGAGCCCCTAGGCTCCGCAGCGAGCCGCTCACTCCCGCGATGACGCGCCTGCTGCCGACCGTCACCGCCGATCCCTCTCGCTTGCAGCTTGACGCTCTCAATTCAAACTCCGATGGACTTGCGCCCGCAAGAGGCAGCCACTCGGCCATGAGGAGGCGGATCTCCTGTGAGTGGGACCCGTGGCGCGTGGCGCGCCTGTGCAGGGCCGGGCTGCGCGCGAAGCGTGCCGCAGCGTGTGCGTGCCCGACATTCTTGGTGATCCCGGCGCAGCAGGCGACCCGGCAGACGATCCGCCCGGCGCCGTGCCGGTCCAGCCGCTGCCCGCCGGGGTGAGAAAGATCAGGCCTTCGCACCGTTCGCCGATCGCCAGGATCGATGGCGCGGGCCGTCTGGGGCGCCAGCGGGATCGTCGCCACCTCGCCGCCCTTGCGCGTGCTGACTCCGGGGCGCTGGACCGCGTGGCTGGCTCCCCTATGCCAGGCGATCTCCCAGCCGCCCGGTCAGGGGGTGGGCGGCGTGCCCGCCGGAGCGTCGCCGCGTCCGAGATGACGACGCATGCGGCGTCGATGACGAACAGCAGCATTGTCAGATCGTTGAGAGCTCCGGCAGCGGCAGAATCTGGGAATAGCTGCACGATGCCCAGGCCGCGAATGCGAGGACGGCCACAACCCGCATGAAGCCGTGTCGCCCCTTAGGCGATGAAACGTCTCCCGCTCAGTGACGAGGCAGGCAGGCCGGGTAGATGGACAGCTTCAGGCCACAAGCTCAACTCGCCCTTATGATGACCGGGCGGCCCCGATTACAGAGGGTGATCAATAATCATCAGCAGTGGGCAATCTGTGCATCCTGAGCGTCGGAGCGTCTCCATGACTCGTTCCACGAACGCGACAAACCGGACCGACATTGATTTCGAGAATAGTGGCATAGGCTGCGAGCCCCCTTACGGAATCGAACCGTAGACCTTCTCCTTACCATGGCCACGCTGACCCGCCCTGAGAGCACTAGCTGCACGGAATGCACGTCCGAACGCGCAGAAAGCACAGAATGCACTCAATGCTCGCCACGCCCGGTCCACGACCCGTTCCACGGCCAGCGAGCCGCAGTTGACTGCAGAGTCACGCTCAGTGAGCACGCCGCTGTTGCAGTCCGTGACCGAGCCCGGCTCCCGCAGACCTGCAGGCCACTGCCCGCGGCGCCGGTAGGATTGCATTCCTACCATGCGCTAGCATGGCTGCATGACAGTGCGGAAGCTATCGATCTCGGTCCCCGCCGAGGTCGAAGAGACCATCAAGGCCGCGGCCGCCGACGAGGGCAAGCCCGTCTCGGCCTGGCTCGCCGAGGCCGCCACCGAGAAAGCCCGCAACGCAGTCCTCCATGCCGCCGGGCGCGCAGCCGCCCGCGAGCTGATCGCCGAGTATGAGCAAGAGCACGGACCGCTTCCTGCAGAGTCCCGGAGGCGGGCCCGCGAGTTCCTCATTGAAGCCGGCCTGCTCGACGACGAGCGGCCGCGGGCCGCGAGCTGATGGCAGCCATCGTCTACGACACCGGGGCGCTGCTGGCCGCCGAGCGACGCAACCCTGACTTCCTCGCCCTGCACGACGAGG
>Ga0209240_1001013_pt1 | contig 11233 bp, 5 predicted proteins | sample GraSoi_2013_80cm_FD_185828 | JGI IMG/M metagenome (GOLD analysis project Ga0209240, IMG submission 185828) | Grasslands soil microbial communities from the Angelo Coastal Reserve, California, USA - Sample 9_17_2013_80cm (SPAdes) (version 2) | ecosystem: Environmental > Terrestrial > Soil >... | reverse complement strand
TGCTGTAACCATCGTATTGTCTGTTACTTAGAAAGAATCCGTGGACTGAGAGGCACTCGATGTTCTGCCCATATAGCGGCAAACATCGATTATATTGACACAATGCCTTGCCTATATATGGTCACACGACGAGTTCCGTTGGCTTAGGGAGTTAGAGAGGGATAACGGCTGAAGGGTTCCAGGTTGCCGCTAAATGGCTCGCGTCACGGGAAGACACCCCTCCCGTGGCCGCGCCAGGGACATCGACGGTGTCTTAGGCCCCGCGTCGACGTCGCGAACGCTAACCCACGGCGCTTGCTTAGTGGCGGACGGCGATGGCTTGCAGCTCGAAATGGCCGCCGCGCAGCAGTGCTGCTGCTCCGATGAACTCGCGCGCGGGCAAGTCCTTGGTAGTGAAGTAGGTGCGATAGATGCCGTTAAATTTGTCGAAGAGCGAGAGGTCCGTGCAGGCAATTTGCACGTAGACCAGATCGTCCATGGTCATACCGGCTTGCTCGAGAGTGGCCTTAATTTGGTCGAGCAGGATCTTGATTTCGTCGTTGGTTTCGGCGGGCGCCTTGCCAGACTTGTCCAGGCCGATGCGCCCTGCCAGGTACAGCGTATTGCCGGCCAGAATGCCGTCACTGAATGGCAGCTGCGGATTGGCGTCGGGAAGGTGAATAGCGCGGCGGCTGGGTTGCGCGGGCGCTTGGGAAAATGCGCCACGCACGGTAAGCAATCCCGCGGCGGCAAGTACCAGGAATACGAAACCTGCTCTTCGATTCAGCGCGGACCCTGTTGCTTCCCATCGTGTCCTCCGTTGTTCCGGTGCCTTCTGGCGATGCCGGCGCGATAAGGGCGCGAGTGTATTCCGCGCTTGGCCAGGATGCAAGCGAACGGTTCAAGGGGAAGCGACGTTCGGCGACGCGGGAGATTTTTCCGGAGTTCCTTTGGGCGGAGCGCCGCCGGAAACTTCGGCGACAATCTTTTCGGTTCTCGATTTGCTCACAGCACAATCGCGGTCGTAAATGCGGCATTGCGCCAGAGTGAAATTGCATCCGCAAGTGCAGCCCTCGGCGTTGAACTTGTGGAGAGCGACTTGCTTTTGCTGCGGAGTGAGCTGGGAAAGATCCACGCCGGGAAGCTCGCTGGCGCGATCGGCGTGTGCGAGGAAAATTTGACCGGTATCTTCGAACGTTTCGACACGCGCATCGATGGGCAAGCCCAGCAAGGCGCGGATTTCCGTCTCATAGAGGGCGGGGTTGCGCAAACCTTCGTGCTTCTGCACGACGCGGCCTTGCGCGTCCAGCACAAACGATGTGGGCAGCGCGGCAATGCCGCCATATTGGAGGCGCACTTCCGGAGAGGACATGGCCACGGGATAGTTGATGTGCTCTTCGGCAACGACTTGCTTGACCATTGAGGCGTCATCGTCGTCCACGGTCAGCCCTATTATTTGCAGTTGATCCTTGTATTTCTGCTGCAAAGCAATCAGGTCGGGGATCTCTGCGCGGCACGGGCCGCACCAGGTAGCCCAAAAATTCAGGAGAACGACTTTGCCGCCCGCGGTCGCGAGGCTTAACGGCTTACCATCGAGCGCGTCTAGCTTGAATTCCGGAGCGGCATCCGGGTTGCGGACAAAGCGAATGACATTGCCTCCCTGGGGCGTTCTGGCAGACGCTCCGCTTGCCACCAGCAAGAAGGCACCAGTGGCGAGGCACAGCCCACGAAGCAATGGCAGTCGCGAGCGTTGCGTGTGGAAATTGAGGTTCATCGCGCGTACACCTAGGAGAACACAAGGCCGGGCTGCTTGCCAAGTTGCACCTAGGGCTGTGCAGCCTTGATGGAGTCTTCCAGGGTGCCCTGCGCTTAGGCGGAATGCCATGCGGGAGCGCGATGCGGCAGCTCGCGTTCGAGCTTGCGCGCACAAGTCTTCTTCGGACTCCACAACAAGCCCAAGATGGCGGGAAGGCCTGGCCATCTTTCGAAAACCCAAAACGATTCCAGCACCGCAGTCCATTGGAGCAAATTGCGGGTTTAGGCACATCGACGTGACTTCGGTACTGGTGGTCTATGGCTTGGCGCGTTGGAGATCGATAACCTGCGCAACGGTGCCGGTCGGGTGCTGGGCGTATCTCCTGTAACTTACTGATATAAATACAGTTACAACGAGTGCGGAAGAGTAGCCCTCCTCGACAACTGTCCTGGAAACCTGGGGGATCGACCTTGAAACGGAACAAATTATTGCGAGGCATTGCGGTCGTCGGCATCGCAGTCCTGGTTGGTTGCGTTGCGCCGGTGCAGGCGCAGGAACGCGACGCGGAATTGACGCTGCTGCGCGGGGCTGCGGAGGACGGCGACAGCGCGGCGCAGTTCACGCTGGCGAATCACTACTATCGCGGCCTGGGCGTGCAACAGGATTACGACAAAGCTCTGGCGCTCTACGGCAAAGCGGCGGACCAGGGACTTGCGGCCGCAGAGAACCGTTTGGGAATTATGTACGAGCGGGGGCTGGGTTTGCCGCAGTCGTATGGGCGGGCGATGACTTTCTATCGCAAGGCAGCGGTGCAAGGAAACGCGCTCGCGCAATACAACCTGGGGATGCTGTACGAGACCGGGAAGGGCGGGCGGCTGGACTATTCGCAGGCGCTGGAATGGTTTCGCAAAGCCGCGGACCAAGGCGAGCCGGATGCGGAAGAAGAGGTCGGTTATTTTCATCAGCGCGGATTTTTAGGCGCGCGAGATTATGAAAAGGCCCGCCAGTGGTACAAGCGCGCCGCCGAGCACGGATGCTCTAACGCGCAGAATCAACTCGGCTACATGGCTCAATTGGGATTGGGAGTGGAGCAGGATTACGTGCAGGCGCTGGACTGGTACTACAAGGCTGCGGCGCAAGGGAATCCTAACGCGCAGGAAAATATCGGCTACTTGTACCAGCATGGGCTGGGCGTGGAAGCGGATTATGTACAGGCAGAAACCTGGTATTACAAAGCGGCGGGGCAAGGAAATTCGAATGCGGAAAATCAGCTTGGGTATATGAATCAGTACGGGTTGGGGATTCCGCCGGACTTGGCGCAAGCGCTGGCGTGGTATCGCATGGCGGCGGACCAGGGAAATAAAACGGCGATTGAAAATTTGAAGGCGCTGTCGGAACGGCTGCAGGGAGTGGACGCCGAGCTCTGGCAGGCGGCCAGCGTGGCGGCTCAGCAGGCGGCGGAGGCGCAGGCAGCGCGGCGCGCGCGGATTGCGAACTTGCAGCGACAGATTGTGGATCTGGAAATGGATGCACGGCTGGAAGACAGCCTGGCAGAGCCTGCCGCGGCAGGCGCGGCTCCAGCGATGGGCGCAATGAAGTTGCGCAAAGATGCGGACAAGTACCGCACGGAAGCGGCTCGCCTGCGTGCGGAACTAGCGGGATTGGATATACTCGCAGCGTCGAGCGCACCGGCACAGTAGAGAGGACTCTACTCGGATTGCTTCCGAAGTGCCGCGAATTGCTGCTTCAGATCCGCAATGTCCTCGCGTAATTCGGCGACTTCCGACTCCAAGCGAGAAACCTTGTCGGCGTTTTCTCGTCCACTCACAGCTGGCCCTTCGTGCGCGCCTGGCGAACTCGCGGGCTTCACATCTCCTGACAAAAGATGGACGTAGCGGGATTCTTTGGTGCCGGGCTGGCGAGCAAGGACTTTCACGAGAGCCGGCTCGCGGTTCATCAGGCGCTGCAGCGCGGATTGCACTTCGTTCAGATCATCAAAGTGATGCATGCGTTCGGCGCGGCTGCGCAACTCACCAGGGGTCTGCGGGCCGCGAAGTAGCAGCTCGCAGAAGATGGCGGCTTCGCGGCGATCAAAGTTGAAGGCTTCCTGCAAACGATGTTCATACTTTGTGACGCGGCTGTCGGCGGCACTGACCGAGCGCGCCAGAGAATTGTCGTGCAGTGCGCGTAAAGCAGCACGAACGGAATCTTCATCCAGATTCATACCCGGCTCGCGATTGGATTTCTGGTTGCACGCGTTGACCAGAGCGTTGAGGGAAAGCGGATAGTAATCCGGAGTGGTGATTTCCTTTTCCAAGAGAGCGCCGAGAACCCTGGCTTCGGCTTCATTTAGGACAAAGTTCACAACTCAAATCATACCGGAAGCTCCGGGTACTCCCAAACGCAGCAAGAGTGGCGATCAATCGCCAAGCGAGTTTCGCGGCAACTATTCTCGCAGTTTGTTGATTGTTCTTGGCGAAAGAGCCTCGCGAAGCGCAGTTAGAACGTCAGAGATGCGGAACGGCTTCTGCAATTGGTAAATGTGGCTGCCGCTCCCGTCACCTTCGGCGAGATCTCCAGTCATGAAGATTACCTCTGGTTTTGTGGCGTTGCGCGAGGAGGCGACGATTTGAAGAGCAGCTTCGCGCCCACTTGGCCCCTGGCCGCCGCCGGAGAGATTCACGTCACATAGAACTAGGTCGTAGGGGCGATTGCCGACTAATTCCAACGCATCCTGCGAATTTGCCGCGCAGTCGACACGCATGCCCTGAGCGGAGAGACCCTCTTCGAGCAACATCCTGATGCTTTCCTCGTCGTCCAAAACCAGAATAGCGCGGCCCTTCAGAATGTCTCCCACTGGAGACGCCGCCTTAGCGGACGATGTTCCGGCATCAAGCGGGGTATCGGATGTTTCCGGCGCGGCGACCGGCAAAAATACGGTGAATGCCGAGCCGCCAGCCGGCAGAGTTTCGACGTCGATGGAACCGCCGTGCTCGCGAACGATAGACATACAAATACTCAAGCCCAAGCCGGTGCCACCTCCGGGACGCTTGGTGGTGTAAAAGGGATCGAAAAGTTTGGGAAGTGCTTCCTGGGACACGCCGACGCCATCGTCCTGAACGGTGACCGAAATGTGCCCGCCGATGCGCCCGATGCGGATCTGCACGCGCCCGGTTTCGCGAACTTCGCGAATGGCGTACTCGGCATTGCTGATGAGGTTCAAGAAAACCTGAATCAATTGATTGGCGTCGCCGATAACCATGGGCAAATCGGATTGCGGCTGAAAATCCACGTGAACATTGTTGCGGCGAAGCGAATGATCCTGCAGCTGAAGGGTGCGCTCGATAAGGTTGTTGACGTCGACTGGCCTTTTCTGCGGCGCGGCCGGCCGGGAAAACTCCAGCAGGTTCTGAACGATGCGCGCGGCGCGACGGGCCTGACGATGGGTGAGTTCGAGCTGCCGCTTGGTGTTTTCCTGGACACCTTCGCTGTCGCGGAGAAGCTCCGTGACGCCCAGAATGGCGGTCAGAGGATTGTTGAGTTCGTGCGCGACGCCGGCGAGCATCTGGCCCATAGCGGCAAGCTTCTCGGCCTGAATGAGCTGCTCTTCCAGACGCTTGAGTTCCGTGACATCGCGGGCGGAAACCACGACACCCTCGATCTTGCCCGTTTCATTGAAAAGAGGGCTGAAATGACAGCGCAGCCGGCGCCACTCGCCTTGCTTATTGCGCACGCGCGATTCCAGCGAGGCAAAGCTTTGCCGACCGCCCACAAGTTCCGCGAAGAGGGCAAGCAGAGCGGGACGGTCTTCCATGTGGGTGCGGCCGCCAAGCTCCATGCTTTGCGTTTCTTCGATCTCATAGCCAAGGATATCTTTCACGCGCGGGCTGACAAACGTGTAGTGGCCGGCGGTGTTCGCCACAAAGATCAGGTCCGGGAAACTGTCGATCAGGCGGCGAGCAAATTCCTGCTGTTGGTACAGGCGGCGCTCCATTTCGCGGCGCTCGGTAATGTCCATCAAAGCGCCGTGATAGCGAACGACGCGGCCGCTAGTGTCGCGTACGGCCCCCGCGGTATTCAGGCAGACGAGCGGCTGGCCATCCTTGCGCATCAGCGTAATCTCGCGCCCCTGAACCATCGGCTGATTATCCACTTGCTCGCGGAGGGCTCGCCGCTGGGCTTCATCAGGAAGCAAATCGGCGAAGCTGCGCGACAGCAATTCTTCCTTCGATTCGTATCCGAGCATACGTGCCAGCGCCGGGTTGACGTCGATAAGACGATCGTCGGGCGTGGCGATGTAGATGCCTTCTTGCAGCGATTCAAAGAGCTCGGTAAAGCGCGCTTCGTTCTTGCGCAGGGCGGTAATGTCGCGCGCCAGGATGGTGACGCCCTGGACGTCATTGCCGCGAAGCATAGCGTGCGCTACGCAGTCGAAATAGTAGATGGAATTGCCGCCGCCCTTGAGGCGAATTTGAACGATGCCGGTCCAGACGCGACGCTCGAGGAAACGAGGCATGGCGCGCTTTGCAAGTTCGCCTCCGTCGCCGGTTCCCTCTTCGATGAATTCAGTTAAAGGACGTCCGATAATCTGAGGAAAGGCAGCGCCTACCAAGTCCGCGAAGCTGCGATTGGCGGCGCGAATCTGGCCGTCAAGAGAGACCGCGAGAAGGATGTCGTCGAAGGAGTCGATGAGGTCGCGGTAACCCTGCTGGGAGCGCGAGATGACGTCGAAGAGCTGGTCGAGCTGCCTTTCATTGGGAGGAATCGCGTCGCGCTGTTCGATGCCGCGAACCAGGCCGCGCAGCTCAGAAATTTCCTGGGTACGCTTCCATGCGTACAGCCCGAAGAGGACGACCAGAACAACGAGGCCGATAGGGAGAGCCTCGAAGCGGTGGGCGAGGGACCGGATGGTGTCCCAGGAAACCATGGCGAACACAATGGAAAGAACGAGCAGCAAGAAAAAAGTGAGGCGCCACAGTTCGCTTTGGCGCCGTTCGAATTGCTCGAGACGGTCGGAAACAGCCATGCGGCCGGCGGCAGGTGATGAGCGCCGGGACGCGTCTGCGGCGCCCTTCTTGATTTTGCTCATGGATTTCTTGGTGGCCGGCAAATGGCCGGACGACTCCACACTAGCTAATATTGTAAGAACGGTTCTTACACACCAGCAACACAAGCAATCCGGCGGAGTTCCTTACCGATACCTATGAATAGCGCACAAAAGAAACCGGCGTCCCCAAGAGGCTTCAGGGACGCCGGGAATACGTTTAGCGGCGGAATTGCGCCGCGGCTGTTGAGCCAGACTTAGCCTTCGGCAGCGGCGTCGGCTTCCGTGTCTTTCTGTAGGAAGTCGAGTGCGGCAGCTTCTTCGGCCGTAAGCTCGGCGGCTTCGGGGATTTCCTCGACCGGAGCAGGAGCGGGCATTTCCGTCAGCAACTGGATGCTGCGGTAATGCTCGAGACCCGTCCCAGCGGGAATGAGACGGCCCATGATGACGTTTTCCTTGAGGCCGCGGAGATAGTCCACCTTGCCAGCGACCGCCGCTTCCGTGAGGACGCGGGTGGTCTCCTGGAAGCTCGCGGCGGAGATGAACGAGTCGGTCGAGAGCGACGCCTTGGTGATACCGAGGAGCAACGGACGGCCCGTTGCCGGGCGGCCGCCGTCAGCGATTACGCGGTCGTTCTCTTCGCGGAAGCGGAACTTGTCGACCTGCTCCTCCAAGAGGAATTGCGTGTCGCCCACATCTTCGACCTTGACCCAGCGCATCATCTGGCGAGAGATGGTCTCGATGTGCTTGTCGTTGATGTTCACGCCCTGCAGACGGTAAACCTCCTGAATGGCGTTGACCAAGTAGGATTGCGTGAACTTTTCGCCGAGGACGGCCAGCAAGTCGTGCAGGTTGAGCGGACCGTCGATCAAGGCTTCGCCGGCCTTGACGTGGTCGCCTTCCTGCACGTTGATGTGCACGCCACGAGGAATCGAGTATTCCTTGGTGGTCTTGCGATCTTCGCTTTCGACGTAGACTTTGCGCATGCCCTTGGCGATTTCGCCGTAGCGGACCGCGCCATCGATTTCGCTGATGACCGCGGGATCCTTGGGTTTGCGGGTCTCGAAGAGCTCCACGACGCGCGGGAGACCTCCGGTGATGTCCTTGGTCTTGGTGGTTTCGCGCGGGATTTTCGCGAGCACGTCGCCGGCCTGCACCTCGTCGCCGTCCCTGACCATCAAGTGGGCGCGGGAAGGCATCAGGTACTTTTTGCGGACCTTGCCCGCGGAATCGCGGACAAGAATCGCAGGCTGATGCTTTTCATCGCCGGGCGGCAGCGTAACGACATCCTGTGAGAGGCCGGTAACTTCGTCGACTTGCTCTTCGATCGTCAGGCCGGTCTTCAGGTCGTCGAACTTCACGTGTCCGGCGGTTTCGGTGAGGATGGAGAAGGTGAACGGATCCCATTCGGCCAGGATCTGGCCGTGCGTGACGCTTTCGCCTTCGGTGACGCGGAGACGTGCGCCGTAAACAACGTGGTAGCGCTCCTTTTCGCGGCCTTTCTCATCGACGATGGCGAGGAGGCCCGCACGGTTCATGGCGATGGCGGTGCCGCCGCGGCCCTGAACGTACTTGAGGTCCACGAACTTGATGACGCCGTGGTTGCGCGCTTCGAGCGTGGAACGCTCGGAAACGCGAGTGGCGGTTCCGCCGATGTGGAACGTACGCATGGTGAGCTGTGTGCCGGGCTCGCCGATGGACTGCGCGGCGATGACTCCGACGGCTTCTCCGAGTTCGACCATGCGTCCGGAAGCGAGGTTGCGTCCGTAGCAGAGGGCGCAAACGCCCCGTCGCGATTCGCAAGTGAGCACGGAGCGAATGCGCACGCGCTCGATACCCGCGGCCTGCACGGAGTTGGCCAGCTCTTCGGTGATTTCCTGGTTCACGTCGACAATGACGTGCCCCTCGAAATCCTTGATCTTGTCGAGAGAAACGCGGCCGACGATGCGGTCGCGCAGCGGTTCGACTTCGACGCCGGCTTCAATGATGGGCTCGACGTAAATTCCGTCGGTGGTGCCGCAATCGCGCTCGTTGATGATCACGTCTTGCGCCACGTCGACCAGGCGGCGGGTCAGGTAGCCGGAGTCGGCGGTTTTCAGCGCCGTGTCCGCCAAGCCCTTGCGCGCGCCGTGCGTGGAGATGAAGTACTCCAAAACGTTGAGCCCTTCGCGGAAGTTGGAGGTGATGGGCGTTTCCATAACCTCGCCGGAAGGCTTGGCCATTAGCCCGCGCATGCCGGAGAGCTGGCGAATCTGCTGCTTCGATCCGCGAGCGCCGGAGTCAGCCATGACGTAAACCGGATTGATGGTGCCCTCTTTATCCTGATTCTCCAGGGCTTTGAACATTTCGTCGGCGACCTTTTCGGTGACGTCGCCCCAGAGCGAGATGATCTTGTTGTAGCGCTCGCCGTGAGTGATGGCGCCGTCGAGGTACTGCTGCTGAACCTTGACGACTTCTTTCTCGGCAGCCTCCACGAGTTTGCTCTTGTCTCCCGGGATGACCATGTCGTCGATGCCGATGGAGATGCCGGAGCGCGTGGCGTAGGTGAAGCCGAGCTCCTTCATCTGATCGAGCAGGACGACGGTGCCTTCGAGTCCGAAGCGCAAGTAGGCGTAGTAAACGAGCTGCTGCACGCCCTTTTTCTTGAGCAGGCCGTTCACGTACGGGAAGTTTTCCGGCAGGTGCGTATTAAAAATGACGCGCCCAACAGTGGTCTGGATGAACTGACGCTCCATCCTGACGGGAACGGTGTGCGTAACGTCCTGATCGTCGTAGGCAGTAGTGAGGTCGATGACTTCACCGCTGTAGCGCAGACGAATGGGAGTGAGCAGCTCAACTTCGCCGGCTTCGAGCGCGAGAACAACTTCCTCCGGCGCGCCGAAGACGCGGCCTTCGCCCTTTGCGCCGGGCTTGGCCTTGGTCAAGTAGTAGATGCCGAGAACCATGTCCTGCGACGGGACGGCAAGAGGCAAGCCGTGCGCGGGAGACAGGATGTTGCGCGAGCTGAGCATCAGCACCGACGCTTCGACCTGCGATTCCGGAGAAAGCGGGATGTGCACAGCCATCTGGTCGCCGTCAAAGTCCGCGTTGAACGCAGTGCAGACGAGCGGATGGATGCGAATGGCCTTACCTTCAACGAGCACCGGCTCGAACGCCTGAATGCCCAGGCGGTGCAGCGTGGGAGCGCGGTTCAGCAGCACGGGATGTTCGCGAATGACGTCTTCGAGAATGTCCCAAACCACCGGCTCTTGCTGCTCGACCATCTCCTTGGCTTGTTTGATGGTGGTGCAGTGACCTTGCGCTTCGAGCTTGTGATAGATGAAGGGCTTGAAGAGCTCGAGCGCCATTTTCTTCGGCAGACCGCACTGGTTGAGCTTGAGTTCCGGGCCGACGACGATGACGGAGCGGCCGGAGTAATCGACCCGCTTGCCGAGCAAGTTTTGGCGGAAGCGGCCCTGCTTGCCCTTGAGCGTGTCGGACAGGGACTTGAGCGGGCGGTTGTTGGTCCCGCGAAGCACGCGGCCACGGCGGCCGTTGTCAAACAACGCGTCGACGGCCTCCTGGAGCATGCGCTTTTCGTTGCGCACGATGACGTCCGGCGCGCGCAGTTCCATGAGCTTCTTCAAGCGGTTGTTGCGGTTGATGACGCGGCGATAGAGGTCGTTGAGGTCTGACGTGGCGAAGCGGCCGCCGTCCAGAGGCACCAGCGGGCGCAACTCCGGCGGAAGCACCGGAATAACGTCGAGAATCATCCATTCCGGCTTGTTGCCGCTCTTGCGGAACGCTTCCAACACCTTGAGGCGCTTGGCGAACTTGATGCGCTTCTGGAGCGAGGGGTCCACCTTCATTTTTTCGCGCAGCTCTTCGGAGAGCTTGTCGACTTCGACGCGGCGGAGAAGCTCCTTGATGGCTTCCGCGCCCATCTTGGCGACGAACTGACCGGGATATTCCTGGGTGAGCTTGCGATATTCCTCTTCCGGCAGAACCTGGCGCTCGCGCAAGACCGCGACTTCATTGGGATCGACAACCACGAACGCTTCGAAGTACAGAATGCGCTCGAGGTCGCGCATGGAAATGTCCAGCAAGTAGCCAATGCGGCTGGGCAGGCCCTTGAAGAACCACACGTGCGAGCAAGGTGACGCCAGTTCGATGTGGCCAAGGCGCTCGCGGCGAACCTTGCTGAGCGTGACTTCCACGCCGCATTTGTCGCAGATCACGCCGCGGTGCTTCATGCGCTTGTACTTGCCGCACAGGCACTCCCAGTCGGTGACGGGGCCAAAAATCTTGGCGCAGAACAGGCCGTCGCGTTCCGGCTTAAAGGTGCGGTAATTGATGGTCTCCGGCTTGGTAACTTCGCCGTGCGACCACGAACGAATTTTTTCGGGACTCGCCAGACTGATACGAATGGAATCGAAATCGGCGATCAAACTTGCGCGATCATAAGGGCTGCTGCG
>Ga0209240_1001009_pt1 | contig 11297 bp, 13 predicted proteins | sample GraSoi_2013_80cm_FD_185828 | JGI IMG/M metagenome (GOLD analysis project Ga0209240, IMG submission 185828) | Grasslands soil microbial communities from the Angelo Coastal Reserve, California, USA - Sample 9_17_2013_80cm (SPAdes) (version 2) | ecosystem: Environmental > Terrestrial > Soil >... | reverse complement strand
ATTCGATCGGCACACTCAGCGCCCTGCGAGGCGAGGGCAAGATCCGGCACATCGGCGTCTCCAACGTCACACCCGAACAGCTCGCCGTCGCCGGAACCATCACCGACATCGCAACCGTGCAGAACCGCCTCAACCTCACCAACGGCAACTGGCACAACATGCTCACCGAGTGCGAGCGGCACGGGATCGGATTCATCCCCTACCGCCCCCTCCGCGCCTGGGACGACCCGACACACCGGCAGGTCCTCACTGCAGCCGCCTCCCGGCACAGCGCAAACATCAACCAGATCGCCCTCGCCTGGCTGCTCGCAGTCTCTCCCATCACGCTGCCCATCCCGGGCACCGCAACACCCGCGCACCTCGAAGACAACATGGCAGCGGCCGGGCTCCAACTCGAACAAGACGAGATACACGCGATCACCGCGGCGGCATCGAGGGCGACGCAGCGGCCTAGTCAAGCCACCTGAGCATCAACATCCCCGATCGATAGGTGCCGTCATCGGGCTTCGGAGGGCCAGCGGAATTGCGACCGCGCTCGCGTTCGCGGGGCTCATCTGCGCGGGTGTCGCCGTTCCAGGAGTGCCAAATGGCCAGCAGCGCCCGAAGATGAGGACGAGCACCGCCAGGGCGCGGGCGGCTGGGCGTATGAGGTCGCGCGACCGGGGCACGGGAGTGATGGCGCCCTACCCGCGTCCGGTGGCCGGGCCGGCCCTTTTGCCGTCGCGCTGCCCGCGATGCGGCGAGCCGTCGCGCACGTACGCGCGCCGGCCGGGCTCACGGTCACGGTCGCCGGTGACCAGGTCTGAGTGATGTCTGGCTCAGGCGCGCTTGACTCTCTCCGTGCGGGAGGCAGGACAGTCGGACGATGAACGCCGAAGGAATAGCGATCCTGCAGGGCAAGCGGGCCTTGGTCAGCGGGGGTACGCGCGGCATGGGTGCTGCCGCCGCCGTGGAGCTGGCGCGGCTGGGGGCGCGGGTCATCGTGGCCGCCCGTACGCTGCCGGACGGCGCGGGTCACAGGTCCGTGGCCGCGGATGCGGCTACGCCGGGCGGCGCGCGGGCGATAGCCGAGGCGGTGACACGCGAGCTCGGGGGCGTCGATGTGATCGTGCATTGCGTCGGCGCGTCGTTCGCCAGGCCCGGCGGCGCGCTGGCCCTGTCGGATGCTGACTGGGAGGCGGCCCTGGCCACCAACCTGCTCTCCGCGGTACGCATCGACCGGGAAGTCCTGCCCCTCATGGTCCAGCAGGGCTTCGGCTCGGTCGTGCACGTCTCCTCGGCCCAGTGGAAGCGCCCGAATCCGTCGCCGCCATCACCACCAGCCTCGCCGAGGAGCGCATCGAGCTGATCCGCCAGAACATCGGCGGGACCCGCGAGGAGGTAGTGGCGGAGCTGATCACCGCGATCGGCGGGGTGCCGCTCGGCCGCCCGGGCGATCCAGCCGAAGTGGCCAGCCTGATCGCGTTTCTCGCCTCGGATGCCGCCTCCTACATCACTGGCACCGAGATCGTCATCGACGGCGGGAACCTCCAGACGCTGTGAGGCGGTCACGGCTCGATCGTGAGCCGGCTGATGCGTCCGTCCCGTAGCGTGAACTTGAACTGCAGGTCGGCGACCCCGCCGGGGAAGTTGCCCTCCAGGTGATGCATTGCCACGTAGTGCTCGTCGTCGATCCGGCTGGCCCCGGTCAGCTCGATGGTGTATGTGTACTCGCTGGCGGCGGTGGCCAGCCAGTCCCGGATCTCCCGGGGCCCGCGGTAAGAGTGGCCCTCGTCGACCGCGATGGCGTCGTCGGTGTAGTAGCCGACCGCGGTATCCAGGTCGCGGGCCTGGTGCGCGACGAGGTAGCTGCTGATCGGCTGGGGCAGCTGGTTCGGGGAGATGGCCTCGGCTGAGCTAGTCACGGCGTTCCTTCCGGTGCTGGTCTGCTGACTTGCTCACCATGAGGCCTCCCGCAGCGGGAGAGTCAAGCCGCAGCACAGCCGGTTGACCGTCCCGCAGGAGGAGGGTGCACAGTGGCAGAATGCAGCAAGGCTTGACCATCGGAGAGTTCGCGCAGCTGACCCACCTGAGCGTGCGAACCCTGCGCCGCTATCACGAGTCCGGCCTGCTTGAGCCGGCCACCGTCGATCCGTCGAGCGGCTACCGCTACTACACCAGTGGTCAGATCCCGTCCGCTCAGGTGATCCACCGGCTCCGGGAACTGGACGTGCCGCTCGCCGAGGTGGGCGAGATCCTCGCGACGGAGGACCCGAAGGCACGGGCCGAGCTGATCACCGGTCACCTGCGGCGGCTGGAGGCCCAGCTCGACCGCACCCGCGCGGCAGTCACGTCGCTGCGCCAGCTACTGCGACCGGACGTCGAGCAGCTCCAGGTGCGGCTGCGCTCGCTGCCGGCGCGGACAGTCGCCGGGATCAGCGGCAGGGTCGAGCGCTCGGACGTTGTCGCCTGGTACGACGCCGCGATGGCCGAGCTGGACGGGGCAGTCGCAGGCCGGCCAGCGTCAGGGCCGCCCGGCGGCCGCTACGCCAACGAGCTGTTCACGACCGGATGCGGCGACGTGCTGGTCTACCGCCCGGTGACCGGGCCGCCCATCCGCGGGCGGGTCGCCCCCGTCGTGCTGCCGCCCGTCGAGCTGGCCACCGCCGTGCACCACGGGCCGCACGACGACATAGACGTGACCTACGGCCGCCTCGGGGCATGGGTCGTCGAGCACGCCCTCGCCGTCGACGGGCCCATCTACGAGAGCTACCTCGTTGGCCCCGGGGACAATCCGACACCGGAGGCCTGGCGCACCGAGATCGGCTGGCCCATCTTCCGCCTGGCTCCCCGCTAACCGCCCCGTCCATCGGTCACGCAAGCGCCGGGATGAACGGAGTTCAGGCGGCCGAGGTGGCCGGGCGCGTTAGCGAGATCGCCCCGCCGGAAGAAATCGCCCCGCCGGAAGAAGATGTCCACCAGACCGACGGCGGTATGGCTCACATCGATGCTCACCTGGCCCGCGTCCGGTTCCGGGTCGGCCTGGCTGTCGCCGTAGCGAGTTGGCCCGGCCGCCGCGCTCCCCGGGGCCGTGAGAGTGCGCGCGAGGCGGGCGGCTGGTGCGCGGAATCGGTCCCGGATGTCCCCGATGGCAGGCCGGAGGAGGGCCCGGTGGTGACACCGTCATGACCGTACGCGCGTTTGAGCCCCGGCTGCGGATTCATTCAGGAACGCGCGCAGCTCGCCGGTGTCGCGGTGGAACATCTCCAGGGACACGACCCTGCCGTTCTCAAAGTTCAGGAGGCTCACCGTCGTCTGATCGAGTCGCTGGTGGCGATGCGACGCCTTTAGCTGCCAGACAGCGACGATCTGGGTCCCGGCGTCGAGTAGCACCTCGGCCGGGTCGCGATCACTGGGGCTCTGGTGGGGATCCCACGTACCGGCGAATCCAGCGGCGTGCTGGATGGCGCCGTCGCGTCCCTGGTACTCCCCGCCGTAGGGCAGCCGCGGGTCGTCGCGGATCACGATGTCGTCGGAGTAGACGCGAAGGAGGGCGTCGAGATCGCGGGCGCGGACGGCGTCGAAGACGGCCTTGGCCACGTCGATGTTGGACAGTGCCCTCGCCCACTGGCATGGGTCGGTGATCTGGTGCAGCTCGGCAATCTTTTTCTCGTCTAGGCGGTGGACATGCGCGAAAGCCGCGGTGAACTGCCGTCGGGTAGCCGGCGGTGTTCCGCGGTACTCGCCGGTCACGATGACGTGGCCGGGTTCGGCGATCAGGTACCGCGACGGGTAGGGCAGCGCCCCGAACGTGCGGTGGATCGGAGCCCAGCAATTCCGCAGCATGTGCTCGCCGCCTACGTGGGTCCCGCCATAGCCACCCGGGATGCCTTCGTTGACATGACCGACGAAGTCCGGCGCCAGGGTTGCAAGCAGACCCGCGACGTCGGCGGCATGCATCGCGTCATAGAAGCGGTGCACGAGTGCAATGCCGGATTCAGTCATCGTCCGCTCCCGTGATGTTATAGACGGTTGTATCTAGAACATCACGTCTACATCATGAGGTCAAGGGCTCTCCCCCGAGGATGCAGGCGCAGGTGCGGCGGACGAGTTCATCAACGGCTCTTGGCGGTGCCTGGCCGGCGACCAGATACCGGCGGACCGCGCCGTAGGGCACGTCGACCAGCGCGAACACGACTGAGCGGCGCGCATCGGCCCGACTGTGCCCAAACCGGCGAGCGGTATACGAGCCCAGCGCGTCGTCGACGCTGTCGTTCAAGGTCGCAAGCTCGGCTCCCAGTTTCTCTGGCCAGCGCTCGACGAGGTCTTCTCGCCGGTAAAGGAGCAGCACCCGAGCGCCATCGAGGTGGGCCCGGCACCATTTCGGGATGTGCAGTGCCGCGTCGAAGCCTGCCTGCTCGACGTCGTCGTGTCCCAAGGCTGCGACGAACCCGGTCTGAGCCTCTCTCACGGTGCGGACCCAAGCCTGGGCAAGCAGGAGATCCCTGGACTCAAAGCGATGGTAGAGGGACCCGGTGGGCGCGCCGAGCTCAGAGCTGATGGCGGCCATCGTCGCTGCCCCCGGCCCGCGGTCGGCTACCAGGCGGACCGCTGTGTCGAGAAAGTCTTCACCGCTGAACTTCGCCGGCCTCGCCATCACATAATAGTAGACGCCATCTAAAACTGGACCGCCAGTACCGATCCGGCGGTCCTGTCCGGTAGACATCGGCGGAGTTGCTGCCAGCTGTGACGCCCCATCCTCCCGCGACCCGCCCGCTCTCACCTTCCCCCGCCCGAAGCTGCCCGAGTCCGGTGCAAGCGCCAAGGCACGAAACCGCGCATGACCATGTCGTCCGCCACCGCGCCATCTTGCGCAATCGCACAGCACCATGCCTCTTAGAGCCACCTCGTAATGGTCGACGCCGCGTCGGCTACCTCCGAGGCCGAGCGCCGGCTAGAGGCGGCCTCAGCCGGATGATCAGCGCTGCTCAGTTCCTGGGGCTGGGATGGCGGCCCATTATCTTCCGGGTGGAGCGAAGGTCCCCCGCCAGCCCGCAGGTGTGGGCTGGCAGCACCCAGCGGGTAGGAAGGGCAGGGTGGCGGCCCGAGGAATGCTGCGCGAGACGGGGCGGGAGGGCCGTGCGTGACAATGCTCACCTTGATGGCTGCCTCGGAACCCGTTGCGACCTCCGCGTTTACCACAGCGATGGGGTATGCAGCCGAGGCATTCGAGGGTCTTGGTGCGCTGATCTTGACGATCGGCCTGCTGTGGTCGGTGGTCCTTGCGGTGCTAGCTTGGCGCCGCTCAGGTTCGCTGCAGCGGGCGTATACCGCGCTGCGGCAAGCGTTCGGCGCCACCTTGCTCCTCGGACTAGAGATACTCGTGGCGGCCGACCTGATCAGGACCGTCGCAGTAGCCCCGACGCTAGACAATGTCCTGGTGCTTGGGATGATCGTGCTGATCAGGACATTCCTCAGCTTCTCGTTGGAGATCGAGATACACGGCGTTCTCCCCTGGCGGCGGGCGCCGGCGAGCGGCGCGGAATCTGCGCGGAACGCGACCAAGAACGCGCCGTAAGGCGGAAGCAGCGTCAGATGCCGGTCAGGGTCGACCGCCATGGAGTGTGCTCACGCGGACACTTTCACCACTGCTGGGAACAGGCATTGCCCGAACCCCGGCGGGTGCGGCTTATGCATGCGTGCCGTTATTCCGCCGTCCGGGCGCTCGCCGCCGGGCGCAGCGAATCCCGCATCCGCGTTCCAGTTCGCCGGGCAGTTGTACCTGGAGTACGCGAGGCGGTCATTGTCGCCCGGGGAGCTTGATGCTTGATCCCGCGGTCATGGCCGCCCTGGCCAGCCCGAAGCGGCTGCAGATGCCGCAGTGGCTACGGTACCCTCAGACGCCCTTCCGCTCCCGTGCGTGACGGTGACCCGGCCGGCGACGGCGTGTGCGTGCTGTTCATCGCGACCAAGCTCGGCGTCGCCCAGCCGACCGCCGCCGCGCACGTGCAGGCGCTCGCCCGCCCCGGGGCTGGTCACCTCCAAGCGGATCCGCCAGTGGACCTTCTACTAGCGTGACGAGGCCGCGCTCGCGGCCCTCAAGCGGAAGATTGCGGAGGAGCTATGACAGACAAGACGCCGGTAATATCCCCAACCGCCCCGCCGGCCGGGCCGTACTCGCCGGGCCTTGCGGTCGGCGAGTGGGTGTTCCTGGCGGGCCAGACCGGCGCGGGCGAGACGATTGAGGATCAGGCCGAAAACGCGCTCGGCAAGGTCGCCGCGCTTCTCGGCGCGGGCGGCTGCACGCCCGCAGACGTCGTGTCCTGCCTGGTCCATCTCGCAGACCTGTCCGACTTCCAGGGCTTCAACGCTGTGTACGAGCGCCATTTCCCCGAGCCGCGGCCAGTCCGGACCACCGTGGGCGCAGCCCTCCTCGGTGGCGCAAAGGTAGAAATCACCGCCATCGCCCGCCGGCCAGCGCACCCGTGAGGAGACGATGTTTTGACAAGGAATCCGCACCTGCCTCCCTTGCTCAGATCACTCGGCTCCGTTCCGCTGCACGGCACCGGTGTCCCCGCCACCTGCCGTGGGCGCCTGACCAATACGGGCGGGGCTACGCACCGTGCGGGAGGTGCCGTGAGGCGTAGCGTGCTGTCGGCCAGCCGCGGTGCCCTGGCCGCTCCGCCGGCGGTGGCGCGCCGGACCCGGCTGCTCCACCGACGGTGACGGGCAGTTCCTGGCCGTTGCATCACTGCTCACTTTCTGCCGCGCGGCCACGCCGAAGCCCGGCGGAGCCTTGGCTTGCGTACAGGGTTCTGGTTCTGGTTGCTGTTCGCGTCAGCTGCGACCGGTGCGGCACGCCGATCGCGCATCCGTGCCGGGCACGGAAAGGTTTGCCGACCCATCGGCGCATGAGGACGAGCTTGAGACCCTGATCGCTTCGGCAATAGTGCAGCTCAGGCGTGCTTCAGAAGTGGTTCAGGGGCGGTCGTGCTCCGGCTGCTACTGGCCACTCCTGACGTCGGTAGTGAAATTACACAGGCATGCCCACATGTGCGTCAGGTTTACCTAGCTGGTCGTTGCCGGATAGACGGTGAAACCCGGCACGTCGGGCAGTCGGGCCGGTCCCGCGCTACTGCAGAAAATTCAGCAGTTGGCGTGTGGTCTCCTCGGGTGCCTCTTCTGGAATGAAGTGACCGACTGGTACCGGGCTGCCGCGAACGTCATCGGCCCACTCCTGCCATATCGCGAGCGGATCATCGTAAAGTTTCGCGACCGAACCGCGCTGGCTCCAGAGGAAGAGCACGGGGCAGGAGATCGTCCGGTTCCCGCGATCCGCCTCGTCCTGCTGGTAGTCCAGGGTTGGGGATGCGCGGAACTCCTCGCAGATGGCGTGCACCGTATCGGGGTGGCTGAATTTCTCGATGTACTCGCCGCGTACCTCGGCTGGGAAAGCGTCCTTCACCTCGGACCACGTGTTGAGCATGAAGTCGACCAGGTTGGCCGGTGCCGCGTTGATGAACTGTTCCGGTGACGGTTCTGGCGCGGCGAGGAAAGACCATTGCCAGTACAGGAGGCTGAAGTCTTTGTCGGCACGGTTGTACGCGTCGCCGACGGGAACGACGTCCATGACGGCGAGCCGGAGAACAGCATCCGGGTGATCTAGTGCGAGACGGTAGGCGCAGCGCGCCCCGCGATCGTGGCCAGCGATGCTGAACTGGTCGTAGCCCAGATGCCGCATGACCCCGAGCTGGTCACGGCCGATCGCGCGCATGCTGTAGGGCTCGTGATCGGCGGTACTGGGCGGCTTGCCGCTGTCGCCGTAGCCGCGCAAATCGGTGGCGACGACGGTGTAGCGCTCGGCGAGGCGGGGTGCTACGTGACGCCACATCAGATGCGTTTCCGGGATGCCGTGCAGGAGCAGCAGAGGCGATCCGCTACCGCCTCGGACACCGTGGATCGACGCGCCGTCGGTAGAGATGTCGAACTCTTCGAATCCATCGAACATGGCCACGAACCCCCGCCCCCCGAGACTCACAGACCGTCCTGTCCTGTCGCAACTGGCGGTCAGAGTTAACGATGAATTTCTCTTGCCGTTGACCAGCCAGGTGGCCGGCGGCGTCGGCCCTGTCGGCGGCATGATCACGCCTCGGTCCTCGCCCCTCCGGTCGGCGCCGACGTTCCAGGTCCTCAGCTCCGGTCCGCAAAAGGCCCTGGACCCGAAGTCGGCCTGATCTTCACTGGTGGCCAACGACCCCAGGTTACCCCGGCACGGGCAGCGTCACCCGGCCGGTCACCAACGGCCCCGCAGATCACGGTGGTTCGCTGACCAAGTGACAACGGCGACAAGGCAGACTGGTTCGCTCGTCACCGTGTCCACGCTCGTGGCACCAGCGCGGTATCAGCCCGCGTGTATGCGGCCGTTGCAGGCCCGATGGCCATCCAGATCCAGTGCATCCTTGGGCAGTGGCGGCGCAGGCGCCCCGGCCGCATCCAGGCAACCAGGCGAGGATGGCTCCGGCAGCCGGCACAAGCAGGCTGTCCGGTGCCTCGATCCGGACCCAGGTTCGGCTGGCAGGTGACGGGTCAGCTTTTATACCCGGTGTTCGCCTGGATCGCCGCCGCCCAGCACCTGCGTCGGCTGGGCCTGGCCCGGCAGCTATTTCTTGATCTTGGTCTGGAGCGGTGTTGTTGCGGGTGCGTGGCCGTGAGCACTATTTGCCTGCCGGCAGCCCATCCTCCTGCTCGCCGCTGCCGCGGTCACGAGGCCTAGCTGGTCCTGCCGGCCTTCACTCTCGGTAACTGCCGGGCCAGCCTTGCCTGGGATGCACCCGCCGGTACCCCGAAGCGTCGAGCCCGTCCCGCACCAGAGGGCCAGGTTCGCTGCCGGCTCCCACCAGCGTCACGGCACCGCGTGCCTCGTAGAGCAGGTATCCGACCTGGCCGAGATCGCCGACACCCTTCTCGCGCAGCAACGCGTACACGTCCGCGGCCGTCAGCCCGGCTCGGGCCAGCTCCCCGGCTTGCAGCTCGCCGCCGATGACGAGGACAAGGGGCGGATGGTCGATCAGGCGGACGAACCGGCTGTGCCGGCGAAGCATCGCGACGACGCGATGCGCCACCAGGAAGGTGACCAGCGCGACCGCCGAGGTAGCGAACGACGTGCCCGATGCGGTCGCGCCCCGGCCGATGATCGCGCCGACTGCGACGGCGACCGCGAAGTCGAAGGCGCCGAGCTGGGCAAGCGTGCGCCGTTCCCCCAGGCGCAGGCCGATGACGGCCACCGCGAAAAGCAAGACAGCCTTGACCGCCACCCATCCCAGACCGCTCGCGCCACCGATCAACTCAGGCACCTATGCCACCCCCCGCTCCTCACCCGCCCGAAGCCGCACCCGCGTCCATGCTGCCACCGCCACCCGCTGGCCCAATTGGACTCCGATGACGGGGCGGGCTTCATGCGGGGCCACTGCGGCACGCCGTACGACCTGATCTGCCCAGCTAACCTGGCCGCCGGGCGGTTCGGCCGCGCCGCTTTGGCCTCGCAATGCAGCTAGCCCGGACCGGTCGCATGCGCCCACTCAATCTTTCCATCAGCCCCGGCCATCCGGGCAGCCATGCCCGCGCAGACGGCGCCGGATCTGAGCACCCTCGCGAAGGGCCTGCCAAGCTTGCAGCCAACCGCACATATCGGTTATCTCTTGCCCGTCTGCGAGAAGCCCTGGTGAAGACAGGTTTTTGCGTCGTTGACATGTCACTACTGAGCAGTAGGTACGAGACGCAAATCCTAAGAGCAGCAGCGAGAAGGGGATAGACGCAGGTCGGGTGACTGCTCGTTCACCCCGCGCTTGACCACCATGTTCACCTTCACCGGCGCCAGGCCCGCGGCGGCCGCCGCGGTGATGGTGTCCAGCTCCCGCGCGACGGGGAACCCAGCGTCGTTGAGAGCCATGAACACCGCGTCGTTGAGGGAGTCCAGGCTGACGATTACCCGCTGCAGCCCGGCCGCGGCCAGCGCCGAGGCTATGCACAGCCCGCTGCGGCTGCACGCCTTCACCGCCCGGGGAACAGGCCAGGTGATCGCGGTCATGGCCGGCCGGTGCCGGGTACCGAGACAGTGAGGGTCACGATCTGTCCGGTTCGAGGCCCGTTGGCCAGTCGGTGGAGATTCTCGGTGCTGCCGTCGGCCTGCGCCACTCGACGGTCAGGATGAACAGGGTTCGGTGTCACACGAAGGCGGACAACTAGTGAGGGACGTTGAAATTATGTTGCCACACTGGGAGAACAGTCAGGTTGTGCTGCCCGTCGAGCACGGAACAGGCAACTGGATCGGTGCAGCCAGCGCTCTGACTCACGGTGACCACATCTATCTTGCCTATCGGGACAGGCACCCGATCGACAAGGGCCGGGGTAACCGCGCTTACGTGGCGCGCTCCTCAATTGACGATGGTATCCATTGCGAGACATTGTGCGCTATCGACAAAGAAGACATGGATGCGGAATCACTGGAACGTCCGGCTTTGGACGTGACCCCTGATGGCGGCTGGTTCCTGTACCTTAGCTGTGCCACGTTCAATTCCAAGCACTGGCGGATCGAGCGGCTGAGCGCTCGCGACCCGGGTGATTTCAGCGCCCGCACCCGTCAGGTCGTCTTTCCTGGCAGTGCTGACTTCGGTATCAAGGACCCGGTCATCCTTCGCGGAAGCGATCTTCGTATCTGGGCAACCCGGCATCCCCTGACCGAGGGTGCGGAGAATGCCGACAAGATGATTAGCGTCGCCGCGGACACCGGCGACCCAGTCATGGGGCCAGAGCCGGGTACCTGGTATTCCCGTGGCACGCGGATAACGGCAGTCCTCGGCGATTACGCATACTTTGATGGCCGCGCGTCAGCCGCCCAGAATTACGAAGAGTGCACCGGGATCGCCAAGTGGAACGGGTCACGGTACGTTCCGGTATCTGGCCCGGTTTCCAGCCCTCGCGGCGGAGGGGCGTTGCGCTATGTTTCCGTCGCCGCCGTGCCACGCGGCCGCCTGCGCCTCTACTACGAAAGCGCGACTGAGTACGGCAGCCATGAACTGCGCACTGAACTGCACACCCCGGCCTGAGCAGTCAAGGTCGTTGCTCACGGCCCGGGGACAGGCAAATGGTCTTGGGACACGGGTACTTGTCCAGGTGCTCGGCGCAGGCTTGCGGGTCGTCTTTCCTTCACGGTGGCGCCGGCCGGGCCTCCCGTCCGGGCGCGCTGCCGATTGTGCCTCTGCCTCGGCGGCATGCAGCCAGTGCCCGCCGAGCCAGGCCCTGAACGCGGACCGGTTGCG